>Ga0224506_10001698_pt1 | contig 15558 bp, 11 predicted proteins | sample SF_Jan12_sed_USG_2_FD_169108 | JGI IMG/M metagenome (GOLD analysis project Ga0224506, IMG submission 169108) | Sediment microbial communities from San Francisco Bay, California, United States - SF_Jan12_sed_USGS_8_1 | ecosystem: Environmental > Aquatic > Marine > Sediment | place: USA... | reverse complement strand
TGTTATTTATTTAGATTCAACTTTTCTTCTGGGTTTAGACGGAGTAGTTAAGTATGTATCTGGTATTAACAAAGCTATAAAAAAGTTCGATACATCGCAAAAAGTTGAGGAAGTGGCAGTGGAAGCAGTAAACAAGGATTTGTGCTCTAAGAATGTTGTGGCATCTGGTAGCTTAAACGGTGGGCAAGCCTATGGCTCGCAGGTTTCTGTTTTGTTTTGGGTGGTAAAAGAATAATTTAATCACCCCGTTAGTGATTTAACACAAAATTTTGGATAGAGATGTAGAATCGTATTGGAGAAGATTCTAAATGATAGCTAGTAGCGGGCGAGAAAAGCTAACCGATAAAAAATTCGATTCAGCGATAAACGAAGAAAAGTATATTAATAAGTTGTTCGAGCGTTTGGTGGCAAAGAATATTGTTTTTAATAATGTGGATTTCAGGTATTGTATTTTTGATGCGGCATATTTGAGAAATTGTAAGTTTCAAGATTGCGATTTCACGGGCTGTCGGTTTCTAAACAGTAATCTAGCTGGTAGCAGTTTTTATGGATGTAAATTTGACTATGTGTTTTTCGATAAAACACAAGTTGACAATGATATTCTTGAAATAGGTTGCCCTGGACCAGAAAATCTCAAACTAAAGTTTGCCCGTTCGTTGCGCATGAACTATCAGTCGCTAGGAGATGCTAAGTCCGCAAACATTGCAATTGTAATTGAGCTCCAGGCTACAAACGATCACCTTTACAAGGCTTGGAGATCAAAAGAGTCCTACTATAGAAAGAAGTATCGGCGTCTAAAGCGGCTAAGGGTTTTTGCGGAATGGATTAACTTTAAGGTCATGGACTATGTTTGGGGCAACGGCGAGTCGTTTTGGAAGTTGTTTAGGGCTGTTTTCGTAGTTCTACTAGCGATTTCGTTTTTCCATGTATTTATTTTTAATGATCCTAGTACACCTGTTCCTGCATTTGATGCATTGTTACTTTCACCACAAGTATTGCTTGGGATTGTAAAGCCTGCTTCATATCCTTCTCTATATTTAACAGCAGTATTCTTAGTTAGGCTCGTAATGTTTGGGTTTTTTATGTCAATAATCATCAAACGTTTTAATAGGCGGTAAGAATGCATATTTATGCATTTGGTTCAATTTGTCGTGGAGAAATGGACGCTTCATCAGATGTAGATATGCTTGCAATTGTTGATGGACAAGATCAGCGTTTTAATCCTAATGACTACTCGATTTACTCGTATGAAAGAATACGAGATCTTTGGCTACAGGGAAATCCGTTTGCATGGCATCTATATTTGGAATCGAAACTCGTGTTTTCGTCAGATGATTTGGATTTTATTAAAGAGATGGGGCGGCCTAGTGCATATAGAAGTGGGTTGTATGATTGTCATAAATTCCATGAGATTTTCCTGTCAGCCAAGTGCTCAGTCGAACAATCGAATTTAACAGAGATTTTTGATCTTTCATCTATTTTTTTGGGAATAAGAAATTTTGCGACGTGCTATTCTCTGCATGAAGGCATAGATCCGGACTTCTCGCGATATTCAGCTCGTAATTTAGGGCACTTTAATTTAAAGATTGATAAGTCAGTTTATAAGATTCTCGAAAGAGCTAGAATTCTTAGTACAAGAGGTAGTGGTAAATTGCTAAGTAGTGATGAAATCAAAAATGTAAAAGCGGCGCTAGGAGATATAGACTCTTGGATGACCACGATTATTTGTTCAATTGAAGATAAAGCCTATGAATGAGTTTAACAATAGAATTAGTGCGCAAAGAGATGTGCTGACGTTGGTGAATAGTATTCAACACTATCGTGAGCCATTATTCGGCTTAACTGAAAAGGCAATTAATAGATGGGTAACTCACAATGCAATTAATGTCAGTGATCCCATTGTTACCATATTAAAGTCGTTGTCAGAAAATTTGTTTTTTTTAGCGAATAGAAGTCAGGAGCAAATAACTGAAGATTATAAGGTGCTATCAATAAGAATTAGCGACTTGATTTCAACCCTTAGGCAAGAATTGGCGAGTTAGTAGTTGTTGGGAATAGATATGGAAGGATTGCTGGATAATGAATGTCAAAGACATAAACTATTTGACTAATCTCAAATAACCATTTCGTAAAGGCTAGAAAGTTATTATGGGTACAATGATAACATTATCACTAGGTTGTCTCGAAGTGGATTGGGGTAAAAACGATTATTTCAAAGATCATAGGGCAATATACCAGGAGAAAGATCTAAAGGATATTCCGACATATTTGCCAGGTCAAGACTGGCCTGATGGAGACCCGATAGTCGAAATGAATGAAGGGTTTGGGAAGCCACTTAGACATGTAAAGGACAGAGTAGAATTGTTAGGTTTTACGTTGAAGTCAATTGAAGATCATTAAGAGAAACTACATAAGCTTCATGGGGTAACGACACGGCCTTTACCGTTTAATAAGTTGAAAAAAGCACTAGGTAATGTCAATGTTAATCAGGTAAGTGGCAAGTATAACAATGACTATGGGCCGGGTGAGTTCGTTGAGAATGAAATTATTACAAGATTACAATTTTCATCAGAACTACACTATGCTAATGCTAATCTCAAGCCTGATCATTGGGGAATCGATTTGTTGCTGGAACATTTCCCACCTTATGCAGGGCTTCGTCTTTTGGCTGAAAATGCTAAAAATCTAGAACTGGAAGTCAACTGGGATTTTATACCTCTTGTTGAATCAGAATGGGCTAGTCGGGAAGAGTTCAATGACCCAGGACCAATTGCTAAACAGCGTTTCCTTATAGTAACAGAGGGAAGTTCAGACTCGTCGATTATTAAACGCGCATTACAACTACTTCGACCACATGTGCAAGACTTTTTTGAATTTGTTGACATGGGAAACGGATACCCATTTAGCGGAGCTGGTAATTTATTTAATTTTACAAAGGGTTTGGTCAAAATTGGTATTCAAAATAATATTGTTATTATTTTTGATAATGACGCTGAGGGAGTTACAAAATATAAAGAAACACTAGGTTTGAATCTTCCTCCTAATATGAAGGTGATGCTCCTCCCATCTTTAAAGTGTTTTAAAAAATTTCCAACAACAGGTCCTGCTGGGGATTCTAAGGCAGATATAAATGGCAGAGCTGCCGCAATTGAATGTTATCTTGATTTAAATTCAAAGTACCTTCCTAAGCCTCTGGTTCGATGGAACTCATATAATAAGAAAGTTGAATGTTACCAGGGTGAATTGGTTGAGAAGGCTAGATTTATGAAGCACTTTTTAAACCAACAGAACCCATTGGAAAAGTATGATTCCAGAAAATTAAATTGTGTCTTAGATGTCTTGATTCAAAATTGTGTTTCAATTTCTGAATCAAAGTTAATGAATGCATCGATCAAAGAGTTTATATAAACAGCTCGACTACGCAAATGAGATTGATCACTTTTTGTGAAGACTAAACTATATCCAAATATTCCAAACCAAGATCACTTCGCTCCCCCCTTTTTTTTCAAGTCTTCATACTGTACTCTTTTAGCAAATAAAAAGCGAAGGAAGTTTTATGAAATCTTCAGCTATATTACTAATCACTACTATTCTAATTGGATGCGGTGTCGCGAAGAATAATGAAGAGGCCGATATTGAAGCGTGGTCTGGCAAGTTTAATGCCGCAGGGTATCCAGACATTGACGGTGACTATGCGTTTATTACCGTAAATATCGGGTACCGGTGTTCAGACGAAAGTACTGGTACTTCGGAACCGATTAGCTTTAATATCTCTGTGTTACAGGACGCAAACGAAATCACAATACCCAATAGAACAGATGACCTTCCTGGTCTAACAATATTGGAGCAAACCGAAGCAACCGGGTTAGTTGAGAAATCTGGAGCATTTTCAGCGACGAAAAGTGCAATTATTCATATTGCTGCACTAGATGATGATGTAACCTATCAATACTCACAGAACGGTGACTTCACGCCGTCAAGTTGGAGTGGTAACTATAAATTTACAGCAATAATTCCAAAGTACCAACTTTCATGCAAGTACTCGACGACTTTTCGGGGTGATAAAATTGCGTCAGGGTCAAATAAAATTACCTCGCGTGAGCTATCGCAGGATATCGATGCATCGATTGTAGGTATTGCAGCCAAAGCCGGACTACTGGCATTTTTCAACATTTAGCGTGTGTTTTAGGTTGCGTTTGGTTCTCAGTAAAGGGCAGGCTAGTGGATGTTCTACTATGCACCAACTACTGTTATTTCAGGTATTCGGTCCTTCATGAGCATACATATATATCTTGATCATAATATCCTTGACCACATTAAGAAAGGAGATTTTTCGCTTGGGCCATCTGGCGAAATAATTTGGATTTACTCCGACGAAAATCTAGGGGAAATTAGAAGATCAGGTAACGAATTCGGATTTCTAGAGGTATTGGATTCTATTAAAGCAAGAAAACTAGATTTAGTTCTAGATGAAAACTTTAGAATAACAGGGTCCGCACAAATTTTGGAATACAAATCTCCACATGAAGAATATCAACTATATTTAGATGCGGTATCCGAATGTAATCTGGATCATAGCTCTGATTTTGAAATTTTAGCTAGATTATACGGTGCTAACAATAGAGATAAAATATTGTCCCACCCAGACACTGTTGAGAAAGCAATAAAAGAAATGTTAGAGCCGTATGGTTTATTTAGCGAAGAGATAAAAGGGGAATTAAAAAAAGTCACGCTTGAAATTGGGGATTTTGTTAGTGGTCCTCTGCAAGAACTGACTGACTTGGAAACTTCAAGAGCAACAATCGGGACCCATAACGGTAGGGCGGGAAATATTGTAAGTGAAGAAAATCCGATTGAACATCTTTGGGAAATTGTGAAATTCAGGTTAGGTGAAATGACTCCTGACCAATTTTTTGGGTTTGATCCAATGGAAAAGCAGGGATACGAAGAGTGGCCAATGTACCTTGGTATAATCAGTTGTCATAATGTACTTAATGTTCTAGGATTTCGTCCTGACGATGGTTTAACAAAGCCAGAGAAACTCCCCGGGGTCCTCAGTGATGCTTCACATATTGCGTATGCTGCCTATTGTCAGGGATTGTTAAGTAAGGATAGAAAAATGCTTGCTAAGGCGAAAGCTATCTATCGCTACAAAAATATCAGCACGAAGGTTCTAACTATTCAATGAGTAAAGCTTAATATTTTGTTTTAAATAGCTGGGGGTATAAACGGGGGTATCTGTGAAAACCACATTCTGTATTTATTAATAAAAACAAAAACTAAACCCAAGATCTTCGACTCCGGCCGTCGGCACCATAAACTCAAAAACCGCTAAATATCTTGTTTAGCGGTTTTTTTGTATTAAACGACATCAGACTATTTTGATACATCATAACTACTAGCTTAAGAGTGTTGGAAGGACTACAAGCATTCGGTACTTATTCTATTGGACTATACAAGCACAGGGTACGGCGAAAACCACCGTAAGCTGGATCTTTCACTGTTGCTGCGTGGGGGCCAAATTCGCCACTTGGTGGAATTATTGTGTCCAGCTCGTCGGTGTCGATCCAGTGTATATCTTTGACTAAACTAAGAGTATTAAATGCAGTTTGGAATCCGGTATAAGCGGTGTCTTGAGATGAGACCATTGCACGCACGGTTGTCTGCTTTAGAAAACTATTATCCCCTATAAACCAATCAGCAATTGCGGGTTGTTCGCCTCGGAAAATTGTGTCGTAAATATCATAGGCTCCACTCAGTAAACAAACGCTTTTGGCGCCATAATTTTTCGCTATAAAAAGCGCATGTCCAGCACCTTGTGAATGACCTCCGATACGTAAATCATTCCAATTCACAATCCCATCGTTGACAAGCTCTATTGGAAACTCATAGTTTCGAGCAGCAAAGTATTCAATCAATGTTATGAGTCGTTGTTGGATACTATCCGCTGGTGACGTATTAGTCATTGTTGAATCATCTTTACCGGAAAATTTTTCTCGGCGAAGCAAACCTGCACAGTCATTAATAGCGAGCCCCTTACCTCCACAAGCCTGGTCTCCATTTACAGAAAAACGATTATTATATGCAAGCTGAATCACAATGAAGCCGGAGTCAACTGCTTCACTTAGCCAAGTCCTGCTAGGAAATTCACTAGTGGTTTGATCATAAGGTCTTCCTGAGGTTCCCCCTAGATGCAAGTAGATACCGCGAACAGTTGCATCATTATTGGGAAAACCAATGGCGTGAAACCCAAAACCACTATTGCTGCCTTGCATGTCTTTGTCGTGAGCCGCTCTTGCCAACATCGATGGCTGAAGTGCACATAAAAAACCACCGTCAATTACTTCCGTCGCATGACAGATTGAAGGGTCGGGAGCGGCGTAATCTAAGTCACCAAAATAACCACAACTACTTAGTATTAACATCGCTATCATACTGCTTAGTCTTTTCAGTAATCGTGCATTCATAGTTTATCCTTCTTGATAGATAATTGTTCGATAAAATTCGCCTTGGAACGTTAGTGCAAAATTCGAGAGGGGATTACAAAAATGAAAAGTGCCCCTAGTTTAAACTGAGTTGTTGCAATCCAGTCTCATGGTAGAAAGGGAATGCTAGTGTTCCCTTTCTACCTGGCTTAATTAGGCGGCAAAGAAACCATCACAAATGTATTTTAGTTCTTTGCGTCACGCCGTTTAACACATATTATTATAAACAACATATTCGCTAACAAATGCGGTATGATTACAAGTTGTTTGACCGCTTGTTTGGCGATAGAGTTTTACCCTTACGCTCGATCCAGGCATTGGTTTCCAGCGGTTACACACTTTGTTTTCAATTCGGTTTTTCAAATCTTGAATACTGTAATCAAAAACATTCGCGATAGGTTTGCAGATATCTGGTTTAACCCCGCTCCATCGATCATCCCAATGAACCTGCATGCAAGTGTGGGCAGAAACACGGGCTTTGTCACGACAGTTATTTGGACTTAACGAACTACAACTTCCCACGGCATTAAACACTTCAAGTGTTTCTGTTGCTGTTGAAGAAGCTTTCTGCACATAATATTTGCCATCACAAGACCGGGTTATTGAAGACGCCGAAGCAGCAGAGGCGTAAAAAAATACTAAGAATAGTAAACACAAACTGAAAGATTTATTGGTGATTTGAGTAAATTTATTCATTTCGATTTCTCCATTGTAATTATCAATGATGACCGCTAGGCATTATTGTTTTAATTTAAGCTTGTCGGTAACTAACAAATCAACTATGTCGTCATTTAGTTGTATCTCAGTACCGGTTAGAACGAACGCGGCGTCAACAGCTTGGCCCATGAGGGTGCTAGATGATTGAACATCAGTTCCAGCGATTAAATGAGCTTCTTGGTGTGTAACTGGTGTATGTCCGAGAATGTACATTTTGCTACCGCCACCATTGCGGCCAATATCCATGACAATCCAGTAATACTTTTGGCCTTCCAAGAAAACACTATTGAAATTAGCTTCGACTCGGAGTACGGATTGATCAAGATACGTACTTCGGGTAACGAACACGTCAGTGCTTCTGGGTTCAATATGATGAATTAGATTATCCAGGTCCGGGCCATTGGTGGATGCGTCATGAGCATAAATAGAAAGTGCGACATCTCCGACCTCACCACCGCTGAGAAAAAAACCTTGAACACGTAGACCACTAACATTCCATCCCCATCCCGGTACATAGAAATCATCTACGACCTCATATATTGGTTCAGCGCCAACATATTCACCGGTAGGGCTGCCGTTATCCAACAATACTTGGGCATTCACGGTTCCAAAAATGGCACATAGTATTAGCATAAGCCCCATAGCTAAAGTTCTAATGTGGTAAGGTATCGATGGTTGTTTTGAGTAGAAAGTCTCAACGTTCTTCATAGAGTGTTCTCCTTATTGGGTTGTATAAACGTTTTTAAACGAATTTGTTAACGCACGCTGTAAGCTGTGGTGGCAATTAAAATCCGTAGACCTATTTTCCTTCTTGAGACCTTTCAAATTGTTTACAAAATAAAAAAATTGGGAATTTAGATAAAAAATGTTTAGCCCTGTAAAAAGCGGAGGCATTAACAGGGTGAGGTATTGATAATGAAGCGGGTAGTTTCAATCTGACTATTAAAAAATAAAATTATGAAATGTGGAAACAAGAGGATGGCTAGGTAGTGTCTTTTTAAACTTGCCAGGATATTAAGTTTCTAGTGTGGCTGATTTTTCAAAAGCAAATAAAGTGCTACGGTTACAAACAGATGTTTTGAACAAAGCTATTAGTTCAGTGCAGGGCGTTGTGCCCAAAGTTTTTGCGAGTATTTCTCTGCATTGTTGGAATTCATACTGTGCTTCACTGAAGCGGTCTAGTTTTAAAAGAATAGCGATCTTCCTGCGATAAATAGATTCATCTGTCATGTTTATTAGTTGGAGTTTGTTTAGCAAATCAATTGCTAGCTCATAATTTTCATGGCGTTCTGCAATACTGGAAAGCTTTTTCAATGTTTCCGTGTACCGCTTTTTAAGTTTAATGGCGAAGTGTTGTTCAGCGCTCGATTCTAAAATATTTTCTAAATAATTGTCTTTATATCTTTCTAGCAGCCGAGGTAAGCAGTGTGAAATAATATTTTGATCCTCAGTACCACTCTGTAGTGAGTTAAGTTTTTTTAAATAAAAGTCAACCAAACTCACATCAATCCAGACTGAATCAGGATTCAAGCCGACATATCCGTCTTTTACAATAATCGTCTTAGAATGCCCAAGAATTTTTCTTAATCGGTGTATATTGATATGCAGCGAGCGGATTCCTTCATCCGCATCGGCGTCAGGCCAGATATTTTCAGCGATAATTGATTGGTGTACACGCCAAATACCCAGGGCTATTATTGTGCGTAACAATATAAGCGGTTTTCGTTGTGATTTTCCAAGCATCGTGATGGGTCTGTTGTCAACAAGAATTTCAAATCGGCCCAAGGTGTAGATTTTCACCCTCCAACTCCACTGCTCATATTCGATAAGATTAAAATGTGATTGCAGTCGTCTTTTCTTGATACAGTCAATAACGAAGTGAGTTTGAATATTATTTCTCAATGCAAAATCATATAGATCAACCATTTGACTGGGTAACCACCACGTCAAACTAACCGTTTTTTTGCTCTTTGCTATCGCCAAGGCTTTCTGAAGATTTGCAGTTGCTTGTGACAAATTGTTTGTTTTGATGGCGATATAGGATTTCATATTCAAGGTATAACTAATTATACCATGAGCATTCATTGGAGTTGCTATTTTTAGCAAGTAGTTGCAAATACGTTCACAACTACGAAAATTATGTTTTTCAATCATCAGTGGGATAATGCCACAATAGTGAAGAAGCTGTGCATATGACAATGAAAGTGATTTTGCAGTTTTAATACTTAAGCGCTGAAAGGCCCATGCTGTTTCAATATTGCCAGAGAAGAATTCAAGTTGCGCACAAATATCATAATAAAAGGATTCCACGAGTTGAGATTGCGGCAATGTACTCTGTTCGAGCATACTTTTGATGTCTCTAGCATTATCAAGTTCACCATCAATCAAATGAGCAAACGCTTTCTGGGCTAAGATTATTGATTTCCAATAAGTGATTCCAGACTTTTCGATATCCGCTAAGCCTTTCGATGCTTCTAGTTTTGTGACTTCAGTATCTCCCATCATCCAACTCGTTGTGGTTTTCATAACATACCAAAAACCTCTGCTTATTGGATTCGAAGATTCATCAAAACAAAGACTCTGGGTATTTGTTGCAAGGCTTTGACATTTCTCTAGTTCGCCTTGCCATAAATATTGGCAAAAGGCGTTCAAATTGATCATAACTTGTTGATCCTGTCTTCGTGCCATACTTAGCAGTTTTGCTAACTGATCAACTTTTCTTCTCCAGAAGTATAATTCTTTATCAAATGGATTAACATGAAGAATGGCAAGATGCATTGCAGTAGAAAGGCGCATTGAGAGCGCAGCTTGTTTAGGTTGATGTCCCTCACTTAGGAGTTCTCTTACAGTCTCGACCCAATGCTGAAGTTGTTCAAAATGCACAAATCCAAGTATGGTTGACTCTATGATGCCACAGATCGAGTAAAACATTCCTTCCGTATTATTTTGTTCCCGAAAGAGTTGAAAGGCATTGCTACATTTTCTCGCTGTCTGTTTTTGATCGCAAGAAATAAAACTCATCGCTTTCCAATATATCATCCACGGGTCTTGATATATCTCATCGTCAGCGATATTTCTCAGCCAACCTTGAGCAACTTCGGAGCAGCTTTGTGTAGAATTGCGTTCTGTGATTTTTTGAATACAGCCAGAAAGTGTCGACCACATTTTTGACTCCACTAACATAGGAATCGCATGCTCAAGACTATCGTGCTCTGTCAATACCTCCGCGGTCTGTTGCTTGATTTGATGAAGTTGTTTTTCATCGAAAAACTGTTCTGCTTTGTTAAGTAGAAAGGACTTGAAAAGTGGGTGTAACAAATATTCTGTAGTTTGAGTATTTTGCCTATATATAAAAAAGTTTTTTTTGTGAAAATCATCAAATATGTGGGCGATGCGCTGACGAGAAGCTAAGTGAAAATCCCGACCCAATATGATGTCTGGCAAAAATGCTGATTTCATTAATATGATTTGTTCAGCCTGGATAAGATTGTTAAAGACTTCATTAGCAAAATAATGAAATAGAAAGTCGGGTGCTATGTTTTCAGCATTATGTTTGATTGGAAGTAAAAAATCGGCATGTTGCAGCAAAAGAATTATTCCTGAAACCCAGCCTTTTGTCTGTGAGAAACTGTTTTCGGGAAAGTATTGTGTTTGTTTGGGATGCAATAACCTGCAAAGTTGTCTCGCTTCGGCGAGTGTCCATTGCAAATTAGTTTCATCAAATTTGGCGAGTTTTTGAGTTAATACTAGTTTTGAAAAATGTGGACTTGGTTTATGGCGGCTCAAAATTATTGGCTTCAAGAATGAACCATCAAAATCATGAAAAACATTTACTAGATTTGAAAGTGCCTCATCACAAGATAAATGGTGAAAATCATCTAATACCACATAAAGAGGTTCTTGTTGATTGCTCTCGATTTCTTGAAATAGTTTCAGCAAAAGAAGATTAACATCCACCGGGTATTGCTGGCCGATTAAGTCAATGCTCCTTACTGAATTCGGCGCAATATCTTGCAAGCTCTTCGCTAGTGAAAGTAATAAACGCGAAAAATCAATATCAATTTCACTAAAGGTAAACCAGTAATGATTGATCTTGCGCTTAAAAAGGTATGACTTGAACAAAGTGGTTTTGCCACTTCCAGCAATACCATCGATCCATAAAATGTTATGCGAAAGTAATTCATCAAGTATTTTAAATACATGATTTCTGAAAACAGTTTTCTCTGGTAATTTGTTTATTTGCGTATTGTTGTGTTTGTTCATGTTGTTATCTTTTTAATTAGACTAAGAGATCAAAATTGTTGGGATCCAAAAACAACGTAATGCAATTGTTAGAACGATAGCACTATTCAACATTAATTCAATACTCCATTTTTACTATAAAACCGATTCAAATTATTTAAATACAATGTTTTATTGCAAATTTATTGACGTTATATTTATTCTTGAAAGAATTGTGAAAACATAGCATTTATTTGATAGTCAATTTGTACTATACAAAAAGTTAAGTTGTGTATAGAAATTGGTGACTTTTCATCTGAATCGATACATTTGTATCTAGGAATGATTCGTAACTAAAGTATTTGTTTTTGACAAACACGCAAAAGAAATTGAATATAAATAGGAGGAACAAATCGATGTGTTCTGAGAAGAGTTGTGCGATACATAGATGATGATTTGCTGTTTGTTTGAGCAGATGAGTCCAGTAAAAGCTCATTTGAATAAAGGAAAAAGATGCCCACATAACAACTCGACCACGCCAGACGTTTGCGCAGGTCTTGAAGTTGGAATCATATCACTGGTGCCTAGCCCAAGTTATTTTATACAAGAAGCGGCGAAGCGCATGCATATCGGATGTTCGACGACAGAAACATAGGTGTGTCAATTGCAATGAGAACATAAAAATGTTACCGATGAGCCTAAAGTCTTAACACAGGAATCGCGAAAAATTGAAGTGTTCGAACACTCAATTCGACACTTTGAACTCGATAATGAAATACTAAAAAGGGTTTCAGAGAGCTTTCTCCCCAAAGCTAACACTATTACAATGTCCTCGTTAATATTTGAGCAGGTAAGAGCAGTCTGTTCCGTAATCCAATCGATAAAAAAGGCAAAATATTAGTAGCTTACCGCTATTTGTGCGCCTGAGGCAATAAACGTATAATACAAATATAACAAAAGCTAAAGATAAGGATTTTCTTTTCTTTCATACTTTAGTATTCAATTTCTTTAACGAGCAGGGATTTCGTGATGGATGATGCGATAAGGGGTAAGCATGATTTTGCGGTCCGTAATCCTGGGTGTTTTCCTTGGTTTTTTAGTATTGGCTCTGAATAGTTGTGGTAGCGCTGTTGAATCAAGCAAACAAGATAATAAGCCCGCCAAGCAGGAAACCCAAATTTTCAATGCCGAGGGTGTTTATCATGTCCAACAAGACGCGTTGTTTGCGGATTGTCTTGTCGATACCGATTATTCCTATCCGAATTTTATAAAATCCCAAGAAAAAAGTTTCACTATTAATCAAAAGCAAAATTTAATTACCGTGATTGATGATCAATTTGTTTTTTCTGGTGAGGTAACCGCAAACGATATGCGTTGGAGTGGCCAGGTTACGAGTGATCTTGCGGGTTGGCTTTCCATAACCGTTGAGCAAACGGAATTCCAGACGAATAGTTTTACGGCCACTATGCATTGGCAAGCGCGTCGTAGCATTGATGGTGATGTGCAATGTTATGGCGAGACACGCCTTAGCGGCAACCGCATTGATAATGTTATCCCGGCAACGCCGAGCAATGTAAGCGCTACAGCCTTGTCAAGTCGGTCTATACAAATTTTATGGCAAGATCAGTCAGAGAATGAAACCGGATTCATATTAGAAAAAGCGAATCCAGTGAATGGAAATTTTAGTATAGAACGTCGTTTGCCAGCCAATTCGAGTTCTACGATTCAAATGTTCTTGCAAGAAGAAACCGACTACCAATTCCGCTTGCGCAGTTTTAATAATATCGGTATGTCAGAACCTAGCGAAACCGTATCCGCGACCACGCCTGCGGTTGCCATGCAGGCGCCTGTCGCACCTAGCGGATTAACCGCCATACAAACTGAGCGCGGTATTGAGCTAACATGGATTGATAATTCGGACAATGAAGTCGATTTTTATATTGCACGTAGTGCGCAAGAAGACAATGACGATGCTTATATTGGGTTAGCAAAAACGCTTGGCACCAATACGACTAAATTTATTGATCGCAAACGCCTGCATGCAAATACGGATTATTTTTATCGGCTGCAAGCGTTTAATCAAGCCGGTCGCTCAGCTTATGCATCAGTAACAATCACGACTCAAGCAGAAACGGATAGTCGTCCTCAAAAGGTGAGCGCCTTGCGGGCACAAGCCTTGTCGGAAAATTCGGTTAGTTTGCGTTGGCAGGATAATGCAGATAATGAAGACGGTTTTTTAGTTTTGCGCAGTGTAAGTTCGCCGACCACGGGTTATCAATTAATTGCTAACTTGGGCCAAAACACGAGAGGTTTTGTTGATAGTGATTTAGAGCCATTAAAAACGTATTTTTATATGGTGGTCGCGAATAATGCCATGGGTGATGCTGATACAATTGATGCGGTCTCTGTGACGACCTTGCAAGTGCCTAATGTTTTACCGTCTGCTGTTTTTGATTTTAAGGTGAAAAGTTTGAGTTCGTCACATGCTATTCTCACCTGGTCAAATGCGTCGGACAATAACGCATCTGCTTTTGTTATTGAACGCAGCTTGAATGAAAATGATGATTTTGAAACTATCGCACAACCTCTGTCAGGTGCTTTGACTTATACCGACACAGGAATGATTGCGGGTACCACGTATTATTATCGCATGAAAGCCATCAATAGCTTTGGTGAATCGGACTATTCGGTCACACTCATTGCAAGCGCTTTTGATAATCCACCGAACCCACCCAGTGTGTTACGCAGTCCATCAGCAACAACGAGCAGCATCAGCCTTTCCTGGAATGATAATTCTGACAATGAAGATGGTTTCCAAATCGAGCGTAGTGACGACCCTGATGCAGCGCAGTTTCAATTAATTGCCACAGTTGATGCCAATATCACGATTTTTGAAGATAACAATTTAGGACTGGGGTTTGCGCCGTTTAGTTTGCATCATTATCGGATTCGTGCAGTGAACGAGGCAGGAAATTCTGTATATTCTTCACCACTAAGTGCCTACACACTTAAGCAAGTGCCGCTTGCACCACAGAATTTCAGTGTTGATACAACACAAACAACACTCGCTAGTGTGTTGCTGAGTTGGGACTATACAGACACAGATAATAGTCGTATTGCAGAGCAATTTGAGATTCAATATGCGATAAATGACTTTGCTAATAATATTAGCAGTGTGAGCATTCTCGATGCCGCAACGCGCTCATTCACGATTGATGATTTGCAAGCGGGAACCACTTATGTGTTTCGCATGTTTTCACGAAATTCTGGTGGAGTCTCTGATTATACAAGCACTCAAAGTGAAACCACTTTGTCACCATTGAATGCTCCCAGTCAGTTGGTAGCACAAACCTCTGACGGCATACAACAGTCCATAGACCTTAGCTGGCTTGATAATTCGAATAATGAAAACGGTTTTAATATTTATCGTTCTTCATCAGCGGCAGGCCCGTTTGATAACCTGATCGCCAGTGTACCGGCGAATACACAGTTTTTTGAAGACAGCGAAGGTCTTGCGGTCAATGCACGATATTATTATCGGATCAGTGCTTATAATGCATTCGGTGAAACTGGCTTATCTAATCAAGCAACCGCAGTGACTTTGGTTGGTGCTCCGTCAACACCGGGTAATCTTGCGATTGCAGCAGGAAGTGTTACGGCATCATCAATGCGATTAACTTGGACTTACGATGATCCAGCGGATCATATTGCCGAAGAATTTTATTTTCAGCGCACAGTTAGTGGTTCGAATCTTATCGTGGGAATAAGAATACCTAGAAACGAAGCACTTGTTGATGGTAGCTTCAACGCTTATGAATATACAGATTCGAATCTGGGCGCGAATCTTACCTATGCTTATCGTATGTATGCACAAAACAATGGCGGCTCGTCTGACTGGAGCACGACCGTAAGTGCCAAGACTTTGAAACTACCACCACCCGTGCCTGTCAATGTACGCGCTGAATCCGTCAACGTCGCAACGCTAAACGTATTCTGGGATCAATATGCAGGGGCAAGCGATACAAGTCCGGATGGTTTTAAAGTCCAGCGTTCTGTAAAACCCGCCAATACACCGGATGCGGTTGATAATTTTTCTGATCTAGCAACAGTAAACGGGGTCAATGCGACAGTCACT
>Ga0224506_10001696_pt1 | contig 15565 bp, 13 predicted proteins | sample SF_Jan12_sed_USG_2_FD_169108 | JGI IMG/M metagenome (GOLD analysis project Ga0224506, IMG submission 169108) | Sediment microbial communities from San Francisco Bay, California, United States - SF_Jan12_sed_USGS_8_1 | ecosystem: Environmental > Aquatic > Marine > Sediment | place: USA... | reverse complement strand
CTGGGCATAAATAATCTACGTCTGGAACTGGAAGACCTGGGTTTTCAGGCTACCTATCCTCTGCGCTACAAGCTCCTGGGTGAGGCGGTAAAGAAGGCGCGCGGTAATCGCAAAGAGATCATCGAGACCATCGGTGTGGCAGTGCGTGAACGACTGCTACAGGATGAGTTGTCAGGAAATGTAGAGGGCCGCGAAAAACACCTTTACAGCATCTATCGCAAGATGCGCGACAAGCACCTCTCTTTTCATGAGGTCTATGACGTCTACGCCTTTCGCATCATCGTCGATAAGGTCGACACCTGCTACCGTGTCCTTGGTGCGATACATAATCTCTATAAACCCATCCCTGGTCACTTTAAGGACTATATCGCGATACCCAAGTCCAATGGTTATCAGTCCCTGCATACCGCACTGTTTAGCCCCTATGGTGTACCTCTTGAGGTACAGATTCGTACCGAGGACATGGATAAGGTGTCCGAGTCTGGTATTGCAGCCCATTGGCTGTACAAAAGCGGTGATGGCGTTGGTGGTCATACCAATTCGCAAAAGCGTGCCCGTGAATGGATGCGTGGACTATTGGAGATGCAGCAAAAGGCCGGTAACTCCATGGAGTTTCTGGAGAACGTCAAGATCGATCTGTTCCCCGATGAGGTCTATGTATTCACCCCCAAGGGCGAGATCATGGAACTGCCACGAGGTGCTACGGCGGTAGACTATGCCTACATGGTGCATACGGATATCGGCAATAGCTGTATCGCGGCAAAGATCAATCGACGTCTGTTCCCCCTCAATACCCAGTTGTTGAATGGCCAAACGGTGGAGATTATCACCGCCCCCAACGCCCACCCCAATCCCTCGTGGTTGAATTTTGTCGCCACGGCTAAGGCGCGTTCCACCATTCGCGCCTATCTGAAAAATATGCATCGTGATGAATCCATTGCCCTGGGACGGAGACTGGTGGAACGCTATATGATCGCTCACGACAAGACCTGCGATGATCTGACCGATCAGCAAAAGATAGACCTGCTGATAGCCTTTAAAGTGGACAACCTGGATACCCTGTTGGAAGAGGTTGGTTTGGGCAATAGGATGCCGCAGATGATTGCTCGAGTGTTGTTCCCAAATGTGGAAGACAGCAGCAGTGGCGAAGGGGTGTTTGATCTGCAGGAGCGGGCCAAACCGCTATCCATCAGGGGTACCGAGGGCATGGCCGTGACCCTGGCCAAGTGCTGTCGGCCAATACCGGGTGACCTGATTCTGGGCTTTATCAGTGCCGGACGTGGCATTGTTGTACATACTCGCAGCTGTAAGAACGTTGGCGACTATCGTAAGTCGCCGGAGAAATGGGTCGACGTCGAGTGGGAGCCGCAGGCCGAAGGAGAGTTTCCGGTGGATCTGCGCATCGAGGTGGCCAATCGTCGCGGCGTGTTGGCAACCGTGGCTGCGACCATTGCCGAGACCCAGGCCAACATCGATAATGTGGATATGGAAGAGCGCGACGGTCTGCATACGGCACTGGACTTTACCATCTCGGTACATGATCGTAAGCATCTGGCTACCATCATGCGACACATTAAGGCGCTGGAGGATGTGGTACGAATACAGCGACGCAGCAAGGGTTAATATAGATTCAATAACAACGAGGAAGCGACATGGCGCGTGAGATCATTCATACCAACAAGGCCCCTCAGGCCATAGGTACCTACTCCCAGGCAGTAAAGACCGGTTCGACGGTTTATCTATCCGGTCAGATTCCTCTGGTCCCCGAGACCATGGAGTTGGTGGACGGTGATATGGAGGCGCAGATCCGTCGGGTCTTCGACAACCTTACGGCTGTGTGCGAAGCGGCGGGTGGCTCACTGACCGACATCGCCAAACTGAACATCTTTTTGACCGATCTGGGACACTTCCCGCTGGTTAATGAGGTGATGGCCAGCTACTTTGCTCAGCCCTATCCTGCTCGTGCCGCCATCGGTGTGGCCTCGCTGCCCAAGGGCTCGGCGGTGGAGATGGATGGGGTGATGGAGCTGAATAATTAAGCCGCTAAATTAAACCCAAGGTCACGGAAACTATCAGGGATGAAACCCGTAACGGCGATTAAAGGTGTCGGGCCACGCATGGCCCAGCGCCTGGAGAAACTGCACATCACGACGGTAGAGGATGTGCTGTTTCATCTGCCCCTGCGTTATGAGGATCGTACCCGCATTGTGCCCATTGGTAGCCTGCGCCCCGGTGAACATGGGGTAATCCAGGGCGAGGTGCAGCTCACTGAGATCAAGTTTGGCAAACGCCGCATGCTCCTCAGTCGCATCAGTGATGGCACCGGTTTTCTTACCCTGCGTTTCTTCTATTTCAATACAGCGCAAAAAGATTCGCTCAGCCGTGGTGTAACAGTGCGCTGTTTTGGCGAGGTGCGTTCCGGTGCCTCTAGCCTGGAGATGGTCCACCCGGAATATCGCCAGGTCAGTGAGGGGGCTGTGGCGTCGGTGGAAGAATCGCTTACTCCCATCTATCCGTCCACTGAGGGTGTCCACCAGCAGACCCTGCGCAAGCTGACGGATCAGGCCCTGGAGATGCTCGCCGAGACGGATCTAAGTGAGTTGTTGCCAGAGTCTCTGTTACAGGCACGGCATATGGCCTCGCTACAGGATGCCCTGCGTTACATTCATAGACCCCCCCCCGATGCTCCGGTGGCACAGATGGAGGCGGGCAGACACCCGCATCAGCAACGTCTGGCCTTTGAAGAGCTATTGGCGCAGCAACTGGGTCTACGGCGTTTGCGCCACAATATGGAACGCCATATGGCCCCGGCACTGGTCGGCAATGGTGAGCTGCGGACGCAGTTATTGGCGGCTTTACCGTTCTCCCTGACCGGGGCGCAGCAGCGGGTGGGAGCGGAGATCGCCGCTGATCTGGCCCTTGCCAATCCCATGCAACGTCTGGTACAGGGAGATGTTGGTTCGGGTAAGACCCTGGTGGCGGCATTGGCTGCACTGCAGGCCATTGAGGCCGGTTATCAGGTTGCACTAATGGCCCCCACCGAATTGCTGGCCGAGCAACATCTGCAAAATTTTTCTGCCTGGTTAACCCCGCTGAACGTCGAGATGGCTTGGCTTACTGGCAAGCTTAAGGGCAAGTCCCGTACTGCCATGCTGGAGACCATTACCAGTGGCCGGGCACGACTGGTGGTGGGCACCCACGCACTGTTTCAGGATGAGGTGAGTTTCGCCAAACTGGGACTGGTGATCATCGATGAGCAACACCGCTTTGGTGTGCACCAGCGCCTGGCGCTGCGCGAAAAGGGTGGCCACGATGGCCGTTACCCGCACCAACTGATCATGACCGCCACGCCCATCCCCCGCACCCTGGCCATGACCGCCTACGCCGATCTGGATGTCTCCGTGATCGATGAGCTACCACCCGGGCGCACCCCGGTGGAGACCATTGTCATCCCGGATAGCCGTCGCGATGAGGTGGTGGCAAGGGTAGGCAAGGCCTGTGCCGAAGGTCGCCAGGCCTATTGGGTCTGTACCCTGATAGACGAGTCGGACGTATTACAGTGCCAGGCGGCGGAAGATACGGCGGTGCTGCTGGCCGAGGCCCTGCCTCAGCTGAAGGTTGGTCTTGTGCATGGGCGCATGAAGGCTGTGGAGAAGGAGCAGGTTATGGCTGCCTTTAAGGCCGGTGATATCCATCTGCTGGTGGCCACCACGGTGATCGAGGTGGGAGTGGATGTGCCCAATGCCAGTTTGATGATCATGGAAAATGCTGAACGCCTGGGTTTGGCACAGTTGCACCAACTGCGTGGCCGGGTAGGCAGGGGCAGTGCCGCCAGCAGTTGTGTGTTGATGTATCACGGTCCACTGAGTGCCTTGGCCAAGCAGCGTCTAGCGGTGATGCGGGAGACCAATGACGGTTTTGTGGTGGCACAAAAGGATCTGGAGATACGTGGCCCTGGTGAGGTGCTGGGTACCCGTCAGACCGGTCTGATGCAGATGCGCATTGCAGATCTACAGCGCGATCAGGGCATGTTGCCCGAGGTCAGAGAGGCCGCAGAGTTGTTATTGCGTCAGCATCCACAACAGGTAGAAGCGCTGATACATCGATGGATCGGAGATCAACGTAGTCTTTACGGTGATGTTTAGTGCATTCGCGAATATGGATGTAGGAGTGCAATTTTCCCGCTGGATACATTACCCTATCGCCTTTGCCCACAATCCAAGACCCAGAGTCCACACTAAGAACAACGCGGAATGAATAAACGACAATTACAAAACGATGCCCGCTGGTTAAAGGAGAGTGATCTTAAGGTCCACTCATTGCCGCAACAGGTTGCCTGCTGGTTGCTGGATCGTGGCTCTCTTACCCAGCGCATGATCAAGTCCTGTGGCGGAAGGTTTCGCGTACAACTATTGAGCCAGTCCTGGCAGCGCCCCTTGCGCGAAGAATCGCTGATGCTGGGCATCGATCCGCATCAGTGGATACTAACCCGTCACGTGCTGCTGTTATGCGATGATGTCCCTTGGGTCTATGCGCGTACGGTGATCCCGCGCAAGACTCTGTCCGGGCATCATCGTCGCCTGGCGAATCTGGGTGAGCGTCCTCTGGGGGCTGTGCTGTTTGCTGACCGTCATATGTCCCGCGGTGAGGTGGAAGTGGCCCATTTGTATCCTCATCAGTCTCTGTACCGACAAATAGAACAGGCCAGTCCCTGTGCGGGGGAAACGCTATGGGGCAGACGCTCGCTGTTCCAGCTCTCCAACAAACCCTTATTGGTATATGAATGTTTTTTACCGCAGGTAGGTCGTTGTGATGAATAAACAACTAATAAAAGAACGTCTGTCGCTGTATGCCGTGTTGATGCGCCTGCATCGTCCTATCGGCATCTATCTGTTGTTATGGCCAACCTTATGGGCCCTGTGGTTTGCCTCTAAGGGCGAACCTAATATTCTGGTAGTGGTGGTGTTTGTCAGTGGTGTGGTGCTGATGCGTTCCGCCGGTTGCGTGATCAATGATTATGCCGACAGAAAGATCGACCCACATGTGGAGCGCACTCGCGAACGGCCCATCGCCGCAGGTTTGATCGCCCCAACCGAGGCGCTAAAGTTGTTTGCAGTTTTGGTGGTGGTGGCCTTCCTGCTGGTGTTGCTGATGAACGCGGTGACCATCTATTTATCCTTCGGTGCTCTGGCGCTGGCGGCGATCTATCCCTTTATGAAACGTTATACCTATCTGCCACAGGTGGTGTTGGGAGCGGCCTTTGCCTGGGCCATCCCCATGGCATATGCGGCACAAACAGGTTCGGTGCCTAAAGAGGCCTGGTTGTTGTATGTGATCACGGTATTGTGGACCACGGCCTACGACACCATGTATGGCATGGTGGATAGGGACGATGATCTGAAGATTGGGGTGAAATCCACAGCGATACTATTCGGTGATGCAGACAGACTAATGATTGGCCTGATGCAACTGGCTGCCATAGCCGGTCTGTTTTTATTGGGGAACCAATTGACCATGGGTGCGTTCTACTACATGGGTGTAACCATTGCCGTTGGCTTGTCTGTGTATCAACAATACCTGATCCGTGGACGTGATCGAGAAGCCTGCTTTCAGGCCTTTTTGAATAATCACTGGTTGGGCTTGGCGGTGTTTATCGGCATAGCCGCCGACTATTTGTTACAAATCCATTGAATTGTGAATTGCAGCATTGTGATGATGAATCTTGCTGTGTATAACTAGCATCAACAATCCCCATAGATCTTGATAAAAAGGTAAATGATTATGATGAAGCGTCTTTTAGTAGTACTAGCCATGGCGGCTATGGTCCCCATGCAGGCACAGGCCACAGGTGTTGAGTTGGGTTATGCCCAGTGGATGCAATCCAATTCCGGTGATATCGCTGGAAATCCTGTCGCTACTTCCACGGCCAACAGCGGTATGATCTGGGCCGAGCTGGAACATCCTGTTCCCGTGATTCCGAATCTGCGCTATAGCAGTTCAGACATTGCTATCGGGGATACTTCTAACAATCTGAACCTAAAGTTTAATGACCTGATTCTGTACTACAATCTGTGGGACACACTGGCTACCGTCGATGTAGGTTTCGGTATGCGCAGTATCAGTGGTAGTGCGACGGTTATCGATAATCCGAACAGCATTCCAGGTACACCTATCCCTGTTATGTTTGTCAATCTTGCAGGCAAGATCCCTGGTGTGGGGCTGACCGTCGGCTATCGCTATACTGGTCTGTCCTCTGGTTCAAAGGGCATCACCAGTACCGAGTTGTATGCAAACTATGCAATGGTTGCTGGTCTGGAAGCGACGGTCGGTATGCGTGATGAGAGTGTCAATTTTCCCGTATCCGATGGTGATATTTCCGCCAAATCCAGCGGTACCTTCATCGGCATTATGTATAAGTTCTAGACCGAACATTATCGGGGGATGTATCACACATCCCCCTTGTTTATGCCCGGCAACAAGTCCACACATCCACTCGCTTAATCCCCGCCTGTTTTAGTATGCGTGCCAGTTCATTCACCGTATGACCGGTGGTCACGACATCATCAATGATGGCAACGTGCTGGTACAACTTTGCATCACTGCAGAGTGAAAAGGCCCGCCGGATATTTTTCTTTCGCTCCTTGATAGATAGCTGACTTTGCTCATGGGTATGACGGGCACGCAGACATAGTTTTGTGTCAATAGGGAGCTGTAATTGTCGACCGATGGGGCGTGCCAACTCCAGAGCCTGGTTGTAACCACGGCTACGCATGCGCCTGGGGTGTAGGGGAACAGGGATCAACACCTGAGGCAGTGGTACCTCCAGCTGTTGCAATCTGTTTGCCATTAACTCGCCCAGGCTACGGGCGTACTCTAGTCCCTGCTGGAATTTGAGGCGGCAGATCATCTGCGCCATAGGCGGGGCATAGTGAAACAAAGGGATGGTGTGATCTACATAGGGAGGGTGTTGCAGGCATCGTCCGCATACGGTTTCATGGTGATCATCCAGAGGCAGGCCGCATTGCAGGCAGGCGTGGTGAACAACAGGAAGCAGTGCCCGACAGGGTTCACAAACGCCCCCCCTACAGCGCAGCTGTTGGCACAGAAGGCAGGGATGGGAAAATACAGATTGATTAAATTTTGTTCGTATGTAAACCATATCCATATGGCTCTGGTTGACTAAGGGCTTAGCGTTTATAATGGCACCAATCATTTTCTCAGGCTAAATAAGCATGTCCGAAGAGTCACCCAAGGCACCACGTATGGTTCCAGCCCGTAGTGCTCGATTTGCCGCCAAGGTGTTTAATTATGGCAACATAATTGCCATGTTGCTGCCTGTACCCTTAGGTATTTTGTGGGCGGGTGCCTCAATGCTGGTCTATGCCCTCAATCGCCACCACCCTAATGAGCGGGTGGGGCACTACACCCAACAGGCGGCCTATAGACTCTATAGCGTATTGGGCGTGGTGGTGGCAGCGGCAACCTTCTTTGGCACTGAGCCCATCTTATGGCTGGTTACCTGGGCCATTTGCGCCAGTATCCTGATCCCCTGGTCCATCATCGATCTTCGTCGTATAGGTCGTGAAGCGTGGACCGACACCGAAATCCCCGAGGCCCCTGCGGTCTACAAATAGAAGAGTATGACTATGCAAGAGATACGCCAGAACTGGCAACGGACCGAGATCGAGGCCCTGTTTGCCCTGCCCATGAACGACCTGCTGTTTCAGGCGCAGACCATGCACCGTAAATATTTCGATGCCAACGAGGTGCAGGTCAGCACTCTGCTGAGCATCAAGACCGGTGCCTGTCCCGAGGATTGTGGCTACTGCCCGCAGAGTGCCCGTTACGATACCGGTCTGGAGCGCGAGCGCCTGCTGCCGGTGGACGAGGTGATGGCTGCGGCCCGCGCTGCCAAGGAGGCCGGTTCCAGTCGTTTCTGCATGGGCGCCGCCTGGCGCAGCCCCAAGGACAAGGACCTGGAGCAGGTGGTGGATATGGTCAAGGGGGTTAAGGAGATGGGCATGGAGACCTGTCTGACCCTGGGCATGCTCAGTGACCAGCAGACCACGCGCCTGAAAGAGGCCGGTCTGGACTACTACAACCACAACCTGGACACCTCACCAGAGTTCTATGGCTCGGTGATCTCCACCCGTACCTATCAGGACCGTCTGGATACCCTGCAACGGGTACGTGATGCCGATATCAACGTCTGCAGTGGCGGCATCCTCGGCATGGGCGAGCAGCAAAGTGACCGTATCGGTCTGCTGCAACAGCTGGCCAATATGGAGAAGCACCCCGAATCCGTGCCGATCAATATGCTGGTACAGGTAGAGGGGACACCGCTGGCCGGCTCCGAGCAGATGGACCATCTGGAATTTGTCCGCGCCATTGCGGTGGCCCGTATCATGATGCCGGCCTCCTATGTGCGTCTCTCCGCCGGGCGTGAGGAGATGAGCGATGAACTGCAGGCGATGTGTTTCTTCGCCGGTGCCAACTCGGTCTTCTATGGCGAGAAGCTGCTGACCACCAGTAACCCCGGAGCCAATCATGACAAGGCGCTGTTCAAGCGCCTGGGTATCAACATCATGAACAGTGATGATGGTATGACCTCTGAGGTGAAGTCGGACTTTACCTACAAGGCCTGTAGCAGCGGCCATCACCACTAGCCCCTGGTGAAGGACCTGCAGCAGTTACTGGCGCAAAAGCGCCAGCAGCACCTCTATCGTCAACGCCGTGTCAGTGTCGGGCCGCAGGCCCCGCAGATGGTGGTGGATGGTCAGAGCGTGTTGAACTTTTGTAGTAACGACTACCTGGGTCTGGCCAACCACCCCGAGATGCTCGCCGCCTTTAAGCGCGGTGCCGATGCCTATGGTGTCGGCAGTGGCGCGGCGCATCTGGTCAATGGCCATAGTGCCGCCCACCATGCACTGGAGGAGGAGCTAGCAGCGTTTACCGGCCATCCCCGGGCACTGCTGTTTTCCACCGGCTATATGGCCAATCTCGGTACCGTTGCGGCGCTGATGCAGCGCGGTGATACGATCTTTTGGGACCGCCTCAACCATGCCTCACTGATCGACGCAGCTCTAGGTTCTGCGGCCGGCTTCAAGCGCTATGCGCACAACGACATCTCCGCGCTGGAGCGACAACTGCAGCAGGCCGATGCGGGCGACAAACTGATCCTCAGCGATGGTGTCTTCAGCATGGATGGTGATCTGGCGCCGCTGCCTCAGCTGGCGAAACTGGCCAGCCGTCATGGTGCCTGGCTGATGGTGGATGATGCCCATGGCTTTGGTGTGTTGGGTGCGCAGGGCCGGGGCAGCCTTGAACACTTCGGCCTGGAGGCCAGTGGGGTGCCGATCTATATGGCCACGCTGGGCAAGGGATTGGGGAGCTTCGGTGCCTTTGTGGCCGGGGATGAGGCCTTGATCGAATACCTGATCAACGAGGCCCGTACCTATATATATACCACCGCCCTGCCGCCGGCGGTGGCCGAGGCCAGTCGCACCGCGCTACGGCTAGTGCAGAGTGAGGGCTGGCGTCGTGAACACCTGCAGCAATTGATCCGGCGCTTCCGTCACGGTGCTGAACAGTTGGGCCTGCCCCTGATGGAGAGCCCTACCGCCATACAGCCGCTGTTGGTGGGTGATGCCGCCGTTGCTATCGCCGCCAGTCAGGCGCTGCTGGAGCGGGGATTCCTGATCACCGCGATCAGACCGCCGACGGTACCCAAAGGGACTGCACGTTTGCGTATTACTCTCTCGGCGGCCCACTCGGAGGCCGATGTGGATCGCCTGCTGACGGCACTGGCATCCATCCCCGAATTGAGTGTGGAGCCGCGGCCATGAGCCTGTTTGTCGAGGTGGAGGGGCAGGGACCGGATCTGGTGCTGCTGCATGGCTGGGGTCTGCATGGAGGAATCTTCGATGCCATCGCCCCGCAGCTGGCCGAATCCTTCACCCTGCATCGGGTGGACCTGCCCGGTCATGGCCGCAGTCCCAATCAGGTAGGTGAATACTCCCTGCAGACGGTGGCCGGGGCGGTGCTGGACTCGGTACCGGAGCAGGCCGATTGGCTGGGCTGGTCACTGGGTGGACGGGTTGCGATGCAGGCGGCCTTGATGGCATCACAGCGAATCACAAAATTAATCAGCATGGCGGCCTCGCCGCGTTTTCTTGCCGTGGAGCAGGAGGGTTGGCCCGGCGTAGCGCCGGAGGTACTGAAGGGTTTTGCCGCGGGCCTGGAAACCGATTATCGCAAGACCCTGCTACAGTTTCTTGCCATCCAGGCCATGGGTAGCGCGCGCGCCAAACAGGAAATCCGTATCCTGCGTGAGGGGCTGTTTGCCCATGGCGAACCGGTTCTGGAGGCCCTGCGTGGTGCCCTGGGTATCCTGCAAAGCGCTGATCTGCGTGAGCCGCTGAAAAACATTCAGTGCCCGACACTGTTTCTGGCGGGTGAACGCGATAGCCTGATGCCGGTACAGGCGGCACAGCTGGCGGCTAAAAAAATGGCGAATGCCAGGGTTGAGGTGATTGCTGGTGCCGGACATGCACCGTTTATCTCCCACCCGGATCAATTTCTACAAATCACCAGGCAGTTTTTACATGAGTGAAGTCTCAGAATATGGTATCGACAAACGGCTGATTAAGGCCTCGTTCGACCTCTCGGCTGCCCGCTACGACGAGGTGGCGGTGTTGCAGCGTGAGGTGGCGAAACGGCTGATCGAACGTCTGGATTACATCCGTTTTACACCAAAGCTCATACTCGATATCGGTGCCGGTACCGGTGGTAACAGCAAGGAACTGATGCAGGTCTATCCCAAGGCAAAGGTGATTAGCGCCGATCTCTCTACCGGTATGCTGGACTATGCCAAACGGCATGCCTCGCACTGGAAGCGTTGGAGTGGTCGTCAGCGTTTTATTGCCGCCGATATGGAACAGCTGCCCTTTGCCGATGCCAGCGTCGACATGGTGTTCTCCAGTCTTACGCTGCAGTGGTGTCAGGATCTGGAACAGGTGTTTCATGAATGTCGCCGGGTTCTGAAGCCGGGAGGCATGATGATGTACAGCACCCTGGGCCCGGATACTCTGAAGGAGTTACGTCAGAGTTGGCAACAGGCAGATGGCTATGTGCATGTGAATGCCTTTATGGATATGCACGATGTGGGCGATGCCATGGTGCGTGCGCAACTGGCAGAACCGGTCATGGATGTGGAGACGTACACACTTACCTATGAGGATGTAAATCAGTTGATGCGTGAGCTGAAGATCCTTGGTGCGCATAACATCAATGCGGGTCGTTCACATGGTCTGACAGGCAAGGGTGCATATCAACGTATGCGACAGGTATACGAAGGCTATCGCAGGGATGGTGTGTTGCCAGTGACCTATGAAGTGGTCAATGGCCATGCCTGGGCCCCGGAATCGGGTTTGCAGCAACAACAAGAGGGTGGTACTACCACCATCTCACTCAATCAAATGCGTATGGCAACACAGGGGAGTAAGTAGATGAAAGGTCTGTTCATTACTGGAACCGATACTGATGTGGGTAAGACCCATGTGGCTTGCGCCATTGTCGTTGCACTGAATAAACAAGGTCTGCGTACCTCGGTGATGAAGCCAGTGGCTAGTGGTTGTGTGCAAACATCAGATGGCTTGCGTAATAAGGATGCACTGAAGCTTATGTCTGTGGCGAGCGTAAAGCAGACGTATGAACAGGTTAATCCCTATGCCTTCGAGCCTGCCATCGCTCCACACCTTGCGGCTCAGCAGATAGGCATCGATATCCAGCTGGACGAAATTGAGAAGCAGTACTTTAAAACGGCGATCAATGCGGATGTCTGTGTAGTGGAGGGGGTCGGTGGTTGGATGGTGCCCTTGAACGACGAGGAGACAATGGCTGATCTGAATGTACGACTGCAGCTACCTATTATCCTTGTGGTAGGTATGAAGCTGGGTTGTATCAATCATGCCTTGTTGACCATAGAACAGATTGAACGTGAAGCCTTGCCTATCCTTGGCTGGGTGGCGAACCATGTTGATCCGAATATGCACCAAGCGCAGGAAAATATTCAGGCACTGGAACAGCGTATACCCTATCCATTGCTTGGTGTTATACCCAATAAAAAGAACACTAGCGCCGAAGATGTCTCCCTCTGTCTGCAAATTCCTGCCTTATAATTTTTTCTCTTTACTTGCTTTACCAAAATATAGACCTATGATTACTGTGTTTATTAATCTAATAAGCACAGTAAAACTGTGGAAAGAAAATAATTAAAATAGGTAATAGTAATATTCGAATACACTTTCATACTATCCACTTATCTTCTAATTATTAGATTTATTTTGCGGCTATGTCTTGCATGGGATAGCCTGCAAGCACTAATAAAAAAAGATCTTTTAAAAGATCGAAATATAAAAACAGATGGTAGGTAGAAGTCGCCATATGGAGTTCAAGGTGTACGGTGTATATAAAGAAACGGTAACCACTTTGTGGGAGATGCCGTCATGTCATTCATTTCGAACGCTCGCTATTACTGCGAGGGTTGTCTCTGTTTTTTCTCATTACACTCACCACCACTTTGTATGTTGCTCTTTTCATTTTGCTTGCCGTTTCCTGGTGGGCACTGCCGTTTTCCGGATGAATAATGTTGTTGCCAGATTTTGTTCTATATTGGGGTGTAAGTCGCGACAACAGCGGTTCTAAAGAATTACCAGCGGTGAAGAGGCGGTTGATGTCCTCCGCTTTATCGGTAGAAAAAAAGAAGCTTCATATACTCATTTGTAGGGTGTAGATAAAACTGTTGAAGCATGACCACTGGTATAGCCGCCATGTGAAGATGGATTCACATGGTGACGTGTAGAGGTAACTGCATACTCAGGTAATAAGGATAAGCGAGAGCTTAAGTCATCCCTTAACTAGGTGTGAAGTTACTAAACAGAAAAAGGTTTCGGCTGGGTTTTGTAGTACCGCCACGTTAGGAAATGTACGGATGCTAGCAACAACTGTACGGAAATTTAACCGTATCCAAAGCCAAGAGAGGATGGAGTATGGCAGGTAAAGCGATAAGAAAATGGGGGAGGCTGCTGGTTGGTCTTATCCTTACTGGGGGGGCAGGTTCTGCGTTAGCGGAGTACACGCTCAATTTGAGGGAAGGTGTTACCAATATAAGCAAGGATGTTTATGACTTGCATATGTTGGTTATGTGGATATGTACCATCGTCGGTATCATCGTCTTTGGAATCATTATCTATTCCCTGATCAATCACCGTAAATCGAAGGGTGCTGTCGCAGCAAACTTCCACGAAAACACCACCATCGAAGTAGTTTGGACGGCTATTCCGCTGATTATTTTGGTGGCCATTGCCGTTCCGGCAACCAAGACCCTGTTGGAGATGGAAGATACTTCCGGTTCGGATCTCAGTATCAAAGTCACCGCTATGCAGTGGAAATGGAAATACGACTATCTGGATAGCGGGGTTAACTTTATTAGTTCCCTGGATGCCAAGAGTAATGAGGCGCGTGCTTTAAACTCTGGTATCGATCCATACAGTGTTGAAAATTATCTACTTAATGTAGATAAGGCCGTTGTCATCCCTGTGGGTAAGAAGGTACGTTTTCTGTTTACCTCAGAAGATGTTATCCATGCCTGGTGGGTTCCGGATCTGGCTGTTAAGCGCGATGCCATACCTGGTTTCATCAACGAGTCCTGGACCAAGGTTGAAAAGCCCGGGGTCTACCGTGGTCAATGTGCCGAACTGTGTGGCAAGGACCATGGCTTTATGCCCATCGTTGTACATGCCGTTCCACAGGCTGACTACGACAAGTGGATAGCTGGTGAGAAGATGGCAATGGCAGAGACCGCTGCAGCTTCAAGCAAGACCATGAGCAAGGATGAGCTGATGGCTCGCGGTGAGAAGGCCTACAACTCTTCCTGTGCAGCGTGTCATATGGCAACTGGTACAGGTATCCCCGGTGTATTCCCCGCTATGGTTGGCAGCAAGATTGTCACTGGTCCGGTTGCAGAACATCTGGATATTGTTATTCATGGCAGCAAGAAGAACCCAGCCATGGGTGCCTTCGGTAAGCAGCTGAATGATCTGGATCTGGCCGCCATCATTACCTACGAGCGTAACGCCTGGGGTAATAATACGGGTGATGTAGTGCAACCTTCTGATGTGAAGGCCGCTCGCTAGGGCTTTTGGAGGTATAAAAAAATGAGTACGGATATGACACACGATGATCATCACGGTCCGGCGAAAGGAATCATGCGTTGGATCACGACAACTAACCACAAGGACATAGGAACCCTGTACCTGTGGTTCGCATTTATCATGTTTATGGTAGGTGGTGCTATGGCCATGGTCATACGTGCCGAGCTGTTCCAGCCCGGCATGCAGGTGGTAGAACCGCTGTTCTTTAACCAAATGACCACCATGCACGGACTTATCATGGTATTCGGTGCAGTAATGCCGGCCTTTGTAGGTCTGGCTAACTGGCTGTTACCAATGATGGTCGGCGCACCGGATATGGCTTTGCCTCGCATGAATAACTGGAGCTTCTGGATTCTGCCTTTCGCAGGTACCATGTTGATCTCCACCATGTTCATGGAAGGCGGCGGTCCTGCATTCGGCTGGACCTTCTATGCACCACTGTCCACGACCTTCGCAGCAGACAGTACCGACTTCTTTATCTTTGCGGTGCATCTGTTGGGTATCTCTTCCATCATGGGGGCGATAAACATCATCGCTACTATCCTGAATATGCGTGCCCCAGGCATGACCCTGATGAAGATGCCACTGTTTGTATGGACCTGGCTGATTACTGCCTTCCTGCTGATTGCCGTTATGCCGGTACTGGCAGGTGCAGTAACCATGATGCTGACCGATCGTAATTTCGGTACCAGCTTCTTTGATGCCGCCGGTGGTGGTGACCCCGTATTGTTCCAGCATGTGTTCTGGTTCTTCGGTCACCCTGAGGTGTACATCATGATCCTGCCTGCCTTTGGTGTGATTTCACATATCATTCCCACCTTTGCGCGCAAGCAGCTGTTTGGTTACAGCTCCATGGTGTATGCAGTAGCGGCTATCGCTTTCCTGTCATTCATCGTATGGGCACATCACATGTTCACCGTTGGTATGCCAGTTGCAGCCGAGCTGTACTATATGTATGCCACCGTCATGATTGCCATCCCCACCGCAGTGAAGGTTTTCAACTGGACGGCGACCATGTGGAAGGGTTCCATGACCTATGAAACCCCAATGCTGTGGGCGATAGGTTTTGTGTTCTGTTTCACCATCGGTGGCTTTACCGGTTTGATGTTAGGCGTAGCGCCAGTGGATTTTCAGTATCACGATACCTACTTCGTGGTTGCCCACTTCCACTATGTGCTGCTGACCGGTGCGGTATTCTCCATCATCGCCGCGGTCTATTTCTGGCTGCCTAAGTGGACCGGCAACATGTATGACGAGAAGTTGGGCAAGTGGCATTTCTGGTTGTCCATGGTCTCTTCCAACGTGCTGTTCTTCCCCATGCACTTCACCGGTCTGGCTGGTATGCCCCGCCG
>Ga0224506_10001695_pt1 | contig 15572 bp, 9 predicted proteins | sample SF_Jan12_sed_USG_2_FD_169108 | JGI IMG/M metagenome (GOLD analysis project Ga0224506, IMG submission 169108) | Sediment microbial communities from San Francisco Bay, California, United States - SF_Jan12_sed_USGS_8_1 | ecosystem: Environmental > Aquatic > Marine > Sediment | place: USA... | reverse complement strand
TATATGCTTGTTCTATTGCTTGCAGACCATTTCGTGCTTCAGTAACCACAATACCTTTTTGTGACAATAGTGTTTTAACCAACAATAGATTAAATTCATTATCGTCCGCCACCAGCACATTAATATTGGCATAGGCTGTTTTTGACAGACTTTGTCCAATATTACAACTGTCATCTGAAGACAACGCATCTAAAGGCATACCAAATAACATTTCGACAGCGCGTTTTACATTATCCAAGCGAAAGGGTTTAGAAATCACTGCTACACGATTAGTAACAATTTTTTCCTCTAACAAACTGCATTGCTCAGAATTACAAAAAATGATAATCGGTCCGCCATAGATCTCCTGCACCAAACTCAAACGTTGCAAATATCCGGCACTGCTAATTTCTTTTTGTCCGATCGATATTGTCAGCAATGCAATGGGTTCGCCATGATGCTGGTGTTCCTTCAACACATTCCACGCATGCTCAAACTCAGCCTCAGCGATTACATTCATATGAAAACTTTTAAAGCTATTTACCAATGATTGACGCACCAGATGATGCGGTTCACAAACCAAAACCGTTAAATCCTCAAAAGGCAAAGATGTGGGCAAATGCGCGATCTTGGCCATATTTTTTTCAAATGTCCCTGTGAACCAAAACGTTGAACCTTCGCCGGGTTGACTGGTTACATTTATCTCCCCACCCATCAGCGCGACCAAACGTTTAACAATACTCAAACCTAAACCCGTGCCACCAAAACGTCGGGTTATTGAGGAATCTGCCTGAGAGAAAGCTTTGAATAATCGACTAATATCTTCCTTGTTCAAGCCTATACCACTGTCATGAACCTCAAAGCGTAATGTAATATTCGAACCTTGGTGGGTTAACACATGCACACTCACCACCACGGCACCTTGCTGCGTAAACTTAATCGCATTACTCACCAGATTCGAAACTGCTTGCGCCAAACGCGTGGGGTCTCCAAACAAGTGGGTTGGAACATTTGGGTCGATCAAAAGCGCCAGTTCTAAATCTTTATTACTAATCTCCAGGCGAAACATGGACATGACATCTTCCAAACAATGACGCAGTTCAAATGCGATATGTTCCAAGTGTATTTTGCCCAATTCCAAACGAGAGAAATTTAAAATATCATTAATGATGGTATGCAACTGTGCTGCGGCTTGTTGTATGGTGCGACTATATTCTTTTTGTTCAGCGGTTGTTGCGGACCGTTCCAATAATCGTGAAAACCCGATTAAGGCATTTACCGGCGTACCAATTTCATGGCTCATTTTCGCCAAAAAGTCCGTCTTTGCCCGGCTTGCATCTAACGCTTGCCCACGGGCCACTTCCAATTCTGTATTTTTTTTCTCTAACTCTGAAACTGTCTGAGTTAAACTTCGCGTGGCGTATTGGATTTTTTCATTTAATTGCTTATGCGAGTCATTCAGCGACCCTGCCATGGCGTTAAACCCTGTTTCCAACATGCCCAATTCGCCTACAGAATCTTCTTTCACTCGCGCATTCAGGTTTCCTTCACGTATATTTTGCACCATGTGATTCAAACGACGAACCGGTGAAACCACACTACGTCCGATTTGCAATGCAATCAGAATACTCATAAACAAGCCACTAACAACAATAAGAAAACTTGTGATTAAAATTTCGGTTTGACGCTCATGAGTGGTTTTTTTCGACAGAATTACACTGACCCAACCTAATACATTTTGTTTATCGACCGACCCAAGCGGGTTTTCAAAATCCTGAACATTAATTCCTGTCTCCTCAACGGCTTCTGTAAAACCCATCAAATCGCTTTCGCGAATATCGTCTTCAACATCAAAGCCATCCACAACTGCAGTGACTAACAATTCACGTTCTGGGCCATAAATTAAAACGGCTTGAACATCTTTATCCTGCAAACTGGATTGCGCAAGATTATTCAGTTGCTGAAAATTTCCGACAAATAATCCAAACTCCGATGCTGAAGCTAAACTACGAGTTAAGATATTACCCCGCTCTTCCAGTGCTGCATTCGTATCATTAATTCGGCTAACAGTAACGTAGTAACCAACAATAAACATAACTAATGTTGCAGGAACAATCGCCAAAAATAAAATGCGTCCCTGAATGCCAGCTAGATTAAATCGGATACGTTTCATTGAACTCGGCTCTCAGCACGTTTTAATTCTTCCACGAGGTTTGCATTTTCAGTCACGTTAATGTTTAACGACTTAGCTACCCATTGGTTGACGCTAACTGAGAATTCTCGAGGATACATCATTCGTGGTATTACTTGATCTCCGGCTAATTTTTCAAATGACAAGATCAACTCTGCGGCTTGTTTGCCGATGGCTTCGGGTGCTGTATAAACTGCTGCTAAACCACCCGCATCAACATAAGCTTTAGAAAACCCAATTACCGGAATATTATTTTGATAAGCCATGTATAACAGCCATTTCGCGTTCTGGCGAGTTAGGGCGACCGAGTCGGGCAAAGCTAAAACGATATCACTGCGATCCAATAAATCTTTAATCTTTATTGCTGGATTTTCACCTTTTCTGGCAATCACATCATAAAGTACAAAGCCCTGTTTCCTGCCCGCAATTGCAATGTTTTGTTTTTGCCCATCTTGGCTAAGCATAACCCCCAAGCGTTGCGCATCCGGCAGTAATATTCGTGCTAAATCGATAAGACGCGAGACGGGTTGATCGATGAGAATTGTCACATCCGGTTTATTGTAAGTATTTTGGAAAAGTGAATCGTAGGCATCTTTGGGTATAAGCACTGAAAAATTTGGTACGTCTATAATTTGCCCAAGCTGATTAACACGATTGGTCGCATTCACTCCAACCGATACGATAGCACACAAGTCACTAAGGCTTTTTATCTGGGCATCAATATCTTCGTAGGCAAAAATACTGTGGATTTGAAAATCTTTTGCTTGTTGCAGATTGAGCGTTTGCGAAAGACTATTTTTTACACTGTGATAGGCAGGCGCATCGTGGCTTAGCACGACTAATACTTGTTCAGAGGCAGCATTAACCTTTATAGAGATTAAAATCCCTAAAAGGAAAATTGTACACACACGTGCTAAAACCAGAAAAGTCTGATAGTTCATTTTATAAATTTTATAGTACTAACACTTCCGAACTAGTACGAAAGTGCTAACTCAAGATAAACGTTTGTCTTGAACTCATTATGCGCTTGAAATTCAAAATATTCATCAAATAAATTTTGAAATGTTAGTGCAAGATCGCCTTTCATTAAGCGATGACGGAAAGATTTAGCAAAACGTAGATCATAACGGTTATAAGCTGGAATATCTTCACCGATTCCCAACCATTTCATATCGGTCATGCGATAAAAACCAAGACTGGATTGAAGCTTATGCGGTTTCCCAATAATTGCCAGTATACCGACGGTATGCTCAGGAACGGTTGTAGATAAATCGCGCAGTCCTTGGTGACTATCGCCGACTTGCAAATTCACATAACGCTCCCATTCTCCTTCTGTTTGTGCATACGCATAAGCAGCGCTCATACGAAAATGGCGATGTAACTGAACTCTAAAATCGGCTTCGAAACCCTGAGTATCCTGCCAAGCCCCGTTACGCCACACAAAAGGATCATAAGCAATACCGTACACACTATCGACTGCATGATTGATGTTTGGATTTTTATAATGCAACCAAGTGGCATCAATAATTCGATTACGAAGTTTTTCTTGATAAAATTTTAAATCCAACGATGCTTGCAACGAGGGAATTAACCACAAATAACCCAATTCAAAGGAATTAAGTGTCTCGGGTTTCATATTGGGATCATGGGTTATTAACTTATCGAGTGACTGTCCATTTTCGTGATAAAAAGCAAATTCAATTTCACTTTCTAATAACGATGGACTGCGCATAGCACGATTCACAATCGCACGTATAGTGTGATTACTGTTGACCCGATAATTAAGCGCTAAACGCGGCGAGTAATACAAACCAACAACTTGATTAAACTCTAGCATAATACCGCCATTGACAATTAAATCAGAAAAACTTTTCTCATAATTGGCAAATACACGGGCACTGGAATCATAAAGGGTTTCGTCGGTACTTAGCAATAAACGACTGTTAATCGAATCGATACGCATACCGCTACCCCAAACAAGTTTTGAGCTTAAGCTTTGTTGAATTTGCTGGTACTCCAAATCGTAACGTTGCGCCAATCCGTTAGTTTTACCCATGGTTATGATGCCATCAGATAAACCGTTATAGCGGTCACTGATTAACGAATCCAATATACTACTATCAACAGGATCATTGACATCCAAGCCAGAAAAATCACTGATAAGATTCTTCAAACTGTCCTCGAACATATCCATCATTTTGTAATAATTATGATAAAAGCGCACACTACGCTCGGCTCCAGGGGCCGTATTATTTCGCCACAATAATGATGAAGCTAATGAGGTAACATCACGATCACCTTTTTGATCGAATGCAGTGTCGTTACCATTGCGTCCGGTTTCTGCATAACTGCTATAAAATTGATAGTCAAATGTGGAGCCGGGTTTTGCATCATACAGCCAGCGTATATTGGCATTGCTTACATAACGGTAATCATTTTCACCATCAAAACCCGGATCTTCGGCGTAACTCATTACAACACGATAGTCACCACTTAGCAGCCGATCGGCATAACGAGCATACCACTTACGACTACTGAGTCCCGGTAGAGGATTATTCTGGTTTTTTATATTACTGACCGATGAACGCGCATCGCGAGACCCAGTACTATTACGAATATGCACGCCTCTATCTTCAAAGGGCAAACGTGTAATTATGTTGACCACACCACGAAAGGCATTTGCTCCATAAGTGGGCGCATTGGTTCCGCGGACCACTTCAATACGTTGAATATCTTGAATATCAACCCCTAAGGTAGCCCAATCAACAGCAGATAATAAAGGCAAATAAGCCGCTCGCCCGTCAATTAAAACCTGAAGGCCACGAGACCATTCTTCAATGGAGCCATGATAACTTGCGGTGTAAATTGTTCCAGTGGCATGGGCAACTTGAAAGCCTGGAACCAAGCGCAACACATCAACCAACTCTGAAGCACCAGACGCCAACAACATTTCACGATCGATCACCGACATGCTCGCAGGTGCTTCACTGACCGGTTGATAGATTCGGGTTGCGCTCAGCGCATTAGGAATAGGAGAAAGAAAATCCGCTTCGGTCAAATAAGCGAAACAGGGAGTGTTACTCACAAATAGAAAAAAGGCTACGCACAAGCCTTGCCGCGTTTGATTTTTCATTGTTTAAAACTTTGATTACCTATTATAAAATCACGCTTCAATATCGGCGACTATATCTCCAACAGTTAAGCCATGCTGTTTAGCAACAATAACCGCTTGAGTGCGATTACTGACATTGAGCTCTCGAAAAATCGCAGTCACATGAATTTTTACTGTGTATTCAGAAAGGTTTAAGGTGCGAGCAATGTCTTTATTTGTTTTTCCATTAGCCAATAATTCCAACACCTGTTTCTGTCGTTTGGTCAGTTTCGGTGCATCGGCATCATTGATTTGGTTCAAACTCGTGTTTTCACTAAGGTCATAACCTTCGGGAATATAAACCCCGCCATCTAAAATATGCCGCATAATACGCAACATTTCCTCAGATGGTAAAGTTTTGGGAATGTAGGATGAAGCCCCACACTCAATCGCTTTTTTAATATTAGCGGTTGCTTGTGATCCTGAAAGTATAATCACAGGTGTTTCTTGATGAATTTGACAGATTTCCGTTAGCAGCCTAAACCCATCACTCCCTGGCATAAACAAGTCCAGTAATATCATGTCGATATTTGTGTCTTGCTGAAGTACTTGACGGACTCTGTCGGCATCTTCAGCTTCCGTCACCCGAATACTCGGATCTAATCCCTGTAATGAAAGCTTGACACCCTCTCTCATTAGCGCGTGGTCATCGGCAACTAGAATATTCAATTCTGTTCCCCCTGTTGTTGAGGTTTATTATGTGAAACGCCAATAATGATTTTATAATACTTTTGGGTTAGATGTGAAACGATTGTTTACAATGAAACCGATTTTTATTTATTCAATTTTATTTTAGCAGGAAATTGAGTAGAGATATGGGAGCAATGTTATTTTCATAGCAATTTAGTCAATCATTAATGCCGCCAATTAAGTACGGCTTCTACAACATTTCCATTCTCTAAGTAACGTACATCTGAGCAAAGTTTTCTTACCAAGGAAATTCCCCGACCGGATGTGGTTTTATTTTCTTCCATATTCACCTGTATTTCATTTGTGTCAAATCCAGTGCCTGAATCTGTAAAACGTATTAGCAAGTGACCACCTTCAGTTCCCGGCCTATGCTCCAAAGCAATCGTAATGCAGCCTTGATTAAGCGCACTCAAACGCATGGCTCGTTGCTGATAGTATTCACTAAAACCTTCGGCTTGATTTTTTATCTCAGAACTAAGACCTAAGACCCCATGATCCAATGCATTATTATACAACTCAGAAAGCACGGTGAAGATATCCTCACGATGCGCATGAAAACCTTGTAGGTCCGATAAGATCTGCATTAATATTGGCAAAGGGTCAACCGATTTTATGACATCATGCTCCAGATCAAAATGCATGCGCCAAGTTGTCGGATCACGGTAACGCATTTGGTCTTCATGTTCCAGTAAGGCTAACATAGCCTTGGTATCACAGTCGAATTCTACCAAAGTAATATCATCGGCTTGTTTTTCACCCTCGGAAAACCTATCCAACTCCTCAACCAAAATATCGGTAATGCCATTGCGGGTACAAATCAAATTCTCCAAACGAGATTGACCATACATCTCACCCTGTCTATTTTCCGATTCCGTAACACCATCAGAATAAATATATATTTTCTGCCCTGCTTCTATGCTGATGTGACTTGTTTGGGTACTGATTTGTGTCGGTGTTAACACCCCCAAAGGAACATGTTGCGAAGGTATATGCTGCATGATTTTCTTTTGTTTGGAATCATAAACTAAAACATCGGGCATTCCACCCGCCCAAATCGACATGGAACGACATTGAGAATCCACATTCATTAATGCCGCAGCGAGAAACCGTCCAACCGGTAATAGTTGCCGCAGTTTTCGATTAATTTCGGGAACGATATCATCAATAGCAAAACCCTTGGCAGTCATTTTATAAAACACATCCGCGACAGGCATGGCACCAATCGCAGCCGCTAAACCGTGTCCGGTAAAATCACCAACCAACACATTCACTCCGCCGCTCGGGTTTCGTGCAGCTAAAACAATGTCCCCGTTAAATGCTTCTGCGGATCGACGCACTGTACGCACCATGGGTAGGTGTTGGTCTGCCTTAGACATAACATTGGCGAATATTTTCTCCGCCACTTCATGCTCACGCATCGTGTGCTCCTGATGCGCAGCAAGCTCTGTGTTTTGTTCATTGACCGTGACATATAAATCGCGAATGCGCTGAAGTGCTGCAATTTTTGCGTTAAGAATAGTACGATTATAGGGTTTTTTAAGGAAATCATCGCCACCGTTTTCAATACAGCTAACCAAAGCTTCATCACCACTCATTGCTGTAAGAAACATAACCGGTACAAAACGATCACCACACGCTTGCTTGATCAATCGTGTGGCGTCATAACCATCCATAACAGGCATCATGATATCCATTAATACCATGTCCGGCTGGGTCTCGTTGAATTTATCAACTGCTTCCTGACCATTTTCTGCTGTGATAATGTCATGCGCTTCTCGCTCAAGCAAACCCTTGAGCACCATGCGATTAGTCGCATCATCATCGACAACTAGAATCTTCATTCCGATAAGAACCGGTTAGCTGCTTATCTAATGTTAAACAATTTCTGAAAATTTGCGATAGTTAGGATTTTTTTAATCTCAGGTTTGCATCCTGCAATTGAAATGTCCGCTTTATCTCCACCCGCGTGTTCTCTCAAAAGCAACAACATCCCTAGCGCAGAACTATCCATATATTCAGTACCAGCCATGTCCAACACAAATTTGGCGCTACCAGACGCATCTCGATATGCATCACGAAAAGCGGTATGATCATTAAAATCAAAACGACCATTGATTGAAATTGTTACGGTATTCCCATTGTCACCAACACTGCTTGTAATTGCCATAACGCAACTCCTCAATATTTCACTTTACACCTTTAAAACTAGCGAATTCGTGACACTAGTTGTTTTAATTACTAGAGGAGTATCGTCATCAGTGCGGTGCAACTTGATATACAAGCTAAAAAAGCTCTGCATCCCCTTTATCCATTGTGGTTTGCTGAATAGAGACAAAATGATTTCCGCTACGTGTCTCCCTAAGTCGATTGATTTCCTGATTAATAATCTCAACCGAAGCAACAATGTCCGTATCTTCTCGATCGAGTGTCCCTATTACACTTCTCAGCGTATCTAGACGACCACTAACATATTCAACTAATTGCTTCACAATATCTTCAAACTGCAAGGCTCTTACCGCATTGTGTACATTGTGGGTAATATCTGAAGTGAGGGAAGATACTTGTTCAATCGCATCCCGAGTGCGCTTATCCATCTCAACCATATCTTCCAACATAAGATCCGCACGCTCTCGGGAATGAATCGCATAAGACATGTCTTTAGAAGCTATTTTACTCGTGTGCTCTTGAACCGTATTTATATCATTCATAGCTTCCGTAACAACCTCCCGGATTTGTTCACTAAAACGATTCGATGCTTGGGAAAGGTTTCTAACTTCATCAGCAACAACGGCAAATCCACGTCCGGCTTCACCCGCGCGCGCAGCTTCTATTGCTGCGTTTAAAGCCAGTAAATTAGTTTGATCCGCAATGGATTGCACATCAGTTAATAGCGCCACTACATTATTTATTTTTTCACGAATTTCCGCTACTCCATGCACGATTCGTATACTATCCTTACTGCTATGCACGATTTCATCAACAAAATATTCCAACACTTTTGATGTTTCAACAGCAAAATCGGAAATATCATTAATATGGTTGTCTTCCTCCTGTTTACTAACCGAGGATTTTGCAATACGGTGCACAATTTCCGTTTGTGTATGAGACAAGGTCGACATTTTCTGAAAACTTGCCTGGAGTTCCACCACTGCTTCATGGGTTAAACTTTTTGACTTATCTAAATCACTGGACAAATTCTTAGTTTCTTCCGCCACTAATTCACTTACCGATGAAAATAGACTTTTATGACTAGCCGTCTTAACTGAAATTGAACTTGATACTGCATCAGTAGCAGACTTATTGAGATTCGTTTGTTTACGGGCAAAAACATACCACAAAAGGCTAACGACAAGCACAGCTGCGCTAGAATACCAATTAGGAATTGCAATAATGTACGGCAAGCTAACTAGACCTAGACTAAAGACAATTATTATTTTTAAAAACACCATTCTTCCTAAACAGTTTTTGCTAGGGTTTTATCGGCTATTAATACTGCAGTCTTGACTATGTCTTAGAAAAATATTCAGGTACTCCATAGAAATTCAGACTGCGCCTAAATAATTAACCCACCTATGTCACAGTTTCAATGTGAATTTACATAAGAAATATTTCAGTGAACGATACTAAACGGACGACTTAAGTTTAAGGTATCCAAAAGTGTGCATGGAATTAAAATGAAGGTATTCAATAGTTTTGTGAACCACTGCTCAGCAATATACGTTTACTTCATATATTCTGAGGGTCGACATACTGAGCAGGTATTGACTCAGTTAGGACTTAAACACTTGGTTAAAAGTAATATATTAATTATGTTGTGCATTTACAGTTTAACAAATTCTGCCATGGCAACCAGCCAAAACAGTAACAGGCTTGCGCTTTTTGATAGCGCTGAAGTCATGCTAAATACTGGCAATGCAAGCACCGCCTATGAAATGCTTTCATCGGAACTAGCAACACTTGCTGGCAATGAAGAGTTCGATTATCTATTAGGATGGTCAGCTCTAGAAAGTGGCCAACCCGGCATGGCAATTTTTTCTCTAGAACGCGTCGTTGCCACGAATCCAAAGCATGGTGGTGCATATCTAGAACTTGGTCGCGCTTATTTTAAAATAAAACAGTATAAACCTGCACAGTTAGCATTCAACTCAGCACTAGAATTACATCCGCCGAAACACATTGAAACACGCATACGCGACTATATAATTCAAATTGAAAATTTCAATAAAAAGCAAACTACTAACTTCCACTTTGATATTCAATTGAGTTCAGGTAATGATTCCAACGTTAATAGCGCAACCAACGATGAAGTGTTTGGAACTTGGATTATCAATGAGGCCAATACCAAACAAGCATCCGCTTTTAATTCTATTGATCTAAATGCAAAACATGCTACAAAATTAAGCAAAACGTTAACATCACAGACGGTAGTTAATCACAAACAAACTGAATATCGGGGATCTGCAACTGCTGCCAACCTAAAGTCTAATAGTTTTGTATCAGGCTTAAACTACAAGATCAACAATACCACCAACTTCATGCTAACTGGCTTAATAAATGATATAGCTATCGCTAACAATTTTTTCCGTACGACAACAGGCTTTAATCTAGCACTTGGCCACACCATTAGCGCAAAACAACAATTAGGGTTTAACACACAAGTTTTCACGAATTCATTCACTAAATCTGTTAGTGCGCAAAATACTAATTCCCTAGGCCTAACAATAAGTAGTAGTCAAATTCTGAAAATACAACAAGATAACTGGTTTACTCGAGTCTATATTGGCACAAACAAGGACTTACCAACAAATTCAAATGGTACTTATGGGAAAACCACATCATTGGTTGGTCTCCACAGCATCCTAGGTTTTAATCAAAAAGTCTCTTTCAAACAAAACCTAAATCTAGCCTACTCTGCATATACCAGTTCCTTTTTAAATGGCAACAACTTCGATTTCTCCAAGCGTTACGATCAACAAGTGTCTGTATCGTTTGGTGTGGATATAAAACCTACAAAGCAATGGATTGTGAACCCCTATATCAATGTCATAAACCGACGTTCAAATATTGAGTTATACCAATTTTCGCGCATGATAGTTGGCCTCAATGTTAGACGACAATTAATATAAAGGAGGGGATAGCCATGTTAATAACAGCAATCTCCGTTTCACGTTTCCAGATAAGTGCCCTACTACTGGCTCTAACATTGCTCCCCGGCATATGTTTTGCCAAAGCAGGGGAAGCAATTTTTGTATTAGGTCAGGCAGTAAAAGTCAGTCAAGAAGGTGCAGAAATCGCCTTACACAAGGGCGATATCGTCGATGCTGGCGATACAATTATCACCAGCGCGAATGGACAAGTTCAAGTTCGAATGGAAGATGGTGGACTCATTGCTGTCCGTCCAGGTTCTCAATTTAAAATTGATGAGTTTGTGTATGAAGGCAATAACGAAACCGACAAAAACTTTTTTAGTTTAGTTGAAGGTGGCTTTCGCTCCATTACAGGTGCTATTGGTCAAACCAACAAAAAGGCATATAAGGTCAAGACTCCAGTGGCAACTATTGGAATTCGTGGCACTGACTATAGCGCAACCTACTGTGAATCAAACTGTGGTGATCTAGCCGACGGTCTTTATGTAGGTGTAATGTCTGGTGGTGTTGCCGTGGAAAATGATGTAGGTGTAATGGACTTGGACCCTGGTCAATACGGCGTTATTGAAACAATCGACAGTGAACCCGTGTATTTGGATGAAGCACCAGGTGCGATTTTGTTTGCAAGTATAGCAAATACATCAGTCGCAGTAACAGAGACTGACGAAGTCACAACTACTGACAGTTCAACGACAGTTGCGTTAGGTGAAGAAAGTATCACAACCGCTGGCCATCTGTCTAAGTCCGTAATGGCATACTCCAATAGTCTAAACCAAACTAAGACAGCAGAGTCAATCACAACCAATGTTAACTCAATTACCCAGGGTAGCTATGATGCGCTCGGTGTAACATGGGGCCACTGGGAAGTCGACTCGTCTGAAGCGACCACGGTAGCTTTAAGTGATGGCAGCATGATCTCCGATACTATCGAGAGCGGATCATGGGTCTCTTCCGACCAAGCCGTCATTGAACTACCTAGTAGTGGTACTTTTTCCTATGGATTAGTGGGTGGAACAGCGGCAACTGATACGGAAATGGGAATTACTTCAGGCAATTTAACAGCTACTTTTGGTTCTGCACCAACAGTTGATGCGGACATTACTGTCGGTTATCTAAACGGCTCTGCAACTCAATGGGACGCGCATGCTACAAGCCTTGATATCAGCAAGGATGGACAATTCTCAGGTAGTTTTAATACTGTTAACGACAACAGTAGTCTAACCTACGACAATAATGGCACTATCGCAGGCGCTTTTGTTGGAGATAATGCTAACGGTGCAATCATCAGTTACAACTTGCACGGTACCGACATGTCAACAAATCCTGTTGATATTAATGGCGTTGGCGTCTTTGAGCAAACACCTTAATCATAAAAAATAATCTCTATCAAATTAGGCAAGGACGCCTAATTTATTTTTACGACGATGAATAATGAAAAGTACACGAACTGAATTTTGAGGTTAAGTATGTTATTTTCTGGGCCAATTTGTCACCAAATAACCAGGATACTATTAAGTGTCACGGTTTTTCTTCTGAGTTTAGCGAGCTATGCTGCGGACATGGGTCTTGGCGTTAGTCATCGCATTTTGCAGGCTCAAGATTATACTGATAGCAGCAGCTATCTCGACATTCAATTCACTTTACAAAATTCTGGACATCACCATCTAAGAAATATTGAACTACATATTGTTGATTCCAATTTCTCCAATGATAACGTATTGAAATTTGGCTTTATTGCCTCTGGCGGAATTCACGAACTTGCATGGAGTGGCAAACTAAGCCTACCAAGTGCATATATTAGCAACCAATCGCCTTTGTTTTTCCGTGTAAATGCCATAAACAGTAATGGCGATCATGTTTCATTCCCTGTGGTTAGTTATTATAAGGGAGCGAGACATGCACACTAATTCCTCTAAATATAATTTTTCAGCGGCCCTCATCCTGTCACTTACCTTAAGCAGTGTAGCGCTGGCAGAACATATTGTTTTTAAAACAGATCAGCTTCCAATCACTGTTATTGCAAGCCAAAATTCCTTGCTTTCACAGCAAGGTGATAAAGCCAGTTATGGCCCTTCCGTCAATGCCGATGGACGCTACATAGTATTTGAATCTAGCTCAACTAACTTGACTGATATTAAAAACACTACGAAGAACACACAACTTTTTTTAAAGGATCTACTAACTGGTAACGTCACCGGTGTTAGCATTAAAAACGGCATATGGGGCGATAGCCCGAGCCAACGTCCTCAAATTAGTACCGACGGAAAGTTTATAACTTTTGTAAGCTCTGCCAGCAACCTCATTGGCAACGACACAAACGGTCATGTGAATGATATTTTTCGTTTTGAAATATCCAGTGATTCAATTGAACTTGTTTCAAGTAATAGTCAAAACAGTCAATCCAGCAAATATGTTAACACACCTTTTATTAGCCAAAATGGTCAGTTCATTGTTTTCGAAGCCGTCGATAATGAACTTGTTTCAGAAGACACCAAAGGTATGTTGTCGATTGTATTAAAAGACATGGATTCACACAAAACAGAGCTAATCAGTGTTAATACAGCTGGTGAACCAGCAAACTCCGGCAGTATCAATGCATCAATTTCTGCCGATGGACGTTATGTAGTTTTCAATTCGTTTGCAGATAATTTAGCGAACGACACCAATAGTAGCGCTGATATATTTCTGCGCGACCGAATGACAAAAACCACCACACGATTAAGTGTCGACGAGAATGGTGATGAAACGATTGGTGCTGCGAAAGATGCCATGATTAGTGAAGATGGCCGGTTTGTTGTTTTTGCGGCACGCCAACGCAATATAATCACAGGAACTCTCAGCGGTGCTTATCAAGTTTATCTTGTGAATTTAGTTACGAACAAAATTCAGCTAATTTCAGCATCTGTAAATAGTGTACCGGGGGATCGTGATTCAACTAATCCCAAAATCAGTGCAAATGGTCGCTTTGTGAGTTATGTCTCATCAGCCACAACGATTACAAATAATAATCCTAATGCAATGCTTCAACTTTTCGTTTACGATCGCATTCTAAATGAAAACGTAATTTATAGCGTTTCTGACACTGGAAAAGTTTCGGACAGTAGCATTGATGTAAAAACTGCACTAAGTAGTGACGGTCAAAGCCTTGTTTTTTCGAGCTACTCATCCACATTAGTAGCAAGCGACACGAATCTTGTGAGCGATGTCTTTATTCATGTTAGAAAACCAGCAACTAACTTACCTCCAGTTGCTATTGCGGGGCAAAATCAAACAGTCGTATGTCAAGCTAACAATGTGCAGATTATTTTAGACGCCAGTCTATCCTATGATCCCGATGAAGATGGCCTTGAATTTGAATGGTCCTCTAATAGTTTCGGAATCATGCCAGGAAAGCAAGCAATTGTTTCTCTGAGCTACGGTACACATCAAGTAAATTTAACTGTTAAAGATTCTCGTGGCGGACTAGCCACCGATGGTATTACAATATTTGTTGATGATATTGAGGCGCCAGAGATTGTAACAGATCCATTGCTCGTACTTGAAGCAGATAGTAAGGTAGGTGTGTCACATAATATTTCAATCATCGCAACTGACAATTGCAGTTCGCCAGTTCAAGTTTCATTCAGCCCAAGTATGAGCATTTTCCCGTTAGGTAGCACGTCACTGACTGTCAATGCAAAAGATGGTGCCGGCAATATTGCGACCCAGGATGTATTAATTCAAGTCCAGGATACAACTGCACCGACACTTCTGATCCCTGGTGACATAACCGCAGAAGCGGAAGCAATTCAAACCTTTGTTGACATAGGAAGCGCATCAGCAAGCGACATTTTTGAAGTGCTCATTTCCAATAATGCACCCGGTTTATTCCCATTAGGTAAAACCACCGTCACTTGGGTAGCCAAAGACAGTAACAATAACTCGACACTGGCTGAACAAATTGTTTTAGTGCAAGACACGATTGCGCCAACTATTTTTGCTGGTGAAGATGTTATTCTTGAAGCCACACACATTGAAGGAGCACCCTACTCTTTCAAATATGAGGCTAGTGATAGCTGTAATTGTGCTCCATTAACAATTACTGCAGCACCAACTTTTAGTTTCTACCCATTAGGTGATACGGTGGTTACAATCAGCGCGATTGACCAAAGTGGCAATACAAATAGCGATGACTTGAACATAAAAGTGCAAGACACCACTCCACCAAGTTTGATTATCCCAACAAACATCGAAGTTGAAGCAACTGGCTTATTTACACAAATCACACTTGGCAAAGTCAAGTTTGATGATATTTTTCCAGTGACGTTGGAACAACAACCCTTGATAAATGAATTTCCGTTAGGTTCAACTGATATTAGCTGGATCGCCCGCGACGCCAATGGCAATCAAAACTCCAAAGTACAGACCGTTACTG
>Ga0224506_10001694_pt1 | contig 15575 bp, 14 predicted proteins | sample SF_Jan12_sed_USG_2_FD_169108 | JGI IMG/M metagenome (GOLD analysis project Ga0224506, IMG submission 169108) | Sediment microbial communities from San Francisco Bay, California, United States - SF_Jan12_sed_USGS_8_1 | ecosystem: Environmental > Aquatic > Marine > Sediment | place: USA... | reverse complement strand
GGGTGAAGATATAAACCACATTTACAGTTATTACGCGCCGAACGATCTGTATAACAGGATTATTGCGGGGCTTGATCAAATTGGCAAGGAGCTATCAAAGCTCACGCTGGACGACCTTCAGCCGGTAGATGAATTTCATATCCGCGGCGATGCCGCAACCAAAGAGCTGATTAAACTCTCCGGTTTTACAGCAGACATGCATATCCTTGATGTGGGCTGCGGCATAGGCGGGTCTGCACGCCGTTTGTCACATATTATAGGCTGCAGCGTTACCGGTATTGATCTCAGCGAAGAATATATTGATGCCGCAGAGAGGCTGACGCAATTACTCAACATGCAGGAACGCGTCAAGTTTCAGGCCGCCAGTGCACTGGAACTGCCTTTTGATGACAATAGCTATGACGGTGTCTGGTCGATCCAGATGGGGATGAATGTCGAGGACAAACAGTCGTGGCTGAACGAGGTCTATCGCGTGCTCAAACCTGGCGGACGCGCCATTCTCTACGAGGTGTGTGCGCATAAAAACACACCGCTTTATTTTCCGGTGCCGTGGGCGCAGGACAGTTCCATGAGTTTCCTGGTGCTGCCGGAGGCATTCCGTGATGTCATCACAAGCGCCGGTTTTGATATCGAAGTCTGGAGTGACAGGACCGATCTCGCACAGAAGGCCTTTGCACACATGACGGAGCCCAAAGGCGAACCGGAACTGCCGGAACTGGGTGTGCATATGCTGGTCGGCAACGACATCCTTACCAAGGCCTATAACCTGCATCGCAATCTTGACGAGGAGCGTGTTAGCTTGATCGAGGTGGTCGGGGTAAAGAAATAAAGGGCTGTTGAAGTTAATGGGACAGCAGTGAGCCTGACCTCATTTCAGCCATAGGCTATACTGAATTCTATTAGCCAGCTGGCTTATAAGGGCGCAGCATGACAGATAAGCAGACTATAGCCGATACCCACCAGGAAGATTCGCTGCTAAGTTTTTCAGTGGGCCCTTATTTTTTCTGTGTGCCTGCTGTTGATGTTGCATCCATTATTACCCCGCCGACGATCCACTCTATCCCGCTTAGCCCAAACAGTATTGCTGGTATGTTTCCTCACCGTGGCGATGTCGCTGTAGTCGTGAGTCTGCGCAGCAAATTTGGTTTGCCAGATCATCAGGACATGGCCTCCGGACAGCTCATTCTTTCCAATCTTGGATCTGGTTTGAAGGCATTCTGGGTGGATGAGGTACTGGAGACGTCAGCAACTGAACATATGGAATGGCGCCCGGCCAGTCAGATTATGCGTTGCGAGTGTTTCGAGCAGTTTGCACTGAGAGAGAGTGAAGTCTTTCTTTATACAACCTTTGAGCGCCTGTTTGCTGCCAGTGATTCCGAGCTGGCGGCGTTACTCAAACAGGTTGCCAGTGATAATCAGTCTTCCGAGTCAGGCGTCGCTGAAGACGCCAGTGACAACGACAATAAAAAGTCTTTGGACAGTCTTCTGGCTGGTGATGGTGTCGATGAGGCCCGGCTTGAAACTACCGGGAGCAATGAAGCCAGTATCGAGCAGGAAAACAAGGCGGCTAGTAAAGCTACAGATTCCCCTGGCACAACGGCAAACACAGTGCATGCAGGCAAACACTATCAGCAAACCAGGCCATTGCGAAGTAGCGGAACAAACGATAATGCGCCAGCCGGGACACGTGCGACTCGCGCATCGGCGGGTTTCAGTAAACCCGGTACCGGCTCATATCAAACGAAGCGTACAGTAAAACCGGCCAGCCCGTACTCTGGTCATCATGTCTCACAACAAGAGAATCGTTACAACAGTAATAAAGCAGCACCAACCTATAACTCATCCTATCAGCGCTCAACAGCAGACAATTACTCATTCAGTTCCCAATCATCAAGGCAAGATACAATCGAACAAGCAGGTTCAAATAACTCTGCTGTCTATCTTTTTATGTTGGCTATATTAGTCGCAATCCCGTTGTTGCTTTGGTGGCTATGGCCTGAAAAAAATACAAACAATGCTCCACGGGACACAGTAATAGATAGCCGTATTGAGCCTGACAGCATTTACGCAGTGAAAGAAACGGTTTATCCAACGAAAACATTTTCCACTGACAGCCTGTCTGTTAATTCAGACAGTGCGCAGACACCTGACCCAGAATATTTGACAACGAAAGATGCAGAGCCCGAAGGTTTGACGATTAAACCCGATACAGGTACAGGTTATATGCAGCAACAGGCATCAGAAATTAACCAGGCGCAGGAAGATACAACATATCCGGACGCCAGGAGTGGGCGGATCTATCAACTGGAATCCGAGAATTTTTCTATCAGTGTGGAACGTCCCGGCAACGACGCGGTATCTTCGCAGCAGGGAGAGTCTGAAAGTCGAGCAGAAGAAAATGAATCATCTGCAGGCCCGAAAGCTGAAGAAACCATCGCCTTGCCATCTTATGAAGAATTCACTCACGTTGTTGTAAAAGGCGATACACTTTGGCACATTGCCATTCGCTACCTGGGAAATCCTTATTATTATCCAAAACTGGCAAAACTAAGCCTGATTAAAAACCCTGATTTAATTTATCCGGGAGATGTTGTGCGTATCACTCGAAAAATACCAATACCTGGATGACCCGCCTGTATAATTGTTGATATTATTGAATCGTTTAGCGGCAGGCGAGAAATGATACCCATAATAATCACTCAGACATCATTAATTGCGCAGTTATTTAGTATTATTCCGCTATTATTCTACTTAATCTTATAAATGACCGTCATTCTTAATATCATGCTTCATATCATCGGTTTAGTAATTGGTTATTGCCGTGGCTGATCAGTCGACCATCATCCCCGTTGCAGGAGGCAAGGGCGGCATAGGAAAAAGTATTATTGCTGCGAACCTTGCTATCGCACTGGCGAGGCTTGGAAAATCCGTGGTGGCGGTGGACCTTGATCTGGGCGGCTCTAATTTGTATTCGTACCTGGATATGCCAAATACTTTACCAAGTGTCGGGGATTATCTAAAAAAGAAGGGTGCTGATTTATCCGATTATATACATCCCACATGGCAGGAAAACCTTCGTTTTCTGCCCGGCGATGGCCGTACACCTTTTTTGGCCAATATTAATTATGGCCAAAAGCTTAAGCTGATTCGTAAGCTAAAAGCCGTCGAGGCGGATTACGTGATTACGGATCTGGGGGCGGGATCATCATTTAATACGCTGGATTACTTTGCTATGTCACGACGCGGTTTGCTGGTCACTACCATGGAGCAGCCCGCACTCATGGGGATGATGGTTTTTCTAAAAAACCTGATGTTTCGAATGATCGAGAAAGGTTTGAAAACCAACAAACCCGCCACGAATTTATTACACGATATTTTATCCAGACCAATTACCTCGGAGAAGATAACTATTGCGGAGTTGCAGGAGCAGATAGCAGATCTTGATGCGGACGCGGGTGAAATAGTTTCAAAGATCTGCCGATATTTTCGTCCGCGACTGGTAATGAACTGTGCAAGCAGCGCTGACGTTTTGACGAGTAAACTGCAACCCGCAAGCAGTGCGATAGATAAAATGTTATCGCTGGAAACCGAGCACTTTGGTTTTATATTTAATGATGCGGCCGTGAGTGAGGCAATTGAAGCCGGTGTGCCATTGGTCAATTACAGTCCAGATGGAATGGCTGCGCGCTGTATCAATATTACCGCGGAACGTATCACCCGTTTTTGGGACAGCACTATTGAAGATTCGGACAAGAAGTTATTGATGCATGCGCTGGGGTTGTTTGATTAAAGGTATACCTCATTCGTCAACTTTAATTAGTGTGGTTTAATTGTTACATTATTCGCCTAAGCTATGACGGTTAATGAAATTAAGTAACCTGAGAAAACATGTCTAAAGATGTTGTCAAATTGGGACTGATGCCACCGCTTACTGGTTTGGTAGGTATATACGGTTCGGAAATCTCCCGTGCCGGGCAAATCGCCTGCCAGGTAGTGAATGAAAACGGTGGTGTGCTGGGAAGAATGTTGGAGCTGGTGATCGAAGATGATGGCAGTCTGCCGGAGACTGCGGTTGCCGCTGCTGAGAGACTTGTGGATCAGCATCACTGCACAGCCATTATCGGAAACCTGCTTTCCAACTCACGCATCTCTGTTGCCTATCGCGTTGCTGAGCCGCGAAAGATCCCCTATCTTAATTTCTCATTCTATGAGGGAAGTATTCTTAGCCGTTACTTCTTTCATTTTGGAGCGTTACCCAATCAACAAATCGATCGAATGATTCCGTACATGCGCAAGCAGTATGGGCCCCGTATGTTTTTTGCCGGGAATAATTATGAGTGGCCGCGCGGCTCCATCCATGCTGGCAAGCATTCCCTCGAGGGTGCTGGTGGTGAAGTTGTTGGCGAGGAATATTGTCCCATCGGTGTCGATACCGAAACTATAGAGCGCTTGCTGGATCAGGTTGAAGAGGCAAGCCCCGATGTTTTTGTGCCGTATTTTGCTGGCGCTGACCAGGTATTGCTGTTGACACGTTTTACCGAGAGGGGCCTTAAAAAACGTATGGCGGTGGTGATGGGCCACTATGATGAAATGATGGCGAGCCAGTTATCGCCGGAAGTGCGCGAGGGTTTCTATTCCAGCAATACGTATTTTATGACAGTGGATACCGAAGAAAACCGAAATTATCTTAGGCGTCTTTCCGATCTAGCGGATGTCAACGGAGTCTGGCCACAGGGCGATGGCATACTCACTAACTTCGGCGAGGGTGCCTATGTTTGTGTTAGGGCCTTCGCACAGGCAGCTAATAAGGCCGGCTCTCTTGATCCTGAAGCCCTGGTGGAAGCATTAAAAACCATCAATGTCTCAGCGCCACAGGGAATAGTGCAAATGAATCATGAGCATCATCATGCCAGGGTCAATACTTACCTTTCTCGTTGCAATGCTGATGGTGTGTTCTCAATTGTTGAAAAATTTGGTGCTATCGATCCGGTGCTACCAGCACGTTACAAACACCAGCGGATAGCAAACCAGGCCACACTCGAAGACGACATCCGTTTTCAGGCGCGCATATTGGAGCAGATGTCAGAGGGCGTCATCCTTACCAGTTATGATTATTCTATCGTCTATGCCAATGCGGGTGCCGATAGGTTGTTTGGCTATGATAATGGGGAGATGATCGGTTTGCCCATGAGCCAGCTGTATGATCCGCATGATAATGATTCACAGGAGACCGCCAACGCGATTATGCGCACGCTGAAACATAAGGGAGAGTGGCAGGGCGAGATCCGCAATATCAAAAAGGATGGAATACCGATATGGTGTTTCACAACAGTTTCAACCTTTACACACCCTGTTTACGGTGAGGTCTGGTTGGGAGTACAGCGGGATATCACAGAGAATAAAAATGCTGAAAAGGAATTGAATCTCCATCGCGAGCACCTGGAGGAGCTGGTTAAAGAACGTACCAAAGAGCTGGAAAATGCTCAGGAAGAACTCATGCTTAAAGAGCGCCTGGCTACCCTTGGGCAATTAACCGCGACAGTTTCACACGAGTTGCGCAATCCGCTTGGCGCCATGCTGTCTTCACTATTTCTTATAAAAAAGGCGAGTGACAAGGAAGATGGAGCTGTGCAGAAGGCGGTTGAAATGGTTTCTCGAAATATCAAACGCTGCGACCGCATTATTGACGAGCTGCTCGATTTTACCCGTATTACAGTACTCGATCTGCGTGCTACCCGATTCGATGAATGGCTTGAGTCAGTGATTGATGAGCAGAACATTCATTCAGGTATCCAGGTGGAAAAAGAATTTTCTCTGAAAGATATGGAGCTGGAAGTGGATGCTGATCGCCTGCGCCGCGCTGTTATCAACGTGGTGGATAATGCCTGCCATGCCATGCTGGAAAATAACCAGCCGGGAGATGTGCGTGAGGGTTCTCGTTTGAATATAAAAACTATAGCCGGTGACGGATGCATAGAAATTTTGGTAACTGATAATGGTTCTGGTGTGGCAGAGAATATACGGGAAAAGATTTTTGAGCCGATGTTCTCCACCAAGGGTTTCGGCGTGGGTCTGGGCATGCCCACGGTTCGGCATATCATGCAGCAGCATGGTGGTGATGTTGGCGTTGAGAGTAAAGAAGGCAAGGGCACAACAGTAACATTGTGGCTGCCAATAGCTGCAGGCAGAAGAGCGGTTGCATGAAGCCGCGTGTCGATTAAGGAAGAAACTCAGCGGTATTCGATAAAATAAATCGTCACGCCAAGGGCGATCAGTGCAATTTCCACCACGGTAATCCAGAGCAACATGTAGGTAATACGGCGCCCGATGGGTTTCATGGGTTGCCAGACGCGGCGCATATACCAGCGCCACAAAGCAAAACGCGACCAGCGTTGCCATGTCGTGATAAATCGCTGCAGGTAACTGGCCCAGTTGCTGAGACTTCTATCTACTTCATGCAGGCGGTCCTGGCGTTCTTCTTCACTCAGGCCGGTGTAGTCATCAATGATCGTCAGTCTGGATCCCTGCCCGGCAGCTTCAAACTTCAACTGTGTTTTCTTTTTCAGTCCATTGCTGTAATGAATGGTAATGCCATCAGCCTGTTCTTCTACCTGGAGGTCTGTTTCCAGTTTAAAGGGAATTTCCTGGCTGCTGTTTGTTACCGAGATGCGATACCTGTCTTTCGCCAGGTTTTCCCACGGGCTAAATTCAAGCATGGGATTGATGCGAAACAGTCTTTCAATATCGTTGCAGAATGATTTTAACTCGTCGATGCTTAGCGGGGTATTAATCGAGGCCCAGGCAGCATCCTCGCTGGTTGTCGGTGCAGCGTGGTCGTTCACTGCGGATAGGGTACGATTAATAACGGTATTGATAATGATCGGGAAAGGGGTTCCGTTGACATACGTGAACGCAGGCCCGTTATTCCTTTGGGACGGGGTGAACCCATCACGACGAGTTCAAAATCCTGCTTCCTGCATGCATTCAGTAAACATTCTTCGGGTTCGCCAACTATCAGTTCGTTGGTGTAAGTTATCGATTTTGCTTTGGCCTGTGAACTGATTCGGTCGCAATGTTCATCAACTTCCTTGCCCAGTTCTGATTCAAGGTAGCGACGAAAGACATCCCGGGTGGAACCGTTGTTTAACCAGTCATCACCGGTCATTCCTTCCCATAAAGTGGGTACCACCAACAGGTGATGAAGCTTCGCGCCTTCCTTACACAGGGAGAGCGCTATTTTTTCCGCAGCCTTTGCACCTTCTGTGCCGTGGCTGGCCAGTAAAATATTATTTGCAGTCATCATACATAGTCGAATCTACCTGCCCGGTTTTAACCGGGCAGGTATCACGTTGTCGAGTTTTAATTAATCAATATGAGAAGTACACGAACACGGTAATCGCCAGGGCGAAAACCAGGGCCATGAAGTCTTCTCTGCGGTCACTACCAAAGATGGACAGTGCCGAGCCACGATCAAATTTATTTTCACTCATTGCTATATCCTCTTGTTAAATAGTTTCGCTAACCAGCATCATGACTACAACCAACGACAGTACAGCCTTGACCGCGCCAACAATGCCGCCGATCACTGCAGGCTGACCACCCGCCTGTTTCATGGAGCCCACGGTAATTTGCATGCCCAGCCCAACCAGGCCAAAGGCAAACAACCAGGTAATCCAATCACGGAAGGCTTTGACCTTCTTGGCAGTATGCCGTACAGCCTTGTGCGCCCCCTTCAGGATTTTGTTTGAATCTTTGCTCATCACTTTGGCATTGACCAGACCACGCAGGGTAGCGTCATCATCAATACTGGCAACCTTGCGACCTTCGATCAATCTGGCCAAAGCTGCCTTGCGGTCTTCGCGCTGTACCTTGCCGGCATCGGCCTGTAGTTGAGCTACCTGTTTATCAGTCAGTATGTTTTCGGCTTTTATCTTGGTATTGTCGAAGTACTTGCCTTTGTAGTGATTGGCAGGTGCAAAGATACCGGTGGTAGAAAGGGCGAACATTAATATGAAACCCAGAACGAAGACCGGGAATTTATCAAAGATCACCTTGCCGACATTTACTTTTTCGGTGATGTGCTCTTCACGCTGCACGTACCAGACCGCCAGCCAGATGACGATGATGGGCAATACCAGCACGCGGGTAATGTTAAAAATTTCCGCGACCTTGAGGGTCTCGATGCCATCTGGCTGATAGGCCAGTGCGGCACCGGCAACCTGCGCCGAGTTCAGAATCCCGGTACCTGCCCAGGCGCCGAATTGCACGTAGGACATGCCCAACAGGTGGCCGATAATGGGGAAGACAAACATACAACCGACGCCCCAGATCAGGATGGTGCCGATGGTATAGGCGATTTCGACCGACTTGGCCTGCACAACCGGGGCCGCGGCAACCGTGGCGGAGACACCGCATACGCCCATGCCCGCCGATAACACACCGGCCATGGAGTTGGGTATGTTACGTCGTGCACCGAGCCACAACACCATGCCGACAGAACCGAGTACGAAGAAACCAATCATGACGATGGAAAGCCCGCCCAGGTTTTTCAGTTCGGCAGCACTGTAGAGTGTGCCTAACAGGATCACGCCGGTCTTTAAGCCGAGTCGCGACAGGCGTACGCCATTGGTGGCCCAATCGGGTATCTTGAAGAAATTGACGATGATGATACCGGTCACAATGCCCATGACCACATAGTTAAGGCCAAGGATGGTGTGAAGGTGTTTCCCGGTCTCGCCGATTGTGCCCATGGACTGACTAATCACCGCAACTTCCGGAGCGATAAACCAGCGCACCAGCATGGCGATCAGCAGAATGAACATGCCTCCCGCAACCGTGGAGCTGTAAAAATCCCAGTTTCCTTCCTTGTGGGTTCCCAGCCACTGCCATAAACCCATGGCGGCCGCGATAATGCCGAAATAAAGCGGGATGGTGGTTAGTTCGGCTCCGTATTTGTACTTCTTCCCGGCGGCGAGATGATCGATATAACCTGACAACATACCACTGTCTGCTGTGTACCATATCGCCAGCATAATAATGCCGATGATAAACAGCGCAGGACTCTTATTGGTGTACACCATAGCGAAACCCTCTTCAGTTTGTGTTTTTATTATGTGGGAATATTTGTTCTCTTATAATTATTTTTTTTACAACCTGCCTATTAACACATGTAGTGCAAAAATTAACAACAAGCAGATCAGTATATTCTGATTTATAAATATAAGATGTAAGGTTGCTCAATAATGGGGGTGGGGCGCGTTTTCTATAACTTGCTTTTATTTTTATTGTTTTAAACGATAGCCGGTTTTAAACATCCACCACACGATGAGCAGGCAGGCACCCAGAAAGGCCAGTATCATGAACAGGCTTAAGCCCACACTGACGTCGGCTACTTCGAAGAAGCTCCAGCGAAAACCGCTGATGAGATACACCACCGGGTTGAACAGGGTCACGGTCTGCCAGGCCGGTGGCAGCATGTCGATCGAGTAAAAGCTGCCGCCGAGAAACACCAGTGGTGTAATCACCAGCATGGGTATCAATTGCAGTCGCTCGAAGTTGGTTGCCCACAGTCCGATGATAAAACCAAACAGGCTAAAGGAAACACAGGTGAGGATCAAAAAGCCCATCATCCAGACCGGGTGTGCGATATTCAGTGGCACGAAAAAGCCGGCGGTTATCAGGATAACCAGGCCGATGATCATGGATTTGGTGGCGGCGGCGCCGACGTAACCGAGCAGGATTTCGAAAAACGATATCGGTGCCGACATCACTTCGTAGATGGTGCCGGTGAACTTGGGAAAGAAGATACCGAAGGAGGCGTTGGCGATGCTCTGCGTAAGCAGGGTCAGCATCATCAGGCCGGGTACGATAAAGCTGCCGTAGGAGACACCGTCAATGCTTTCGATGCGTGAACCGATGGCCGAGCCGAAGACCACGAAGTAAAGCGCGGTAGAAATGACCGGTGAGGCAAAACTCTGTAGCAGTGTCTGCCAGAAGCGCAGCATCTCGAACTTGTAGATGACCCTGACGGCGTAGGTGTTCATGGTTTTGTTTTGACCAGGTTGATAAAAATTTCTTCGAGCGAGCTTTGCGTGGTTTTTACATCTTTTAACAACAGGCCGGCGTCGCTGACGGCGCGCAATAACTCGGCGATGCCGGTGTGCGGATTGCTGGAGTCATAATTATAAGTCAGCTGTTCACCGTCGTCCGAAAGCTGCAGTGCCCAGTGTGCAAGTGTCCCCGGTATTTGACTGGTAGCCTGTTTGAGTTCGATCACCATCTGCTTTTTACCCAGCTTCTGCATCAAGGCCTTTTTGTCATCGACCAGTAACAGTTCGCCGTGGTTGATGACACCGACGCGATCGGCAATTTCTTCGGCCTCATCGATGTAGTGCGTAGTAAGAATAATGGTGACACCGGTTTTGCGTAGATTTTTTACCAGTGTCCACATATCTTTACGCAGTTCGACATCGACACCCGCGGTGGGCTCGTCCAGAAATAACACCCTGGGTTCGTGCACCAGTGCCTTGCCAATGAGCACGCGTCGTTTCATGCCGCCCGACAGGGTCATCAGTTCGCTGTCCTTTTTCGACCACAGTGACAGGTCTTTCAGCAGTTGTTCAAGAAAAGCCGGGTCTGGTTTTTTGCCGAACAAACCGCGGCTGAAACTCAGCGTGTTCCAGACGGTATCGAAGGCGCCGAGAGTGAGTTCCTGCGGCACCAGTCCGATCATACTGCGGGTAGTGCGGTAATCCGAAATGATGTCATGGCCATCAACCGTCACCGAACCTGAACTGGGATTGACCAGCCCGCAGATCGCCGAGATCAGCGTGGTTTTACCGGCGCCGTTGGGGCCGAGCAGCGCCAGGATTTCGCCGGGCTGGATATCCAGGCTGACATTCTTCAGCGCCTGGTGACCATCCGCATAGGTTTTGCACAGGTTTGAAATTGAGACAATGGGTTGCATCAGAAAAATACAATTGAAGGGATCATCAGGCTGTTAGCGTCTGATCCCTTCAATTTTTTTACGCGCTCTTTGGGCTTTTTATGAAAAGTATTTTCATCAGTATGACGCCAATGAAGACAACTATAGAGGCAATGGCGAGCAGTGGATCGATGGTTTCCAGCGCAACAAAATTTCCATAAAGCAGAAACAGACCGATTATCAAAAATATCGCGCCAACTTGATGGATATAAAACTGTGCGACGGCCAGTTTTGATGTGTCGTTGTTTAACCACAGTTTGTGGCACAGGCCGTAGATAAATGAAAGCACAAAGCCGACCAGCATAATGTGTGCGTGGGTGACTAAATGCCCATGATCTTTTGAGGCGGCCATGAATATGCCCAGCGCCAGGCCGATAATGGCGTAACCGAACGCAGTTAATACGTATTTTCTATCCATCATTTTTCCCCCTTGATTAGTTATTGTTTGTTTTATGTGTTTTTTTCCGGCATCGTGTTACGGGCCTTGTGGCCGAAGCTGGTATCTTGCATCGACCCGCGCAACATTTAACCCCAACCTTGTTGATGTTGTCGAGCAGGTCGTGAACAAGGGTGCAGGTACGGTTCAAGCGGCGGGTTGCCTGGCTGCCGAGGAGGTGATTATAGCTTTATTAGACGGGCTGGATAGAGTATTGAGTCATTACTAAATAGCATGCTGATATTTGATCCAGGTCAACAATCTCATTATTCCCGGATTTACCATTAATAATGTCAAATGCACTGGCGCGACGACTCTAAAGAGCCATATGAATGCCATGTAGCGACGAAGGAGAGGTCAATTCTACCAGGCGCGAGGTAAATGAGATGAACCTGATCAGATACAATCCGTGGAGTTTATTTGATCAACCCCAGCAAGAACGGAGGAGGAGTTTGTTTTCAATTTTCGATGAGGACGAGGCCAATATAGCAACAGCAAGCTGGACGCCTTCTGTCGACATTACTGAAAACGATGACAATTTTACTCTGATGGCCGATATTCCGGGTGTTGATCCAAAGGATATCGAAGTGACCATGGAAAATGGTGTGTTAACTGTTAAGGGCGAGCGTAAGACCGAAGAAAAAACCGAGAAGGACAATTACCGCCGTGTAGAACGCCAGTACGGTATGTTTTATCGGCGCTTCGCACTGCCGGAAACCGCCAACGCTGACAAGATTGATGCCAGGTCAGACAAGGGCGTGTTGAAAGTAGTGATACCCAAAAAGGAAGGTTCGCACGCAAGACACATTCAAGTTAAACACTAACCAGTGGTACTGTTTAAGTGAGTTACCTGACCCGCACAAGCGGGTCTTTTTTTTTGGATAAGCTAATCTCGATCTGAAGCTAATTTTTTAGTTTTTATTAGCCTGTTTTTATTCTGTTTAATGTTGCGTTTTATCGCCCCAGATTTCCTTCAATCGCTGGTCACGTCCGCAATTCCAGCGGTAATACTTGTAACGAACCGGGTTGTTTTTGTAATAGTCCTGGTGGTAACTTTCTTTGCCTTTTATGGGGTAAAAGATTGATGATTGTAAAATCGGGGTAACAACTTCTTTGTCAGGGAATTGTTCAACGACTCTCTTTCTGGTTTGTTCTGCCAGTTTCTTTTCGTTTTCGTTACCGACAAAAATAGCGCTTAAGTAACTGTGGCCCTTGTCACAAAACTGTCCCCTTGCATCGAAGGGATCAATGTTTACCCAGTAATAATCCAGCAGTTCTTTGTAAGTGACTTTTTTCGGGTCATAAGTTACTTCAACGGCTTCATAATGGCCTTCGTGGTTGCCATTGTAGGTCGGGTTTTCCAGGGTGCCGCCAGTGAAGCCCGAGATGACGTCTGTGACCCCGTCGAGTTTTTCGAAGTCTGATTCCATGCACCAGAAGCAGCCGCCAGCGAATACGGCCTTATCCGCAGCAACGTTTGCGGCATGGGACAGTAGTCCTGTTAACAGAAAAAATACCAGCCTGGTTTTCATAAGCGTCACGCCTTAACGTAGTGGCTTCAGGGTGCAAAGCGGTTTAAATAAAAATTATTTGCAGCATTGACGGGTTACGACCTCTGCCGGGTTATTTTGTTCCGGCTTTTTGAGGTTTAATTCGAGGAGGGAGCCGAAGAGAATCAGGGCAGCGGTGATTCTGCCCTGATTTTGCCATTAGAAATCGAGCTGGGCATTGATAGAAAGGGCACTTATATCGAGGTCATCAGTGTTGTAGATGTTGTAGCGTGCACCTATTCTGATTTTGTCACCGGTTTTTATCATCACGCCAAAGCCATAAAATACATCGGTGCCACTATCGGTAAATATGGTGCCAACCCCGTCTTGTGTTAAATCTATATTCCAGCTGAACATGCCCAGCTTAAAGAAGACATCGGCAGTCTGGCCGGCTTTGGCCCTTATGAGCGCGCCGGCGGTAATGGCATCGCCTGAAAGATGCACTATCGATGGTGTTCCATCGGCCTCGCCGGTGTCTACATATGAAAATTCAAAAGACAGATTTCTGTTAATTTCCGTTCCACCGATCAGCTCAAAACCGGTCGCATTACTATAACCGGTGAGGTCATAGTCTACGGAACCGATGCCAAGACCGAGGTAACCCTGGGCTATAGCGCCGCTGCATGAACAAAGTAAAGCGATGGTTAATGATATTTTTCTGATCATTGGCTTATCTCCTTATCTATGTGGAATTGACATTATATACCCTGTTTCTGGCTTGAGTAAGCCATGACCAGTTGCCTGGATATCCTGATTACGTGATTGCTGTGCCCGAACTTACTGATTACAATGGCTGCAGTGAAAATATTCAAAAGTCTACTGCCCATTCTGGTGTTGCTGGTTTTGTCCTTCTACGCCTATCATCAGGATGATCGGACATCTGACTCATTCCTTAATACTGCGATTTATTTGCCGCTGGCACTGGCCCTGCTGGCTGTCGGCCTGACGATTCATTTCAATCGAAGCCCGGTGTTTTATTATGTATTACTGGTGCTGATTGTTTACTTTGTACTGACGCAGTACTGGCTCAATACCGACCTGAGTTATGGTCTGTTTTCGGGGCTGATTCCGATATTGCTGCTGGTATGTACTTTTTTGCCGGAACGCAGCATTTTAAGCCCTCGCGCTATTCCGGCTTTTTCAATATTGCTTATCGTGGTGTCGTTGTCGATTTGGCAGGCGCAGATGATACCCGCGTGGCTGAGATACCTGGTGTTAAACAACTGGTTGCCACCGCGTTATTTTGACTGGTCACTGTTATCGCAAACAGCCCTGGCAATTTCGGTGCTGATATTTCTTTGTATGCTGGTGCTGAATTTTGTGCGCACCTCTACCCATATGGCAGCGGGTCTGGGTGTTCTACTGATGCTGGTAACGATGTTGCATTATGGCGAGAATGTTCGCAGCCTGATTATATTTGGTAGTGCCGCCTTATTAATGTGTCTGTATGCCGTGGTGCAGGAATCATGGCGCATGGCTTACCTGGACGAACTGACTGAATTACCGGCAAGGCGAGCCTTGCGCGAAAAGTTTCAGGACCTGGGTAGTCAGTACACTATTGCCATGCTGGATGTTGATCACTTCAAGAAGTTTAATGACACATACGGACATGATACTGGCGACTCTGTGCTGCGCATGATTGCAGCGAGGCTGCGTGAAGTCACCGGTGCGGGTTTGCCTTATCGTTATGGTGGTGAAGAGTTTACGGTTGTCTTTGCCGGTAAAACCAATGACGAGGTCATGCAGCACCTGGAGGCGCTGCGCGAGGATATTGCAGACTCGCATTTTGTCATTAATCGTCACGAGAGAAGAGGCGGCAATTCAAAGAGCGGGAAAAAAGTGTTCGCGAAAAGAAGGGCCGCGAAAAGAAGAAATAAAAAGGTACAGGTAACTGTTTCTATCGGCTTTGCAGATTCGAATGCAAAGGCATCAACACCCTGGGACGTCTTAAAGCTTGCCGACAAGGCCCTGTATCGTGCCAAGAAAAAAGGCCGTAACCGGGTGTGTCGTTAGTGCAGAAATTGAATCGAGAGCCGCATTAACCAGTTCGGCTCTCGATCCATTAATTATGAAAATATAACTTGTAGAAAACCTAGAACAACAGGTTAACAATGATATAACCAGGTATGCCTGTCCGGGTGCCCGGAATTGGGCCAATACTGCCGCCATCATTGTAAACGATCAGGTCCACGGTTAGATTGTTTCTGGGTTGCCAGCGCGCACCGAGGTTGATGACCGTGTCCAGGAAGCTGCTATTTTCCAGGATGATTTCCGCTACCAGTGCCGTGCCGGTATTTTTTAGTGCAAGCGCCGCCGAGCCCTTGATAAATATTGTATTTTTTCCGCCACGAATATTGGCATCATCAGTCACGAGTTCTGGATTAAGGTTAAGCGAAAGCTCGCCTGTTTTCATGGTGTAGGCGGCACCCAGTGCAAAGTCGGTAGCAGAAATACCAGGGGCAGGGAGTTCTTGATCATAATAACTGAGAATTCCATAGACAGATAAACCTTTTTGCAAAGATCTTTTATAACCAATACTGGAAGAGGCGAAGCCTGAAACATCGTCTGAGGCAGTGTTAATCATCACTTCACCGCCAAGAGCACC
>Ga0224506_10001693_pt1 | contig 15590 bp, 11 predicted proteins | sample SF_Jan12_sed_USG_2_FD_169108 | JGI IMG/M metagenome (GOLD analysis project Ga0224506, IMG submission 169108) | Sediment microbial communities from San Francisco Bay, California, United States - SF_Jan12_sed_USGS_8_1 | ecosystem: Environmental > Aquatic > Marine > Sediment | place: USA... | reverse complement strand
CTTTTAATTCACCACCGTGCTTTTCAGCCATACACTTAGTCAGTGCCGCTGTCAGTGTGGTTTTACCGTGATCTACGTGACCAATTGTACCCACGTTTACATGGGGTTTATTACGTTCGAACTTTTCCTTAGACACAGCTCTTACCTCTTAATAATCGTTAAATTCTTCATTTTAATCAGCCAGAAAATACCTAGTGATTAATCACAACATCAGCAACACTTGATGGAGCTTCAGCATAGCGGGCAAACTCCATGGAGTATGTCGCGCGACCCTGAGTTGCAGACCTCAAAGATGTTGCATAACCGAACATTTCCGACAACGGAACTTCAGCGTTAATTACTTTGCCGGCCGGTACATCATCCATTCCCTGGACTATCCCGCGCCTGCGATTGAGATCCCCCATTACATCACCCATATGGTCTTCGGGAGTAACAACCTCTACTTTCATTATTGGTTCCAGTAACACAGGATCAGCCTCTAATGCTGCCTGACGTAAACCCATGGAACCCGCCACCTTGAACGCCATCTCATTCGAGTCAACGTCATGATAAGAACCATCAAACAAGGTAACCCTTACATCTACCAGCGGATAACCCGAAAGCACACCACTTTCCATCTGCTCTTGCACGCCTTTGTCAACGGCAGGAATGTATTCCTTGGGTACAACACCACCGACAATTTCGTTTACAAACTCATAGCCCGAACCCTGTTCCAGCGGCTCTAGCCTCAACCAGACATGCCCGTATTGACCACGACCGCCTGATTGCCGAATAAACTTGCCTTCTTGTTCGACCGTCTTGCGAATAGCTTCACGGTAGGCAACTTGTGGATTACCCACATTAGCCTCAACACCAAACTCACGCTTCATGCGATCAACAATAATTTCGAGATGCAACTCACCCATACCCGCGATGATGGTCTGACCAGACTCTTCATCGGTACGCACACGAAAAGAAGGATCTTCATTCGCAAGCTTACTTAAGGCAATTGCCATCTTATCCTGATCAGCAAGCGTTCTTGGCTCAATCGCAACCGAAATTACCGGCTCCGGGAATTCCATACGCTCCAACACAATTGCATCATCAGCGCTACACAAAGTATCGCCGGTTGTAACATTTTTAAGCCCGATAGCCGCGGCAATATCACCAGCCCGAACCTCTTTAACCTCTTCTCGGCTATTGGCATGCATTTGCACAATACGCCCGACCCGGTCTTTTTTTTCTTTAACAGAATTAAAAACCGAATCACCGGTCTTTAAAACACCGGAGTAAACCCTGAAAAACGTTAAGGTACCGACAAATGGATCCGTCGCTATCTTAAATGCCAACGCCGAAAACGGCTCTGTGTCAGAGGCGTGCCGCTCACCTTCCAAACCACCTGGCAGCTCACCTTTGATTGCCGGAACATCCAGCGGAGACGGCATATAATCTACCACCGCATCCAGCATAGACTGCACACCTTTATTCTTAAAGGCAGAACCACAAAAAACAGGAATGAGTTCATTTGATAAAGTACGAACTCTTATACCCTGCTTAATATCTTCTGATGACAGATCACCGTTTTCAAGGTACTTATCCATCAACTCTTCAGAAGATTCGGCCGCAGCTTCAAGCATATGCTCGCGCCACTCAGCAGCCAGATCTTGGATCTCGGCAGGGATATCACGCTCTTCGAACGTAACACCCATATTTTCTTCTTCCCAGTATATCGCCTTCATCTTGACAAGATCGATAACACCTTCGAACTCTTCTTCTGCACCAATTGCAACTTGCATGGGCACAGGATTCGCACCCAAACGCCTTTTTAACTGATCAACCACACGCAAGAAATCAGCACCGGTGCGATCCATCTTGTTAACAAACGCCAGACGCGGAACGTGGTACTTGTTCGCCTGCCGCCAGACCGTTTCGGATTGAGGCTCTACACCGCCAACCGCACAGAAAACAGCTACCGCTCCATCAAGCACTCGCAAGGAACGCTCAACTTCAATCGTAAAATCCACATGTCCCGGCGTATCGATAATATTAATACGATGTTGCTCGTATTGCTTATCCATACCCTGCCAGAAACAGGTTGTAGCAGCAGAAGTAATGGTAATACCACGCTCTTGCTCCTGCTCCATCCAGTCCATAGTGGCAGCACCATCATGCACCTCACCAATTTTGTGAGATACACCGGTGTAATACAGCACCCTCTCTGTCGTTGTCGTTTTGCCGGCATCAATATGCGCCATGATGCCAACATTTCGATAACGCTCTATAGGAGTCGTGCGTGCCACTTTTTAAACCTTATACTAAATAACTCTCAGACTACCAACGGTAATGCGCAAACGCCTTATTGGCATCAGCCATACGGTGTGTATCTTCACGCTTCTTAACAGCAGAACCACGACTCTCAGATGCATCCATCAGCTCGCCTGCCAATTTAAGATCCATTGATTTCTCACCGCGCTTACGTGCCGCATCGATAATCCAACGCATAGCAAGAGTCTGGCGACGCGAATGACGCACTTCAACAGGCACCTGATAGGTTGCACCACCAACGCGTCGAGATTTAACCTCGACAGCAGGGCTTACATTTTCCAGCGCCTTTTCCAGCAAATCAACCGGCTCAGCAGCGCCCTTTGATGCCATATGATCAAGCGCACCGTATACGATCTTTTCTGCCACAGCTTTTTTACCACTGAACATGATCATATTGACAAACTTGGCTAAAACCAGATTCCCAAACTTAGGATCTGGCAAAATAACACGTTTTGGAACTTCTCTTCTTCTAGGCATATCAGTATCCGAAATTAACCTTTAGGTCGCTTAGTACCGTATTTAGAACGGCCCTGCTTACGAGTTTCAACACCCTGAGTATCCAGGCTACCGCGAACTACGTGATAACGAACACCAGGCAAATCTTTTACACGACCGCCACGGATCAGTATCACGGAATGCTCTTGTAAGTTATGACCTTCACCACCTATATAGCTGGTCACTTCATAACCACTTGTCAAACGCACACGAGCAACTTTACGCATCGCTGAGTTCGGTTTCTTCGGCGTGGTAGTATAAACACGAGTACACACACCACGTCTTTGTGGGCATGCTTCCAACGCCGGTACATTGCTTTTCATTGGTTTGCGCTTACGCGGCTTACGAACCAACTGATTAATCGTTGTCATGGAACACTCTTCTCCAAAACCCGCTACATAACTAGGTATATAACGCGCAATTTAAACGCATAAACGCAAGCGACAGACCAACCAGCCTGTCGCGAGGCGCACATACTATGCTTCTAGCTAGCCTCTGTCAAGAGGCTAAATGATTATTTAACAATTAGCCCTGTTATGGGCTGTTAAATAGATTAACTATCTTCAGTTACTGTTTCTTCATCATCAGTTACCGGCGTTACCTCAGGAAGCGCTTTTATCGCATCAAAATCCGCACGACGCTTACGACGCTCATCATGGAAAGCCAGACCAGTACCCGCCGGGATCAAACGACCGACGATAACATTCTCTTTCAGACCACGAAGATCATCCTTGCTTCCTCGCACAGCCGCTTCTGTCAGTACCCGGGTTGTTTCCTGGAACGATGCCGCAGAAATAAACGATTCTGTCACCAGCGATCCCTTGGTAATACCCAGCAACACACGCTCAAACGTACACGGCGCCTTACCCGCAGCTATCAGCTTCTCGTTTTCTTCAACAATACGACGGTATTCCAGTATCTCACCCTTGAGGAAGCTACTGTCACCGGATGTATGAATATCGACTTTACGCAACATCTGCCTAACGATAACCTCAATATGCTTATCATTAATTTTTACACCCTGCAGACGATAAACATCCTGAATTTCTTTCACCAGGTACTCAGCCAGAGGTTCAACACCCTTAAGACGCAAAATATCATGCGGGTTCAGCTCACCATCGGCCAGCACTTCACCCTGAACCACACGTTCACCTTCGAACGCATTGATGTGACGCCATTTGGGAATCAGTTCCTCATAACTCTCACCAGACTCATCAGTGATCATCAGGCGTTGCTTACCTTTAGTTTCTTTACCAAAGCCAACAATACCGGTGATCTCAGCCAGAATGGCAGACTCTTTCGGCTTACGTGCCTCAAATAAATCAGCAACACGTGGCAGACCACCCGTGATATCACGCGTTTTCGATGATTCTTGCGGTATACGTGCAACAACATCACCAACAGCTACTTCTGCACCGTCTTCGATATTAACGATAGCGCCACCTGGCAAGAAGTATTGCGCAGGGATATCAGAACCAGCAATCATCAAGTCATTGCCTTTATCATCAACCAGCTTAACCATTGGGCGTAAATCGCGACCCGCACTGCTACGCTGTTTGGCGTCGATTACAATCGTTGAGGACAAGCCCGTGATTTCATCTGCTTCTTTCTGTACAGAAACACCTTCGATGAATTCTCCAAACTGAACTTTACCCGCAACCTCTGTAATGATGGGGTGAGTATGCGGATCCCAGGTTGCCACAATCTGACCAGCATCCACAGCTTTACCTTCGGCCACGGTAATAATCGAGCCGTACGGTAATTTATAACGCTCTTTCTCACGACCGACTTCATCGACTACACCGATTTCACCCGAACGCGATACCGATACATAATTACCGCTGGTCTGTTTAACCACTTTCATATTGTGGTAACGCATGCTACCAGTGGTTTTCACAGCGATATTATTAGCCGCCGCAGATCGAGATGCTGCACCACCGATATGGAAGGTACGCATGGTTAACTGTGTACCCGGCTCACCAATGGATTGCGCCGCGATAACACCTACCGCTTCACCGCGGTTAACCAGATGACCACGACCCAGGTCACGACCGTAACATTTCTTACAAACGCCGTACTCAGCATCACAGGTAATAGCAGAGCGCACCAATAACTCATCGACACCGTTTACTTCAAGCAATTTAACCAGTGTTTCATCCAGCATCGTTGCCTTTTCAACCAGCAACTCTTCTGTACCGGGCTTAAAGACATCAATAGCTGTAACGCGACCTAATGTCCGCTCATGTAACGGCAGAACAACATCACCGCCTTCGATGATAGGCGTCATAGTCAGGCCGTTTTCAGTACCACAGTCGTCAATTGAGACCACCATGTCCTGAGCCACATCCACCAGACGACGTGTCAGATAACCCGAGTTTGCCGTTTTCAGTGCGGTATCCGCCAGACCCTTACGCGCACCGTGAGTCGAGATAAAGTACTGCAATACATCAAGACCTTCACGGAAATTAGCCTTGATCGGTGTTTCAATGATCGAACCATCAGGTTTCGCCATCAGCCCCCGCATACCAGCTAACTGACGAATCTGGGCCGCACTACCACGAGCACCGGAGTCAGCCATCATAAAGATATTGTTGAATGATGGCTGTTTAATCATTTCACCATCTTTAGTTTCAACTTCATCTGTACCCAGCTTGTCCATCATTGCTTTCGCAACACGGTCATTGGCATGCGACCAGATATCAACGACTTTGTTATAACGCTCGCCGTTGGTTACCAGGCCAGAAGAATACTGCTCTTCAATTTCTTTAACTTCTGCTTCAGCTGCCGCCAGCAGCGGCGCTTTTTCATCCGGTATAACCATGTCACCGATGCAGATAGACGCACCCGCTTTAGTGGAATATTTAAAACCGGTATACATCAGCTTATCAGCAAAGATAACCGTATCTTTCAAGCCAACACGGCGATAACAGACATTGATCAAGTTAGAAATAGCTTTCTTACTTAAGTCTTTATCGACAACTTCGAAAGGAATTTTTTCAGGCAATAATTCCGAAATAATCGCCCGACCTACTGTTGTTTCATAAATCTTATTGGTGACAACCTTTTCACCATTTTCATCTTCTGAAACTTCTTTTATGCGGATTTTTACAAATGACTGTATTGAAACAACACCCGCATCATAGGCACGCTCTGCTTCTGTTACATCAGCAAAGTACATGCCTTCGCCTTTATCATTAACAGAAGTACGCGTCATATAATACAGACCCAGGACGATATCCTGAGAAGGTACAATAATCGGTTCGCCCGATGCAGGCGACAGAACATTATTAGTAGATAACATCAATGCACGTGTTTCTAACTGCGCCTCGATTGACAATGGCACGTGCACCGCCATCTGGTCACCATCGAAGTCAGCGTTAAACGCGGTACAGACTAGCGGGTGCAGCTGAATCGCCTTACCTTCGATCAGGACTGGCTCAAATGCCTGGATACCTAATCTATGCAATGTTGGCGCACGGTTAAGCATGACCGGATGTTCGCGAATAACCTCATCCAGAATATCCCAGACTTCCGCACCTTCTTTCTCTACCAGCTTTTTTGCAGCCTTGATCGTTGTAGCCAGACCACGGCGATGCAGTTTAGAGAAGATAAAGGGCTTGAACAGCTCCAGCGCCATTTTCTTAGGCAGACCACACTGATGTAATTTCAGCTTTGGTCCAACAACAATTACCGAACGACCAGAGTAGTCAACACGCTTACCTAATAAATTCTGACGGAAACGACCCTGTTTACCTTTGATCATATCAGCCAAAGATTTAAGAGGGCGTTTGTTAGTACCGGTTATTGCTCGACCGCGGCGACCGTTATCAAGCAATGCATCAACCGACTCCTGTAACATACGTTTTTCATTACGCACGATGATGTCAGGTGCGTATAGCTCCAGTAAACGCTTAAGACGGTTATTACGGTTAATAACACGACGGTATAAGTCATTCAGATCTGAGGTTGCAAAACGACCGCCATCGAGCGGAACCAGCGGCCGCAGATCAGGCGGCAGAACAGGTAAAATGGTCATGATCATCCATTGCGGCTTATTGCCCGACTGAATGAATGACTCAACCAGCTTCAGGCGCTTAGAAAGACGCTTGAGTTTGGTTTCTGATTTGGTACCACCCATATCTTCACGTAACTGGATCGTTTCTTTATCCAGATCGAGACGCGAAAGCAATTTAAATACCGCTTCAGCACCCATCAGTGCCTCAAACTCATCACCATGCTCTTCAATCGCTTCCAGATAGGTTTCATCCGTTAACAGCTGCTTGGGCTCCAGCGTGGTCATGCCAGGATCGGTAACAACAAATGCTTCGAAATAAAGCACGCGCTCAATTTCACGCAACGTCATATCCAGTAGCAGACCAATTCGCGATGGTAACGATTTCAGGAACCAGATATGCGCAACCGGGCTGGCAAGGTCGATATGACCCATACGATCACGTCGCACTTTGGATTGCGTAACTTCAACACCACACTTCTCACAAACAACGCCGCGATGTTTCAGTCGTTTGTATTTACCACACAGGCATTCGAAATCTTTGATCGGGCCAAAAATTTTGGCACAGAACAAACCGTCGCGCTCTGGTTTAAACGTACGATAATTAATAGTCTCCGGCTTTTTCACTTCGCCGTAAGACCAGGAACGAATCATGTCGGGTGATGCAAGACCAATACGAATGGCATCAAAATCTTCAATTTGACCCTGTTGCTTTATAAGCTTGAGCAGATCTTTCAAGGCCTATCTCCTAAAGTTAAATCGGTTAAACGTCAGTAAATCAATCAGGGCTGCAGTTTGACAGCCCTGCCCGATCAGGAACCCTGTTCCAGTTCAATGTTGATTGCAAGAGCACGAATCTCTTTCAGCAATACATTGAAGGACTCTGGCATACCAGCTTCCATTCGATGATCGCCATCAACAATATTTTTGTACATTTTGTTACGACCGGCTACGTCATCCGATTTCACGGTTAACATTTCCTGCAGTGTATAGGCAGCGCCGTAAGCCTGTAATGCCCAGACTTCCATCTCACCGAAACGCTGACCACCGAACTGAGCCTTACCACCCAGAGGTTGTTGCGTGACCAGAGAATAAGGACCGGTAGAACGCGCATGCATTTTGTCGTCAACCAGGTGATTGAGTTTCAATACATACATGTAACCAACTGTAACTGGGCGATCAAATTTCTCGCCAGTGCGACCATCATATAAGGTGGTCTGACCGGTTTCAGAGAGATCAGCCAGTTTCAGCATTGCCCGAATATCAGTTTCGGCAGCACCGTCAAATACCGGCGTTGCCATCGGCACACCACCGCGTAAATTATTCGACATGATGATGACTTCTTCATCGGTAAATTCTTTCAGATTTTCCTGTTTAACGTCACCGTTATGGTTATATACCTGCCCCAGGAAGTCACGCATCTCTGCCGCATTGGCATTGCTATCGAGCATCTTGCCAATTTTAACGCCAAGTCCCTTGGCTGCCATACCCAGATGAGTTTCGAGGATCTGGCCGACATTCATACGCGAAGGTACGCCTAATGGGTTCAGTACAATATCAACTGTGGTACCGTCTTCCATATGCGGCATATCTTCTACCGGCACGATCATTGAAACCACACCCTTGTTACCATGACGACCTGCCATCTTGTCGCCCGGCTGCATGCGACGTTTGACAGCAAGGTAAACCTTGATCATTTTCAGGACACCCGGCGCCAAATCATCGCCACTGACAATCTTGTTTTTCTTCTCTTCGAAGAAAGCATCAAGACGCTCACGTTGTGACGTTAATTGCGCGCTCATGCGCTCAATCTGGGTGTTCAGCTCGTCATCTTTCATGCGAATTTCTGACCACTTATCCGACGCCAAACCATCCAGATAATCCGTGGTGACTTTAGCGCCAGATTTGAGACCATCCGGGCCGCCTGCGGCCACCTGGTCAGTAACAAGATGACGGATACGTGCCTGTATATCAGCTTCAATAATTCGCCACTGGTCCGCGATATCTTTACGGATACCCTGCAGCTGCTCGTCTTCAATCTCTAATGCACGTTTGTCTTTTTCAACGCCATCACGGGTAAAGACCTGAACACCAATAACAGTACCGGCTACACTTGACGGCACACGCAAAGAAGTGTCTTTGACGTCAGAGGCTTTTTCACCAAAGATAGCACGCAGTAGCTTTTCTTCAGGCGTCAGCTGAGTTTCACCCTTAGGCGTTACTTTACCCACCAAAATATCGTTAGGTTTAACTTCTGCACCGATATAAACAATACCTGACTCATCGAGTTTAGATAACAAACCTTCTGATACATTAGGAATATCAGCAGAAATATCCTCTGAACCCAGTTTCGTATCGCGAGCAACACACGTTAGTTCCTGAATATGAATTGTTGTGTATCGGTCTTCTTCAACAACCCGCTCTGAAATCAGAATTGAGTCCTCGAAGTTGTAACCATTCCACGGCATGAAGGCGACCATCATGTTCTGACCCAGCGCCAATTCGCCCAGATCAGTTGAAGGACCATCGGCCAAAACATCACCGCGAGCAACCACATCACCGAGCTTAACCAGAGGCTTCTGATTGATACAGGTATTCTGATTAGAGCGTGTGTATTTCGTCAGGTTGTAAATATCAACCATTGAGTCACTGTCCGCCGCTTCGCTGTCATTGACACGAATAACAATTCGCGACGCATCAACGGCGTCAATGATACCGCCACGAGTAGCCACCACCGTCGCGCCTGAATCAATTGCGACGGTACGCTCCATGCCCGTACCAACCACCGGCTTATCAGCCCGCAGTGTTGGCACTGCCTGACGCTGCATGTTCGAACCCATCAGGGCACGGTTAGCATCATCGTGCTCCAGGAACGGGATCAGTGACGCGGCTACCGAAACAATCTGCTTCGGTGAAACATCCATATAGGTAACTTTATCAGGCGATGACATGGTAAATTCATTTTTATGACGCACTGTTACCAGCTCGTCAGAAATTTTACCTTTTGCATCCACATTAACGTTGGCCTGTGCAATCACATAATTACTTTCTTCGATCGCAGAAAGGTAATCAACATCATCGGTGACAAAACCATCAACAACTTTTCTATACGGCGTCTCAAGGAAACCGTAGTTATTTGTCTGTGAATAAACAGCAAGAGAGTTGATCAAACCAATGTTTGGGCCCTCAGGTGTTTCGATCGGACAGAGGCGACCATAATGCGTCGGGTGCACATCACGCACTTCAAAACCGGCACGCTCACGTGTTAAACCGCCCGGCCCTAATGCAGACACACGACGTTTGTGTGTGATCTCAGACAGCGGATTATTTTGATCCATAAACTGTGATAACTGACTTGAACCGAAGAACTCTTTAACCGCTGCCGCAACAGGCTTGGCATTGATTAAATCCTGAGGCATCAAACCTTCAGACTCAGCCAGTGTTAAACGCTCTTTAACCGCACGGTCAACACGAACCAGGCCGACACGGAAGACGTTTTCGGCCATCTCACCAACACAACGGATACGACGATTACCAAGGTGGTCGATATCATCGACAATATCATTACCGTTACGAATATCAATCAGGCGAATCAGCACATCCAGGATATCTGAAGACTCACCCAGCTCTTCAGCAAGGGCTTTTGATGCTTCGTCCTTACGACCTGCAAAATATTTTGAATCAAATAAAACACCCTGACCCGCCGAATCTTCACGACCCAGACGGCGATTGAATTTCATTCGACCCACACCGGATAAATCATAACGATCAGAGGCAAAGAACAGATTGCCAAACAGGTTTTCCGCTGCATCTTTCGTTGGTGGCTCACCAGGGCGCATCATGCGATAAATTTCAACCATCGCTTCTAGCTGCGTCGTCGTCGAATCAATCGCTAATGTATTTGAGATGTACGGACCTTTATCAAGATCATTGGTGTAAAGCACTTTGAAAGTTTTCACTTTCGCTTCAATCAACTTTTCAATCAGTTCTTCTGTGAAGGCACTGTTAGCAGGAGCCAACACTTCACCCGTTGATTCATCAATGATGTCATGAACAAGGATTTTCTCCAGCAAATAATCAAGCGGCGCTTCAAGCTTGGTAATATTTGCTTTTTCCATTTCCTTGATATGACGCATGGTCACACGGCGACCCGCTTCAACCAGTACTTTCTTACCGACTTTAATATCGAAGGTTAACGATTCACCACGCAGACGATCAGGTGTGATTTCAAATAAAACCTGATCTTTAGCTATAGTGAAATCAATAGTATCGAAGAAGATGTTCAGAATTTCTTCTGAACCATAACCCAATGCACGCAGCAAAACGGTTGCCGGTAATTTGCGGCGACGGTCAATACGTACAAATACAGAATCTTTAGGATCGAACTCGAAATCTAACCATGAACCACGGTAGGGAATAACACGAGCCGAATACAGCAATTTGCCTGATGAATGCGTTTTACCTTTATCATGATCAAAGAACACACCAGGTGAACGGTGCAACTGAGAGACTATAACCCGCTCTGTGCCATTGATAACAAATGTGCCGTTATCAGTCATCAAAGGCAGCTCACCCATGTAAACTTCTTGCTCTTTAATATCTTTAACTACTTTCTTTTTGCCCGGCGCGTCTTTATCACAAATAACCAGACGCAGCACAACGCGTAGCGGAGACGAATACGTCATGCCTCGCAATTGACATTCTTTAACGTCAAACGCAGGCTCGCCAAGGCGGTAACTCACATATTCTAGAGAAACATAACCGTTGTAACTGACAATCGGAAACACCGATTGGAAAGCGCCATGCAAACCAGATTCGTCTCTTGCATCAGGCTTTTGATCCTGCTGTAAAAATGAACGATAGGATTTGATCTGAGTCGAAAGTAAATAAGGTACATCTACGACTGCAGCGCGTTTACCGAAATCCTTGCGGATGCGTTTTTTATCGGTAAAGGAATATGCCATCGGGAATCCTCTTAGTTTATATAATTGTCAATTAAAATCATTTTAACTGCCGGTACTGGAATTCAGTTTACACAAGCAGGAAAAGGCCGGCGACGTCATGCCACCAGCCTTTGTTTCAAGCTGAAATATTAACTATACTCAGCAAGAGTCTGAAGCGTTCTATTTAAGATCGACTTCAGCACCAGCTTCTTCAAGCTGTTTCTTAAGATCTTCTGCTTCAGCTTTTGGAGCCGCTTCTTTAATAGTAGAAGGAACGCCTTCAACCATTTCTTTAGCTTCCTTAAGACCAAGGCCTGTAATACCACGAACCGCTTTGATTACAGCAACTTTGTTAGCGCCGAAGCTAGTCATAACAACGTCAAAATCTTCTTTCTCAGCAGCAGCTTCGCCGCCCGCAGCAGGTGCAGCAGCAACAGCTACAGCAGCAGCAGCAGATACGCCGAATTTCTCTTCCATTGCTTCGATTAACTCAACAACTTCCATTACAGACATGTTTGAAATAGTGTCTAAAATATCATCTTTAGATACAGCCACGATAGTTCTCCAATATTCTTTTCAGTTCGATTCAACCTAGGTTAAATCATTTAATTTACAATTTATGCAGACGCCTGTTTCTGATCACGAACTGCCGCAACAGTACGAACCATCTTAGCGTGCGGTTCTGCCAAAGTACGAACAAATTTTTCAACCGGTGCTTTCATAACCGACATCAGCATGCTGATTGCCTGGTCATAAGTCGGTAAGCTAGCCAGCTGCGCTAACGCAGATGCTTCTAGTTTCTCACCACCAATTGACACCATTTTGGTGACTAATTTGTCATGCTCTTTCGAAAAATCTCTTACTACGCGAGCAGCACAACCAGGATCTTCAATCGACAATGCAAGTACAAGCTGACCAACCAGGTCATCACCCATACATTCAAAATCAGTTCCTTCAAATGCTCTACGTGCTAATGAATTTTTCACAACCCTTAGGTAAACACCTTCACTACGTGCTTTTTCACGTAACTCCGTCATTTCACCTACTGTTAAACCACTGTATTCAGCAGCAACAGCCGAATGGGCTGTAGCAGCAACCGCAGCAACCTCAGCGACAATGCTTTTTTTGTCTTCGAGATTTAAAGCCACGTTTACTTCTCCAGATCTATTGAACGAGCTCAAAGAGCCACGTTCGATCCTACAAAAAGCCATCGAAATCATTCCAACCTCGATAACCAACCTACGGCGAACCGAAAGAATTCGGGACCACCGCCTGCGCAGGCAGAATAAAACTATTCAATTAAGTGGACTGCTTTACCAGCCCACACCCACGGTCTTTGACGTACACAGCCTGCAAGCAGGCTATACGGTCAAAATTTTATAAACTTGAGATATCCACAGCAACACCGGGACCCATCGTTGATGAGACAGCGATTTTACGCAGATAAACACCTTTAGCTGCAGCTGGCTTTGCTTTATGCAGATCAGCAATCAGCGCATCAAGATTGCCTTTCAATGCAGCCACATCAAAATCAGCTTTACCGATTGATGCATGAATAATACCGCCTTTATCCGCACGGTAACGCACCTGACCTGATTTAGCATTTTTAACCGCTGTTGCCACATCAGGTGTTACAGTACCAACCTTAGGATTAGGCATTAACCCACGTGGACCCAGCACCTGACCCAGAGCACCAACAACACGCATTGCATCAGGAGAAGCAATCACTACATCAAAATCCAGATCTCCACCTTTAATGCTTTCGGCCAGATCTTCAAAACCGACCACATCAGCACCGGCTTCTTTAGCTGCATCAGCATTTGCACCCTGTGCAAATACAGCCACGCGAACAGTTTTACCTGTGCCATTTGGCATAATAGTAGAACCACGGACAACCTGATCGGATTTCTTAGGGTCGATTCCCAGATTGACAGCTACATCTATTGATTCAGCAAATTTTGCAGTCGCCAACTCTTTAACCAATGCAAACGCTTCATCAACAGCGTAAGATTTATTTACATCGACTTTTTCAGCAAAAACCTTTGCGCGCTTAGATAATTTAGCCATTATTCAACACCCTCTGTATCAAGACCCATGCTACGTGCAGTACCTGCAATAGTTCTAACAGCCGCATCCATATCAGCAGCCGTCAGATCAGGTTTTTTGGTTGTCGCAATCTCTTCAAGCTGGGCACGATTAACAGTACCGACTTTTACAGTATTCGGTGTACCACTGCCTTTCGCAATACCCGCAGCTTTACGCAGCAAGATTGAAGCCGGAGGTGTTTTAGTAACATAGGTAAAACTACGGTCACTGTATACAGTAATAACAACTGGAATCGGCAGACCTTTTTCAAGACCTTGTGTTGCCGCATTGAACGCTTTACAGAATTCCATGATGTTAACACCATGCTGACCTAACGCAGGACCAACCGGTGGACTTGGGTTCGCTTCGCCTGCAGGAACCTGCAGCTTTATATAAGCTTCGACTTTCTTAGCCATTTTAACTCTCCGTCGGGTGCAAACGCCTCGCGGCTCCCCATTGGGTTAATATATTTAAATTAATACAAGCGCAACTATTCTTAATAATTACGCTTTTTCTACCTGACCGAAACCTAATTCGACCGGCGTGGAACGACCAAAGATCAGCACCGCCACTTTCAGGCGATTCTTCTCATAGTCAATTTCTTCGACAACACCATTAAAGTCATTAAACGGGCCATCAGTAACGCGCACAACCTCGCCTGTTTCATACAGCACTTTAGGTCTTGGTTTTTCAACACCGTCCTGCACTCGCTGCAATATCGCTTCGGCTTCTTTGTCTGAGATCGGCGCAGGCTTGTCAGAAGTACCACCAATAAAACCCAGCACTTTTGGCGTATTTTTAACCAAATGCCAGGTATCATCATTCATTTCCATATGCACCAATACGTAACCGGGGAAAAACTTACGCTCGCTACGGTGTTTGGCACCTTCCCTGATTTCAACAACTTCTTCAGTCGGCACCAGAATTTCACCAAACTTATCTGCCACACCATGAAGCTCAGCCTGCTCTCGCAATGAACGCGCTACTTTTGCTTCAAAATTTGAATAAGCATGGACCACATACCAACGCATCGCCATGACTAGCCTCCCTGACCCGTCAACACCTGAACACCCCACAACAGCAGCATATCAAGCAACCAAAGGAAGATACCAATAATAAATACAGCAACGATAACAATTAATGTCGTTTGGATAGTTTCCTGACGTGAAGGCCATACAACCTTTCGAACTTCTGTTCGCGAATCGCGCATAAAGCTGGCAACACGCTTACCCATCGCTGTTGTATAAACAACACCAATAGCAACAAAACCCACAACCAATAAAGCGATAACCCGATATAACTGAGATTCGTCTTCCAGGTAGTAAAACCCAGCAACACCTAACCCCAACAACACCAAAGCTAATAACAGCTTCACAGTATCTAATTTAGACTTTCCAGATTCGCTTGAAGCGACCATTATTACACCAGCTACTTTGTTAAAAAGTGGCAGGCCAGGAGGGACTCGAACCCCCAACCTGCGGTTTTGGAGACCGCTGCTCTACCAATTGAGCCACTGGCCTAAACTAGAACAGCCGACAATACTTATTAGTATGGTCAGCTGTTTTCTAAAACTACCGATTACTCGATAATTTTACTTACAACGCCCGCACCAACAGTACGGCCGCCTTCACGAATAGCGAAGCGTAAACCTTCTTCCATCGCGATTGGGGCAATCAGGGTAACTGTCATTTTGACGTTATCACCCGGCATTACCATTTCTGTACCTTCTGGCAGATCACAAGCACCGGTCA
>Ga0224506_10001692_pt1 | contig 15592 bp, 19 predicted proteins | sample SF_Jan12_sed_USG_2_FD_169108 | JGI IMG/M metagenome (GOLD analysis project Ga0224506, IMG submission 169108) | Sediment microbial communities from San Francisco Bay, California, United States - SF_Jan12_sed_USGS_8_1 | ecosystem: Environmental > Aquatic > Marine > Sediment | place: USA... | reverse complement strand
TAACGAATTGCCACCCGCTAGCTTCAATCCATCCGTAATGAATTTCATGGCTAGGAGAAATAAGCCTATTCCTCCCGCAAGCTGCCCAAGAATGATTATGGTGTGCATCTGATCCAACAGATGGGAAACGAGAAGACTTCAAAGACTCTACTGGTTAAGGAAAAAACCACATGAACTTCAGTAAATATAATACCCTAAAAAAGATATAACCGCTCTCTCCTTCTCACCATGAATTTTCTTCTTTGCCACTTCAGTTGAAGTAAAGAAACCGAATTCAAACGAATTTTTGTTTTTTTATTAAGACACCCTCAACGAGGAAACCGTCACCAAAGCCTCCCTCCTCAACTTAAATTTCGCTGAATCCCTTTACGAGCTATCTGATAATAGCTCATATTGCTATAGCATTTTCATTAAGAAAGAACCTAAAATAGAATAATTGGATCTGCTCTACCATCCACCTTCTCTTGCAACATCTATTCTGATTCTACATTGAACGCCTGATGTCTTCGTACGAGCCGTTGACCGACAATGAACTAATTGACGCTATCCAACAAGGTGACATCTCGGCTTTTGAAGAACTCTATGACCGTTATGCCAACAAAGTATTAAAGCGTTGTTACTTCATATGCCTCCATGCTGAAACAGCACGAGACTTATTGCAGGAAGTCTGGATCAAGGTGTTCCTGCACCTCCATACGTTCAGAAAACAATCGGCGTTTTCTTCCTGGTTGTATCGTCTCACGACCAACCACTGCATCAACTACACTAAAACGAAAACCCATTTGGAATTGTCGACGGAAGATACGGTTTTCCAAGAAGCTTCGAAGGAGGATTCCACCGCCGGAGTAGACGTTCATCTTCTCCTCCAGAAGCTCTCCCTAGAAGACCGAGCCATTTTAGCCATGAAATTTATGGGTGAGTATACCTATGAAGAAATTGCCGTGATTTGCAAAATCGGCGTCAGTGCGACCAAAATGCGGATATCACGATTGATCGTCAAGCTTCGGGAGGAGATTCGCTCATGAACGACGACGAAGAAGAACTCTTTGAACACGTTCTCGATAGCCTGAACATTCCCGAACCCGACCCTGCGACGAAGTCAAAGATCATGAAGGCCGTCTATTTTCTCACCGTGGCCAAGGAAGTGGGCGCATTTCAGGCCTCGATCCCAATAACCTTATTTGACGACTCAGATTGCGAGTGAGAGGAGAAAGACATGGTAGGGGCACAAAACGAGCTATGGGAATGGGGCAAGGTGGTCCTCGTATTTATTCAAATCTTATTTGAAAAAATTGGCGCGTATCTCCCTCAAGTGATTGGTGCCATCGTCATTCTTGGGATTGGCTGGCTCAGCGCCAAAATGTTGCGGGGATTGACGGCAAAGGTTCTGCGGGTCTGTGGAATCGTGGAATTAAGCAAAAAAATAAAATTTCACGATATGCTGCAGAAAGTTGGGGTGACAAAAAGCTTAGACCAGATTATGGGCGGAATGGTGTATTACACCGTCCTCTTAATATTTTTCATATCCGCATCGGAAGTATTGGGCTTTAAACTGGTTCTAGACACTTTAAATAAATTCATTGCCTACCTTCCGCATGTCCTTGGAGCCTTGTTAATTCTCATCATTGCCCTCTACCTAGCCAAGGTGATCAAAGACGGCTTCGCCTCCGCTTCCACCACCCTGAACATTGCCTATGCTAGTGGCCTGAGTTCTGTGTTCGAGATTTTAATCCTGGGATTCGGCATTGTGTTGGCGTTAACTGAGTTAGGGTTAGACATGACCATCTTCACCAACAATATCACAATCATTATTACCGGCATGGTGTTAGCTATGGCCCTATCCATAGGCCTCGGGAGTCGATCCATCATGTCCAATGTCTTAGCGCGCTATTACATTTCCCAACTTTTTCACGTCGGAGAAACGGTGTCCCTCGGAGGCCATAAAGGAACGATCATCAAGATCACTCCCGTATCGGTCATCATTCAAACTGATAATGAAGAACAACTCCACATCCCTAACCAACAAATCATTGAGGAAGGATCCAATAGACCCCAATCCAACATTCACACATAGAACCCATGTTGACCCCACTTCTTGGCCTATCCAACTTTGATTTCGAGATGCGTATCTCAGCACGCGGATGTTCCAAGACGCTCCAGAGAAAAAGGCTTCGGCGAGAATACAGACAATTTTTGCCCTGATTTTTTCATTTCGCCGCCATGCTCCCAGTCGAATAGACCACACACCTCCCCTTGAATCAATATGTTTCAGGGAGATTCCCTTCCACAGGTCTTGCTCATAGAAATCGAGATGTGACGATTTTGTCTTCCCATTTGTCTAAATAAGAGAACACCACAAAACAATCTCAGCTTTACTCGCCAACCGTTTTCTAACAAAGGAATACCGCTTTAAATTTCCCTACGCGGACCGTGAAATTTTTCCGGCAGCTAAGACTTCATCATGAGAGAAAGTTGTGACCTAACCCCGGCAAATCGTCAATTTTGAGCTTTCCCTGGCAGAGAGGATCAAGCACAAAACAAGGAGATCCCCCGATGAAACACCTCATCCGCATGTCCACATGTCTCCTCATCGTCAGCTTTCTTTCTGGCTCAGGCGCCTTAGCGAAAGACGATCAGATTCTGACTCCCTCCGCCACGATTACCATTTCTTCTCGATCAATCGCCGTAGGCATTGGGATCAATTGGGGGACGGGAACGTTAACCTACAAAGGAAAAGACTATTTGTTTGGGTTAAAAGGCTTGAGTGTGATGGACCTTGGTGCGTCCAAAGCCACAGCCAAAGGAGAGGTCTACCACTTAGCCACGGTTGCTGATTTTGCTGGGAAATATGCCGCGTTAGAAGGCGGGTTTGCGTTGGGAAAGGGGGCATCCGATATCACCATGAAAAATACCAAAGGGGTCGTGATCAATCTCACAGCCGCCACGGAAGGGGTCCAATTAATATTAGGGGGAAAAGGGCTCAGTATCACGATGAAAGAAAAGTAAAGGCCTGAATGCGCCACGGGTTAGGCACAGAGAAAAAGGATGAGGTCTGCAGGGCATCCAGCTTCCCGTCAACCAAAATAAATTATACCAAGTCTTATTCTGAGCGGAGTCGGCCAGAAAAACCGAGACCTCGGCCGAGAGAGGCCGACGTCTATCTAACCACAAACTTCCAACAAGCTTAGGACTCTAATTGAATTAATGTTTCTGATTAAAACATCTCAAACTCATTGATCTTCTCCTTCACGACCGTAAACCAATTTGAGAAACATATAGGGCATGCATTTTCAATGAAAGGTGCCAATCCGATTGAGGGCAGGGTTTAAGAACGAAGGCTTATGGGCTTGTTAGTGCCCACCCATTACCGAAGCACCATGAATACGATGCCCTGCATAAATTTCCAAAGAAAGAAAAAAAGAGGGTACACGTTGATTACCGTCCACACATTACATAATGGAATCTTACAGGCACTAACCGCTGACGAACTTCCTACCACCATCCAAGAGGCTATGTGGATTAATCACCACTCCTTTGGTATTTTTCATCGTGTTAGCGGTCACAACAGCATGTTAAGTAGCTAAAAATTTAGTTTTGAGCTCGCTTACCAGAAAAAGGAGATCGTTTTGAGTATTTTGAACGTCAAAACTCTCGAGAAAGCAACTCTAGCCAATCACGACGAGTTATTCCGGCTCGGCACGGCGCTTTTGTTCATCGTTGGAATTATGCTGTTCACGATCGTACAGGGCAAGGGAGGGACGAATAGCGTGCTGCTTGTGGTTGCCGCCATGGTCGGCGGCTACATGGCAATGAATATCGGAGCGAACGATGTCGCCAACAATGTTGGACCGGCGGTTGGTTCTCACTCCCTCACGTTGGTCGGAGCGATCATTATCGCCGTGATATTCGAAACATCTGGAGCACTGATTGCTGGTGGCGATGTGGTCCGAACCATCAAGGGCAGCATCATTGATCCAACGCTGCTCCCAGACAACGAGACCTTCATATGGTTGATGATCGGCGCACTGCTGGCAGGCGCGCTATGGCTCAATTTCGCAACCGCCATCGGTGCTCCTGTCTCGACGACCCATTCAATCGTCGGTGGTGTGTTGGGGGCAGGCATCGCGGCGGGCGGTTGGGGAATCGCGAACTGGAGCGAGGTTTCTCGGATCGCGGCAAGCTGGGTCATCTCGCCGGTCCTAGGCGGCATGATCGCAGCTGGCTTCCTATACGTGATCAAGCATTCCGTGACCTACAAGCCAAGTGTGCTCACGGCCGCCCGTCGGGTTGTCCCGCACCTTATCGGGCTCATGGCATGGGCTTTCGTCACCTACCTCATGCTGAAGGGAATGAAGAAGATTATTCATGTCAGCTTCCTGACAGCCATGCTGACCGGAGGCATCGCTGCCGTCCTCATTGGCTATTTTCTGGTGAAACCGTACGTGAATCGAATGGCGCAACGGCTGTCAGATACCAAGCAAAGCGTCAATAAACTCTTTACGATCCCGTTGATTTTCGCGGCGGCGCTGTTGAGCTTCGCGCATGGGGCCAACGACGTCGCCAACGCAGTTAGTCCGCTTGCCGGCATCCATGATGCGATCATCAGTGGCGGATTACATTCGAAGGCACCAATTCCCATGTGGGTGATGTTGGTCGGGGCGCTCGGAATTGCTTTGGGGCTGGCTCTCTACGGTCCCAAGTTGATTAATACGGTCGGCTCTCAGATTACCGAGCTAGACCAGACACGAGCTTTCTGCATCGCCATGGCGGCGGCCATCACCGTGATTATCGCGTCGCAGCTCGGGCTGCCGGTCAGTTCAACCCACATCGCCGTCGGGGGCGTGTTCGGCGTCGGCTTCCTCCGCGAATACATCAAAGTCAACTACTCGCGCATGATTGAGGAAATCAAACTCCACCATGCCGACGACAGCCCCGAAAAAGTCAAGGCGTTTCTGGAGCGGTTCGAAGCCACAACGGTGCCCGAACGGAGCAAAATGCTCCTTGAGTTGAAAGCGCAAAAGGGTGCGGGCCTCATTAACAAGGCCGAACGTAAGGAACTGCGGAAAATCCATCGGATCGAGTTAGTGAAGCGCACCCTCCTGATGCGCATTGCTGCTGCCTGGCTGATCACGGTCCCGGTCACAGCCCTGATCGCGGCAGGCCTGTTTTTCATGATCCGGGGGATTATGCTGCCATGACAAGAGCCAACCAACCTGAGACAAAGGGGAAGAGCGGGGTCAATGAAGACAGCCGGGGCACACTTCTAGTCGCTGTCGATTTCTCGGAGGATTCCCGTGAGGCGGTGCTATGGGCCAGCCGGGAAGCGGAACATCTGGGGTGTGAACTCATGATTTTACATGTCATCCACGACCCGGCTTCGAGTCCAGGATTCTATCGACAAGTAGAGGTGGACTGGCTCCGACCAATGGCCGACTTGGCCCGCGCCATGATGGATGCATTTCTGAAAAAGATACGAGAGGAGCATCCCTCCTTGTCGGCTCTTACCACCGCTGATGCAAAACTAGTGACCGGACTTCCTGCCAGCCGCATCGTCGAGGTTGCCAAATCGATCAACACACCTCTCATCGTCATAGGCAGCCGCGGACGCACCGGTCTGACGCACATCCTCCTCGGCTCGGTGGCAGAGAGAGTCGTACAGCTCGCGCCAATGCCAGTCGTCGTAGTCAAGGGTCATGAGGAGGGCCATGGAACTGTCCATTAATCATTACGCGTTATGGACGGGTCTGTTTGGTGGGCTGGCCTTATTTCTGTTCGGAATGGATCTGATGACCGGCGCGCTGAAACGCGCCGCCGGGGATTATTTAAAGGAAATCCTGGGGCGGCTGACGCGCAACCGTTTCATGGGAGTCGGCGTCGGCGCCTTGGTTACAGGGATTGTCAATTCGTCCTCGGTGACCACGGTCATTCTGGTCGGCTTCATTTCAGCCGGGCTCCTGTCGATGACGCAAAGCATTAGTGTCATCATGGGTGCGAATATCGGCAGCACGGTTACCGCTCAGATCCTTGCCTTTAAAGTCACCGAATTCTCGTTGCCTCTAATCGCGATAGGCGTCCTGATCGCTGCACTGGCCAATCGCAACGTCTGGCGCGATTATGGGCACATGCTCCTTGGGTTCGGGCTCGTTTTCTACGGCATGGGCCTGATGAGCGAATCGATGGCGCCACTGAAGTCCTACCCGTCGTTTACTGAATTCATCGCTTCCCTGCTGAATCCCTATGCGGCAATTTTTGTGGGGGCCGCCTTTACGGCAGTCATCCAGTCTTCAGCCGCAACAACTGGGATTATTATCATGCTCGCCGGTCAGGGCCTGATGACACTTGAGACAGCGATCGCGATCGCGCTCGGCGCCAATATCGGAACCTGTGCCACGGCAGGCCTGACCGTCATCGGCAAACCACGCGAGGCGGTTAGAGCGGCGCTGGTTCACGTGCTGTTCAACGTTGCCGGCGTGCTTGTCTGGGTCTCGTTCATTCCGCAACTAGCCGATTTGGCGCGGCTGATTTCGCCAACAGTTGATGGCCTGTCGACCGCAACACGCCATGCCACGGAGGTACCCAGACAAATAGCCAACGCGCATACGATCTTCAACATCGCCAACACGATTCTCTTCATTGGCTTCACCACTCAATTCGCGCGATTGGTCGAATGGATCGTACCGGATCGCCCACTTTCAGAGATGGAACTGCTCCCCCCGAGATTTCTCGACGCCTCACTTCTTTCGACCCCCGCCATTGCACTTGGCAATGTACGCCTCGAAATCGGCAGGCTTGGAGAATATGTTCATGACATGCTTCAGAAAGCCTTGCCTGCGGCCGTTTCCCAATCGTCGCGGGATCTCGATCTTTTGGAGGAATTGGATAAACCAGCCGACGATCTGCATCGGGAAATCCTCGCGTATCTGGGCAAGATTTCCTTAACTTCCCTGTCGTCGATAGAGGGAAGAACGCTCATGCGACTGGCCGAAGTGGCGAACGATCTCGAACACATTGCCGACCGTATTTCCACCGATATCGTCACCTCTGCCCGAAAGCGGATCATGGCGCGCGTTCAGTTACCACCAAGCGCTTTAGGACCAGTAATGCAACTGCATGGTGAAGTCGCCGATGCGCTGTGCGAGAGTGTGAAAGCGGTTGTCGACAATGATGCTGTGCTGGCTACCAGGGTGCGTACAATGAAGCGAGAGGTTGGTTTATTGGCCCAGCAGATTGAATCGGAAAGCGTCAAGCGGATGTCGGCCAACCCAAAAGCAGGGCTCACAGGCTATGTTCGCGAGGTTGAACTCATCGAGATACTCGATGGGATCTTCAAACTGGCAAGGCGTATTGCACGTTCACAGCTAAACGAGATTCCTTCGGAAAAATCTGCTTCTAAAAAAGATAGCGGAACGACGACACCAGAAAAACAGGCTGAACCCGACCATAAATGATAAAGAGGGCTTCACTCATGCGCAAAGATTGGTCGGAAGGGCACGATTCAAAAATGGCGAATGACGAATTGCGCCCGCCAGTTGAATCTTTTTTGAAGAGGGTCCGGATCATGGATGCCCGAAAAATACAAGCACCTGGCTGGCCTTTAACGCGGGCAATCGGACTGTAGTAAGAATTGTAGGTGAATAATGTCGGTTTAAGAAAAAATCTACGTAATGAACCATGACGAATGGAGAGATTCATAAAATGAAGATGAATATGGTGAGCGAACCGCGTAACCATTTTTCGGTCGGACATGGTTTGCACCATGAAGAGTAAAAACATTGGCCGGATATCGGGCAACCATGATGCCACGATGCTGGACCCCGAAGTCTATCAAAAGCGTTTAGGTGAAGAGCAGGTTCGGCTTCAGCGCATCCAGCAGGCGTATATCCATACCGGTGACCGCGCGATGATTGTCCTCGAGGGCTACGATGCTGCCGGAAAAGGGGGCGTGATTAGGCGCATGTCGTCCAAGCTCGACCCGCGCAGCTTCAGGGTCTGGCCCATTTCAGCGCCCAACGACACTGAAAGGCGGCAACATTATTTGCAGCGCTTTTGGCTTCGCGTGCCGGAGCACGGTCACATCGCCGTGTTCGACCGTTCCTGGTATGGCCGCGTGCTAGTCGAGCGTGTCGAGGGATTGGCGTCGAGAGCCGTGTGGAGGCGCGCTTACCGCGAAATCAATGAATTCGAACGCCAGCTCGTCGATGACGGGGTACGCGTCATTAAGGTGTTCCTGAAGGTCTCGCACAAGGAGCAGCTTCGCCGACTGCGCGAACGCCTGGAGGTCCCACACAAGCAATGGAAACTCACCCATGAGGATTTCCGCAATCGAGCGAAACGTACCAAATATGACAAGGCCGTCGCCGACATGCTCATGAAGACCTCAACCGTCCCGGCACCTTGGTACGTCATTCCTGCCGACAATAAGCTCTATGCTCGAGTCGAAACACTTCGCTGCATTGCAGAGGCGGGATCCAAGCACGTCAAGCTCAAGACGGCCCCGCTGTCGGGGGAACTGCGCAAGCTGGCGCGCCGAGAGCTCGGCATCGACATCAAGAACTAGCGAGAAAGCAATCACCAGCTTGACCAGACAGAACTGGAGCGTCATTGCAGGAGAAAACAAGATGGATATGGTCACTGGCCTGGCCGGATAGCTATACCCTGGAGATGGCAATTTATCTGCAAGAGGGAGCCGACGCCCTTCTGGCGGGTTTCGAAAAGATCGCAACCACGCCCACTGCATCCGAGGACGACGCCTTGTCTGCTCGTAAGGCGGAGCGGCATATCGAAAAGTCCTACCGACGGGCACTCACTGAGCTGTTCGAAACCAAAGCTTACCATGCCAAGCTCCAAGGGCAGGGAGGAGGGAGCGGCACTGACGCCCTACACTGCATAACCGAGATCCTAAAGCGGCACGAGGTTAACCGCCACTTATCGAACGGCGCCGACCGCCTGGCGCGCACCGGCCAAACCCTCCACGACATCCTCGTCAAAATCGTTTAAGATAACGGGCTGCACTACAATGCGATTAAACAGTTCAACATTATTTTCGCGGCTATCCACGCTCTCGAATGCTGCCTTGTTATGCTGAAATTGAAATCCACGGTGGCCATTTTGTTGGGGGCATTTTTGTTGCTGATCGCTTTTCAGAATATGTCTACAGTCGAATTAACCTTTCTTTTCTGGACAATGGAGACCCGTCGAATTGTCTTAATAGCCATCTGCGTGGGCATTGGATTCCTTCTAGGGCGAATCACGGCGACCCACAAGCCGAAATCTCGAGAATTTCATTCATTGGATCGTTGATTCACCCGCAGCATTTTTCTACAGGCCGAAACACGTTCCCTGCCCAGGATTTGGTTGCTTGATAAGGCTCAACGATCGGGGGGAATAGGGCTTCCGCCAAGGCGACATTCCGGCCTGCTTGAGGTCCCGTCAGGACCAGCCCCCATACGTGATTATGCTCTGCTCATCCTCCCAAACCACACCTATGCTTTGTGGATTGAACCGTACCCAAGACCTCCAAATCCTTGTTTTCATGAGGAAAATAAAAATGTGACGTTTGTGCTCGTTTCGTTGTCCAAATAGATGTAACAAGCCATAATGAGGAACAATTTCCTTATTTGAGCAACCAATGGGAAGGAATATGACAACCTTTCCCCATAAAGACTTTTCACAATTCTTACCACACACACTGTAAAGGGAGGTAGAACATGGCGGATGCTAAAGAACAACAACGGGGAACTTCAGATTTGGTCACCAAAGAAGGAAAAACCCACATTGCCAATGAAGTGGTCGCGAAGATTGTCGCACTCGCCACCAAAGAAATTGCTGGCGTACATGACATGGGCACATTAGGGCTCAGTGATACCCTCACGGGGTTTGCCCAACGAGCCGCAAAAACTGGGCAAAGTACACAAGGCGTTCAAGTTGAAGTGGGAGAACGAGAAGTCGCCATCGATCTCAAAGTGGTCGTAGAGTATGGAGTGAGCATTCCTCAGGTAGCTACGGCCATTCGACGAAACCTCGCCTCGCGCATCAACACAATGACGGGCCTCACGGTCAAAGAAGTGAATATTGACGTCTCGGGTCTGTATTTTGCGGAAGAAGCCAAAGAAAAGCCGGCTGAACGTCCAGAGCCCAGAGTCGCATAAGAACAAAAATTATCCGAGATGATGTTTGCGCGATCCTGATTCTTACATGATTCACACGTGAAGGCAGGTGAAATCCAGGTTGCGTACTTTGATGAGGAGATCAGCCTTATGACAGTGGGGACAATCACAACACACCCGAATCAAGTCGAACATCAGTTAGGCAAAACCACCATTGCCCCTGAAGTGGTCACGCAACTGGTGGAAATAGCGGCCAAAAAAGTTCAAGGGATCCACAGCATCGCGAAACAGGGAATCGGGGAACACATTGCCGAATTCACCCAACGTTTTTCGGGAAAATCCTTATCGGGACCAGGAATCGTCGTAGAGGTGGGCGAACGCGAGGTGGCCATCGACCTGCGAATCATCGCACATTATGGCGTGAAGGTTTCCGACTTAGCAGCCAATCTTCGGCAATCTATCATTGAACAAATCGAATCCCTTTTGGGCTTGATTGTCAAAGAAGTCAACATTCAGGTCAGTGGGTTATTTTTCCCAGAGGATAAGCCAGTAGAAATGATTGCTCGAAGGGTGGAGTAACAATCGAGAATTTTTACATGGCGAAATTAGGTAATCACATTGATGAACGAATCATTGCAGAGGCCATACTCAAGACTGTGTCCGGGATTCCATCGGTCCAGGTGCCAGGGGAACAGGAGGCCGAGTTGTCCACAGTCGGACCCGGTTGGCGGGTATGGGGTGTCGGGGTCCATCGAGTCGCAGAAGGTCTCAATATCGAAGTCGAGTTAATTGTGACTCTCAATCAAAAAAGTTCAATACCATCCATTTCAACTCGCGTACGCCGCAAAATACGAACGGATATTCACACGCTGACATCCGAACGGATACGTTGGATAAACCTCCGAATAGCCGATGTCGTCTTTAAGCTAAAGAATCCATGATGAATGCATTCAATCGCATACTCGTGCTCTTCGGTCTCCTCTTCCTCCTCATAGGAAGCGGGAGCCTTCTGCTCATCACCATCGGCCTGTTGAATCCTCAGGAATGGGTGCCAGCGCCATGGCACCAAATCCTGACTCCCTTCACTCAATTGGATCCCGTGAATGGATGGACAGTCGTCAACCGATTGACGGTCGTCGGCATTTGTGTTGTGTTGCTCATTGTCAGCGTCATTCTTCTATTGATGGAACTACGCGTACGATCCAACAAGGTCCCTGAATTGTCCGTAAAGAAAGATGCCTTCGGCCAAATCACCGCCTCGATGAGAAGTATTCAAGACCTTGTCAACCGAGAAGCCGGAAAGATTGATGGGGTCCTGGAAAGTACCACAACCGTGAAGGATACCTCTCGAGGCATTCATCTTCAGTGCCAAATCTGCGTCGCCCCCTATGCCAGCGTGACCCAACTCGGCCAAGAGGTTCAAGAACGAATCAAGTCTTCAGTGGAGCATTATTTAGGGAAATCCATTGCGGGGATCCATCTGCAAACCCACATAGCTCCTCTCACCCAAGGTCCCAAAAAATCCCATCCAAGGGTACGTTAAGGATTGGTCAGCCAAAAAGGAGAACACCAGGTGAATGCAATTTTATCAACACTATCCGCCATCACCCAACGGCTGGGGCATGTGGCCTCCATCGTGTTGTCCACGTTACTGATCATTTTTGGATGCCTCGTGATCGTCAATCCGGCCCTGCTGGGATGGATTGTTGGATTGGCGCTCATTCTTGTGGGTGTCGCTGTCCTGGCTGGAGTATTTGCTCCCAAATGAACCTGACAGACGATTGGACAGAATTGCCGCCGCAACTGGAAATTTGCTCATGGCACCTGTCTTCTTTGTGAAAAATCTGACACACGCCAACCACATGGAACGCTTGAATACGAGAGCCATCATACAAAAGATCTTTTCATTCGGAGAGGTGCACCATGCAACAATTTTTTGACCAATTTACTATGGCAACCGGGGCTCAAATTCCAACTGTTTTTGCAGCCATTGGCATTTTGGCATTGGGATGGATCGCTTCATTGGCCGTTGCTGGTTTGGTTCGGAGTCTTCTCCATCGATCAACGCTAGACGTGAAAATGGCTGGATTCTTTTTCCCTGGGGATTCCACAAAACCTGGAGAGATTCAACAATGGACCGGCAATGTCTTCTTTTACATTTTGATGCTGTTTGTTCTCATGGCAGTGTTTCAAACCCTAGATTTGACTCAAGTTAATGAACCGCTTAATCGCTTATTAACTGAAGTCTTTCAATATCTTCCTCGGATCATGAGCGCCTTCCTCCTAGCTGGAATTGCCTGGTTTCTTGCCTCGACCTTTCGCACATTCATCAAAAAAGGACTAGCCACCATTAAATTCGATGCCCGTTTCCAGGAACAATCCGATGAGATTCTACCCAGTAAGACAACATCCCCTTCAGAGGCTATTGGAGAAACGCTATATTGGCTGACTTTTTTACTATTCCTGCCAGCTATCTTAGGGGCCTTGGCTTTGGAAGGCCTTTTAGACCCGGTCAAGGGGATGGTGGATACAGGACTAGGGTTCCTCCCTAATCTTTTCGCCGCAGGGGTCATCCTAGGCCTGGGATGGTTTTTTGCTCGTATCCTTCAACGGGTAGTCACCAATGTGTTAGTGGCAATGGGTCTCGATCAATTCAGTGTTCGTCTAGGACTCGCAAACGTTATTGGAAACCGTACGCTATCTTCGGTACTGGGCTTAATCGTGTATATTCTCCTTTTCATACCCATAGTCATCGCGTCTCTCCAAGCCTTAAATCTTGATGCCATTACCAATCCAGCCAGCCACATGCTGGAAACGATCATGGGAGTCGTTCCAGATCTGTTCGGCGCAGCATTGATGATTAGCATTGCTTACATGGTGGGAAAGATCGTGTCAGGCCTCGTTTCCAATCTTCTGACAGGCATTGGATTCAACTCCCTTCTGGTTCGATTAGGATTGCCCCAAGAAGCTGCTAGTGGGCTCGTCACACCCTCGCACATCGTCGGCACATTGGCTCTCCTCTCGATTCTTTTATTTGCATCGATGGAAGCAGCAGAAGTTCTCGGCCTTCAACTGTTGGCGGAATTATTGTCAAAATTTTCGGAATTCGGTGGGCACCTTCTACTCGGATTGCTCATCATTGGGATTGGCCTGTATCTCGCCAATTTTGCGAGCACGGCTATCCGCTCCAGTAAGGTCGGGCAGGCTATGCTGTTGGCCATGGGAGCACGGATCGCCATCATCGTGTTAACGATAGCCATGGCATTAAGACAAATGGGCTTAGCCGATGACATTGTGAATCTGGCGTTTGGATTGACCTTAGGGGCCCTAGCCATTGCCTTTGCCTTAGCACTCGGCTTGGGCGGGCGTGAAATTGCGGCAACAGAACTGCGAACCTTGGTCGATTCCATAAATTCAAAAAAACTGCAGTCACCTGGGAACGGTAAGGAATAACAATCGTGTATATGGAATGGTTGACGAAATTAATTGCCTTAAGTGCGTTGGTCATTGGAGTCCTCACGCTGGTACGAACCTGGTACTTCTATAATCTCCAACGACGATTTCGAAAAATATCAATACATATTACCGAAATGAATCTCAACATCTTTGAGACGACTGCAATATTGGCAGCGAGAATTCATGCCGTCACCCAGCGAGAGAGTGATCTCTCGCTAAGACGGTGAAAAAAACTCAATGGAAATTTTACTCGGCTTGTTGGCAGGATTAACAATTTTAGGTATCGTTGTGGCGATCTATGATTGGGTGCGAAGAGGCATGCCCATTGGAAAAAGAAAATAACCTCCATTCTCATTGATCAACCATGTTTTTTATTACCAGCATGCATCTACCACAAAGGAGATCATTATGGACGTTTTCACCTTACTCGTCGCCATCGTCGCCCTCGTCATTGCCATCTTGGCATTCCAACGAACGGGAGGGATTCATGATCTTCGACGACAAATGGATGACCTAAGTAACAAAAGCGAACATGCAGCTAAAGGAGCACGCGATATGACTGCCGATGCACTCGGACGTCTCGAAACCTACATTCGAGGGCAACAACCCCCGTCGTCGAAAGAAGAAGAACCTCCAACGACTCCATTACCCACGAAAGAGGACAAATCATGAAAACATGGGTCATCCCGACAACATTGTTTTGTGTGGGGCTAGGCCTTGGCTTGAGCGGTCCTCTTTTGGCAACCCGGTATATGGAACCGTATCTGCCGGGTTTTTTGAAGAAACCCCTCCATCCGCTAGAAGGCATCGTGACCCACAAACAACGCGACCAAAATCGTCTATTGATGACGGTCACCACCCAAGATGGCACGATCCTGGCGACGTTTCAGAAACAAGTGGCCGAAATTGCCCTACTGGTCGATGAACAAGATTCGATCACATTGGACGTCAAACAATATGAACCCTTCGTAAATGATCCACCAGTTCTCAAAGTGAACAAGCAGGTTCCCCAGGTCCAGGCTCCAAGTCCTATGTCCGCGTCTCCCCAACCCTTTTCAATTGAACGGGAAACTCTCAATGACCCTCCATTGGAGTCGGTACCGTTACCGAGTGAAACACCTTCCCCCGTTGAACCTGCTCCTCCAACCACCAATTGATGGAGACGACGAAGGGAAGAAGAACCAATTCACAAACGATTTATCACAGAGACGATACCATCCCTAGCTTCTGGCAGTGGTCGAATCCTTCTGTACCCAAACACAGCCAAGATGACTCATGGAGAATGCCATCATTCTCTTGTGGCAGTCATTTGAGTTTCACGGCTTGAGGGGGTCATATGGACCTACACATTTTTTAGGAGGGCTGACTCATGGACATCGCATATTGGACAACAATCCTTCAGGAATCGTTTGAGTATAGCTTTAAATTATTTATGAGCTACGTCCCCAAAGGTCTTGGGGCCATCATGCTCTTAGCGCTCGGGATCCTTTTAGGGAAAATTGTTGAAGCGGGAATCAGTCGAATCCTGAATATGGTCGGCGTCGATCGTTTGCTCAGCGGCACGGGGCTCATCTCTCTGCTTCAAAAAACAGGAAGCAAACGGACCATCTCTCAGATTATTGGCCTTTTGAGCTTTTGGCTCGTCTTTCTACTCTTTCTGATTTCTGCCACCGAAGCGTTGAGCCTCGCCCTCTTGTCGGAAACCCTGACCGCTCTCGTACATTATCTTCCGAAAATTGGGATGGCCACTCTTATATTGGTCCTCGGACTTCTGGCGACCAACTTTGTGCGGGACATCATCTCGGTCGCCTGCGATTCTTCTGGGATCCAGCAAGGCACAATCATCGCTCAAACGGTGTATATCGCCGCCACCCTATTGGTTATCGTCACGGCCATTAATGAACTGGGAATTGATACTTCCCTCTTAAATCAAATTATCGTGCTCGTGATTGCAGGACTGATTGCCGGATCCGCCCTATCTTTTGGCTTCGGATCTCGATCAGCGGTCAGAAATCTCATTGCCGCTCATT
>Ga0224506_10001691_pt1 | contig 15599 bp, 14 predicted proteins | sample SF_Jan12_sed_USG_2_FD_169108 | JGI IMG/M metagenome (GOLD analysis project Ga0224506, IMG submission 169108) | Sediment microbial communities from San Francisco Bay, California, United States - SF_Jan12_sed_USGS_8_1 | ecosystem: Environmental > Aquatic > Marine > Sediment | place: USA... | reverse complement strand
GATGCCAAGGCACCTAAAACAAAATATTTAAGGCCCGCCTCGGTTGAGCGCAATTCATCGCGCTGATAGGCGGCCAGTATATAAAGTGAAAGCGATTGCAGTTCGAGGCCAAGATATAGCGATATAAGGCTATTTGCCGAAACCATCATCATCATACCAAGGGTGGCAAATAAAATAATTATAATGTACTCAAACCGTTGGCAGCCCTGCTTTTCCATCCAATCCTGAGCAAGTATTACAGAAAAAGTTGAAGCAAGAAGTATCAACGCCTTGGCGTAGGTTGCAAACGGGTCGGAAACAAACATTCCATCAAACGTTATTAGCTTTTCACCCGATACCGTAATAACCAGCGCAAGAGAAAGAACAAGCATAACAACGCCAAGTCCAGACGACATACGTGATGCTTTCAGCACACCGTTGTTTCCTGTTGTGCTATTGAATACGCCCAGCATCAAAAGCACCATGGCGGAAACACCAAGGAATATTTCCGGAATTGCCGGTGCAAGGTTTGGAACTTCAGCCATTGGCATCAACCATTAACTCCTTAAAAGCTCAATTTCCGGCAATCGTTACGACCTTAGCCGCATCAACTGCCACGTTAACTTGTGATATCAGGTTTTCCACAGACACATGCATGAAATCCAAAAATGAAACAGGATAAACCCCCATCCACAGTGTCAAAATAATTAGCGGGGCAAACACCGCAATCTCGCGCGCGTTCAGGTCTTTTATCTTGAGCAAAGATTCTTTGGTCAGCGCGCCAAATACAACCCGGCGATACAAATAAAGCATGTAGGCCGCGCCCAAAATAACCCCAGTTGCCGCCAGTGCTGCAACCCAAGTATTAACCTTGAATATTCCGACTAACACTAAAAATTCACCAACAAATCCACCGGTACCCGGAAGCCCGACGGACGCCATCATGAATACCATAAATACCAATCCATATGCCGGCATACGGTGTATTAACCCGCCATAATCAGATATTTCACGCGAATGAATTCGGTCATAAACCACACCGACCACTAAAAATAATGCGGCTGATACGATGCCATGACTTAGCATCTGATAAATTGCACCTTCGACCCCCTGCACGTTGAGGGTAAATGTTCCAGCGGTAACAAACCCCATATGGGCAATGGATGAATAAGCAATAAGCTTTTTCATGTCGTGTTGCACTAGGGCCACCAACGATGTGTAAATAACTGCCACAACCGAAAGGCTAAAAATCAACGGAGTAAAATAAACAGTCGCATCGGGGAACATGGGCAATGAAAAGCGCAAGAACCCATAACCACCAAATTTAAGCAACACACCCGCCAGTATCACCGAACCAGCGGTTGGGGCTTCAACGTGGGCATCGGGCAACCAAGTATGAACTGGCCACATGGGAACCTTAACCGCAAAGGAAGCAAAGAACGCAAGCCACAACCATTTTTGCAAACCAGGTGAAAAATTAGCCGCCATTAAGGCCGGCATATCGGTTGTTCCGGCATCAATGTACATAATCAATATGGCCAAAAGCATTAGAACTGAGCCCAAAAGCGTATAAAGGAAAAACTTAAACGAGGCATAAACCCGGTTTGGCCCACCCCATACGCCAATGATAAGAAACATTGGTATTAGCACCGCTTCGAAGAAAACATAAAACACCACAAGATCAAGCGCCGAAAACATACCTATCATCATGGTTTCAAGAACAAGAAACGCCGCCATGAATTCCTTAACCCGGGTTTTAATGCTTTCCCAACTTGCCAGCACACATATGGGCGTCAACAACGTAGTCAGCATGACAAACAACAACGATATGCCATCAAGACCGATGTAATAGCTAATGTTGTAACCCGGTATCCATTCGTGACGTTCGGTAAACTGGAACTGAGCGGTGGTTTGGTCGAAGTTAAACCACAAAAACAGTGACAACGCGAAGGTGATAAGTGACGTCCATAACGCCATCTTGCGCGCACCGTTAGCAACCACAACATCGTCGCCGCGCATAATCAAAATAAACGCGGCCCCCGCCAACGGCAGGAATGTTAAGATTGAGAGGATTGGAAAATTAACCATGTTCCATCACCCCGCGTGCGCAAACAAATACCAAGAAACCATAAATACGACACCTATCAACATTGAAAATGCATAATGATAAAGATAGCCAGACTGCAACGCCCCAACCCGTACGGCGGTATCATTTGCCGTGCTGGCAACTCCATCGGGACCAATACCATCAATGATGGCCTTATCACCCGTTTTCCATAATTCGCGACCAATTTGGAAAGCAGGTTTTACAAAAATCGCATCATAAAGTTCGTCAAAGTACCACTTGTTGAAAACAAACTTGTGAACTGGGCGAATGGCCCTTACCACCAAGCCCGGCAAGCTGGGAACAAACATGTACATTACATATGCCACAGCAATACCTGCCGCACCTACCGCCAAGGGCAAATATTTAACCCACATGGGAACATGATGGGCATCTTCCAGTGCGGTGTGGGTTGGCAAAATAAGTATGGAGTTAGCCCAGAATTCACCCGCACCCTCGCCGATAAACCAATTGTAACCAATGATGCCAGCAAAACATGCGCCAAAGGCCAACACCAATAATGGTGCAATCATTATTTTTGGGCTTTCGTGTACATGGGCCATAGTTTTTTCATCGGCACGAGGGGTGCCGTGAAATGTCATTATAATAAGACGCCATGAATAAAATGCGGTCAGGAATGCGGCCGCTATGCCCAACCAGAAAGCATAGCCGCCAACAGCGCTATGTGCTGCCCATGCAGCTTCTAGCACTATGTCTTTTGAATAGAAGCCTGCAAATGGCCAAACACCCGCCAACGCCAGCGAACCAATCCACATCAAGACATAGGTTACCGGAATCATTTTCCAGATGCCGCCCATTTTGCGCATGTCTTGCTCATCGGACATGGCGTGAATTACCGAACCGGCACCCAAGAACAAAAGCGCTTTGAAAAATGCGTGGGTCATTAGGTGGAATATCCCCGCCGAATAAGCCGAAACGCCCATGGCGAAAAACATATAACCCAATTGCGAACAGGTCGAATAGGCAATGACCCGTTTTATATCAAATTGGGTGCAGCCGATGGTCGCGGCAAAAATTGCGGTCGAGGCACCGACTATTGTGACCACCTGCAACGCAAGATCAGAATATTCAAATAATGGCGACATTCTAGCAACCAAGAACACGCCTGCGGTAACCATGGTCGCGGCATGAATAAGGGCGGAAACAGGGGTCGGCCCTTCCATCGCATCGGGTAGCCAAGTATGCAAACCCAGTTGTGCTGATTTACCCATGGCACCAACAAACAATAACAAGCAAATTACCGTAATGGCATGGTACTCGCCGCTGAATATGGAAATGGTTGCGCTGTTCAATTCACTGGCGCGAGCGAATATTTCGCTCAAATTAACGGTACCAAAAATAACAAAGGTCGCAAAAATACCAAGGACAAAACCAAAATCACCGACACGGTTAACCACAAACGCTTTTATAGCGGCAGCATTGGCGCTGGGCTTTGTATACCAAAACCCAATAAGCAGGTATGACGCTAGGCCAACCCCTTCCCAGCCGAAGAACATCTGCACCAAATTATCAGCCGTTACCAGCATCAACATGGCAAAGGTAAATAAGCTAAGGTACGCCATGAAACGAGGGACATCGGGATCATGGTGCATATAGCCTATTGAATAAACATGAACCATGGCCGAAACGGTGGTCACCACCACCAACATTACCGCGGTCAGGGTATCAACCCTAAATGACCAGTTAAGGTCAAGATCACCTGACTGTATCCATGTCATTACCTGGACGACATAGGCGTTACCATTAAGGCCGACATCGTTAAACACAATCCACGCCAGAACCATCGAAATCAACATCGGGGCCGCGGTTGCAATTTGCGCCATTAGATCAAGACGATGTTTTTTGTGCTTGTCATCGCCGGTATCGATAAATGCCATGATGCCGGAAATCACAAACCCTAAAAGGGGAAGGAAAACTATTGCTTTAATCATAAATAAGCCCCTTACCCTTTCATCGCGTTAATATCTTCAACCGCGATAGAACCGCGCGCGCGGAAGAACGCCACCAATATGGCAAGGCCGATTGCGGCCTCGGCTGCGGCAACGGTTAAAATGAACAATGAAAATACCTGCCCCATTAAATCACCCAGATGGGCTGAAAACGCGACAAAGTTTATATTCACTGCCAACAACATCAATTCAATCGACATCATTATAACAATCATATTTTTGCGATTAAGAAATATGCCAAACATACCGGTCGCAAATAAAATTGCACCAACAACCAGATAGTGGCCAAGCCCGATTTCAAACATCAGATACCCCTTCCTGATTCAACTTTTTTCAATTCAACTGAATCTTCACGTGCAATTTGGTTTGCGATATTTTGTTTTTTAACACCTTTGCGCTGGCGGTGCGTTAGTGTGATGGCGCCAATCATTGCCACCAACAACACCAAACCAGATGCCTGGAACAAATAAACAAAGCGGGTGTAAATAAGGTCGCCCAAGGCGCGGGTATTTGAAACCTGATCAGGTGGCGGTGCAGCCGCACCAATGGCCGACGACACGTCTGGGGCAAAATGCCACCCAGCCATAACCAGCACCAATTCAACTGCCATGATGCCACCGATAACCACACCAATCGGAAGGTATTGCAAGAAACCTTGGCGTAGCTCGGTTGTGTTGATGTCGAGCATCATAACCACAAACAAGAATAATACCGCTACCGCACCGACATAAACGATGACCAAAAGCATAGCTAGGAACTCAGCCCCCAGTAGCAAAAACAGGCCAGCTGCGTTAAAGAATGCCAATATCAAAAACAGCACCGAATGAACCGGGTTTTTGGCAGAAATAACCATTATCCCGGCAGCGACTGCCGTGAGTGCAAATACATAAAATACTAAGGCTTCTATCATGCCTTTTTGCCGCCCCCTTAGCGGTATTTTGCGTCTTGTTTAAGCCTGCTTGCCAGTTCTGTTTCCCAGCGCGCACCATTATCCAAAAGTTTCATTTTATCATACATAAGTTCTTCGCGGGTTTCTGTCGCGAATTCAAAATTAGGCCCTTCGACAATCGCATCTACCGGACAGGCTTCTTCGCAATAGCCGCAATAAATGCATTTGGTCATGTCAATATCATAACGCAAAGTCCGGCGTGAACCATCATCGCGCGGCATACCATCAATGGTTATGGCCTGCGCTGGGCAAATGGCTTCGCACAGTTTGCAAGAAATGCATCTTTCCTCGCCACCTTCGTAACGCCTGAGCGCGTGCTCGGCACGAAAGCGTGGGCTTAGGTAACCTTTTTCATAAGGGTAATTAATTGTCACCGTCGGCTTGAACATATACCGAAATGTCAGGAACATACCTTTTAGTAGTTCGGTCAAAAACCAAGTGCGAATTGTGCGTTGCATGAATGTCATAATATAACCCCTACACCCCCGCCTTTGGCAGCATGTCAAATGCCACTAAAACACCAGAAACAACCACAACCGCACCAAGCGATATAGGCAGGAATACTTTCCACCCAAGACGCATCAACTGGTCATAGCGATAGCGCGGGAACGCAGCCCTAAGCCAGATAAATACAAACAACAACATTGAAATTTTTAAGGCAAACCACACCGGCCCCGGTATCAGGTTAAATGGCGCGATATCAAGCGGTGGCAACCAACCACCAAGAAACAAAATAGTCGTCATGCCGCACATCAAAATCATGTTGGCATATTCACCAAGAAAAAATAGCGCGAACGTCATGGCCGAATATTCAACGTTGTAACCAGTTACCAGTTCAGCTTCGGCTTCTGGTAAATCAAACGGATGACGGTTTGTTTCGGCCAGTGTTGAAATAAAGAATATTACCGCCATCGGGAAAAGCGGTATCACAAACCACATATTCTTTTGCGCCATAACAATATCTGAAAGGTTGAGCGAGCCAACCACAACCAATACCGAAATAATCACAAAACCCATGGATACTTCGTATGAAACCATTTGCGCCGCAGAACGCAAAGACCCCAAAAATGCGTACTTAGAGTTTGAAGACCACCCGGCCATCAATATTCCATAAACACCCATCCCGGAAATCGCAAACAGATAAAGCACCCCAACATTTATATCGGCCAGAACCAACCCTTCGCCAAACGGAACTACTGCCCACGCTGCCAGCGCAAGAAAGAATGTCAACATTGGGGCCAGCAAAAATACTGCGCGGTTAGCACCAGATGGGATGATTGTTTCTTTTAAAAATAGTTTTACCCCATCGGCAAACGGTTGCAAAAGACCAAGCGGGCCAACCACATTGGGGCCCTTTCGTCTTTGCATGGCGCTTATGACTTTGCGTTCGGCGTAGGTAAGGTAAGCAACGGCGATTAACAGTGGAACAATAATTACCAATATTTTGATAACTATCCATACTAATGGCCAAACAATCGGCCAAAATTCATTCCACAGGGCAAGGACCATATCAACCATTTGTTCCGGTCCCTTCTGCATTGTCGTCTAATATTTCCGAAACACAGCGCGCCATTGTTTCTGATGCGCGCGAAATGGGATCGGTCATATAAAAATTACGAACGTGGGAACGCAGCGGCCATTCGGAATTAACTTCACCGTTACCGCCAAACTTTGTCCATTTTTGTGGATGAACACAGTCCACTTCCTCAAAGGCATCATTTATTTCAATCATGCGTTCACGAACATCACTAAGGCTTTCAAACGCTAACTTGTGACCCAAAACATCTGAAAGCTTTCTAATAATAGCCCAATCTTCTTTTGCTTCGCCCGGCGGGAATGTTGCCAAGCGGGTTTGCTGTACGCGCCCTTCGGTGTTTACAAAAGTTGCGTTCTTTTCGGTATAGGCCGCACCCGGTAAAATAACATCGGCACGGTGTGCGCCGTTATCGCCATGATGGCCCTGATAAACCACGAATGCTTTTCCTAGACGATTGGTGTCAATTTCGTCAGCAGCCAAAAGGTAAACAATTTCTATTTCACCAGATTGCGCGCCCTCAAGAATTGAAATGGTGTCCATGCCATCGGCACCCGGAACAAAACCGATATCTAACCCACCCACACGTGAAGCGGCAGTTTGCAAAACGTTAAAACCATTCCAACCATCAGCTATCATGCCAGTCGCATCAGCAATTTTGTGCGCCAAGCCAAGAATAACCTGACCATCATTTCGGCTAAGTGCGCCTGCACCAATTATCAACATTGGATTTTTGGCATCTTTTAAAACATTAGCAAACGGATGATTGCCCGATGCAATATCTTCAACCATTGCTGGGTCATCACCAAAATTTTGGTGTTTGTAGGTAAGGTCAGCTTCCGGGCCAATGACACCAATTGGTAAACCAGATTGTAAATAACGTTTACGAATACGTGCGTTGATTACTGGGCTTTCAAGCCTTGGGTTTGAGCCAATAATCAAAATGGCGTCCGCGTTTTCAATTCCGGCAATGGTAGTATTAAAACGGTATGACGCAGGTACACTAGTTTCACACGCCCCGCCATCGGAACGGCAATCCATGCTGGGTGATCCAAGTGCTACCATCAGGTCTTTTAATACGGTCATTGCCTCGACGTCCGCTTGGTCGCCAGCAATGGCGGCGATTTTTTCACCCTTAACACCCTTAAACCGATCGTGCAAAACGCTAAACGCTTCGTCCCAACTGGCGGGTCTTAGTTTGCCGTTTTCACGTACGTATGGTGTATCTAGGCGCTGGCGCGAAAGACCATCACAAGCAAAACGGGTTTTATCTGAAATCCACTCTTCGTTAACGTCTTCGTGTAGGCGCGGCAAAATGCGCATCACTTCACCGCCACGGGTATCAACCCGGATAGATGATCCAGCGCCATCCATAACGTCAATGCTTTCGGTTTTACGCAGTTCCCATGGCCGCGATTTGAAGGCGTATGGTTTTGATGTCAGCGCGCCTACCGGGCAAAGATCAATAATATTTCCCGACAGTTCAGATGATAGCGCCTTTTCAACATACGTTCCGATTTCCATATGTTCGCCACGATAAACCCCACCCAGTTCCGGCACGCCGGCAATTTCGGTAATAAAGCGAACGCAACGGGTGCAATGAATGCAGCGCGTCATTATACCTTTTACCAGTGGACCAAAATCTTTATTCGGAACGGCACGCTTCATTTCATCAAAGCGGCCACGGTCTTTGCCATAGGTAACAGATTGATCCTGTAAATCACATTCACCACCTTGATCACAAATTGGGCAATCAAGCGGATGATTGATAAGCAAAAATTCCATAACGCTTTCGCGCATTTTACGAACTTTTTCTGAATTGGTGGTAATCACCATGCCCTCGCCTACTGGCATGGCACATGATGCTACGGGCTTGGGCGCGCGCTCCATTTCCACCAAACACATACGACAGTTACCCGCAATAGGTAAGCGTTCGTGATAACAAAAACGCGGTATTTCCGCACCAGCGCGTTCGCACGCCTGAAGCACGGTCAGTCCGTCTTCGACTTCTATTTCTGTTCCATCAATGGTGAGTTTAGGCATTTATATATTCTCCACCATTCTTAAGCCGCGTCAGTGCGGGATTTATTGTTTCCCGCATTTTGCAAAATTTTTGCTTCCATTTCCGGACGGAAATGACGAATTAATCCTTGGATCGGCCATGCAGCGGCATCACCCAGCGCGCAAATTGTGTGGCCTTCGATCTGGCGGGTTACTTCTTCCAACGTGTCAATTTCATCGACACTGGCATCGCCGCTCATGATACGTTCCATCATGCGGCTCATCCAACCGGTACCTTCGCGGCATGGTGTGCATTGCCCACAACTTTCGTGTTTATAAAATGATGAAAGCCGGGTAATGGCGCGAACGATATCGGTTGATTTGTCCATCACAATCACCGCCGCCGTACCCAAGCCGGAACGCACTTCGCGCAAACTGTCAAAATCCATCAACACATTATCACAGGTTGCTTTTGGCATAACCGGAACCGAAGACCCACCGGGGATAACCGCCAAAAGATTATCCCATCCACCAGTTACTCCGCCGCAATGTTTTTCGAGTAACTCTTTTAATGGGATGCCCATTTCCTCTTCGACCGTGCACGGGTTATTAACGTGCCCAGAGATACAAAAAAGTTTAGTGCCCGTGTTATTTTCGCGCCCTAACCCCGCAAACCATGCGCCACCACGGCGAATAATTTCAGGAACCACGGCAATTGATTCAACGTTGTTAACCGTGGTTGGGCAACCATACAGTCCGCAGTTTGCCGGGAACGGCGGCTTCATTCGGGGCTGGCCTTTTTTACCTTCAAGACTTTCGATCAAGGCACTTTCTTCGCCGCATATATATGCGCCCGCGCCTAAATGAACGTAACAATCAAAATCCCATCCCGATTTACATGCGTCCTTGCCGATTAACCCGGCGGCGTATGCTTCATCGATTGCACGTTGTACCGCTTGGGCTTCGCGCAAGAATTCACCGCGAATGTAAATATATGCGGCATTCGCACCCATGGCGAATGATGCAATAAGCGCACCTTCGATAAGTTTGTGTGGTTCGTTGCGCAGGATTTCACGGTCTTTGCAGGTTCCAGGCTCACCCTCATCGGCATTGATAACCAAATAATGCGGGCGACCATCGTTTTCTTTTGGCATGAATGACCATTTCAGCCCGGTGCCAAAGCCTGCACCGCCACGCCCGCGCAAACCAGATGCCTTAACCTCGTCAATAATTGCATCGCGGGTTTTTTTAAGAATTTTATCCGTGCCATCCCAATCGCCACGCGATTGCGCACCCTTTAATGATGTATCATTAAGGCCATATATATTGGTGAAGATGCGGTTTTTATCTGAAAGCATTATTTGCCCCCCTTCACTTCGGTAAGTGACGTAAGGCCAGTTGCTGGCTCGCAACCCTTGCGCCCCGACTGTGGGCCGGGCTTGGGGGTTTCACCGTTTGCCAGTTTATCCAAAACGGCTTCGGCGGTTTCACCAGTTAGGTCTTCATAAAAATCATCGTTGATTTGCATCATTGGTGCATTGACGCACGCACCAAGGCACTCAACCTCGGACAGGGTAAAATTGCCATCATTTGATGTTTCACCAAACGCAATACCAAGGCGTTTTTTGCAAACTTTTACAATTTCGTCCGAACCCTTAAGCATGCAGGAAATATTAGTGCAAACCTGAACATGATTTTTACCAACCGGTTTTAAATTGTACATGGTGTAAAACGAAGCGACTTCATAAACACGAATTGGCGCAAGACCAGTAATTTCGGCAACCACATCCATTGCCGGAACAGATAGCGACCCACCCAACTGGCGTTGGGCCAACATAAGCAACGGCATACAGGCGCTTGCTTCGCGCCCAACAGGGTATTTAGCAAGTTCGGCTTTTACCATTTTTGCATTTTCAGCAGAAAAGGAAAAATCAGAATTAGCCGCGTTGTTGTTATCAGCACTCATCTATCTATCTCGCCAAACACAATGTCAATTGAACCGATTACCGCAACCGCATCGGCCAACATGTGGCCTTTGCACATCATTTCCATGGCCTGCAAGTGGGCAAATCCGGGTGCGCGAATTTTACAACGATATGGACGGTTAGAACCATCGGACACCAAATAAACCCCAAACTCACCCTTGGGTGCTTCGACTGCGGTGTAGGTTTCGCCTGCCGGAACACGGATGCCTTCGGTAAATAGTTTGAAATGATGAATAAGGGCTTCCATTGAATGCTTCATTTCTTCGCGCGGTGGTGGCGACACCCGCCTATCATCAGCGCGAACCAAACCACCGGGCATATCTTTTAATGCTTGGCGCATAATTTTTAAACTTTCGCGCATTTCATACATGCGTATCAAATAACGGTCATAACAATCACCGTGCTTTGCAACTGGAATATCGAAATCCATTTTAGCATATGCATCATAGGGCTGGCTTTTGCGCAAATCCCAAGCAAAACCATTGGCGCGTAAATTAGGCCCAGTGAAACCCCAATCAAGGGCTTGTTCCGGTGTAACCACACCAATATCGACGGTGCGTTGTTTGAATATTCTGTTTTCCGTTAACAGCGTTTCGATATCATCAATCATCTGCGGATATGTTTCGGTCCATTCCCAAATGTCATCGGCCAGACCGTCTGGCATATCGCGCGCTACCCCGCCAATACGGAAATAATTCATGTGCATACGTGCACCCGAAACCCGTTCGCAAAATTCCATCAAGCGTTCACGTTCTTCAAACGCCCATAGCATTGGGGTCATCGCGCCAACGTCAATTGCATATGAAGTAATATTCAAAATGTGATTTAATATGCGTCCAATTTCAGCATACAGCACGCGTATGTATTGCGCCCGTTCTGGCACATCGACCGCCAAAAGCTTTTCCGCTGCTAGCACAAATGCGTGCTCTTGGTTTTGCGGGGCAACGTAATCAAGACGATCAAAATAAGGCACCGCCTGCATATAGGTTTTGTGTTCAATCAGTTTTTCCGTGCCACGATGCAAAAGCCCAATATGTGGATCGGCACGGTCTATTACCTCGCCATCCATTTCCAGCACCATACGCAGCACCCCGTGCGCCGCAGGATGTTGCGGACCGAAATTAAGCGTCAGGTTTTTTATCTGGTTTGCAGCCATGTTTATTTTTTTGCCCCCTCGGCATTATCTGATGCTTTTTCATCACCGGGAAGCGCGCCTGGGCCTTCCCACGGGCTGAGGAAATCAAAGTTACGGAAATCCTGTGTTAGCTTTACTGGCTCATAGACCACACGCTTTTGTTCTTCGTCGTAACGAATTTCAACAAAGCCAGTTAAAGGGAAATCTTTACGTAACGGATGGCCCTCAAAACCATAATCCGTAAGAATGCGTCGCAGGTCGGGGTTGCCATCGAAAAATATTCCATACATGTCCCATACTTCGCGCTCAAACCAGCCGGCGGTTGAAAATACCTCAACCGCACTGGGAACGCTTTCGTTTGTGACCTGAACCTTTACCCGAATACGAAGATTTTGCGTCATGCTGATCAGATGATAGACAACGTCAAAGCGATCTTCCCGTTCGGGGTAATCGGCACCGCATATATCCATCAATTGTTTAAACTGGCAATTTACATCATCGCGTAGATAGCTAAGTGTGCGGCGAATATCGGCAGTTTTGACAACTATTGATATTTCATCAAGTTGAACTTCTGAATGCACAACAGCGTCACCCAAATTGGTAACTATTATATCAAGAAGCTCATTCAATGCTTTGGTCATACTTTTAATTCTTTCACTGCCTATTTATCGGTTAACGCCAAAGCGTTCCGGTGCGGTGTATTTTCTTTTGTAATTGTAAAATGCCATAAAGCAGTGCTTCGGCAGTGGGTGGGCATCCGGGTACATAAATATCAACCGGCACAACCCGGTCACATCCGCGCACAACCGAATACGAATAATGATAATAGCCACCACCATTGGCACATGAACCCATTGAAATAACCCAACGCGGTTCAGCCATTTGGTCATAAACCTTGCGAAACGCCGGTGCCATTTTATTGGTAAGGGTTCCGGCAACAATAATAACATCTGACTGGCGTGGGCTGGGGCGCGGCACAACACCAAAACGATCAAGATCATAACGGCTCATGTAAGCGTGAATCATTTCAACCGCACAACAGGCCAAACCGAATGTCATAGGCCACATTGAACCAGTGCGCGCCCAATTTACAACTTTGTCTATGCTGGCAGTTACGAAACCGCGTGCTTCCATTTCAACGCCAACGTCTTCAAGAACGCTATCTTGATCAAGACTTAAGCCAAAATCACTGCCACCCCTGCCGTCTGGTGCGTTACGGGTTACTCCCATTCTAGGGCCCCCTTCTTCCATTCATAGATAAAACCAATTGTCAGCACGCCAAGGAATAACATCATCGACCAAAAACCAAACACCCCAATCCCGCCCAAGCTTACTGCCCAAGGAAATAAAAATGCTATTTCAAGATCAAAAATTATAAAAAGAATTGCAACCAAGTAAAAACGAACATCAAATTTTGTGCGCGCATCTTCGAATGCTTCAAAGCCACATTCATAAGCAGAAAGTTTTTCAACATCTGGTTTTTGTCGCCCAATAATTATTGACGCCATTATCATCATCACTGACATGACGATGGCAATTCCAAGAAAAACAAGTATGGGAAAATAATCTGCAAGAAGCGTATTGGCGCTAAGGATTTCGCTCATCTGGCACACCCCCGTAAACTAACGTTGGCGCGCACGCTAGCGCATACACCAACCAGTGATAGGCATGGGTGCTGCTTGTTGCTGGAAGAACGCAAGACGTTCGAATGACGTCCCTTCATGTGATGCTGACCTCCCCAGGCCTTATTGTTGTTATATCGTGATATCAACTTTTCCGGCGTTGCCGACTTTGAATAATCACGACCCCCTTCTAAGGGATTTCCCAATGTTATAAGCCATTTTTCACGCCTGCCCAAGCCCAAACGGGTAGGAATAGAAATTTGCCAAGTTATTGAAATGGCTGATTATTGGGTTTTTTTGGATTTGCGGGAAAATTTTGCTGCAAAAGGTTGAGTAAAGCACGCGCTACGCGCCAGCAAAAAGCTGCAAATCAGTCATATTTATGATGAATAATGGCGGGAGTGACGGGACTCGAACCCGCGACCTCCGGCGTGACAGGCCGGCGCTCTAACCAACTGAGCTACACCCCCTTATATAAGGGAAGCTGTCTAGTAATGCAGGCCCCGTCGGGTGTCAAGCGACGATGGGACGACCTGCCTATTTGAAATGGTGGGCGGTGAGGGGCTCGAACCCCCGACCCTCTCGGTGTAAACGAGATGCTCTACCAACTGAGCTAACCGCCCTCATTTCAAGGCGCGCGGCAGATTAACCGCCACGCCCGCTGCCTGCAAGCACTTAAAGGTGCTGTCGGCATAGTTTTTTATTATTGGCAAAAAGCAACTGGCCGCCCCCAAAAGGAGACGGCCAGCAATTTGCTTAAAAGTACGCGCCCTGCTTAGTTGACAGCGTCTTTAAGAGCCTTACCAGCTTTGAATTTAGGCTGGTTAGATGCTTTAATCTGTATGCTTTCGCCAGTGCGCGGATTGCGACCTGTGGTTGCTTTACGACGTGCAACTGAGAAAGTACCAAAGCCGACCAAGCGAACTTCAACACCTTTTTTGAGTGACTTAGTAACTGCTTCGATTACGGCATCAACTGCTTTGGTTGTGTCCGCTTTTGAAAGCTCAGTCTGGTCTGCAACTGCTGCGATAAGATCGTTCTTGTTCAAGGTAAGGCCCCCTTCATTTCGAGATTAGAGATAAAACAAATAACGCCGATTATTCGGCATCGTGGAAAGTAGATGGGTGAAATTAGCTTCCTTTTTTCCACCACGTCAATCACGGATCTCCATTTTTTCCCAGTTTTTTGCCGTTTTTATGGTATTTTAAGTAAATTATATGCACCTCAAATGTGGCTTAAAATGAAAAAACCCCTGTAAAACAAGGTGTTCACAGGGGTTTCATCAGAAATAAGGTTATCTAGGCCAAAAGAAAATTAATGGGTAAGAATATCGGTAATTTCGTCATCTTGGCCCTTAGAACGTGCCGATGCTTCAATTTCTGCCGCTTCGTCCCATTCGATTGGAACAAGCGATTCGGTCAAAGCAACCGCCAAAACTTCCTCAACATGGGACACCGGAATTATCTTTAAGCCCTTTTTTACGTTGTCTGGAATTTCTGCTAAATCTTTTTCGTTATCTTTGGGGATTAACACAGTGGTGATGCCAGAACGAAGTGCGGCAAGAAGCTTTTCCTTTAATCCACCAATTGGAAGCACCCTACCACGAAGCGTAATTTCGCCTGTCATGGCAACGTTTTTACCAACTGGTATTCCGGTCAGCACCGAAACAATGGATGTCACCATACCAACACCAGCCGATGGGCCGTCTTTGGGGGTTGCGCCTTCGGGAACGTGGACGTGGATGTCATTTTTTTGGAAAACCGGGGGTTTTATGCCAAATTTAATGGAACGAGACTGCACATACGAACGCGCGGCTTGAATAGATTCCTGCATAACATCGCCCAGTTTTCCGGTTATGGTCATGCGCCCCTTACCCGGTACCATTATGGCCTCAATCTGTAGGATTTCTCCGCCGACCTCGGTCCACGCAAGGCCTGTGGTTACACCAACCTTGTCCTCATCTTCCAGTTCGCCATAACGATAACGTTTAACACCGGCATATTTTTCCAAATTCTTCGCGGTGATTTTGATGGTCTTGATTTTAGCGTCCATGACGATTTCTTTGGTCGCCTTGCGAATAAGGTTGGCAATTTCGCGCTCAAGGTTACGTACGCCCGCTTCACGGGTGTAATAACGAATAATATCGCGAATGGCGGCATCAGAAATTGACCACTCTTGTGGTTTTAGGCCGTGAGATTCGACCTGTTTATCAATAAGGTGGCGTTTAGCGATTTCAACTTTTTCATCTTCGGTATAACCGCTTAGACGAATAATCTCCATGCGGTCCATCAAGGGCCCAGGCATATTCATAGTATTAGCG
>Ga0224506_10001689_pt1 | contig 15612 bp, 21 predicted proteins | sample SF_Jan12_sed_USG_2_FD_169108 | JGI IMG/M metagenome (GOLD analysis project Ga0224506, IMG submission 169108) | Sediment microbial communities from San Francisco Bay, California, United States - SF_Jan12_sed_USGS_8_1 | ecosystem: Environmental > Aquatic > Marine > Sediment | place: USA... | reverse complement strand
TGAACTGAGTTCCAATTACCAAGTACCGCCATCGCCTGCATTAGGATCCATCTTTTTGGCAGGTACGTTTCCATGTGCTTTTTTCATATGTTTTTTTAATCGTTCAGGATCATGTAATTCTGTTCCACATACATCACATTTTGTTTTATGTTCATCCTTTTTACGTTTAAACAAGCCCATAATTTTATAAAATTTTGAAATACATTAAAAATGATACTAAACATCCTTTAAAATCATCAAGACGTGTACGTTCAACTCTACAGATTCACATTCTTTTCATGGTATTTTGGACATCTCAAATTATTAGCGTTTAATTTTTGAGTAAATCAAAAGGCCAACTCCAATAATACTACCCACATGATAATCCCAAGTCCTATTAGCCATTCTTGGGAAAACCAATTAAAATTAGTTATAAGAACAATGCCAATTAAAATTGCAATAACAATCCCTAATGAAAAAATTAGAATGTTTTTGTTCATCTCTATGCTTTTCTAAATGAAGATAAGTAGTTTTGTTCCATAACCATAATTGTGTTAGAAGATATTGTTTATACAAAAATGATTTTTGTATCAATATAAGGCAAGTATCAAATTGAATGGAGAAAAGATTGTACATCAAATACTGTTTACTGAATATTTGTTACACATGAGACTTTGTTTAGGCCTATCGTTCTATTTCTACAAAAATATACTCTTTGTTTGAATTTGGTAGAATCGTCATAATTTCTTGTTCAATCATATCAGTAATCGTTTCAATTTTATCTGTGTCCAAACCATCAATCAAATTCACTTCAATTCCAACTATAACAATAATAGGACTAAGATGCATTGTTTTCATAGTGATAACTTTATTGACTTCAGGTATTGAAGAAACAATATCTATAATCTGTTTTCTATGTTTTGGAGAAATTGATTCTCCTATTAACAGACCTCTGTTTTCTTTTGCCAAGAAAAAAGCAAAAGACATCAACAATACTCCGATAACAATTGAGATTATAGAATCATAAATAGTATTTCCAGTAATGTCTGTAAGCAATATTCCTACAGCGGCAATTCCAATTCCTAACAATGCGGCAGTATCTTCTACTACTACAGTTAGAATTGAAGTGTCTTTGCTATGTTTAAATTCGCTATACAAAGTTGAAGGTCTTACCTTATCACCACGTTCTGTTATAGGTTTTTTAAATTGAACAAGTGCAATTCTTAATGCATTTGCCTCAAAACCAAATGCAATTGCAAGGACAATATAATTTATCATATGATTTTCAAAATGGTGTCCTTCTCCCAACAAAGATGAAAATCCTTGCTCAAGAGATAATATCCCTGATATTCCAAAGATCATAGTAGCGACAACAAATGACCAAAAAAATTGAGATTTACCAAATCCAAATTAATGTAAATCAGTAGCAGGTTTTTTACTTATTTTGATTCCCAGTAACAGTAGAATTTGATTAACAGTATCTGGAGGCAGAGTGATAAGATTCTGCCCACATTGAGGCACTGCCAGTCATTGCAGCTGCAATAAATTTTGTAATTGCTATTCCTAGATTTCCAAAAAGTGCAGCATAAACTGCCTTAGTTGAACCAGTAGCCAAGAGTATTTTTTGTACATTTCCTTATTTGAATGATTAATTCTTTATGTTTTAGAACATTTTTCACATAACACAGGTTTATTTGTAGAATACACTAACTTTGCCTCTTTTTCGGTTACACCGCATTTAAAACATTCATCGACTCTGACCATAATGTAAATGTGTATTTTATAGATAAAAAGATTTGAAGCATATTAGAAAACTAGTTGATCCTAATAATGCTGAAACATTTTCTGCATAGTTTGTTTTTTTGATAAAAAAACAATACCCATAACAGATATTATCAAAATCATCAAAGCGATTTCTGCAAATTCTGGAACTATTGTTGTACCTGTAATAGTTATCGTTTTTGTCTTTGGAGGAATTTCTTTAATTTCTAATGAAACTATATTATCAACAAAATCCTGAGAAAATTTTTCGGTCTTTTTTCCATCAATTGAAACAGAATTAATCCCACTAATCAATTCTGTAGGAAGCAATAATGTCAATGTATTATCTTCATTGATAGTGTTTCCCTTTAATTTCAATAAAATGGATTTTGATTCTTCAATAACACTTGCCTCATTAACTAATCTATTGAATTTGTATTCAACATCAAACAACGTCATGCCATCTCCAGCATCAATTCCAACATTAGATAAAACACTAAACCCGCTAACTACACTTACTAGCCCAGTCCTCCAAGGATGGATTGTGCAATAATATTCAAATTCTCCAACATCATCAAATGTTTTCATAAAAAATTTTCCAGATTCAATCATTCCACTATCAAAAAATCCATCAGGGCCGGATTGAGGATTACCAGAAGTCACGGTATGAGAAACAGTGTCTGCATTTTTCCAGTAAATAGTATCACCCACTATAATTTCTATAAATCCTGAAGTGCTTCCATCCTTTTCACTTGCCCAGTGAAATGGCGCATTTTTGTCTGCAGAGCCAGATGGAATATTAATGTCATATTCAGATTCTGCAAATACTGTCGATATCGGGATTATCATTAATGCCATTAGTAAAAGTGGGAGGATTGTTTTCAAGCACTTTCTTTGCAAATATGCAGATATAAAGAGAAGGGGTAATTTTCAGCACTGAAAAATGTATTTGAAAATTTGATTTATATTTTGAGTTTTATTTTATTTATGGTTTAAATGACAAAAATCCTAACAATATACTTAATCCAATGAAAATGCTTATTGTGATTACCATATGTTGCTGAGCTTTTTCTTTCTCGTAAAAATTTCTAGGTTAATTCTGAATGAAAAGGAATTCTGTATTTTTAAACGTAAATTCTATGCTTTGGCTTTGCTGATCATAACAAATAACTTCAATTTTTCTCAATCCTATCTCATCTTTGGAAGTATACTTAGGTGTATTAATAATTCCTATTTATGATATTTAACAGTCCCCTTATCAATTAGAAACAGTAATCATTTCTATGAAAGATACAATAGATTCCATAGTAAATGATGTGAAATTATATTCAAAGGGATTGGTTAATGCACTTGAAAATAATCATGATTCTGAAGCCATGGATTATGTCCAAAATATGAAAAACTGTTTGAAAATTGTTAATGAATACCTAGAAATGAAAAAAGATATCAAATCTTAGTCATCTAACTATAATAATCATCATTTTATTTTCACTATCCCTTGATTAATCAGATATTCTATTGCCTGGGCATATTCTAAATCAGAAATTAATCCTTGAGACCACCATCCAGCATTTGTTTTTACCCATTGTGGAATGATGATTTTTGAGCTAGATGTAGATTTAGGGATTGCAGAAACAGAAATTGATTCTTTTCCAGTTCCTTCTGAATTCATTGCAGATATCTTAAAATTGTAAGAAACATCATTGGTGAGTTCAGTAACAATAGCATTGTTTGTAGTGTCAGATTTTTGTATTGTAGTAAATATACTAGAACCTGTTTGTGTTTGAATTATTTTGTAACCTGTTATTGGAAATCCATTATCAAATGGTTTTGTCCATTCAAGTTTTACTTGGTTGTCTCCAGGAGTGGCTCTAAGATCTCCTATCTGTGCAGGTACTTTTCCTAAAATCTGGGCTTTGGGCATTGGTGTGGCATATACAATATTTGATTCGGGTCCAATTCCGTCTGCATTAACACCTAGTACTCTAAAACCATATGGAATACCATTTGTTAGACTATCAATTGTAATGCTGGTGCTTTTGCCTATTATAGAATGAGATACAAAAGAGTCTGAACCTGTTTTAAATTCTCGTACTGTGTATCCAGTAATGTCCTCTAATGCCGATGAAGAGACAGACCATGATAATTTAACTTGTCCATCACCTGGAATTACCTTTAATCCAGTAATAGCGATTGGGACTTTGTTGTTAGGAGTAGCACTAACTGCCTTTGATTCCTTTCCAATTCCAATTGAATTAACAGCTGATACTTTGAAGTCATATGATACATTATTCTTTAGTCCAAGAATTGTTGCTGTTGTTGTATCTCCAATGTTTGGATATGTAGTTAAAGTGGTTGAGCCTTTTTCATTTACTGTGATTCTATAACTAGTTATTGGAGAACCATTATCAGAAGGCTCTATCCAGGATAAAAATATCTGGCCAGAACTTGGAATTGCAACTACTCCTCTAACTTGATTTGGGATTGTAGATACAGCAGACTTTGAAGGAGTTGCAGAATCTACATTAGAGTCTGGGCTCTGACCAATTGAATTAACAGCATTAATTTTAAAGGCATAAGATACTTCATTAGTTAATCCTGTAATTTGTGCAGAAATTGCTTTCCCATCAACAGTTTTTTTGTTAAATTCATTGATACCTATTTGCCAATATGTGATTTTGTAGCTTGAAATAGGAGAACCGTTGTCATTTGGTTTTGTCCAAGATAGATTCACTTTACCATCTCCTCTTGTGGCTAGAAAATCAGTAATCATGTTAGGAACATCAGTTGATGGAGAAGAAGGGGATGGTTTTGTTGATGCAATATTAGAGTCCTTACTTGCTCCTGCAGAATTTATTGTAATTACCTTAAAGCTGTATGAAATACCATTTTTTAATCCAGTTGCAGTTGCATGTGTGCTAGTACTTAGATTTGGAAATGTAGTAAAGATGTCAGAACCTGTCTCCCAACTAACAATTTTGTATGAAATTATTGGTGAACCATTATTTTCTGGAGCAGTCCAAGAAAGATGTGCTTCTCCATTACCAGGAACTGCAATCAGATCAGTGATAGCATCGGGAGCAGAACTAGATTGAGCAAATACATTGTAATCATGTGAAACTATCAATGAAATTGAAAATACCATTACAGCAAGGGATAGAAGATTAAATTTCTTTGAAAATAAAGTCATATTTTGTACTCTCTTGTATAGATAATAAGATTGTGGATTAATTGTACGATTCATAATTATTTGTACAATTCCAACAATCGCTGATCAAATTCTATACGATCATCTCTTCGCATATTCTTAGATATTGAAGATATTAATCTGCGAATCAAGAGTAATCATCCTCTTGGAATATCCAAGATAAACCCATTACATCCATTGCACAGGTATTTTGTCTAGACATTATTTTTGGGTGAATTTTTTCTCTTTCTTTTACTGGTGTTTCTACCAGTGTTGTTAAAGGCTCAGATTGCCTTGTTTGTTCGAGTAATAGACTCATGGATTTGGTTCTACAGATTATCTTATAGTAATACTGTTCTCTTTGTGGCATGCCTTTTTTAATTCCAAATTAGTGATGTTTAAATTCACAATTCTTTGATCATGACTGGTTATCTCTATTGAAAATTTCTTTTCTAATAATCGCAGTTATGTTTACAATTTCATTGACATTCACATTTGTCGGATTCATTGCTTTTGAGCTTAGTGTAGAAGAAATGAAGAAATTACTAGGCTCTAGAAATGAAGGATTTGCTTTTAACATGATTCAGGGGTTAGATAAACATGTTGAAAACAGGCTGGCTAATTTTCAAGAATTAACAAATCTAGATCTCATTCATGAAGCATTGATTGATTCCAATACAAGATTTGAGAAAATTCCGGATATTGAATCATATTTAAAAATCAAAGAGAAAGCAATAGAGTTTACAGAATTTGGGCCATCTATTGAAGGGCAAACAAATGAGGTTTTAACAAATGTATTAAGAGACATCATTGAATTTTATCATGAAGAATATGATTTTGATGTTGTTGAAGAGTTATTTGTAACAAATGCTTATGGTGCAACTGTCGCTTTAGCTTCTGGGAAATCAGATTATATCCAAAATGATGAAGAGTGGTGGCAAATATCTAAAGACACTGGAAAATATTTTGGAAAAATACAATTTAATGAAGACTATGATAGTCAATCAATAGATTTTGCTTTTAGAATAAATGATGCGGATGGAAATTTCATTGGAGTATTACGTGTATTAATCACATTAAATGACCTGATTGGACCTTTTACAGAAGAATCTGAAATTATCACCATTCCTGGACGTAGTGTATTGTTACTTGATGAAACAGGAAATTCAATTTTTTCCAATAACCAAATTATTGTTTCAAATACTGTTATGCCATATTTTAAAAATATTGTTCAAGGAAAAGATGTGGGATTTTTTGAATTAGTAGATAACGTAGATGATCTTCAACTAGTATCATATGCAAAATCTACTGGATATAGAACATTTGAAGGATTTGATTGGACCGTGATAGTAGAGCAAAACAGCTCGTCTGTAGTTCAGGAGTTTGTTGAATTACGTAATTCAATATTAGCAGTTTCTATTTCAGGCATGGTGGCTTCAATTATTGGAGGATTGTTAATCTCAAGTATAGTCTCATCACCTTTAAAACGTCTGACGAAAGTTTCAAGAGCCATATCAAAAGGCAATTTTGATGTTAAAATTAAAAAAAGCAGAATTGATGAAATCAAAACCATAGGTGATGCATTTGAGGAAATGGCCAAAAACCTTTCAAAATTAATTGAGACAGAAAAAAAACTCGCCGAAGCTCATGTGAAAATAAAAGATGAAAGATTATCTGCAATAGGGGAACTTGCTGCAAGTATGGCACATGATATGAAAAATCCTCTTGCTACAATTAAAAGTTCAGCACATATCTTACGAAAAGATATTAAAAAAGATGAAGAACTAACGGTAGTAATTAAAAGAATGAACAGGGCTATTGATAGAATATCACATCAAATTGACGATGTGTTAAACTATGTACGAATTACTCCACTAGAAATAAAATCTACTAAAGTTAGCGACGTGTTACAATCTGCAAAAAATTCATTAGATATTCCAAAGAAAATAACTATAGATATACCAGATTCTGAAATTAAAATTAAAGCTGATATTCAGAAACTAGAGATTGTTTTTATCAATATTTTCTTAAATTCAATTCAAGCCATAGGAGAAAATAAAGGAAAAATCAATTGCACGATATCGAAACAAAATTCTATGGCAAGTATAGAAATTCAAGATTCCGGTCCAGGTATTCCTGACAATATCTTTCCTAAAATTTTTGAATCATTAATCACATCCAAACAAAAAGGTACAGGATTAGGATTAGCTACATGTAAAAATGTCATAGAACAGCATCATGGAACCATTACTGCTCATAATAATCCTACAAGATTTACTATAATTTTACCACTTTCCTTAGAATGAATAATTCTATCGAAAGTTTTATCATACTATGAATTTGATTTGAGACATGTCTTCAAAGAAAACTGTTCTTTTGGTTGATGATGATATTGATCTTTTAGAGAATACTGCCTATATGATAAAGAGTTTAGGCTATGATGTGGTTACTGCAGAAAATGGTCAAAAGGCAGTTTTCAAATACAAAGACATTCATCCAAATCTCACAATAATGGATGTTAAGATGCCTAAAATGGATGGATTTGATGCATTTTTTAAGATAAAAGAATTTGATTCTGAGGCTAAAGTGGTATTAATTACTGCATTTGCTGTAGATGAGAAAAAACATCTAAGGGCAAAAAGCATGTCATTAATTTCAACAATGGCAAAGCCTTATTCTTTTGAACAACTTGAAGAAATTGTAACGCAAAATGCCTAAATCAATTAGTTTCCAATTTCTTTAGTTTGCTAAATCTATTGTTATAAAACTTAATGGCTTCATTTACAAAACCATAATACCATTTTTTCAAATCAGTATCTCCATGAATTATTTTTTTCCATTGTTTTGTCTCTAATGATGACCGTTTGCCTGATGAACTGAGTTTAGCAGGAACAAGCAAGTTCGTATAAAACCAAATAGAAATTTGATTTGCCAGTTCCTTTTCTTCTATTTGCTCAAAATTATTTTGATATTTTACATTCAAATAAGTCATTAATTCATAGACAGGGAAATTTGAAATCTTTGCAATCTGAATATTATCCATAAACAAACCTCCTGCCAAATTTTTTAATCTATACACTTCTTTTCCTATATTTGATTTTAGATATGTCCATTTTCCAAAAACCATAGGCAATACATCTGCATATTTTTCTGCCATGGAATCAATTTGTTTATCAGATAGATCCAAGACATCAAGGCAATACAAAATTCCATGTAATGATAATCGGTATTGATCCGCAGGTGCTTTTGCAAAACTCTTTCCATTCTTGACTATTAATCCTACTTCTAGCAATCCTACGGTGTGCTTTCCTCTTGCCATTCTGCCTACAATCAATCTTCTGTATTCTTTTTCCTTGGTTCTGATTCCTCCTACATCATCAAGATGTGTTTTTGCCATTCCCCATGTTGTTAGTGTTCCATTTAATGCCAAAACTTCTAACATTTTTTGAACATTTTCATGATGTTTTGTAGATGGTTTTTTTCTAAAAGAGTATTCTCCAAAAAGTCTCTGGGATGTAGGTCTTGTATACATTTTGTAGGCATGTAAATTCCCATAAATTGTTCCTTGTTCTAAAGGCATACCACATTTTGGAGGGCATGTCAAATAATAACTTCTCTAATCTAATTTGTCAGAAATCACTTCAGTTAATTTAATCTATAATGTTGGATAGCATACCACAAACTTGTAGGTAACAAGTAATAATTCAACATATAATTTCTAAACATGTCATTAGTCACAATAACAAAAAGACATCAGGAAAACAAACTGTCTCAGATTAGAAGTGATGCCGAAAACGCTCTTCTAGTCAGAGAAAAGATATTGTCAGATTTTGCAGGGTTGTCTTGTCTTATCATGAATGACTATCTGGAAGATTGATACTTAATAGAAAAAGAGGAGGTGAAATAATTAATGAATTCAAAAACAACTTTTCTAGCGTTTTTTACAGTTGCTGTTTTATTGACAGGTACCATTACAGGACCTATTGGATTAATTCAATCAGCTGATGCCTTAAAATCTAAAGGTAATTCAGTAAACGCAATTAATTCCAAAAAGGTCTGTGGTGATAGACTATGTTCAGAACCGATAACAGAAAAGAAACCTGTTGAGGAAAAAAAGAAAGAGCAAGTAAAAACTGAAAAGAAAGATGAAACTGCTGAAAAAGATAAAGTGCCAAAGAAAGATACAAAAGCTGAAACAATGGAAGCAGCTAAAGCAATAAGTTCACTAAAGGTTCCAAAGACAGTAACAGGAATGGTTACTTCAGTAGAAGATCCTGGACAAGGGCATGAGAATCATCAGATTGCAATAGTTTTACCACCTAGTGAGAAAACTTATCGTGGTCACATTACATACTCTGCATCTGAAAATGTTCAACTTGTAGCATTGCATGGCCCATTAAAGGAAGGCAAAGCTAAATCACAAGCAATTTGGAGTACTGATGGAAAAACAAAATTTGGTCTAACATTTGTAGATAGAGAAACATCCTCAGGTGTTTGACAGTTTACTGGAAATGCAATAGCACTTCATACGAAAAACACTGAACCATTCACTGTAAGTTACTCTGTTACATATACAGAACATGATATTACAAGTGATAGAGTAATCAGGGGAACTGCTACATCTAGTCAAGATCCTGGAATTGGACACAAGACTCACCAACTTGCAGTATTGTTGGCACCAAATGAAGAAGAACCTAGAAACTATTCAGGACACATAACATTTGATGCATCTGAACCAGTTCAAGTTGTAACTCTACTTGGCCCAATGGATAAATCTGAACTAAAAGGATTGCCTTACTGGACTACGGATGATAAAACATTCTATGCATTAGTGATGGTACCTTCAAAATCAGCTGGTTCTACAATGTTCTCAGGAAATGCTTTGGCACTTCATACCATGTATCAAGAACCATTCACTGTAAGTTACTCCATAGTACTTACAAAATAGTTTTTTTTCTTTTTATTATTTCTAGACAAAATACCTGTGCAATGGATGTAATGGGTTTATCTTGGATATTCCAAGAGGATGATTACTCTTGATTCGCAGATTAATATCTTCAATATCTAAGAATATGCGAAGAGATGATCGTATAGAATTTAATTTGGGGATACAGAAATTATTCAAATAATTTCCTGTATCACAATGTTATTTTTCTAACAATGCTTAATTAGTATAATCTGATACATGAACTGTTGAATGATAAACTAGTTTTGATTGCTTTGTTTATCTTAATTTCAGGGTTATTATTTAATACTGCATACGCTGCAGTTCCTGATTGGGTTAAAAATACTGCAAAATGGTATGGTGAAGGAAAAATTTCTGAGAAAGATTTTCTTGGAGCAATTAAATATCTAATTAATAATGGCATTCTAACTCTTGAAGAAAGCAAGGCAGAATATCCTGAACCTTCTGATTCAAAACAAGAATTAATTGAACATGGAATTAAGGAATTGGTAGAAAAGAATAATCTTTCAGCCCTAGAGTTTTTCAATGCTGCACTAGAAAAGGATCCAAAAGACATCCAATCCATGATTAATAAAGGAATTGTTTTGGCACGTCAAGGGAATTTTGATAATGCAAAACAACTTTTTGATAAGGCAATAGAGTTTACAGAATTAAAAGGGACAGTAGACTACAGAGCTGTTGTTAATGCAGGAATTATAATGTCAATTTATGGTGATCCTGATGAGGCCCTCAGTTATTTTGATCGTGTACTGGAAAATGAAGGTAGTTTACAACAAGAAACTCTAATAGCTGCACTTATCAACAAAGGAGTGACTTTGATGGAACTAGGTTTTCATGAAGAATCATTACAGTATTTTGATAGAGCCTTAGAGATAGAACCAGATAGAATAGGAGCTCTAATCAACAAAGCAAATGCTTTGCAAGATCTTCACAGAGATGAAGAAGCACATCCATTATTCATTAAAGCGCATCAATTAACCAACGAGCCACTAGGCTGGAAACCAAAATTTGTTATCGTGAAAGCCATATTAGGAATTCCGGGATTGAATTAATTTTTAGAAGCATATTTTATAAAATTATTAAAGAATATCAGCATCATGAAATACATTATAAAGGATACACGATTTTTGCTTTATTGTGAAAGTAAAAAACATCACAGTTTTAGGATCAGGTGTGATGGGACATGGAATCGCACAAGTCTCAGCAACTGCAGGATATAATGTGGTTTTACGTGACATTAAACAAGAATTTTTAGATAAAGCAATGGAGAAAATAAAATGGAGTTTAGATAAACTAGTTGCCAAAGAAAAAATTTCCAAAGAAGAAGGAGATGCCATTTTTGGAAGAATTAAACCAATAGTAGACTTGAATGAAGCTGTAAAAGACGCAGAGTTGGTAATTGAAGTAGTGCCAGAAATTATGGATTTAAAAAAATCAGTATATGCAGAACTAGACAAAGCAGCAGGGCCTGAAGTAATATTTGCATCTAATACAAGCACATTACCAATCACAGAAATTGCAAATACAACATCTCGTCCTGAGAAATTCATCGGAATTCATTTTTTCAATCCTCCACAATTAATGAAACTAGTAGAAGTGATTCCAGGTGAGAAAACAGCACAAGAGATTACAGATTTAACACAAGAATATGTGAAATCAGTAAACAAACAAGCAGTACTATGTAGAAAAGACGTACCAGGATTTATTATTAATAGATTATTCATTCCAATGGTTCATGAAGCATGTTATGTAAAAGACAGAACAGGGTTATCATTAGAAGAAATTGATTCAGCAGTAAAATTCAAACTAGGTTTTCCAATGGGAATTTTTGAATTAGCAGACTTTACTGGAATGGATGTGATTCACAAAGCAACAGTTGAAATGCATTTGCGTGACAAAAAAGTAATCAACCCACACCCACTTGTCGAAAAAATGTTTGACGCGAAAAAATTAGGTCAAAAATCAGGAGAAGGGTATTACAAATATTCTGATGACAAATATGAAAGAGTTGCACTATCAGAAGAACTAGCAAAAAAATGTGACCCAATTCAACTTGTTGCAAATATTCTAAACAATGCAGCATGGCTTGTTTCAAATGGTGCAAGTGACATTGAAGAAATTGAAAAAGCAGCACAGTTAGGACTAGGCCTCAAAAAGCCATTATTTGAAACTGCAAAAGAAATAGGTATTAAAAAAATTGTAGAAGAATTAAACAAACTAGCTGATAAACACGGGGAATTTTACAAACCAGATCCGCTTTTGATATCTATGCAATAATCAATTCTAAAATCTTCTTTACAGCTTCTTGGGCATTATCTACACCCAAAATTTTTACATTTTTTCTGTGATCAATGTATCCATCAATGTATTGTGCTACAGGTCCATTTAGATTTCTAATTGCAACCATAGGTTTTTTGTTCATATATGCAGCACATATTTCAGACAGAGTTCCAGAACCACCGCCTATTATTATGACACCATCAGCAGTTAGAGCATTCAAAAAATCACGAGTCAGACCCATGCCAGTAGGAATTACAATATCACAATATTCATTGGCCTCTGAAGCATCTGCTTGAGGAATTATACCCACAGTCAGACCACCGACATCTTTTGCACCATGAGCAGCTGCAGTCATCACTCCCCCCAAACCTCCAGTGATTAAAACAGAATCAGATTTTGCAATTTCCATTCCAACATCATATGCTACTTTTTCATGTTCTGGAGTACACCCATTAGTATTATGACCAATCACTAAGATCTGTCTTTTCTTTACCATGATCAAAGTAATGAAAGTGGTTTGAAATAGATTTCCAAGAGAAAAGGATATTAGTAAAAAATACAGACATAATGCATGGAAAGACGTTCAATGCCAGTATGTTTCAGTGAGAAACAGTACAAAATGATCGAAGAATTTGCAAAGAGAAACGGCATGTTAAATGCAAGTCAAGCTCTTGAGAAAATTCTAAGCCAATAAGTGATTTTTTTGTTATTTTTATTTACATTTATAGATTATATCACATCATGATGATCAAAGGAAATGGGATTATTTAGTAAAAAACCATTATTTTGTAGTGTATGTAACAAAGAACTAACTCACAAACATAAACCAAAAAGAGAATGGAATATCAAAGGTCCACTTTGTGGAGATTGCCATTTTGATAAATCAAAAGAATACTATGAAGGAAAAGTAAGACAACCATGTGTTATATGTGGTACAACTCAGAAAATCACTGATTTGTGGGAGCCCAGATGGCAATGGGATATGGAAGGGTTGTTATGCAAAAAATGTTTTGATGGTAAAGAAGAAGATCATGGTAAGAAAAAAAACTTTTGTTCATTATGCCAAGGTAAAATGGGTTTAATCAGATACAATCCAAAAGGAAGTTGGAAAATTGAAGGTCAATTATGTAGAAAATGCTGGGATGAAAAAAAAGCAGAGTTTGGATGAATTGATATTCTTTAAGAAAATCAAATGTGAGTTGTGTGAAAAAAGATTTTCAAAAGAAGAAGAGATGATGAATCATAAACAAATAATCCATGGTAAAGATTTGCAATATGATTGTAAAGAATGCAACAAATATTTTTCAAATATGGAAGATATGAGAACTCATTTACAAAGAGAACACAGTTACAAAAGAGACAGATAACTATATTGCTTTTACTGTTTTAACCACAGGAGGTCTTACTTTAGTAAACACTCTGAATCCACAAATACATTTGATTTCAGGTAATCGTGACAACTCAGTATTTGAAACAACAGTTCCACATCTCAAACAAGCATAATTTACTTCAAAAGTCTCAACAGGAGTTTCTTCCACTTCGTCTAATTCTTCGTCAACCATGTTTATCATCAAAATTTCTATAATTTAAGGCTACCAGATTATGTTAAAGACAGTTCAATGTAAACATCATCAGGAATTTTTAGTCGCATTAATTGTCTAATTGCCTTATCATCAGCATTGATATTGATAATTCTTCTATGCATCTTCATTTCCCATTTCTCATAAGTTTCAGTTCCACTACCACAAGGAGATTTTCTAGTTGCAACATGTAGTCTTTTTACAGGAAGTGGGGTTGGACCTTTGACTTTGACACCAGTTTTTTTACCAATACCCATGATTTCACCACATACACCATCTAACTTAGGCAGACTAGTAGAGGTGAGTTTAACACGGGCGGTTTGTGTCATAAAAATACGCCTATGGTTTGTACTCTTCGGTAATTTCCTTTACAATACCTGCTGCGATAGTTGCACCCATATCTCTAAGTGCAAATCTACCCATTTCAGGGAATTCTTGGAAAGTTTCGATACATGTTGGTCTCACCGGTCTGATTTTAACAATTGCAGAATCTCCAACTTTAAGGAATTTTGGATTTTCTTCTTCAACTGCACCAGATGCAGGGTTGATCTTTTGGAGGAACTCAGTAACAGTTGCTGCAACTTGTGTAGTGTGGGCATGCATTACTGGTGTATATCCAGGAGCAATTGCTGTCGGATGGTGAATTACAATAATTTGAGCTTTGAATTCTTTTGCAACGTTTGGTGGAGCATCAGGAGTACCAAGAACATCTCCTCTCTTGATATCTTTCTTTTCAATACCTCTAAGGTTGAAACCAATGTTATCACCTGCTTCTGCAGATGGCATTTCAGTGTGGTGAGTTTCAATAGATTTGATTTCACCAAGTGCACCTGAAGGCATTACAATAATTTTTTGTCCTGCTTTCATGACACCAGTCTCTACTCTACCTACAGGTACAGTACCTACACCAGTGATGGAGTAAACATCTTGAATTGGAACACGTAATGGTTTACCTGTTGGTTTTTCAGTAACAGTAAAGTCATCAAATGCCTCTAACAAAGTCTTACCTTTGTACCAAGGCATATTCTCAGTCTTTTTGACCAAGTTATCACCTTTCCATCCAGAAACTGGAATGAATGGTACATTTTCTAATTTGTAACCAACTGATTTGACTAGTTTTTCACCTTTCTCTTTGGCTGCTTTGTATGCATCTTCTTTGTATTCTACGGCATCCATTTTGTTGATTGCAACAATTAGTTGGCTTACACCGAGTGTTTTGAGCAAGAATGCGTGTTCTCTTGCTTGTCCACCTGCTGCAATAGCAGTATCAGTTTCACCTTCTTTTGCTGAAAGTACTAGAATGGCTGCATCTGCTTCAGAAGCACCAGTAATCATGTTTTTAATAAAGTCCCTGTGACCAGGAGCGTCAATCAAAGTAAAGAAGTACTTTGGTGACTCAAACTTTTGGAAAGCTAGATCGATTGTAATACCTCTCTCTCTTTCGTCTTTAATGTTATCCATAACCCAAGCATACTTGAAAGTATCACCTTTTCCGGTCTTCTCGGATTCTGCACCGTGAGCTGCAATAGTTCTTTCATCTACAACTCCAAGATCCATCAAAAAATGACCCATAGTAGTTGATTTTCCATTATCAATATGTCCTGTAACAATCAGGTTCAAGTGTGGTTTATCTGCCATATGAAATGCCTAATCGAGGGCATTTATTACTGTTATGAATTTTTTAAGAAAAGTTAGAAAATTTTCAATTAATTACAGAACATAAAATTTTGCTAAAATACACATAAATCAAAGGGGTAAAAATTAGATTCATGAAGATTACAGTTTCAGTTATCAAAGCAGATGTCGGCGGAGTTGGCGGACATACAAAACCAAGTGATGGTCTAATAGAAGCAATTAGA
>Ga0224506_10001688_pt1 | contig 15613 bp, 13 predicted proteins | sample SF_Jan12_sed_USG_2_FD_169108 | JGI IMG/M metagenome (GOLD analysis project Ga0224506, IMG submission 169108) | Sediment microbial communities from San Francisco Bay, California, United States - SF_Jan12_sed_USGS_8_1 | ecosystem: Environmental > Aquatic > Marine > Sediment | place: USA... | reverse complement strand
CGCCATTTCCGAAGAGGAAAAAGACCTGATGACAAAGGAAGGCTACAATATTGATAGGTTGAGGAAAGAACTCATGGAGATCGGGGAGATCATTACCATAGAGGACCCTGAAGAGGGAACAGTCATTAAAATATGGATAGAATAAAAAGAACAGGAGGCTTACGATGAAAAAGATTGCTGTTTTGGTTTTAATTCTGTTCGTGCTTGTTGTATTGCTGCCGAGTCTTCTTCTTGCCGACAGCAGGGATGACATCCAGGCCATCAAGAAGGCTGTGAAGGAAAACCCGGATTACAAGGCCGGGCAGGATGTGAAGTGGTTCAAGGTGCTGATCACGGATAACGACACAGGAAAAGCCAAGGTCAAGGTCACCCTGCCGATCGCCGTGATCGAGGCCATCCTTGAATGCTCACATGACAAGCACATGAAGATTCACAATGATTACTGCGATATCGACCTGGGGGAGCTGTTCAAGGAACTGAGAAAGTACGGACCGATGGTCTTAATCGAGATTAATGACGATGACGAGGACGTCACGATCAAGGTCTGGGTAGAGTAACGGACAGCGAACAAACCTTAACATCGAGAGGGAAGCGGAAGTTTTTATCCGCTTCCCTTTTTTTATGGCATAAAGTGAGATGCATTTCTTTTTCAATTTGCCACTGCGAGTCAACTTGGAGGGGGAACTGACTTCCCCCTTCCAACGCTCGCTTCCGCTCGCTGCCTCCCCTTCTCGGGCGGGGCATGAACCCACGCCCTGCGACCAAGGGGGTATACCCCCTTGGATCCCCCGACGATCGGTTCCCCGCGGCAAGCTGCGGGGCATATCATCCGATCGTGAAGCATGGCGATCATATCTAAAACCAGGCACTGCCCTTGTTTTCTATTCAGAAGTCAATTGTGAAGCAGCAAAGGGAGACCCTCTAGATCATCTTCAGGAACTCATCCCAGGGGGTTCCGGCCAGCGTTTCAGTAGTGGAATGTCCGTAAGCCCTGATGATCAAAGTGGCTTTCATAACCTGTTGCGGATCATCGGATTCGACAATATCCACTACGTCGAACCGGCCTGTTGTCGAGTAACTTTCTCTCCAGACAACATCGGGACACTCTTTTTTGATTCTCGAGGATACAGCTTCGGCAATCTTTTTGAATTCGAACGGATCGCTGAATGCTTCAGGAGATATCCGGCTGAGAATGATATAAGTGGCCATACTCCACCTCCTTTTTGAAATGGATTTATAGTTTACCAGAAAATGGCGGAAAAATATTTCAATCTTTCGTATTCAATTTTTCAGCAGCTTTTGCGACTAAACTATTGACCCTGTTAGGCTGGCTGGGCAGGGTTTACACAGTCAACCCCTTTTGCTTCTTTTCCCCTCAAACAGCCAGCGCTCTCTTTTTTTCATCCTTTTTTCAGGTATTCTTTTACGGAATAAATTTAAAAATAATTCCTATTAATACTACAAATTTTATAAAAATTATGTTAAAATAAAGAAAAACCCTGTTTGGCTGGCTGGACAGGGTTTAACCCACCATTAATCCCCTTTTGCTTATTTCCCTAGACAGCCAGCATTACTCTCACTTCTGGACTTATCTGAGGTTCCCGCCGATTTTAATTAAATCCGCAGAGAGATAGATATACAGGGCTTTAGCTGTGACGTCTTCTAGAGAGACAGAGCCCCAGTGCCGGCTGTCCATGCTGTTATCGCGGTTATCTCCGAGCACAAAACAGTGCCTCCAGGGAACAATCATCGGGCCGAAGTTGTCCCTGATCGAATCGTCATACGGAAATAGCTTTCTGACATATACGCTGCTGTCCGTGTGGATTTTGTAGCCCTCCTGAAGAGGCCTGTTATTTATAAAAACGCGTTTGTTTTTTATCTCGAATTTTTCACCTTCCAGCCCGACCACTCTCTTGATCAGCTCTTGAGAGGGATCTTCCGGATCCTTGATTATCACCAGGTCTCCCCTCTCTGGTTTGCGGGATTTGTAATACTTCAGTCGGGTCATTATGCAGTCGCCTTTCCGGAGGGTTGGCTGCATGGAGTCTGAGAACAATCTGTAACTCTTGATTCCCAGAACATCCTTGACAAAAAAATCCGTCAAAGCGAGGTCTATTCCTAGACTCAACAGAACGATGATCAGGTAGACGTACCATTTATTGTATGGCTTAAGTGTGCTGCTCTTCACTTTACCCGCTGCGATGAAGGATTCCACGACAATCAACAGCCACAAGAAGAGCCCAAGCAGGATGATGGCCATAAGCCCGTAAAATGAGAACTGTAACCCAGTGAAGGAAAGCAAGATGATAAGCAAAAAAGTCGCCAGGTAAAAGAGGATTCCCTTGACCGGCTGACTGTTGTAGACCTGGCCGAGTCCCGGTACCACAGAGGAGAGAAGAGCCGCTACGACGGGCTTTCTTGCTTTTGTTTTCAAATCTTGCTCCTGATTGTTACCCTGTTATGATATGAGGAGCGGTCTCCCTTCCTGTTTTCACTTATATTCTCTATTATAGCGGAAAAAATCAAGGTTGAACGGATTGACACCCCCGCGCATCTCAAGTTTTTTTAAGTTTTTTTCAGGACAACTCAGACTAAATATATGAAAAGGAAGTCAAGGCGTGTTGATGATCCAGGTTCATCAATATAAAAATCCAACAAAGGCAGTCCTGTTTTATATAAAGAATCGCCAGGCGGGGAGTCTAACTTGAAAGGTAATTTGTGGGAATAAGCAGAGGAACTGCCTAAACTTAATTCCCGCCTGGCGAATATTGCTCATCTCATATCATATCGAATGGCTGAATTTATTAGCCCGAAGCAGGAGTCAGCCATCCTGTACAACCCGTTTGTTTTCCAGCCTTAAAACTCAAGGATGTCTTTTGGCAGATTTGAGCGTCAATGCTTTTCATCAATGTTGAACCTGAAACCCTTATCCTTAAAAAGCCTCAAGCAAGCCTCCACCGCATCAGGCTCGAAGAGAATCCCGCTTTTATTCGAGATTTCGTTCAAGGCGTGAGTGATGCCGAGAGCTGCCCTGTATGGACGGTGAGAAGCGATGGCCTCGACAACATCCGCCACCGCCAGGATTTTCGCTCCGAGAATAATCTGCTCGCTCTTCAGCCCGGCTGGATAGCCTGAACCGTCGATTCTTTCGTGGTGCTGAAGGACGATTCGGTCAACCGGATAATAAAAATTAATTGTCTTCACAATATTGTAACCAGCCTGCGGATGAGCTTTAATCAGTTCAAAATCGTTTTCCGACAGCTTATCAGGCCAGCTGAGAATCTCAACAGGAACACATATCTTGCCCACATCATGGACGAGCCCGGCCAGGCGGATACCGTCAATCTGTTCTGAAGAAAGGCCCAACTCTGAAGCGATCGCGCAGGACAGTTCAGAGACCCTTTTCTGGTGACCTGCGGTGTAGGGGTCCCTCAGTTCCAGGGCTGAGGATAAAGCTCTGATCGTATCTTCGAGGATTTTTCGTAGCCTTTCCTCAGTCTCTCTCAGTTTTTTTTCCATTCTGTGCTTGTAGAGGCCTATATCAATGGCTATATGCAGGTCCCGGTCATCGAAGGGCTTGAGGAGATAACCGTAAGGCTCGGTTATTTTTGCCCGTTCCAGTGTTTTTTGGTCAGCGAAGGCAGTGAGGTAGACAACGGGAATGTCGTAAAGAGATCTAATTTGCGCTGAAGCCTCGATCCCATCCATATCTCCTTCCAGGACAATATCCATCAGCACCAGGTCGGGACGCAGGACTTTGGTTTTTTGGACAGCTTCCTCTCCAGAAAGAACAATCGATGGGACAGAATACCCTAGTTTTTGCAATCTCACTTTTATATCCTCGCCAACGACTCGTTCATCCTCAACGACTAAAATCTTTGCGATCCCATCTACCATAGCTCCACCTCTTGAAAATGGCGTTCAGACTTTGTGATAACGCTGAATGTGCTTAAGATGTATTTCTTTTTCATTTTTTTACCCTTAAGCGAAAGTGAAATGCGGTTCCTTTTTTTCTATCCAGCTTGATCTCGCCGTGAAGCTGGTCCTCGGCGAGCATGCTCACCAGATATAAACCCAGGGATTGAGTGTTTTTTAATTCCCTGCCTTCAGGCATGCCGACTCCGCTGTCGGAGACAATCAGTTCGATTTCGTTTTTGTTCAGAGGGTGCATGGTAATTTTAATCTCGCCCTGTGCACCTCTGGGAAAGGCATGTTCCAAGGAATTAGAGACCAGTTCGTTAATGATCAATCCGCAGGGGATGGCGGTGTTCATGTCCAGGAATATGTCTTTGATGTCGACCTTGAGCTTTATGGCACTTTGGTCGATACCGTAGGTGATGAACAATTGGTTTGTCAGGCTGCGGACATAGTCAGCCACGTCAACCCTGGTAAAGTCTTTGGATTGATACAATCTTTCATGAATAAGAGCCATGGACTTGACTCGGTTTTGGCTGCTTTGAAATAGCTCCAGGGCCTTTTTGTCTTCAATATGCCTGGACTGCAGGTTGAGCAGGCTGGATATGATTTGCATGTTGTTTTTAACACGGTGGTTGATTTCTTGCAGGAGTATTTCCTTTTCCTTGAGGGAAGCCCTGATCTGCTCTTCATCTTGCTTGCGCCGGGTAATGTCTCGATAGATACCGAAGGTTCCGGCCAACTCGCCGTTGATGATGATCGGCGAAGCAAGAACGGAAACGTCGATGGGAGTGCCATCTTTATGGCACCGAACCGTCTCCATGGCAATTTTTTCTCCCTTGGATACACTCCTGGTGATGGATAAGGCTTCCTGTTGAAGGTTTTCGGGAACGATTAACTCGTCCACCCTCCTTCCCGCTGCCTCTTCTTTTGTATAGCCGAATACTCTTGTGAATTCTTCGTTAATCCGGAGCGCCTTGCCGTCGCTGTCCGACATGACAATCGCCTCCTGGGCACTCTCAAAAAGCTGGTCAAGATAAGCTTCCCTGGCCTGGAGGGCCTCTTCCGCCCTTTTCCTCTCCGTGATATCTGTCAGCACTCCCTGCACTCCAGCCACTCTGTCTTCATCCAGGACCGGTCGGCTGGAAGTGTATATCCACCTGACCTCACCGTTTTTTGATATTATCCGGTACTCGTTAGTCATGCTTTTTCCTGAGAGGACTTTTTGAAAGCCTTCCCTGGCCCGGAGCAGATCCTCTTGATGGATCCATTCAGAAAAGGTTTTGCTTTCTAATTCTTCCGGAGAATATCCGATGAGCGACTTCACAGCAGGACTGACGAAGGTTAATCTTCCACTTTGGTCCAGGGTGTAAATCACTTCGGCTAAATTCTCGACCAGGTCGCGATATTTTTCTTCGCTTTCCTTGAGAGCTATTTCTGCCTGCTTGCGCTTTGTGATGTCGCGCAATACGCCTTCAACGCCCACCGGCTTGCCGTCCTTGCCGAAAACAAGCTTGGAGCTCGTTGAGACTTCTATCACTCTTCCGTCCTTGGCTTTAAGCTTGAGTTCATAGTCATTAACAGTTCCTGTTTCCTTCAGCTCCTGCATGAATTTTTCCTGGTCATCCGGATTGAGGTAGAAATCCGTCACCGGATTTCCGATGACATCTTCCGGGTCATAACCCGCTTGAGTCCGGACCGAAGGACTGATGATGGTGATCAAGCCTTCCTTATCCGTTTGGTAGTACACATCGTGGAATGATTCAAAGATGGCCCGGTATTTTTCTTCGCTTTTCCTCAATTCCTTTTCGATGCGCCTGCGTTCTTTTATTTCTTCGCTCAATTTTTTGTTTGCTGCCAGAAGCTGGGCGGTTCGCTCCACGACGCGCTCTCCCAGTTTGTCGCGGGCTTTCCGCAGCTCCTCTTCGATTTTTTTGCGGTAACGGATATCCCTGGCAATCCCAAGAGCGGCCACGATGTTTCCCTGGGAATCAGAAATGGGAGCCGCATTGTTTAGAATGTGGATATATTTGCCATCCTTGGTCTTGTACCTGTATTCCATGTTGTCCGCTGTTTTTCCGGCAATGATTTGAGCAAACTGCTTTCTCACGAGTTCCATGTCGTCGGGATGAACGAGGGCAAACCCGTTGATCCTCATTATTTGCTCTTTTGTGTACCCCAGGCACTGTTGAAACGCTCTGTTTACAAAAAGAAAGTTGCCTTTGAGGTCGACAGTGAACAGCATATCTGTGGATGATTCGACCAGCATCCTGTATTTTTTTTCTGACTCCTTCAACAACTCTTCTTTCTGTATCCTTTCGATTTCCGATAGCTCCAGCCGTCTATTCCGCTCACGCAGTTCTTCCAGTTCCTCAATGAGCTGTTCTCTCGTTTTTTCCGTATCTTTCATTTTGAACTCCCTTTATGAGGAATTTTTATGCCTCGATTTGAGAGTTTCAGGGATGTTTGCGGCCGTAAAATTGTGTTTTTTGTTCTTTCCTTTTTATCGAGTTTCTGGCTGATCTGGCTGGCGATTCCTGATTTATTTTTTCCAGCACACCAGTGATTTTGTGGAATTCGGTGGATTTGTCGAAGAAGAAATCGGCCCCTGCCTCCTTGCATTTTTTTCGGTATTGCGGATAGGGATAGTTGGTGAACATTATGGTCACAGGAGCGGAGCGTTTTTTCTTTATATCCTGGAGGACTTCAATCCCGTTTCCCTCGGATAACCGGATATCCAGTATCACCACATCCGGATGGAATTCTTGAATGGAATCCTTGGCTCCGGCGGCGTCCCCTGCCTGGGCGATCACATCTATTTCCGGAAGCTCGGATATCATGGACACCAGTCTTTCCCGGAGGAGTCTTGAATCATCCACGATCAGGACTTTCATGGGAATTCCATTAAGCGCCTTAGATTGTTCTTCTTAGTCCATAAAAAAAGCGGACAGGCCCCTTTATCCGCGAAGCCATGGAGGATTTAAAGAAGGGAAAAGAGACCTGTAAGAAGGAAAAAGGGAACTGTCCTCTTTTTTCTTGAAGTCATAATCCACGCCGTTTATGGGCAATGATCTCGATTCTTGAGAAATCCTGCTTGTTTAAGATATAAAAAGAGTAAATGAAATGGTATCAGGCTTTGTCTTTTTTTTATGTAGGGATTTGTCTTACAAATGGGATGATTCTGACTGAAGGCTATTTCCGGATGCCGCATTTATTTTGACGATCGGATGATATGCCCCGCGGATTGCCGCGGGGAACCGATTGTCGAGGGATCCAAGGGGGTATGCCCCCTTGGTCACAGGGCGTGGGTTCATGCCCCGCCCGAGAAGGGGAGGCAGTGAGCGAAAGCGAGCGTTGGAAGGGGGAAGTCAGTTCCCCCTCCAAGTTGACTGTGGTCTTATTGGCTCTTATGGATTTCAAAAAAGATTCAGTCAACCAGGTGGTTCATTATCGCGTAACGGATCAATTCCACGTTGTTCTTCATTCCCATTTTATCCAGGATACGGGTGCGGTAAGTGCTGATTGTTTTTGGGCTCAAGAACAATTCTTTGGCAATCTCAGTAACGGTTTTTCCCGAGGCGATCTTCAGCATCACTTCATTTTCGCGAGTAGAGAGAGTGTCGTGAGGGGATATTTCTCTACCTGTTTCCAGAGCGTAGGCCAATTTCTCTGCCAGCGAAGATGAGACGTATTTTCCCCCGGTTGATACTTTCCGTAGGGCTATGAGCAATTCATCAGGCGCGCTTTTTTTTGTCAGGTATCCAGACGCTCCTGCTTTGAATGCCTGCACGGCATACTGCTCTTCTGGATGAATACTCAAGACGAGCACTGCAAGCTTTGGCCTTCGTTTTTTTATGTCTTTGAGGACATCAAGCCCGCTCCTCCCGGGCATGGAGATGTCCAGTAATACCGCATCAAAGTCTTTGCTGGATACTTTTTCCAATACCTCCGATCCATTACTCGCCTCGTCAGCCACTCTCATGTCCGAGGTTTCTTCGATGATTTCTCTCAAGCCTTTTCGGACGACCGGATGGTCGTCGGCGATGAGAATTTTAATCATCAGCTTTCTCCTCACTCTGTAAGCGGCATGGTCACCGTTACCGTGGTTCCTTTGTTGCGTATTCCTTTGATAGTCATGTTCCCTTCCAGAAAATGGACGCGTTCCTGGATTCCTAGGAGCCCCAGAGATTTTGGGTCGAATATCTTTTCTTCTGTAATCCCTTTGCCATTGTCGTTAACTTTAAGCTCTAATCTCGCTCCCTTTTTTATCAGGCTCACTATGACCTTTGTCGCTTTAGCATGCCTGGTGATATTGGTAAGTGTTTCCTGGAAGATGCGGAAGACCGCTGTCGAACGCTCCTGGCTGAGTATGATATCCTCAGAGAGCACTGATAATTCACAGGCGATTCCTGTCCTTTTTTGAAATTCCTCTGTCTGCCATTCGATTGCGGCCAGAAGACCAACGTCGTCCAGTAATCCTGGCCTCAGTTCCGATGAGATTCTCTGCACGGTTTGAATCGTGGAATCCACCAATTCGGTCATGGATCTTGTTTTTTTTAAAACCAGGCTTTGTTCTTCAGGTATTTTTTTCTCCAGCCATGATAAATCCATCTTTATGGCAGTTAAAGCCTGGCCCAGCTCATCATGAATCTCACGGGCCATGACTGCTCTTTCATCTTCCCTTATGGACTGGAGATGAGCGGCAAGGTTCCTCAATTGTTCTTTCGATTCTCTCAGGGCCTCCTCCGTTCTCCTGCGTTCGGTGATGTCTCTGGCGATACCCTGAACCGCACAGGGTTTTCCCTCTTTGTAGATCAGTGAGCCTTCGGTCTCCACCCAGATATAACGACCGTCTTGTCTTCTGAGCCTGTACTCAGAAGGTTTTTTCTGGCGGCCGGTGCGTATGATTTCTTCAAGAGTTTTGAGTGCCTGAGGGAGTTGGCTCTCGTCAAGCATGGAGGTAAATTTGAGAGAAGGGATATCCTCTCTTTTATACCCGAGTGCTTTCAGGGCCGCCTTATTCGCATCCAGGAACTGACCGTTGATATCGTGCAGAAAGATGTAAGACATCGACCTATTAAAAAGAGCTTTATATCTCTCTTCGCTCTCTTTGAGCATGTTTCCGATTTTATGCCTGTAAAGGGCCATCTCGATTGTTGTGAACAGGTCTTTCGTTTCGAAGGGCTTGATGATAAATCCGAAAGGTTCTGTGACTTTGGCCCTACTCAAGGTTTTTTTATCAGAGTAGGCGGTCAAATAGACAACAGGAATGTTGAGGCGGGATTGAATGATTCCTGCGGCCTCGATACCGTCCATTTTCCCCTCAAGGACGATGTCCATCAGGGCTAAGTCCGGGTGGAGTTTTTCTGCTTTTTGGACGGATTCTTCTCCGGAGCTGGCGATCCCGGCGACATTGTATCCGACATGCTCCAGCTTCATCTTTATGTCTTCAGCGACGATCCGCTCGTCTTCGGCGATCAGGACCTGTTTTTTCATTGTTCTTCTCTCGAGCCAAAAGGAAAGAGTCTTCTTGTTTGAGATACAGCGTTAATTATAAGCTGGCCGAATACGAATAGAAAAGCCAAGTTCAGGTACGAAGATACGTTGTTGCGGAAGCTGTGGCAATAATTTTGAGTGAAGTTGAAAAGCGTTTCTCCCTTCTCCAAACCAGCATAATCCTTCTTTGCTTCTTTTCCCTTTTAATCTCGCCTAACATAGCACAGGGAAAAGTGCAGTGTCAATTTATATTGTCGATAAAACGAAGTCGACAATATAAATTATGTATCCTGTCGTAACATCTGTCAGAATTTGAGACACGATCCCTATTATTCATGTTACGACAAGATCAAAAGTAGATCCCTATTATTCATTGACAAAATTTCCTGCTGTCTGAATAATAAGGGAACGAAAGGAAGAAGCAGATGGCGAGGCTCTACGAATACCAGAGCAAAAGACTTCTGAAGAATGCGGGGATTCATGTGCCTGAAGGAGACTTGGCCTTCACTCCTGAGGAAGTGCGCCAGGTTGCATTCAGGATCGGGAAGCCCGTGGTCCTGAAAATACAGGTCTGGCTGACCGGAAGAGCAGGTCTGGGAGGGATTCGATTTGCGGAGAGTGGGGGAGAGGCAGAAGCCGCGGCACGGGAGATGTTCGGGATGAAGGCTAAGAATTTCGTGGTCGATAAATTGCTGGTTGAAGAAAAGCTCAAGATAAAATCGGAGTGTTTTGCGGGACTGGTGATAGATGATGCCAGGAAAGCACCTGTCCTCATTTTCAGTTCGGTGGGAGGAACAGGGATCGAAGAAATTGCCCGCAAGCATCCAGACAAGGTCTGGCAAATCCCTGTCAACATAAAGACAGGCTTGAAAGACTATGAAGTCCGCAACTTGCTCCAGAAAGCAGGGTTGTCCGGCAAGCTCCTTGTCCAGCTCTCCGGTGTTTTGACCAAGCTGTACAGAGTGGCGCGCAGGTATGATGCCCGCTCAGTCGAGATTAACCCCCTGGTTATAACAGAAGAAGACATTATCTACGCGGCTGACTGCCATCTGGCCATCGATGATTACGCCGTCTATCGTCACCCTGAGCTGGACATCGAGGTGGCCAGGGAATTCGACCGTCCCCCGACACGGCTGGAAAGGATTGCCTATCGTGTGGAAGAAAATGATCATCGGGGGACGTTTTATTTCTTACAGATGACAGAAGAGATTCCTCCTGAAGAAAAGTATATCGGGTTTCATGGTGCGGGCGGAGGCGGCTCGATGATGTCCATGGACGCCGTGCTGGATAAAGGTTTCAAGCTGGCCAATTACTGCGATACCAGCGGCAATCCCTCCGCCAGCAAAGTCTACCGGGCTGCCAAGATCATTCTTTCCCAGCCGAACCTCAAAGGCTATTTCGCTTCCGGCTCCGGCGTCGCCAGCCAGGAGCAGTACCATTCAGCCCGAGGAATGGTCAAAGCTTTCCACGAGGAGAAACTGGAGATACCGGCGGTGATCCGGCTGGGAGGCAATTATGAGGAAGAGGCCATCGAGATCCTGGGTACATACCTGAAAGATATCCCGGCTGCGGTCGAGGGGTACGGGCGGGATGACTCGCCCGAGTTCTGCGCTCAAAGGTTGGAGGAGCTGACAGAGAAGAGCCAAGCAGCCTCTCATGCTGTCAGGCCGATGAATGACCCCGAGCTTCCCGATGCTGGATACTTTTTTGAGACCATGACCGGGAGGATTTTCCTCGACCATCAGAAATGTGAGAACTGCCGGACAAAAGGCTGTATCGAAGCCTGCCGGGCTCAAATCCTGAAGCTCGAGGAGGGGAAACCCGTGCTTTCGATCCCGATGGTTGAGGCCAGGAAAGGCAAATGCACGGAATGTCTGGCCTGCGAGATCTTTTGTAAATTTCACGAGCAGGACGCTGTTACGATCTACCTTCCTATTCCGGGATTGAAGGAATACAGGGATAAGCTTGTTAAAAGCTGAATAAAATAGTTAGATAAATGGATTCTATTCTATTATGTATGGATAATTTAATGGATAAAATACACGGAAATGGCATCGCTCCCTTCAGATTTTTAACGCCATTCCCTCACCGCCCCCCTCGGCGCCTGCGTAACTCCGCACTCAAGGCATGTCACTTCAAACCGGATGTCCGTACTCAATCATTTTTCATCAGATTGATCATCTCGTGCTCAAACATACTCGGTGGCCGATTTCATCGGCTCCCCTCAGTGGACGGTTCGTTAAGGCTAAACCTGAAAGGTCGCTTCTTCCATTCCCGTGTATTTTACCCACACTTTCTGGAAGAGAACCGATAAATGAAATAGCGCAAAGTTTTTACTCCTGTTTTTTGAGTTAAAGATGGCAATCTTAGTCAACGAGAAATCCAAGGTGATGGTTCAGGGAATCACCGGAAGAGAGGGAATGGTCCGGACCAAGCTGATGAAGGACTACGGAACGCAGGTCGTGGCTGGCGTGACTCCAGGAAGAGGGGGGGAAGAGGTTCATGGAGTCCCTGTCTACGATTCGGTGGAGGAGGCTTGGGAAAAAGAAGGAAAGATCGACGCCAGCGTCATATTCGTCCCCGCTGCGCTGGTGAAGAACGCGGCACTGGAGGCTGTCGATGCCGGAGTCAAGCTTCTGGTCATCGTTCCTGACCGTGTTCCTATCTACGATGTCCTTGAAATATCCAGCTATGCTCTGGAAAGAGGAAGCCGGTTTGTCGGGCCGAACACCCTGGGCCTGGTGAGCCCGGGAAAGGCTGTCCTGGGTATGATCGGAGGCCGGGCCGAAAGGGCAAAGGAGTGGTTTCGTCCGGGAAATATCGGAGTCAGCTCACGAAGCGGCGGAATGACTTCGGCCATATCCTATTACCTGACAGAGGCGGGCTTAGGACAGAGCACGATCATCCACGTCGGCGGAGACGCAGTGGTCGGCCTCTCCCATCCGGAAGTCATCGAGCTTTTTGAGCAGGATGACGAGACAGAGATAGTGGTCATGTTCGGGGAGATCGGGACCACTCAGGAAGAGAGGGTCGCTGACCTGATAGAGCAGGGAAAGTTCTCCAAGCCGCTCATCGCATTTATAGGCGGTAAGGCAGCCAAATCCGGCACCAGGTTCTCCCATGCCGGAGCCATCGTTGAAGGCACAAGGGGTTCCTACGAGAGCAAGGTGAAAAGACTGAAAGAAGTCGGAGTTCACCTGGCGGACTCTGTTTCCGATATCCCAAAGATTGCCAGGGAGCTTCTAGACAATAAGGGAGGATGACCATGGGCGAGCTTCACTGGAAGACAGCCATCACTGACGTTAAACCGAATAAGGTCTGCTTGAGAGGTTACCCCATCGACCAGCTCATGGGAAAGATCTCCTTTGCCCAGGCCATATATCTGGTTTTAAAGGGAGAATTTCCCTCACCCGAAGTCGGCAGGCTTGTGGATGCGATCTTCGTCTCTTCTGTGGACCACGGTGCCAGCCCTCCTTCAGTCCTGACAGCCAGGACGGTCGCTTCCACGGGAGCGGAACTGAACTCAGCCGTTGCCGCTGGAGTCACAGCGATATCCCGCTTTCACGGAGGGGCGATCGAGGAGGGGATGATCCTTTTTCTGGAGATTGCCAGAAGAATGGAGGAGAAGAAGGCATCCGAAGGTGAAGCGGCCCGCGAAGTCCTCCAGGAGATGAAAGATAATGGGAAGCGGGCTTCCGGTTTCGGGCACCGCATCCACACCCAGGACCCGCGGACAGAGAAGCTTTTTTCCCTGGCTGAGGAGCTGGGACTGGCAGGGAAGTTTGTCCGGATTGCCCGGACGGTAGAGAAACTCCTGGAGGAGCTTATCGGAAAGCGCCTGCCCATCAATGTCGATGGAGCGATTGCGGCGCTTCTCTGCGAGCTGGATATTCCCCCTGATATAGGAAACGCCTTTTTCATCATTGCCCGTGTGCCCGGACTGGTGGCTCATATTCATGAAGAGAGAACCCGGATGAGGCCGATGAGAAAGATCGATCCCCAGGACTTCGAGTATGACGGGCCTGCGGAAAGGAAAGTCAAATGAGGGAAGAACTATTGGGCATCATGCCTGAATTCACGCTCATCGAGGATTCCGATCTCAAGGAAATGACGATAAATGTATGGCTTGAGGCCATGAAAGAAAGCGGCTGGACGATCAAGGACCTTTGCCAGATGCCTTTTACTCTGTTGATCGAGAAAACGCCGGTGAATATCATCGAGCACACCCGGGCCGTGACCCTCTGTGCTGTGGAGATCGGGGATATTTTGACCGAGGAATACAAGGAGCGGATCGCGCTCAACCGGGATTACCTGCTGGCTGGAGCCTTGCTCCATGACGTGGGCAAGCTGTTCGAGTATAAGCGGCAAGGAGGCAGATTCGTCAAGAGCGAGGGAGGCCTGCTTCTCCGGCATCCCATATCCGGGGCAGCCTTTGCTTCCCAGCACGGCCTCCCCAAAGAAGTGATCCACATCATCGCTGCTCACTCCAAGGAAGGGGACGGGGCCAGGAAGACCGTGGAGGCTGTGATCGTCAACCACGCTGACTTCGTCAATTTTGAGGCGTTAAAAATTTAGCCGCAGGCAAAAATTGGGGACAGTCCCCAATTATTTTAGAGGAAGGAATTTTGGGGAAGACATTCTCCGAGAAGGTTCTCGGTTTAAAAGCCGGGGCAGAGGTCCGGGCTGGCGAGGTGGTAACGGTTTCTCCCGATTATATTCTCTCCCATGATAATTCCGCCGCCATCATCAAAGAATTCAAAAAGCTCGGCGTCAACAGCGTCCGGTGCCCAAAAAAGTTGGTCATCATCCTGGACCACGTCGTTCCTGCTTCTAACGAGAAATACGCAGCGAATCATAAAGCGATTCGGGAGTTCGTGTCCGAGCAGAAAATTCCGAACTTCTTCGATGTCCAGCAGGGCATCTGCCACCAGGTTTTCTCGGAAAACGGTTTTGCCCTTCCGGGAAAGCTGATCCTGGGCGCGGATTCTCACACCACAAGCTACGGTGCCTTAGGAGCTTTTTCCGCTGGGATCGGCCGTTCAGAAGTGGCTTCTCTCTGGGCTACGGATGAGATCTGGCTCAGAGTCCCCGAGACGATAAAGATCGAGATCAAGGGGAGACTCCCCTCCGGAGTCTATGCCAAGGACATTATCTTGAAGATCATCGGTGATGAAGGCGCAGACCGGGCCAATTATAAGGCAGTGGAGTTCACCGGAGAGGCCGTAAGAAGGTTGAGCGTGGCTTCCCGGCTTGTGCTGGCCAACATGGCTGCTGAGATAGGAGCGAAGAACGGCTATATCGTTCCCGATGAAAACATAATTCCGTGGATCAAAGAAAGGGCAAGGGATGAGTTTGAGGTCATCGCCTCGGACCCGGATGCCGGGTACGAGGCTGTCCTCGATTATGATGTGTCTTCTCTGCAGCCCCAGGTCGCCTGCCCTCACACCGTGGATCATGTCAAGCCTGTTTCCGAGCTGGAAGGAATCAGATTTCATCAAGCTGTCATCGGGACCTGCACCAACGGCAGGCTGGAAGACCTGGAGGCTGCGGCTGCGATATTGAGAGGAAGGAAGGTTCATTCTCAGGTGAGAGTGCTGGTCATTCCTGCTTCCAGGCAGGTCTATCTGGAAGCCCTGAATAAAGGACTGATGAGTATCTTTGTCGAGGCAGGCTGCCTGATCCTCAATCCCGGTTGCGGTCCCTGTCTGGGGGCGCACCAGGGAATCCTGGCTCCAGGCGAGGTGGCCTTGAGCACGGCCAACAGGAATTTCCGGGGCAGGATGGGGAGCAGGGATGCCGAGATTTATCTGGCTTCACCGGCAACCGTTGCCGCTTCTTCGCTCGAGGGGAAAATCGCAGACCCGAGGAAATATCTATGAGCAGAGGGAAAGCCTGGAAGTACGGGGATGATATCAACACGGATGTGATCTTTCCCGGGAAATACACCTATTCTGTCCTGGAGCCCGGGGAGATGGCCCGCCACGCCCTTGAAGATTTAGACCCGGGTTTTGCTCAGAGTGTGAAACAAGGTGATGTGATCGTGGCCGGCCGGAATTTCGGCTGCGGCAGCTCAAGGGAGCAAGCTGCGACCTGCCTCAAAGCCGCTGGGGTCCAGGCCGTCATCGCCAAGTCATTTGCCCGGATCTTCTTCCGGAATGCCATCAACCAGGGCCTGCCTGTCCTCCAATCTGCGGAGGCGGTG
>Ga0224506_10001687_pt1 | contig 15615 bp, 12 predicted proteins | sample SF_Jan12_sed_USG_2_FD_169108 | JGI IMG/M metagenome (GOLD analysis project Ga0224506, IMG submission 169108) | Sediment microbial communities from San Francisco Bay, California, United States - SF_Jan12_sed_USGS_8_1 | ecosystem: Environmental > Aquatic > Marine > Sediment | place: USA... | reverse complement strand
TTTGCGCATAACCGCGCAAATGGATACCTTGACGCAGATAGTCCATCGCCGCCAGGTGTTCCTTCCAGGAGTTATCCAGTACCTGCAACATGACGTCTTTTTCTACCCGACGCATGATCTCTGCACCAACCGAATTAACCTTCTGATCGTACTGTTCTTGAATCTGCGCAACGATATATGCACGCAGGCCCTCTTCATCCATTTCAGTATCGGAGTCCAGCAGAGCCTTAATGTCCAGCTTGATGCCAAACTCACCTTCCAGCATCTCTTCCAGGCCATCCAGATCCCAAAGCTCATCGATAGACTGTGGCGGGATATAGACATCTATCGCATCATTCACAACGTCGTAGCGAATATCACTGATATGCTCGGAGATATCTTCCACCGACATCAATTCATTACGTTGCTGATAGACTACCTTGCGCTGTTCATTGGCCACATCATCGTATTCGAGCAGATTCTTTCGTACTTCGAAGTTACGTCCTTCCACCTTACGTTGGGCATTCTCTATCGCGCGACTGACCCAGGGATGCTCGATGGCCTCGCCTTCACCCATGCCCAGCTTTTGCATCAGCGCACCCACACGCTCGGAGGCAAAGATACGCATCAGGTTATCTTCCAGTGAAAGGAAGAAGCGCGAGGAACCGGGATCCCCCTGACGTCCGGCACGACCACGAAGCTGGTTATCTATACGTCGTGATTCATGTCGCTCGGTGCCGATAATATGTAGACCACCTGCTTCCAGTACCTCATCATGACGTTGTTGCCATGCCTGCTTGATCTTTTCGCGTTCGGCATCATTGGCAGCCTTGTCCAGCTCCATCTCGAGATTACCACCCAGTACGATATCGGTACCACGGCCCGCCATGTTGGTAGCAATGGTCACCGCCCCCGGTTGACCTGCCTGGGCAATGATTTCTGCCTCACGCTCGTGCTGTTTGGCATTCAGAACCTCGTGTTTGATCTTCTCCTTGTTTAATACACCGGAAAGAAACTCCGATACATCTATAGAGGTCGTACCTACCAGTACCGGCTGTTTACGTTTTGCACAGTCACGTATTTCGTTCAATACAGCCTGGTATTTTTCTGCCTGGGTCAGATAGATCAGATCGCCGAAATCCTGACGTGATACGCCACGATGAGTAGGGATTACCATAACCTCCAGACCGTAGATCTGCTGTAACTCAAAGGCCTCGGTGTCGGCGGTACCAGTCATACCCGAAAGCTTGTTATACATGCGGAAATAGTTCTGGAAGGTGATAGAGGCCAGAGTCTGGTTCTCCTGCTGTATCGGCACCCCTTCCTTCGCTTCTACCGCCTGATGCAGTCCCTCGGACCAACGACGTCCAGGCATGGTACGACCAGTAAATTCGTCAACAATGACGATCTCATTATTCTGTACGATGTAATCCACATCCTTGGCAAACAGGATATGTGCACGCAGCGCAGAACTCAGGTGCTGCATCAAATTGATATTTGCAGCGTCATAGAGACTTTCACCCTCTCCGATCAAGCCGGCTGCTGACATCAACTCTTCGGCCTTCTCGTGGCCATCCTCGGTCAGAAAGATCTGCTTGGCCTTCTCATCCACGGTGTAATCACCCGGACCGTCCTCTTCTTCCTGTCGTGTCAACTTGGGTATAAAGGCATTGATCTTGATATACAGATCCGAGCTCTGCTCACCTGCACCGGAGATGATTAACGGGGTTCTGGCCTCATCGATGAGGATCGAGTCCACCTCGTCCACAACGGCAAAATTCAGTCCCCGCTGTACACGGTCTTCAGAAGAGAAGGCCATATTGTCACGCAGATAATCAAAGCCAAACTCATTATTGGTACCGTAGGTAATATCAGATGCATAGGCCTCGCGGCGCTGGTCATTACTGATACCGCTGATGATGACACCGACACTCAGGCCCAGGAATTCATATAGTTTGCCCATCCACTTGGCATCACGCTGGGCCAGATAGTCGTTCACGGTAACCACATGTACGCCCTGCTCGCTCAAGGCATTCAGGTAAACCGCCAGGGTACCTACCAGGGTCTTACCCTCACCGGTGCGCATCTCGGCGATCTTACCCTGATGCAGGGCCATACCACCGATCATCTGCACATCGAAATGACGCATCCCCAGGGCTCGGACACTACCTTCGCGTACTACAGCAAAGGCCTCCTGCAATAGATCATCCAGGGTTGCCCCCTCCTGCAGGCGCTGCTTGAATTCTGTCGTTTTGGCCTTTAATTCGGCATCAGAAAGTGCAGAGATCTGTTCTTCTAATTGATTTATCTGCGAAACCGTCGCACGCATACGTTTGATGTTGCGCTCATTACGGCTACCGAATACTTTACGAAATATCTTGCTTATCATGATGAAAAATCATTCCCCATCCACATAAAAAAACCCCCTGATAATAACGCAATCACGCTTGCTTGTACGCAATTTCTCAGGATCTAAAGCAAAAAAAACCCCGGTGAGCGCTAACTCATCCGGGGTTTTTTATCATCTGTTGTATGCTTAACGATAGGCCAGTTTGATATAACGCTCAGGATCTACTGGACGACCATTTCGCCATACCTCGAAGTGTACGTGAGGACCGGTGGAGCGGCCGGTGGAACCCATCAGGGCGATCAGCTGTCCCTTTTTCACTGTTTCGCCGACATTGACCTTCATATCTTTACAGTGACCGTATCGGGTTACATAGCCATTGCCATGATTGACCTCAACCAGATTACCGTAACCATAGCGCTTGCCCGCCCAGGTGATCACGCCTGATGCCACTGCAACGATATCGGAACCATCACGACCGGCAAAATCCATACCCTTGTGATGTTCCTGCTTACCGGTAAAGGGGTCTGTACGCATACCGTAGAAGGATGAGGTCCAGCCACGCTTGATGGGACGACCAGCAGGCAATACTTCCGCCTGAAGGTTACGGTTCATCAACAGACTCTCCAGTACACCCAGCTGCTGGCTGCGATCATCCAGCTGCTTGGAGAGCCTGTCTATAGCACTAAGAAAATCAGGGATAGCGATGGAGGTCAGGCTGTCGTCATTGACTGGTCCACCCTGGGCAGGGGGCTTACCAAAATCAAATTCACCACGATCCAATTTAGCCATCTTGGTCAGACGCTCACCAAGGGCATCCAGACGTATCATCTGCGCCTGCATCTGACCCAGGCGCATGGCCAGGGCATTGACGTTTTCCTGGGCAGACTGCTTGGTCTCTTCCACCAGGTTACGCTGCGAGTCCAGTTCCTGGCGCAGGCTCAGCGATATCTCTGAAGGGGTTTGTACTGCAGTGCTTTCGCCGACCTTAAAGCCGGCAAACATCATTACTGCTGGAATCAGAATAACAAAGAACAGCATTACCGCCGAAGTTTTACGGTGGCTGAATGCGATATGTCCTGCGCCACGAAGGCTTTTTGAATGGATAATTATATTCATTTTTTATTTTACCGAACCTTTCTCATCCCGCTATGCATGCTTCAGGATATTATCCGTATATAATGAAACTACTAATGCAGACTACATCACAAATTTATGCGCCCAGCCAAACAGATATATAAATTACTCACATCATCCAAACAGGCCAAGGGTTTGTTGCAGCGCGTTGCGCATAACAAACAAATAACCTCAATCATGCAAGCCAGTTTGCCTCAACCCTTGGCAAACTTCTGTCAGGCAGGCGAACTCATCGATCACAGACTGACTATAATTACGACTTCGCCAGTATGGGCAGCCAAGTTACGATATCTGTTACCCAGCCTGCTCATACAACTTCAAAATCAGAAAATATTTTCTCAAGTTACTGAAATAAATATAAAAATCAGTAATATCTCGATACATTCCGAGGCCAAGCCCCGGCCACGCAGAATCGTTTCAATGAGCCCTGGCAGCGCTAATGTTATTCAACAAACGGCAAACTCAGTCAACGATAAGGCCCTGCGTGAATCTCTATTGCGCCTGAGCCTACATGGCAAAAAGCCGGAAAATTCAGAGCAATAGCGATTTCAGGACCATTTATTAACAGTTTTATTACAATTACGCAACCGTAATAGGTTGAGCATAAGCAATCGGCGCGTTAGCAGACTCTTCAAATGTAACCAGCTCCCAGGCATCTTCCTGTTGCATTAATTCACGCAATAACTGGTTGTTCAAACCGTGTCCGGACTTGTATCCACGGTAGGCGCCAATCAGGCTACGTCCCAGCAGATAGAGGTCACCTATTGCATCCAGCACCTTGTGTTTGACGAATTCATCGTCATAACGCAGACCATCTTCGTTCAGTACCCTGTATTCATCCAGTACGATGGCGTTATCCAGACTGCCACCAAGGGCCAGATTTTGTGAACGCAGATACTCTATATCATGCATGAAACCGAAGGTACGGGCGCGGCTAACCTCTTTCACGAATGAGGTAGTAGAGAAATCGACCTCGGCCTCCTGACCTCGGCTTTTGATCGCAGGATGCTCAAATTCGATCTTGAAGGAAACCTTAAAGCCATCAAACGGCTCGAACTTGGCCCATTTATCACCATCTTCAACGATAACGGGCTTTTTGATACGGATAAAACGCTTCGGAGCATTCTGTTCTTCGATACCGGCTGACTGCACCAGGAAGACAAAAGGACCAGCACTGCCATCCATAATCGGAACCTCTGCCGCACTCAGATCAATATAGGCATTATCAATGCCCAAACCTGCGAGAGCAGATAGCAGATGTTCTACAGTGGAAACCCGAACATCACCATCGACCAGGGTGGTAGACAGGGTGGTATCACCCACATTTTCGGGACGGGCGGAAATCTCAACGGGGACAGGCAGATCAACACGGCGGAAGATTATTCCCGTATCGGCAGGCGCTGGACGCAACGTCAGGTAGACCTTTTCACCGGTATGCAAACCGACACCAGTTGCTCGAATTGTATTCTTAAGGGTACGCTGCCTGATCATTACTTACTGTTCCATCCTTATCGGAGCCCAAAACCAAAGGCCAAGTTTAGCATATATAGAAATTCCCTTACCAGTTAATGCTTACGCTCTGGCAAGGAGACTCCTCATTCCATTGGGGACAGACACATGGTTACCCATACATGGGGTGCATAGGTGGCAAGGCCACCACAGGTAACCATAGTCTGTACAACCGATATCGTCAGGGCTTTATCTCATCCGCTGCTAATCGGCCTGCCTTCTTAAAAAAGCCGGGATATCGAGATATTCCATCGCTGAATCCTCTCCCGCCCCTTTGTAGTTATCGGCAGCAATCTTGTTGCGCATTACTGTCGGACGCTGCAATTTCTCGTAATCGACCTCGCCATTGCTGTTTTTGTGAACCAGTTTTACCGGTTTACCACCCAGCGCATGCTCATTCTGACCCAGTCCGGTAGCCACCAGGGTGACACGCAGCTCACCTTCCATCTCCGGATCAATCGCGGTACCGATAACTACCGTAGCGCCCTCGGAGGCAAATTCTTTAATCGCATTACCGACCTCATCGAATTCACCGATGGTCATATCCATCCCGGCGGTAACATTCACCAGGATGCCGCGGGCACCGGAGATATTCACATCTTCCAGTAGTGGACTGGAGATGGCCTTCTCTGCCGCTTCACGGGCACGTCCCTCACCGGTGCCAACCCCTGCACCCATCATCGCCATACCCATCTCGGACATTACCGTACGCACATCGGCAAAGTCGACGTTGATCAGGCCGGGACGGGTGATCAGCTCGGCAATACCCTGTACCGCACCCAGTAGCACGTCGTTGGCCGCCTTGAAAGCTCCCAGCAGACTCATCTCCTTGCCCAACACCGACAGCAGCTTTTCATTCGGAATGGTAATCAGGGAATCAACATACTGGCGCAACTCTTCGATGCCCTCATCGGCCACCGTAGAACGCTTGTTGCCCTCGAACGGGAACGGCTTGGTCACCACGGCCACGGTCAGTATGCCCATCTCTTTGGCCACCTGGGCGATCACCGGCGCGCCACCGGTACCGGTACCACCTCCCATACCGGCGGTGATAAACAGCATATCGGCCCCGTCGATTACCTCCATGATACGTTCACGATCCATGAGTGCCGCTTCACGACCGATCTCAGGATTGGCACCGGCACCCAGTCCCTTGGTCATGTCATGACCCAGCTGGATAGTGGTCTTCGCCGACAGGCGTTTCAGGGCCTGGGAATCGGTATTGGCGCAGATGAAATCCACCCCTTCGATACTTTGAGCAACCATATGTTCAACGGCATTACCCCCGCCGCCGCCGACACCGATCACCTTGATTACAGCGTTTTGGCTGTATGCGTCCATTAATTCAAACATTGTTAAGCACCCCTTGTTTTTTGCTTATACTGCTTTTTTTAGAAATTGCCCTGGAACCAGCTCTTCATGCGGCTCCAGATGCTTCCAAAACCCTGGTCCAGCCCACTGTCATAATGGCCATCGCCCCCATTTCTATGTCCGAACAGGAGTAGCCCTACACCTGTCGCATAGATTGGATTCTTCACTACATCCGCCAGACCGGCGACAAACTGGGGCATCCCCAGTCGTACCGGCATGTGGAAAATCTCTTCTGCCAGATCCACTGCCCCTTCCATCTTCGAGCAGCCACCGGTTAGTACAATCCCTGCGGCACAGAGGTCTTCAAAACCGCTGCGACGCAGCTCCTCGCGCACCAGCGTAAACAGCTCTTCATAACGTGGCTCTACCACCTCTGCCAGGGTCTGACGGGCCAGACGCCGTGATGGCCGATCACCGACACTGGGAACCTCGATGGTCTCTTCCGGATTGGCCAGCTGAGTCAGTGCGCAGGCATATTTAATCTTGATCTCTTCTGCATATTGGGTCGGTGTACGTAACGCCACCGCGATGTCATTGGTCACCTGATCCCCGGCAATCGGTATCACCGCGGTATGACGGATGGCCCCTTCGGAGAAGATCGCCATGTCTGTCGTGCCACCACCGATATCAACCATGCAAACCCCCAGCTCCTTCTCGTCCTCGGTCAGCACCGAGTAACTGGAGGCCAGCTGCTCAAGGATGATGTCGTCCACCTCGAGGCCACAGCGACGCACACACTTGACGATATTCTGCGCGGCACTGACCGCACCGGTAACCATATGTACCTTGGCCTCCAGGCGTACCCCGGACATCCCGATAGGTTCACGTATCCCCTCCTGGTTGTCGATCAGGAACTCCTGCGGGATGATATGCAGGATCTTCTGATCCGCAGGGATCGCCACCGCCTTGGCGGCATCGATGACCCGCTCCACATCCCCCTGCGTCACCTCTTTATCGCGTATCGCAACGATACCGTGGGAGTTCAGGCTGCGGATGTGGCTGCCGGCAATACCGGCATAAACCGAGTGGATCTGACATCCGGCCATCAGCTCTGCCTCTTCCACCGCGCGCTGGATCGACTGCACCGTGGATTCGATATTCACCACCACGCCCTTTTTCAGACCGCGTGATGGATGGGAACCGATGCCAATGATCTCCACCATCCCTTCCGGTGTACTCTCACCGACGATAGCCACTACCTTCGAGGTACCGATATCGAGACCGACGATCAGACTTTTTTCACTCTTTTTAGACATAGGCTGTCTCCCCCACAGCATATTGAGCTTCGCCCACCCGGGCAGATTTCCACTCAACAGCAAATCCGTTGGTATAACGCAAATCGACACGACGTATACGCTGGGCCTTCTCCGACAACACCTTCGGATAGACGTGTACAAACCTCAGCAATTGTCGCTCCCGCTCTGCCCGTCCCAATAACAATTCCATGCCGTTATCCAGGCTCACACGCCAGGCACGGCGCGCATCCATGGACAGGGCGCTTACCTGCAGACCCACCGGGGCCAGCAGCTGATTCATTTTTCCAAATACCGTCAACACCGCGTGTTGTTGCCCTTCAGGGCCATTAAAATGAGGCAGTCCTGCAGGATGGCTTTGTTGCGGGGCAACAAAGATCCCGCCCTTGTCATTCATCAAAGCCTTCTCACCCCAGTGCGCTACCGCATGATGTTCATGTACATTCAGGCGCAGTGTATCGGGCCATTTCCTCGTCACGCTGACCTTCTCGACCCAAGCAATGGCTTCGGTCAACTGGCGTACCTGCTCCACATCGACACTGAACAGACCACCCAGCTCCACCTCGAACAGGACAGACTGGATCTGTCTGGCCTCTACCTGCCTGAAGTCACCCTCTATCTCGATCGCCTGCAATGGCAGCGTGGTAGGAGCCGTCACATAGTTCAGCCCCCAGGTCAGTCCGGCAGCCAGCAACAAGCCAGCGATCAGGGAGAGCAGGATACGAACATCAACGACCTCCCACAGGCCACTGCTCTCCTTGTGCTGGCGCTGATTCCGCTTAGCCACGCAGCTCTCCCTCCAGACTCAGTTGCAGGATACGTATCACCAGCTCATCAAAGGTGAGTCCCGCCACCCTGGCCGCCATCGGCACCAGACTGTGATCGGTCATACCCGGCAGGGTATTGCTCTCCAGCAGCCAGGGATTGCCCGCCGCATCCAGCATGAAATCCACCCGTCCCCAGCCGGTTGAACCGAGGGCATCAAAGGCCTGTAGCGCCAGTGACTGCAACTGCGCTTCCTTGCCCGCATCCAGGCCACAGGGGCAGATGTAACGGGTATCATCAGACACATATTTGGCGTCGTAGTCGTAGAAATCCTTCGCCGTCTCCAGCATGATCAGCGGCAGCGCCCGATGACCGAGGATGCTGGCGGTATACTCGCCGCCGGTGATCCAGCTCTCAGCCAGGATCACCTCGTCATGTTCTCGCGCCCGCTGCCAGGCCGGGTATAACTCTTCGGCTTTATTCACCTTACTCATGCCGATACTGGAGCCCTCATGGGCCGGCTTGACCATGATCGGCAAGCCCAGTTTTGCCACCACCTGCTCGCTGTCAAAGCCCTCACGCAGGATCTCAAAGGCAGGGGTTGGCAGACCGGCACCCAGCCACAGCTGTTTGGTACGCAGCTTGTCCATGCTCAGTGCAGAGGCCAGAACGCCACTGCCGGTATAGGGGATACCCAGGGTCTCCAGCGCGCCCTGCAGCACACCATCCTCACCACCACGGCCGTGGACGATATTAAACACACGATCAACACCGGCCTGCTGCAGCGTGGTGACGATATTACGGTCCACATCAATGCCTATGGCATCAACGCCACGGCCCAGCAGGGCATCCAGTACCGCCTTGCCACTCTTCAGTGACACCTCACGCTCTGCGGACCAACCACCCATCAACACCGCTACCTTGCCGAATTCTTCCACGTTCATGGTTTGCTCTTCTCTCCAATGATGCGCACCTCGGTCTCCAGCTGCACACCACATTCACGTTTCACGATAGACGCCACTTCCTCGATCAGCGCCTCGATGTCTGCTGCGCTGGCTCCACCGGTATTGATGATGAAGTTGGCATGTTTTTCCGACACACAGGCCGCGCCGATCCGCTTGCCCTTGAGTCCACAACTCTCTATCAGCCGGGCCGAGTAGTCCCCTTCAGGATTGCGAAACACCGATCCGGCATTGGCCTCCTTGGTCGGCTGACTGGCACCGCGCTTGTCCAGCAGCTGGCGGATATTCTGCTGTCCAGCCTCGGTCTCGCCGGCCTGCAGCTGCAGCAACGCGGCAACAAACCATTCGCCCTGTGGCCCCGCGACGTGGCGATAGCCGATCTGATATTCATCCGGGCTACGTTGATGCAGCTCTCCCTGATGGTCGATGGTCTCCACCGCGACCACCCGCTCCCAGGTCTCTCCACCAAAAGCACCGGCATTCATCGCCAGCGCCCCGCCCATGGTGCCGGGGATACCGGCCAGAAACTCGGCGCCGACCAGTCCATTGCGGGCACAAAAGCGTGCCACCTTGGCACAGGGTACACCGGCTTCTACACGTATCTGTTGTTGACCCTGCAGCGCAATCTCCGCCAGCAGGTTGGTGGTATAGATCACGGTGCCGCGGATGCCGCCATCACGAACCAGCAGATTGCTACCCAGACCAACCCAGTAGATCGGTTCATCGCTAGCCAGGCCCTGCATAAAGATCTGCAGGTCCTGCAGATCCGCAGGCTTGTAAAATCGTTCTGCCGGACCGCCCACACGCCAGGTGGTATGCCGCGACATCGGCTCGTTTTCCAGCAGACTGCCGCGCAATGGCTGATAGGCAGTGGCCGTCATCATTTCACCTGGCTCAACTGCAGTGGCAACGAAGTGGCGAGGGAGCCGACGTTGCCGGCCCCCATCGTGATCACCAGATCACCATCCTGAACCATCTCACTCAGCACCGGCGCCACCTCATCGACCCCTTCGACGAAGACCGGATCTACCTGACCACGGGCACGTATGCCCCGCGCCAGTGCACGGCCATCGGCCTGCGGGATCGGTGTCTCACCGGCGGCATAGACCTCCAGCAATACCAGTGCATCCACCGTCGACAGCACCTGGGCGAAATCATCAAACAGATCGCGGGTCCGTGTATAACGGTGCGGCTGGAAGACCACCACCAGGCGGCGCTCGGGCCAACCGTTGCGTGCCGCAGCGATGGTTGCTGCCAGTTCGGTGGGGTGATGACCATAATCATCCACCATCAACACCTTGCCTCTGGCGGTCTCCACCTCACCGTAGATCTGAAAACGTCTGCCCACACCTTTAAAAGCACTGAGTGCGTTCTGTATCGCAGCGCCTTCTACACCCAGTTCATGGGCGATGGCGATGGCTGCCAGCGCATTGAGGACATTATGTTGTCCCGGCAGGTTCAAGGTGATATCCAGCGCTGGGCTGCCATCGGCAAAGCTGACCGTAAAGTGGGTCTCCAGTCCATGCTGGAGGATCTCGCTGGCACGCACATCGGCTTCATGCTCGATGCCGTAACTACGTATCGGCTTGGCTACATCCGGCAGCATCTCGCGGATCACCGGGTCATCGGTGCAGAGGATCGCCAGACCGTAAAACGGCAGGTGATGCAGGAACTCCATAAAGGTCTGCTTCAGGATCGAGAAGTCGCCACTATAGGTCTCCATATGATCGGCATCGATGTTGGTCACCACCGCCATCATCGGTTTCAGGTGCAGGAACGAGGCATCACTTTCGTCCGCCTCGGCCACCAGATAGCGACTGGCACCCAGACGGGCATTGGCGCCGGCGCTGGTCAGCTTGCCACCGATGACAAAGGTCGGATCCAGCCCGCCCTCGGCCAGCAGACTCGCCACCAGCGAGGTGGTCGTGGTCTTGCCGTGGGTGCCGGCGACGGCGATACCAAAACGAAAACGCATCAGTTCCGCCAGCATCTCCGCACGTGGCACCACCGGGATCAGCAGCGCATGCGCCTCCACCACCTCGGGGTTGTCGGCCTTGACCGCACTGGAGATCACCACCACATCGGTCTGCTGTACATTCTCTGCCTCATGGCCGCGATAGATACGGGCACCCAGCTCGATCAATCTTTTCGTCGTGGCATTGTCTGCCAGATCCGAACCGGAGACCTGGTAGCCCAGGTTCAGCAATACCTCGGCGATACCGCTCATGCCAACCCCGCCGATGCCGATGAAATGGATACGGCGTATGCGACCCATGCCGTGTTCGGTCGGGTTGATCGGATTTCGGCTGTTTACTTCATCAACCACGCATAACCTCCAGACAGTGCTGCATCACATCTTCGGTGGCATTGGGCATCGCCAATGCACGGGCCTGTTCGGCCATGGTAATAATTCGTTCGCGCCCACGGTCGGCATCCTCGGCCAACGGTAACAGGCGCTCCGCCAGACCCTCGACGGTCAGCTCCGACTGTTGGATCATCTCCGCCGCACCATGCTCGGTCAGGTAGCGGCCATTGGCGGTCTGGTGGTCATCCACTGCATGGGGGAACGGTACCAGGATGGAGCCGACTCCGGCCGCAGCCAGTTCGGCTATCGTCATTGCCCCGGCCCGGCAGACCACCATATCGGCCCAGCCCAGCGCCTCGGCCATATCCTTGATAAAGGGTTTCACCACCGCATCCACACCGGCCTTGCTATACACCTCACGACTCTGCTCACAATGGTGCCGGCCGCATTGATGACGTACCTGTGGGCGACTCTCCATAGGCATGCTGGCAATCGCCTCAGGTACGATCTTGTTCAGTGCCAGGGCCCCCAGACTGCCGCCTACGACAAGGATACGCAGTGGACCGGTACGGCCCCGCATACGTGCTGCCGGTTCCGCCAGCTGGGCGATCGAGATACGCACAGGATTGCCTGTATGACGCACCCGGCTGCCTGAATCGAAGGCACTGGGAAAGGCCTCCAGTACCCGGGTGGCGATACCCGCCAGCAGACGGTTGGTGACACCGGCCACCGCATTCTGTTCATGGATCACCAGCGGGCGGGCCAACAGTCTGGCCACTACCCCACCGGGACCGCTGGCAAAACCGCCCATACCGAGGACCGCATGCGGTCGGCGTTTCAACATAATCAACAGCGCCTGTATCAAGGCCAGGGTAAGACGAAACGGTGCCAGCAACAGGGTCAGCTTGTTCTTGCCACGCAAACCCTGGATGGAGATATAATCGATCTCGATCTCTGCCTCGGGGACCACCGTTGCCTCCAGACCATGGCGAGTACCCAGCCAGGTCACCTCCATACCCTCTGCCTGTAAGGCATGCGCCACGGCCAGGGCTGGGAAGACATGTCCACCGGTACCACCGGCCATGATCATCACACGTTTTACCATGATGATTTCTCCCTCATCTTCGCCTTCCGCGGGAAACGGTTTTCGTAATCCACCCGTAACACCAGCGCCAGCGCCAGACACATCACCACGATACTGCTGCCGCCATAACTCATCAGCGGCAGGGTCAGTCCCTTGGTCGGCAGCACGCCCATATTCACACCGATATTGATAAAGGCCTGCATACCGAACCACAGACCGATGCCGTAGCTCATATAGGCCTGAAACAGCTTGCCCGCCTCATTGGCGCGCTTGCCGATACAGAGGATGCGCCATACCGCAAAGCTAAAGACGACGATCACTATGACACTGCCCACCAGCCCCAGCTCCTCGGCCATGACCGCAAACAGGAAGTCGGTATGTGCCTCGGGCAGATAGAACAGTTTCTGGATACTGCCACCCAGACCGGCGCCCAGCCACTCGCCCTGACCGATGGCGATCAGGGCCTGGGTCAGCTGGAAGCCGCTATTAAACGGATCATCCCAGGGATTCATAAAGGCCGTCAGACGTTGCATACGATAGGGGGCAGAGATGATCAGTGCCGCCACCACCGCCGCCACCACCAGCACCAGCAGGCCGTAAAGACGCAGGCGTACACCACCAAGAAACAGCATACCCAGCACCGTGGCGCTCAATACTGCAGCGGAACCGAAGTCCGGTTCCAGCAACAGCAGGAAGGCCGCCAGCCCCAGCAGCGCCATCGGCTTAAGGAAGCCGGCAGCGGTGGTCGTCACCTCTTCGGTACGACGCTCCATGTAGTCTGCCAGATAGATGATCATAAACAGTTTGAACAGCTCCGAGGGCTGCACGTTAAATGGGCCCACATGCAGCCAGCGCACAGAGCCATTGATCTCACGACCGATGAGCGGCACCAGGATCAACAGTACAAAGCCAAAGATCAGCAAGCTGGTGCCACTGTGCTGCCAGAAACCCAGGTCCAATCTCAGCGCCGCCCAGGCAACACTGAGACCGATACCGACAAAGATCAGCTGACGGATCAGATAATAAAGCGGTTCACCCAGCTTGCGATCGGCGATATCGATCGAGGCCGAGGCCACCATCACCAGTCCCAGACCGATGAGGAACAGCAGCGACCAGAACAGTGGCATATCAAAACGACTCTGCTCACCGTTCACCGCCTGTGAACGTGATGCCGCCAGGGTGCGGGCAAGTTCAGTCATGACTCAGCCCCCTTACCGCAGCCATAAAAACCTCACCGCGTTGTTCGTAACCGGAAAACATATCGAAGCTGGCACAGGCCGGGGATAGCAGCACGCTGTCTCCGGAACGGGCCTGGCTCGCGGCCTGTTGCACCGCATCATCCATATCCGTGGCGAATATCACCTCGCAGCAACCGGCCACCGCCTCGGCGATCAGCCGGGCATCCCGGCCGATCAGGATCAGCAGGCGCACCTTGTCGGCCAGCGCCGCACGCAGTTCGCTGAAGTCGGCGCCCTTGCCCTCGCCACCGGCGATCAGGATCAATGGGCCATCCAACCCTTCGATGGCGGCCACGGTGGCACCGACATTGGTGCCCTTGGAATCGTTGTACCAGTCGACCCCGTCCAGCTTCGCCACCCACTGGGTGCGGTGCGGCAGGCCAGTAAACATCTTCAGTGCGTCAACCATCGCCTCACGGGACAGACCGGCCGCCTCGCCCAGTGCCAGCGCCGCCAACGCATTGGACAGATTGTGGCGACCGGGGATCTTCAACTCTTTCGCGGCGATGATCCGCTCATCACCTTTGGCCAGAAACAGCTCGCCATCCTTAAGCCGCAGACCATAGCCATCGGTATTGGCCTCCTCGAGGCTGAACCACAGTTGTTGCCGGCCGCTCTCGGCCATGGCTGCCACCACCGCATCATCGGTATTCAGGACCATGACGCCGTCGCCGCGGTATACCGCCTGCTTCGAGGCGGCATAGGCGATCTCATCGGCATAGCGATCCATATGGTCGGGACTGACATTCAGCACCACGGCGGCACGTGCGTTGAGGCTATGGGTGGTCTCCAGCTGGAAACTGGAGAGCTCCAGTACATAGAGCTCGTACTCCTGTTCCAGCAGTTCCAGTACCGGGGTGCCAATGTTGCCACCCACAGCGACCTTGCGACCGTCGGCACGCGCCATCTCGCCCAGCAGTTCGGTCACGGTACTCTTGCCGTTGGAACCGGTGATCGCCACCACCGGTGCAGTAACCAGTCGGGCAAACAGTTCTACATCACCGACCACCTGCGCACCGGCGGTGCGGGCCTGCACAATGGCCGGCTCCAGTACCGGGATACCGGGGCTAACCACCAGTACGTCGGCGGTGGACATAAGACCAGCATCAAAGCCGCCGGTATGTATCTGTATTTGCGGGCATTCTGCCTGTAATTCTTTCAGACCCGATGGTTCGGCACGGCTATCCATCGCACTCACCTGCAGGCCACGGGCCTGCAGAAAGCGCACGCAGCTAAGCCCGGTCTTGCCCAGTCCCACTACCAGGTAGTGGACATCGGCTAGGCCGTGCTTTTGCTCTGTCATATGAGTTGCCGTTGCTGCCATCTTGCCTTCTAGCGTATCTTCAGACTGGAAAGACCGATCAACACCAGTATCACGGTGATGATCCAGAAACGTACGATGACCCGTGGTTCGGGCCAGCCCTTTAATTCAAAGTGGTGATGCAGCGGCGCCATGCGGAAGATGCGCTTGCCGGTGAGCTTGAACGAGGCGACCTGCATGATCACCGAGACTGTCTCCATCACAAACACCCCGCCCATGATGAACAGCACCAGCTCCTGACGTACGATCACCGCCAGTACGCCCAGCGCGGCACCCAGCGCCAGTGCGCCCACATCGCCCATAAAGACCATCGCCGGATAGGCGTTAAACCAGAGAAAACCGAG
>Ga0224506_10001686_pt1 | contig 15618 bp, 17 predicted proteins | sample SF_Jan12_sed_USG_2_FD_169108 | JGI IMG/M metagenome (GOLD analysis project Ga0224506, IMG submission 169108) | Sediment microbial communities from San Francisco Bay, California, United States - SF_Jan12_sed_USGS_8_1 | ecosystem: Environmental > Aquatic > Marine > Sediment | place: USA... | reverse complement strand
CATGAAGGGCAGGGACTTCGAGACAACACGCAAGGCGTGCGAGAAGTTCCGGAACACACCGACCTCGGTCATAAATTTCGTAGAAGGCACGCGCTTCAGCGTCGAGAAACGCGATCGCCACAAAGATCCGTACCAGCACCTGCTGCGTCCCCGGGCAGGGGGATTTGCCGTGGCGATGTCCTCGATGGGTGACATGTTCGGCGCAATACTGGACGTGACCATCGTCTATCCTGACGGCCCGGCGCAATTCTGGGACATGTGCTGCGGAACACACGTCGAGGCGCTGGTGTCGGTGCGCGAGCGAGCGGTGGAGCCCTGGTTGACCGAAGGCGACTACGAGAACGACAAGCAATGGCGGCGCCGGGTGCAGGCCTGGCTTGGCGAGATTTGGCAAGAGAAAGACGAACTGATACAACAGACGCTCGCCAGCCGAGAGTCTCAATGACCGAAAGCCGCCAATACGACACAGTCGCGTTCGATGTCCGTGACAACGCAACGATGCTGTTTTTTGCGAAGACGACAGACATCGGCGACATCCTTGACTACCTGCTGCTCATGCGCACCGTCGACGAAGATTTCGATGAATCGATCTACATCGAAATCAACGAGCAGCAGTTCGGAGGTCACAACCTGATTCGCGAAGCCGCAATGACCGGCAACGTAATGACGTTGCGTCTCTATGAGCCCGCCGAGGCGCTCGGCGGCATCGCCGACATCGTACTGACCTGGTCGGAGACCACCGAAAACCAGGACAGCATCGAGGTTGGTGCTTTTCGGGTCCTGGGTGACACGTTGGTCGGCGGCAACGCCTGAGGCTCACATGGCCGCATCCGAGTTCAGCCTCTACATCGTGCGCTGCGCCAACGGTGCGTTGTACACCGGCATCGCAACCGACGTGGGCAAACGCTTCGCGGAGCATGAGTCCGGCCCCCGCGGAGCGAAGTTCCTCCGTGGCAGAGGGCCGTTGCAGCTGGTCTTTTCGGAAGTCGTTGGCGATCGCGCTCGCGCGACGCGGCTCGAGTACCGGGTCAAGCAGTTGAAGCGCACGCAGAAACTCGCACTCATCGACGGGCGCACCGTCTTGTCGGAATTGTAGCCGGGTCAGGTCGTCGATGCGGGCTGTGCATAGAGTGCGATAGGTTCCCCGAAGCGCGGCAGGTAAATGCGTGTCTCCCTGTCCCAGGTAGCGCGGAACCCGTCCAGCCATTGCGCCGCCTTTTCGAGATTGCCCAGGAACCTGGGCGCTGGAACGATGCTTCCGAACGGTTTCGTGAAATCATCGAAATGAATCGCGTAGACAGTCGTAGCGCCTGTGCTGGTCACGGTTTCCTGCCAGTACCTCTCGGCGTAGTCCGCATCGAGTGTCGTCAGGGCCCCGACGCTGAGCATGACCACGTCGGCGGCAACCGTCTCAAGCGCACCTTCGATGTACCCGGCGCTGCCCTGCACCAGGGTCGTCCCCTGGGCATGTTCGATCACGATCGAATAGCTCGTGCCCACCTGGAAAGCATCGATGGGTTGCGGCATGTTGACGGGCTCGTCGATCGTGCCGGGAAGGGGTGCGCTGCCGCCCCAGCCAATCGGCGCGTGCGCGGACCGCAGCAGGCGCACCCTGAAGTCGCCGAATTCGAATTGCTGTCCGCCGGTGGCCACGATGATCTGGTCGTCGGGAACGCCTGCCCCGCGCGCGATGTTCGCCGTCGACTCGGAGCCAAGTACCAATGCACTCGTCCGTCTCGCGATCGCGCCCGCGTCCATGGCGTGGTCGAAGTGCGAGTGCACGGGGATGATCGCAGCCAGCCGCCGTATGTCGAATTCATGAAGCGCGTAGTTGATGGTCGCAGCGTCGTTGACCACCGGTCGACGCAGGACCGAATCCAGAAGCGTAGGCCGGGAGAAGAAACCGTCGATCAGGATCTGCGTCTCGCCGTCGTCGAACAGCAGTGTCGTGACGCCGAGCCACGTGGCTGTGACTGAAGCGCTGTTTTCCGCGGGAAGCGGCGGTGACGCCCACCCGGTGCTGTCGAGCGAGGGTCGATCTCGCCAGAGCAGGGTGCCAATGGTAGCGAGAATCAGCAGTATCGCCACCAGGCCGGTCGCAGTCCGCTTCGCCCGACGCTTCCACATGGCTATTGTCCCGTGATGAATTTCGCCAGGTACCCGGTTGCCGGCGCAAAGTAGTTGCCGATGGCGTAGCCCAGCAGCGCCAGCAATATCGACGCGGGAACGAGGGTCTGCCGATGGTGCGCCGCGACGATCGGCGCAGACGCCGCTGCGCCGATGTTGGCGGCCGAGGCAATGGCCACGCTGTGCACGTCGACGCGGAAGATCCAGGCGCCCGCCAGCATGAACAGTCCGTGAATGAAGATCCAGATGAACGCACCGAGGACAAACACCGGTGCATCGCCGAGTCCGCCGAGTTCGGCGCGAGCCCCCATACCGGCGACGAAAATATAGACCAACGCCGTTCCGATTGCCGTCGCGCTAGGGAGTTCGGAGACCCTCGTTGTCGATAGCAGCAACGCAATCGTCGTGACGAGCAGGATTCGAGTCGTGGTCTCCGAGAAGATGCCGGCAAGTTGCGGAGACAGATCAGCAAGCCAGCCGGTCACGGGCGGCGCCAATGCCTGCCCGATAGCGGCGACACCCAGGACGACCGCGGCGAGGTACAGGTACTGTGACCGGCTGGGTGCATGATCCTCATCCACATGCATCTCTGCGGCAGCATCCATGGCGGCGAGTCGGTCCGCCGGCACACGCGCCCATTTGTTGAACTTGTCGGCGTAGTCACGTGACATCAGGAGCAGCGGCAGCCAGACGATGTAGATAACGTTGTCAGCGACAATGGCGAGACCCAATTGCGCCTCGGACGCACCCAGCATTTCCTTCGTGGCCAACATGTTTGCCGTGCCCCCGATCCAGCTTCCGGCAAGCGAGCCAACCGCTTTCCAGGCGTCGTCCGGCAACCAGCGGTGAACGACCAGGTAGGACAGCGCGCCGCCCACGACAACGCCCATCGTGCCCATGAACATGACGAGCACACCCTTGCCCATAACCTTGACGACGGCTGGCACGTTCACTTTGATGAGCATGAGCACGATGAACACGGGGAGCACGTACTTGCTGAGGCCCGAGTAGATGATGGACGAATTCGGCAGGACCGTTGTGTCGAAGATCGACAGGTTACTCAGGAATACCGGGGTCGCGTAAATGAACAACAGCGGCGGGATGTAATCGAAAAACTTGGTCTTCGAGAGATCCGCCAGCAGAAAGAAGAAGGCGGCGACGCCACACAGGACGGCGAGTACGCCGAGCGGTGATTCAATCAGGACGGTTTCCATGCAGTATCTCTCGGGCCGGACTTGGCGACCGAGTATAAAGCATCGGCCTAGCCGAAGCTGATCTGCGCGGCGAAATCCTTGCGTGCGGCTGCGTCGCGCAGCACGGCCGAATTGACAGTCAGCCAGACGGCCTGCCAGTCCTTGATCTTGCTTGGGCCAAAGACATGCTTGGCGACGTAGCTTTCGAGTTCGCGAACGTGAATGACGTTCTTCGGCGGTGCCGACGTGAACTCTACCGAGCCGGTAAAAATAACGAGGTTCTGGACGGGTACGTCGGGCACGACTTTGCGCAGCGCGCGTGTTCGGCCCTCGTTCTGGATCAGGGGGTTCAGGAAGCGTCGTCGATTGACGCCGTCGACGTTGGTCCATTGTGGTTCGTCTTCGCCGCCGAAAACGATGCCATTGAAATGCTTGGACTGGATACACAGTATCCCGCCGGCCGTCAGCATCGCGTGATCGATTTTTGCCAGTCCACCGTAGGCACCGGGCACGATGAAATCGTGCAGGACATCCGGGCTGCGCCTGGCCAGCGCCGAACGAATACGGTACTGGCCGATCTTTGCCGTTACGAACCGGGCGAGGTGATTCGCGACCGATCGAAATACGAGTGTGAGCAGCAATGCACCCGCAATCGTGAACAGGAACATCGCCGGTCCGACGCTCGTGATACCCGTCTGAGTACCTGCTTCAGCCCCAACGGCTGGGAGCGCCATCAGTGGCGTGCCGGTGATGAGCTTGCGGGCCGTTTTCAACATAAGACACAGGATAATATCCCGGCCGCAAAAAAATCGCGTAGCAGGTCACGTTTTGGCGTTCCGCCCGGGGTAGGCGAGGAAATAGCCGTCGATTTCGGCAATCCGGATCGAGGTTTCGTACGCGTCGCTGAGCCTCTCTTCGGTCAGGACGTCGTGCTTGCTGCCGTCCGCGGCGATGCGGCCGTCCTGCAGCAGGACCACCCGATCGATTTCCGGGGGGATCTCGTTAAGGTGATGCGTGACCACGATGATGTTGCGCCCGGCCGCTGACAAGCGCTGGATGCGCTGCAAATAGTCGAAGCTCGCTGCGAAATCGAGCCCGGCGGTTGGCTCGTCGAGGATCAGCGTGCGCGGCTTGTGCACCAGGGCGCGAGCAAGGATGCAGCGCCGCTGCTGCCCGGTCGACATCGCCCTGAGCGCCGTAGCGGCGAGCTGCGCGATGCCCAGTTCCTCAAGCGTTTCGCGGGCGGCATCGACCTGCTCCCTGTCCACCCGGTCCGCAAGGGTGCCGTGTACGCCGATGCTCGAGTGGAAGCCCGAGACGACGACTTCGAGTGCGGTGGTCGTCGGCGTGTAACGTTGTTGCAGGTCCTGGGAGACGAGTCCGATGTGTTTGCGCAGTTCCCAGACGTTCCACTGGTCGCGCCCGAGAATACGAAACTCCGTATTCGGCCGCGAGACGGGGTACAGCTCTCGATTGATCGCCTTGAGCAGCGTTGTCTTGCCCGAGCCATTGGGTCCGACGATCGCGACGCGTTCGTGTTGTTCGATGGTGAGATCGAGGTTCTCGAACACGCATGTAGTGCCGCGCCAGATTGTTGCGTTGCGTATTTCGACAAGTGGTACTTCAGGCTTCATGAATCTTCCAGCCGCCGCGACGGAATACGATGATACTGAGGACCGTCAGCAGGCACTCTGCCAGTACCTCCGCGAAGAATACACCCGTTGCCTCGAACGGCATTTTCGTCGCCAGGAAGAACCCTAACGGAATTTGCACAAGCCAGAAACAGACGAGGTTCAAGGTGGCCGGCGTTTCCGTGTCGCCGGCGCCGTTCATTGCCTGGACGAGGACCATGCCAATTGCGTAGAGCGGAAAGCCGATGCCGAGAATTCGCAGGCAGCTCGTGCCGATGCGCAGCACCTCGGCCTCATCGGTAAACCAGCCCGTGACGACCGGCGCGAACAGCAACATGAGCACCCCCGCGGCCGTCATGAATATCGTGTTGTACTTTGCCGCCTGCCAGGTTGACGCTTCTGCGCGGTCGGCCTGGCCGGCGCCGAGATTCTGTCCTACGAGCGTGGCGGCGGCGTTGCCAAGACCCCAGGCGGGCAGGAAAACAAACTCCATCATGCGCAGCGCGATGGTATAGGCCGCGATGGCCGGGCTGCCGAATATTGCGACGATGCGCATCATGACGATCCAGCTCGATGTGGCGATCAGAAATTGCCCGATGCCGCCGAGCGAAATACGGATCATGCGCCATGCCAGCGCCGGCACGAAGCGCAGGTGTCTTGCAGCAAACATGATGCGCCCGCGGCCATTGAGCAGGTACCAGAGCTGGTAGGCGACACCGACACCGCGCCCGATCGTGGTTGCCACGGCAGCGCCTGTCACGCCCAACTCCGGAAACGGACCCAGGCCGAAGATCAGGCAGGGATCGAGGACGATGTTGATGCTGTTGGCAATCCACAGCGAACGGAGCGCGACCGTGGCGTCACCGGCGCCGCGAAACGCGGCGTTCAGGGTAAACAGGTAGACGATGCTGAAGGCGCCGCCGAGGAGCACCGCGGTAAAACCCGAACCCTGTTCGATCACACTGTCAGATGCGCCCATCATCGCGAGCAAATCGCGCGCGAAGACGACGCCGAATATACCGATCCCCACGGACAGCAGGATGCCGACCCAGATTGACTGGCCGGTGACCTGCGCCGCGCCCTCCACATCACCGGCACCAATGCGTCTCGACACCATCGCGGTTATGCCCATGCCAAGGCCGATCGCAACGGCGTAGAGCACCGTGACCAGTGCCTCCGTGATCCCGACCGCCGCGACCGCGTCGGTGCCCAACTGCGCCACGAACGCGATGTCCACGACAGCGAAGATGGATTCCATGGCCATCTCGAGCATCATCGGGATCGCGAGCAAACCCAGCGATCTGCCGATAGGCCCGCGGGTGAAATCCTCTTCGTTGTCCGTCAGTGCCTCGGCGATGAACGACCGGGCGCGTCGCCACAGGGAGGCCAGGTCATTCACTGCCGACGAGCCCGCCGCAGTGCTATGCTGCACGCAACGACTCCCAGGGGGCGTACAGCAATGCATAAAGGCCTGCTATTCCTTCTCATCATGATTGCCGTGATCATCATTTATACGATCGCCAGGGTCGTCAGCCTGAATCGACTAAGTGAACAGCAATGGGAGCAGGCCGACAAGAGCAAACTCAAGGAGTGGGACGACGACGAGTGGGAATAGCGCGGCGCATTGTTTTACACTACGGCACTTCTGAAAAACTGCAGGGCCAGCGAATGATGACAGCCAGTCTTCGGCAAACGGGAATGATGGTCGCGATCCTGGCCTGCGGCCTGTTCTTGACCGCATGCGAAAAACAAGCGAGCGTCGACAATGAGGCCGAGAATGCCGCGGCCCGCGAAAATGTCGAGGCTATGTCCCGGGAGCATGCGGACGACTCGACGCAGCCCAGTCCCGCCGCAGAGATAGCGCCAGCCCAGGCGGTTATATCGGAATCGAGAATGCCCTATGCCGAGGTCGGCGACCAGAACGTGTACGGTTACTTTTCCGCTCCGTCCGACGTCTTCGAGCCACTGCCCGCGCTGATCGTTATTCACGAGTGGTGGGGGCTGAATGACAATGTTCGTGCCATGGCAGATCGCCTTGCCGGAGAGGGCTACATGGTCCTGGCCGTGGATCTGTACGGTGGCCGGACGGCGAGCACGCCTGCCGAGGCGCGCGCGCTGATGCTGGAGGTCGTCGAGGATCCCGAGCTGGCCAGGGAAAACATACGAGGCGCATACAAATTCCTCACGACGGCCACGGGCGCGCCGCGCGTTGGATCGCTGGGCTGGTGCTTCGGCGGTGGCTGGGCCCTGACCGCGGCACAGCTGTTTCCTGACGAACTGGCTGCGAGCGTAGTCTATTACGGCCAGGTCACGAGCGACGAAGAGAAACTCCGCCCGGTCAACGTGCCTATCCTCGGGCTATTTGCGGCCGAGGATGCGGGCATCAAGGTGGAGTCCGTCGAGGCTTTTCGCGGGGCACTTGAGCGGCTGCGCAAGGAGCACGAGATTCATGTTTACCCCGGTGTCGGACATGCTTTCGCGAACCCGACCGGCACAAACTACAACGCGGAAGCGGCCGCGGACGCCTGGGCCAGGACCATCGATTTTCTTGGCCGTCACCTGTCCGGCGGCGGTTCCTGATCCTCGGCCCCTGTGCGGCTGCAGTGCAGCCTGACCTGCAGCGGCGCGCTTGCAAAATGCACGCTTATGCGGCCCTCGTTATTGCAGCGCAATGAGGCGTGAGCGGTCGCCATGCCCGGCACGAGCAATTCGTCGCTGCGCTCGGCATCGTCATCGTCCGCGACACAGAAATTTCCGCTGGCCGCAAGTGCGATCTGCCGCGCGGGCACCGTGAGCGTGACTTCGGCGGAACGTCGATCCGCGAGCGCGTCCTTGTCCAACGTGACGTGGGAGTCCGCCACGCTCAACGTCAGTGATTCGGCGGTGCCGGAACACTTGATCGCGGCGCGCAGGCCGAAATCCAGGGCCGGCAGGTTAACCAGCTGCATCTTGGGGGCGCGCGGCACGAGGGTCGCCGTGGCTTCCTGCGCGGCAATTACGACACTTTCGCCCGCCATAGCGGTCGGAACGTAAACGGCGGCGACAAACAGCGCTAGAATGGATTGACGTTTAAGTTTCATAGACTCAAGGCTACGACACGGCGCGGCAAAAACGAAGGATACCTGGTTGATCAAGCGAGCGATGCATCTGACATACAGGGCTGCGCGGCGGATAGTCGTCGGCGTCGTTGGTGCGACCGTGCTCGTCATCGGCGTGGTAATGCTGGTGACGCCGGGGCCGGCGCTGGTTGTTATTCCCGTCGGGCTTGCCATCCTCAGTATCGAATTTGCATGGGCTCGCGCCTGGCTCAAGCGGCTCCGGGAGTCCCTCAGCAGCCGCAGTTCGAACAACCTGAACAACCGCGCCGAACAACACCGGCAACGAGTGTCTGGCGAGTAGCGCCGCCCCGCGAAACAATTCGGACAAAAAGAAAAGGGGCGCCGGTAAACCGGCGCCCCTCAAGTTTGCGGCTTGGGGGAATGCCGCCGGACCTTCCAGGTCCGTAAGAGCCGAAGTCCTTCCGGCTCGGTTTTCGGCAGCGTTTCAGCGGGTCTTCGGGGGGAGAGAGAGCCCGGTGGAGCCGCTGCCGAGGGGGGTTCTGGCAGACTACGTCCTGTCTGCGACCAGCCTAGATCTGCGGTCGGCAAGCTTGATATCAAGGTCGATCGCATTTTCGACTTCGAGCGACTTCACGGCCCGGGCTGCTGCGTCAGTATTGGCCTGTGCGCCGCCGCGGGTCGTGCTGTCTGATACGTCATGGATGGCAATCGCCGTGGCTGTAACGTCTGTGTTATCGAAACCGAGTGCGTCCTCGGCGGCAAACGAAACGCCAACCAAAACGATCAGCGCGCCGATCAGCGCGAGATTGTTTTCAATGTTCCTGGCTTTCATTAGTGGTGTCCTTACAAAATTCGGTAGTGCGAAAGGTACGAGTCAATATGCTCTGCTTTCCTTATTGCACAAGTCGTGCCAACTCCTTAAAACCATATAAAACAATGCGTTAGAGAAAACACTTTCGTTACGAAATATCGTAAATTACGAAAAATCGTAAGACTATTTACGAAATATCGTATATCATGCGCCCATGACTTCCCCGAACGACTATGAATGGCTGTTTCGCAAGGCGCCCGTCATGACGACATCGATTGCCGAAGACGGCACGTATCTCGATGTCAACGACGCCATGCTCGAACGCCTCGGCTATCAGCGCGACGCGATGGTGGGGCGGCGGCCCGAGGAATTTGCAACCGAAGAGACGGCTGAGCGCATCGTGCATGAATTGCGCCCGGCGCTCAGGCGGCGCGGCAAGCTAGAAAACAAGCCGGTTTCCCTCGTGACGGCGTCGGGTGAAGTGGTCGAGTGCATTACGAACGCCATCGTGGAATACGATACCCAGGGCGCCTACCTGCGCACCGTGGCCATGTATACGGAGCTCTCCGACCAGGCGCGCGCGAATTTCAAATACCGCACGCTTTACCGGTCGACGCCGGCGATGTTGCATACCGTCGATGGCGACGGGCTGATCATCACGGTGACCAATCATTGGCTCAGCAAACTGGGCTTCACACGTGAAGAAGTGCTCGGGCGTCCGATTACCGACTTCATGAGCGTGGACGATCAGAAAAAATATGCAGACGGTGGTTTGCGCGAGCTGATCGCGGAAGGCGACTTCAACAACCTCGAACGCCAGATGGTGACCAAGGACGGCCAGAAGATTGACCTGGTCATGTCCGCCATCTCTCATCGCGATGTAGACGGCAGAGTCGACAGGATGCTCGTTGCTTCGAAGGACGTTACCGAACGAAACCGCGCGGAGAGAGAGCTGCGCCGCACGCTGGCCGAGAACGCGCGACTGCGGGAGGAACTGGAGCAGGAACGCGACTACCTCCGCGAGGAAGTCAACGAGGCGTTGAACTTCGGCCGCATCGTGGGCACCAGCCCGGCGTTGCGACGCATGCTCAAGCGTGTCGAGGCGGTTGCGGAAACCCCGGCCAGCGTCCTCGTACAGGGTGAGTCGGGCGTCGGCAAGGAGCTGGTCGCGCGGGAGATTCACGCACGCAGCCCGCGTGCAGGCGGACCCCTGGTCAAGGTCAACTGCGCCTCCATTCCCAAGGAGTTGTTTGAAAGTGAGTTCTTCGGGCACGTGAAAGGCGCATTCACCGGCGCTCACCGCGACCGTGTCGGCCGATTCCAGCTCGCCGACGGCGGTACGATCTTCCTCGACGAGGTCGGCGAAATTCCGATGGAGTTGCAGGGGAAGCTGTTGCGCGTATTGCAGGAAAGCGAGTTCGAGCGGGTCGGTGACGACATTACAAGGTCCGTTGATGTGCGCGTTATTGCCGCGACCAATCGCAATCTCGAGCAGCTGATCGTGGACGGTGAGTTTCGCGAGGATCTCTTCTATCGCCTCAGTGTCTTCCCGGTGGACGTACCACCGCTGCGCGAGCGTGGCGCGGACATCGTGCAACTGGCCCAGCACTTCCTCCAGCAGACCTGCAAGGATTTCGGTCGGGAGACGATGACGCTGACCCGGTCGCAGGCGGGCCAGATCAAGGCGTACGGCTGGCCGGGCAACGTGCGTGAATTGAAAAATGTCATCGAACGCGCTGTCATACTCTCACCGGGTAAGGCATTGCGCCTGGACCTGTCCATGCCCGACCTCAAGTCCGACGAAGAGACGGTGACGATCGTGCAGCAACCCGGCAATGAACTGATGACCGAGGCAGAGATGCGGGATTTCCAAAAAGCCAATATCGTCAAGGCGCTCGAGCAGGCGAACTGGAAAGTATCGGGTAGCGGTGGTGCCGCGGAGTTGCTCGGGGTGCGGCCTACGACCCTCGCCGACCGGATTCGAACGTTCAAGATCAAAAGGTCGGGTGGGTGAGCCGTACGACAGTCAACCGCCTGGTTGTGGTGATACTTTTTCTCGCGCTTGTGTATGCGGTGTACGCACTGCCGATCGCAGCGCCCGTGCTGAGACTGGTTGACTGGGCCCAGGCAAACCCGGTCGCTGGCGGATTCGCCTACCTACTCTGCGTCATTGTTGCGACCGTCTTATTCGTTCCCGGATCGGGTTCCATGATGATTGCCGGCTACCTGTTCGGTCTGGGTCCGGGCACATTGGTGTCGGCCGTGGCCATTACACTCGGTGCACAATCCGCATTCCTTACCGGCCGTCTCATCGCGCGCGACTGGGTAGCGGCGAAGGTGGCGGGCAATCCGCGGCTGGTCGCCATCGAAGCGGGGTTGCGGGAAGAGGCTTTTCTCATCGTGGTCCTGACCCGCCTGTCGCTGGTGATTCCCTTCAACCTCCTGAACTACGCATACGGCATCACGTCGGTACGGGCAGGTACACACTTGCTGGCCAGTGCTGCCGGGATGTTGATGCCTGTCGCGATGTACGTGTATCTCGGAACCGTGGCCCGTGACATCGGGCAAATTCTCTCGGGCGAAGCAACGCCGACGTCGTTCGGCTACTGGCTTGGCGGCGCCGGCCTGGTGGCAGTAATTGTACTGACCTGGGTCATGCACCGCGCCGCGAGTCGAGCTCTCGCGCGTCACCTACCCGGTATGGAATCGGACAATGTTTGACGGTGTTCGCAGTACCTTTCTTGGCATGTTGCTGCTCGTGTTGCAGGTTCCCACGGACGTCATCGCGGATGAGGACGTTCTGCCGGACAGCGTGCTGAGAGCGCTGCAAGTACGGCAGGTCCCTGAGGCCACATTGAGCATTCATGTCGAGGACGTGGAAACAGGAGAGGTCGTCCTGGCGTGGCTGCCCGAAGAGCCACGCAATCCCGCATCGACGATGAAGCTCCTGACGACACTGGTTGCGCTGGATATTCTCGGCCCGACCTATCGCTGGAAAACGGACATCTACGCGCTTGGAGAAATACGCGACGGGCGCCTTGAGGGTGACCTGCTCCTCAAGGGTCATGGCGACCCGTTCCTCGTCACCGAGCGGGTATGGCAGATGCTCCGCGGGATTCGCCAGTCGGGCATCGACAGCATTACGGGCGACCTGCTGATCGATGACAGTTATTTCGACATTGGCGACTACGATCCCGCGGCTTTCGACCGCCAGCCGCTGCGAGCGTACAACGTCTCGCCCAATGCATTGCTGATGAACTTCAAGGTCGTGCGTTACTCATTCGAGCCAAACGGGCAGACCGTGGACGTCCGGCTTGACCCGCAACTCCACAACCTGCGCGTGGACAATCGCCTGAAAGTGATCTCGGGTCACTGTGGTGGTTACCAGCGCGGCATCACCGTAGCGAATAGCCGTAATAACGATCAGGTGATGTTTTCCGGGAAGTTTCCGGACGGTTGCAAGCGCTATGCGATGGACCGAACCGCGCTTTCCCACAACGCGTTCGCCTACGGCCTCTTTGCGTCACTCTGGCGTGAGTCCGGCGGTACGTTCGAAGGCGGGTGGCGGAACGCGATTGCGCCGGAGGGAGAGGAGCCCTTGCAGAGCTTCGCGTCGCCACCGCTGGCGGACATGATCGCGCGCGTCAACAAGCACAGCAACAACGTGATGGCGCGCCAGGTCCTGTACACGCTCGCTGCCGAGGCGCTCGGGCCGCCAGGCACAGAGGCGGGAGGCCGGGCGGTGGTTGCAAAATGGCTGGCGGACAACAAGCTGGCGTCCGCGACCCTGGCCATCGCGAACGGCGCAGGCCTGTCCCGCGAGGCGCGTATCAGCGCGGCGGACATGGCATCCTTGCTGCGCTTCGCCTGGCGTCAGCCCTATATGCCGGAGTACCTGGCTTCGATGTCACTGACCGGCCTTGATGGCACCTTGTCGCGGCGATTCCGGGGCAGCGATCTCGTCGGCAAGGCGCATCTGAAAACGGGTTCGCTGGATCACGTCACGGCCATCGCGGGCTACCTGCAGTCGCGGTCCGGACGCCGTTTCAGTGTCGTGGTCTTGCACAACCACGAGGATATTCACCGCGGCCCGGGCGAAGAAGTGCAGGAAGCGCTGCTGCGCTGGCTGTACGAGCAATAGCTCACACTGTAGAGCGCGTGTGCTGTAGTACACTCGCCCCCAGTACTGGAGATCGACTATGCGCCTGATTATTGGGATTCTCTTGCTGCTGCCCATCGTGGCGGTGGCGGATACGGCTTACGTGACCGACAACCTGAAGCTTGGCCTCTATGAAGCCGAGGACACCAGCGGCCGCGCCTTCCGGACGCTCGACAGCGGGCAGGCGATGGAAGTCCTTATTCGAGGTGGAAGTTACGCCAACGTCCGGCTGCCGGACGGGACAGAAGGGTGGGTCAAGAGCGCCTACCTCGTCGATGACAAGCCGGCCAAACTGATCGTTGCGGAAACCCAGGCGGAACGCGACGCGTTGGCCGCAGAGCTCGAGGCAACGAAGAAAGCCCTGGCAGAACCGGCGGCGACGATTGATGCACTCCGTAACCAGACGTCATCCCTGACCGCGCAGCTCGAGAGCGCTCAGGACCAGGTAACGGCCCTGCAGGAAGAAGTGGCCTCGATCCAGGGTATGAAGGAACGCTACAAGGGCAGTATGCCGCTCCGCTGGGTTGGCGGTGCGATCCTCGTATGCCTGGTCGCCGGATTGCTGGGTGGGCTCTGGTGGTCCGACTACCGTAGCCGCAAGCGTCACGGCGGCATACGTATCTACTAGGGCTCAAGCAGCCGCGATAGCGTTGTCGTCACAGCCCCCGCGCAGGGGCAGTTTGCGGTTCCGGAACAGCTCGTCGATCGCTTCCTGGGTTCCCGCCTTGCGCAGTTCTTCCAGTTGCCCGGCGCTGATGTGCGGTGCGAATAGATGCAGGAACTCGATCATGTAGCGGCGCATCACGGCGTCCCGGCGGTAGCCAATCCACGTTGTGCTGCGCGGGAAGAGACCTTCGGCGTCGATGACCTGCAGATCCTCCCTGTCGGAACAATCGGCGGCCATGCTGGCAACAATGCCGACGCCGAGCCCCATGCGAACGTAGGTTTTGATAACGTCCGCGTCGCGCGCCGTAAACCCGATGTTCGCCTCAAGCCCCTCATCGGCGAAAGCGCGCTTCAGTGACGACTCGCCATTGAAACTGAACACGTAGGTGACAAGCGGGTACTCGACCAGGTCGTGCAAGGTAATCTTCCGCTTGATCGCCGTGAGGGGGTGCCCTCTCGGCACGATGATCGAACGGTCCCAGCGATAGCTCGGTACCAGCAACAGATCGGAAAACAGCTCCTGGGAACCCGTGGCGATCGCGAAATCGATCTTGTTGCCGGCCACCATGTCGGCGATCTGCTCGGACGTGCCCTGGTGCAGGTTGAGTCCGATCTTGGGAAACTGCTTGCGAAACGCAGCGATGATCCCGGGCAGGACGTAGCGCGCCTGCGTATGCGTTGTGCCAATCGAAAGCGAACCATCTTCTTCTTCGTAATAGTCCGCGGCAAGACGGCGAATGTTCTCCACTTCCTGCATGACGACGCGCGCGCGCTCGATGATCCTGTCGCCAGCAGCGGTTACGCTGCCGAGACTTTTGCCCTTGCGGGTGAATATCTGTATGCCCAGTTCTTCCTCAAGCAGCTTGAGCTGCTTGCTGACGCCTGGCTGCGACGTATAGAGGCGCTCCGCGGCGGCCGTGATGTTGAGGCCGTTGTCGACAATGGCGAGGAGATACTTGAGTTGCTGCAGTTTCATTTGACGGCGTTGCGCTCGTACTCAAAGTGTCGCGGTTAGTAGTAGGACCGTCTGGCCGGCATTCAGTTTCACCCGGCGTCGCGGCAAGTCTGCAACGTATAACAGATTCTTATAACAATACGCTATAACCGTTTATCCTGTGTCAGAGCAAGCGTGTTAATTTTATGCTACACACCCAAGACAAGCGGAAAACAACAAGGATAAAGCAATGATCTACAACAATATTCTGGAAACCATCGGAAACACGCCCGTCGTGCGCCTGAATCGCATGGGGCCCGATCATGTGGATCTCTACGTCAAGGTCGAGTCTTTCAACCCGATGGCCTCGGTCAAGGACCGACTTGCGCTCGCGATCATCACCGACGGCGAGCAAAGGGGCACGCTGAAACCCGGTCAGACGGTTATCGAAGCGACGTCGGGCAACACGGGTATCGCCCTGGCCATGGTGTGTGCCGCCAAGGGCTACCCTTTCGTCGCGGTCATGGCCGATTCGTTTTCGGTGGAACGTCGCAAGGTCATGCGCGGCCTGGGTGCGAAAGTCGTGCTGACGCCAGCCGCGGAGCGCGGTACCGGCATGGTCAGGAAAGCCGAGGAACTTGCGGACCAGTATGGCTGGTTCCTGGCACGCCAGTTCGAGAACCCCGCCAACCCGGCCTATCACCGCAATACAACCGGACCCGAAATCCTGACGGATTTCGCCGGCAAACGGCTCGACTACTGGGTTTCAGGATACGGCACGGGCGGCACGATGACAGGTGCCGGCGAAATCCTCAAAGCGGCGCGACCCGATCTCAAGATCGTCGCGACCGAGCCGGCAGGGGCAGCCCTGCTCGCGGGATCGGCGTGGGCGCCGCACAAGATCCAGGGATGGACACCGGACTTTATTCCCGAGGTCCTGAATCGAGACATCTTCGATGAGCTGCGCTCAATTGCCGATGACCGGGCCATTGCCGTATCGCGCGAGCTGGCTGCGAAGGAGGGAATCTTTACCGGCAT
>Ga0224506_10001685_pt1 | contig 15626 bp, 13 predicted proteins | sample SF_Jan12_sed_USG_2_FD_169108 | JGI IMG/M metagenome (GOLD analysis project Ga0224506, IMG submission 169108) | Sediment microbial communities from San Francisco Bay, California, United States - SF_Jan12_sed_USGS_8_1 | ecosystem: Environmental > Aquatic > Marine > Sediment | place: USA... | reverse complement strand
TTTTCGAAAGGCTCTATTTCATGCTTTTTAATAAGTTTTACAATATGCCACCCATAAGGAGAGGTAAAAGGATCGGAATAATCGAGGGAGTTGTTCAATGAAAAAGCAATTTCTTGAAATTTTGGTGGCATTACTCCCACTCCAAAGGGTTTTAATTTTCCTCCTAAATTTTTGGTGTTATTATCTTCCGAAAATTGTTTGCAAACAAGATTCCACTCCATACCACTGTTGAGTTGGTCATGAATATCAAAAATTTTATTTCTAGTACTCTCCTCTTCTCCCTTTTTAGCTCGTACCATAATGTGAGCTACTTCTATTTTGTAATTAATATTTCTGTCAATCACTTTAATAATATGATAGCCAAATTGGGTGCGAATAGGGTTTGAAATTTTTCCTATAGGAGTACTATAAGCAGCGGTTTCAAAAGGGTAGACCATGTGCATTGAAGAAAAATACCCTAAGTCACCTTTATTTACTTTAGCAGAAGGATCTTCGGAAAACTGTTGTGCCAATTCATCAAAATTATTATCTGATATAGCCATTTCTCTAATTTTCACAATTCGATTATAGGCTTTCAGAGTGTCCTCAGGTAAAGCATTTTTATCTACTTTAATTAGTATATGAGATGCCTTTATTTTTTCCTTATATCGTTCGTAAGCTTCATTAACTAGACTATCAGTAATTTTATTAGTTCGCAGATAGTTTTCTGTAAGTTGATTTTTGTACTTTTCAAACTCATCTGTAAATGACTTTGTTGTATCATATCCCAAATTACGAGCTTCTATTATTTTCAGTTTAAAAACCTTATATAGCTCTAGGTAGTCTTTTATATCTTCTTTTGTGTAACCTTTTTCGTTATTGAAATTATTTTTTTTGTACATGTAAACAAACTCCTCTTTGTTTACCTCTATTTCTTTATTAATGGTAAAAAGCGTTTCTGTTCTAGCTTTGTTTGTCCTATTTTTTTGACCAAATAAACTGGCGCAAATAGTGAAACCCAAAAGAAAAGAAATAAGTATTCTCATTTTAATTCTTAGTTAAATTAATAAAGCTGCAAGTTTAGCAATTTTTAAAATTAGTTGGAGGAATGCGTAAGATTACTTTACACACAGTTTTTTGAAAAGCTTACAGGTGTTTTTATTGTTAATTTTTACAAATTGAATGTCATCCATGATTTTCTTAACAAGAATAAGTCCGATCCCACCCTTTCTTTTTCTTTCGATGAGATCGTTAACAGAGGGTTCAGAGTAGGAATTAATGTCAAACCCAATGCCTTGGTCTATGATATCGAAGCCGATGCCCTTATTGGTTTGAACATTTATAATCAGATCAAGATGATGACTGGGGTTACAATGATGAGAATGAATCATGAGGTTGGCACATACCTCATCAATAGCCAGCACCAACGTACTAATGTCGATGTCGGAAAGACCATGATTATTTAAGGATTCGTTCACAAAAGATCGAATACCTTTCAGTTGGTCTTTACTACATGATGCTGTATACTTATATTTCATTCAAATATGCTTTTGCAGCTTCTGTACTATTTTCAATTTTTAATAGTTGATTTAACCCTAATATTTCAAACACGTTCAAAACTTTTTCATTCAATCCAAATATTACAAGTTTCACATTGTTTGCTTCTATGTCTTGAATGTATGACATAAAAACTCCTAAACCAGCTGAAGAAATATAATTGAGTTTTGAACAGTCAACTAGAATTTTTTTATCTCCACCTTCAATGGCACTCTTGATTTCGGTATCTAGTTGGATTGATGAACTAGCATCAACATCCCCTCCCACACGGATCGTTTTCACACCATCATTCAAAATACTTTCAATATGTATCATTTTTAACGTATTAGTAGTTAGTAAGTTTTTTTCAATTATTAAATTTTATTACAAGTGTTGTATAATCATCATTTATAAAAGAGCTACCAGTAAAATCATATAGGTCATTAATTAATCGTTCTTGAATAATTGTAGTTGTTTCATTAGTGTTGGTATCTAAAACTTTCTTGATTCGATCGTAGCCATATTCCTCCCCATTTTTGTTACGAGCTTCTGAAATTCCATCGGTATATAATAAAATAATATCCCCTGGTTGATATGTCAGTCTATTTACATGTATATATTTATGAAAATCGCCATTTCTAAGTATACCTAGCCCCAAACCCTTATTGGTAAAAAATCGTGCTTTATTACTCTTTTTACTATAATATATTGTAGGGCAATGACCAGCCCTAGAAAATTCTATTTTTTTCTTTTCCGTATCAATTAGAAAATAAGATACTGTAATAAACGAAGTTTTTTCTAAGCAGTTGCTAATAGCATTATTAGCATTAATTAAAAATTTTTTACTTGACAAACCTAATTGAGCTAGACTTTGAAATACACCCTTCATTTGAGACATATGAAAAGCAGCTGATGTTCCTTTTCCTGATACATCACCAATTATTACTGAAAACAAATTATCATTAATCTGGTAGGTGTCATAATAATCACCACCTACTTCATCTGCTGAAACAGAAAAGGCCTTGATGTCAAATTGTTCGTTTTTATTCAAAATATCTGGTAATAGGCTAGTTTGCACCTCTTTTGCAATCTTTAGCTCCTCCTTGTAACGCTCATTTTCCAAAGCCTGATTAATTAATCGAGAGTTTTCGACCGACACCTCTGTTTGAGCTACAAAAGTTTTGATAATATTAGCCGAATCTTTATCAAAGCCATCCCCCATTTCTTTTAGTAATGCTAAAGTACCAATTTGTTGACTTTGTACATTAATAGGGAAAATGGCTATTGATTTAAAACCAACACCTTTAAGACGATTAATTTGTTTATTGCCCTTTTCCGTATTTTCATCAATCTGGCTTTTGATTTTATCAATTTTATGTTTGGTAATATTTTCAGTAAATAAATCATTTTGATCTTCAACTTCAATCCATGCAGCATCTGCTAGGACAGTACTCACAGAACTCTCTAGTAAAATATTATATACTTGCTCTTCACTTTGGTCGGTTTGTATCGACTGACTTAATTTTTGGAAATTTACTACTTCTTCTAACTTTTTCTCAAATACGGATGATGTAGGTAGATTAAATAATATAACTAGTAGGGAGAATAATGCATAGATAAAAATGAAGGCTATGAGGGATAGTAAAAAAACATTATCCCATAAATTTGTGTTAAATTGATTCTCAGCATTTATTAACCCATATAAATTTGAGCTAAAATACCCGAGATATAATAAAGTTAGAAAAATCAATAAAATGCTTTTCCATTTTTGTTTGAAGTTTAAATAAGCAACCCAGCGCATGTTAGCTGAAAGGAAAAGCCCCATTATTATCAATAGTACTACATAGTAAAGAGTTAGGTTAGGGTAAATTTCAAAAGGTAAAGCACTATAAATTATGCTGAGTATTAATATGTATTCAAAAGTGTTCCATATTCTTACCAAGAACTTAGTTTTTTGATATAGAATCAATCGCTTCCATACAATGAATGTAGATACTAAGAATACGGTTATTAGCACTAAATTAATAAGGTACACGAAATCTAGTAACAGAATATTCTGTGCTAGACGAGTTGCTTCAAGAGCTAATAGAAATAGCTTTAGGATAAATGAAATAATTGTACAGATAAGACCTGTGACAAAAATTCGCCAAAGTAGATCAGTGAAATTTACTGTTTCGGCTCTACCAATTCTAAATTTGTAGAACAAGTAAATTGCAATAATGAATAAATTAAATATAATATCAGGAAGTTTGTCGCTAATTCCGGAATCAATATTACTGGTGTTTCCAAACATTAAAAACATATCAGATACCATAAAAGATATCCATAGCAGTACTGCTATTACAAGTGCAAATTGCGATATGGCTTTTCTAGATAACATGTTGGAAGCTTCTTCTACAAAAAGTTGGAGCTAATATATAAAAAATACCAGCTAAAATGGCTGGTATTTTTTAATGGCATATAGAGTATAGTGTTATTTGCTAGAATAATTTGGAGCTTCTCTTGTAATATGAATGTCATGTGGATGACTTTCATATACACCAGCTGCAGTTATTTTTACAAATTTTGCTTTCTGTAATGTTTCAATATCTTTAGCTCCACAATATCCCATTCCAGCTTGAAGACCTCCAGTTAATTGGTAAAGCACCTCTGACACAAGCCCTTTGTATGGTACGCGTCCAACAATACCTTCAGGGACAAGTTTTTTGATATCATCTTCGGCATCTTGAAAATATCGATCTTTTGATCCATCTTCCATTGCTTCTAATGAGCCCATTCCTCTATAGGATTTAAATTTACGACCTTCGTAAAGAATTACTTGTCCTGGAGCTTCTTCTGTTCCAGCTAATAAGGAGCCGATCATAACACTGTTGGCACCACCTGCAATAGCTTTGACAACATCTCCAGAAAAGCGAACACCTCCATCAGCAATAATAGGAACACCAGTTCCTTCCAAAGCTTTTGAAGCTTCATAAACTGCTGAAAGTTGGGGAGCTCCTACTCCAGCAATTATTCTTGTAGTACAAATACTTCCTGGACCCACACCTACTTTAATTGCATCTGCACCAGCTTTAGCTAGTGCTTTTGCGGCCTCGCCTGTAGCTACGTTACCTACAATTATATCAAGTTCTGGAAAAGTAGATTTAATTTTTTTACAAGTATCAATAACTCCTTTACTATGTCCATGTGCAGTATCAATACTTATTACATCAACTCCCGCATTTATTAGTGCTTCAACTCGGTCAACTATATCTGGTGTAACACCAACTGCCGCTCCTACCCGTAATCTACCATATTGATCTTTACAGGCATTGGGTCTATCTTTGTTTTTTAGGATGTCTTTATAAGTAATAAGACCAATTAGTTTATTATTACTATCAATAATAGGAAGTTTTTCAATTTTATGTTTTTGAAGAATTTGTTCTGCTTCTTCTAAGCTACACTTTTCATATGCAGTTATCAAGTTTTTAGAAGTCATCACTTCTGCAATAGATTTTTTAAAGGCTTTTTCAAAGCGAAGGTCTCTATTGGTGACAATGCCAATAAGTTTTCCATCATTATCAATTACCGGGATTCCTCCAATTTTATGTTCTTTCATAAGTGAATTGGCATCAGCCACAGTAGAGCCCTCTATTAGAGTTACTGGATCTAATATCATTCCACTTTGAGAACGTTTCACTTTACGTACTTGAGCCGCTTGCTCCAAAATACTCATGTTTTTATGAATAAAACCAAGCCCCCCCTCTAGGGCAATAGCAATTGCCAAGGCTGTTTCAGTGACAGTATCCATAGCGGCAGAAACTAATGGAATGTTTAGCTTTATGTTTTTAGTAAGTTGTGTTTTAGTACTTGTTTCTCGGGGTAATACTTCTGAATATGAAGGGAGCAAGAGCACATCATCGTAGGTGAGTGCTTCGTATAAAAATTTTGAATTATCTAGGGTCATAGTGCAAATACTTAGAATTATTATTTGCCAGACAAAAGTACTGAGAAAGGGTGATATAAAAAATATTTAATTAAATAATAAATAGTATGCATGCATAACATATTTTGTTATATTTGTTATACTTAAAAAATTATATGAAAAGAGAAGAAACGATAGACCATCATATGAAAGCTTCGTGGCATGCCATTTCACGAATGTATAACCAACAAGCGGTAAAACATGATATTACTACTTCTATTGGCTTTGTTTTGTTAAATATACATTCAGATGAAGGAACTCCTGCTACTAAAATAGCTCCTATGATGGGATTAGAGTCACGTAGTCTTACCAGAATGTTAAAAAGCATGGAAAAGAAAGGGCTAATTTATAAACAATCTGACTTGGAAGATAAACGTTCGGTAAGAATATTTCTTACGCCAAAGGGAAAAGAAAAGAAAGAAATATCAAGAATAACCGTACTAAAGTTTAATACTATCGTACGAGAACGTATAGATTCAAAAAAAATGACTGTATTTTTTGATGTAGTGCGTGAGATTAACGAAATTATAGATCAAGGAAATATTTATTAATCAATTGGTTAGCAAATAATATTATTATAATGAAAAGAAAAATCAGAAAGGTAGCTGTACTTGGATCGGGAATTATGGGATCTCGGATTGCCTGTCACTTTGTCAATATAGGAACAGAAGTATTGCTTCTGGATATTGTACCTAAAGAACTAACCGAACAGGAAAGTGCTTCAGGGTTGAGTTTAGAGAGTAAATCAGTCCGAAATCGTATTGTGAATGATGCTTTTAACGCTACATTAAAAGCCAAACCTGCCCCCTTGTATAACAAAAAATTTGCTAATAGAATCTCCTTAGGCAATTTCGAGGACGATATGCCAAAGATAAAAGATTATGATTGGGTTATCGAGGTAGTGGTAGAAAATTTGGACATAAAAAAAACTGTATTTGAGCAAGTAGAAAAGTACCGTAAATCGGGGTCATTAATTACTTCCAATACTTCTGGTATTCCTATACACTTAATGTTAGAGGGTAGAAGTGAAGATTTCCAAAATAACTTTTGTGGAACACACTTCTTTAACCCCCCAAGGTATTTAAAGCTTTTAGAGATAATTCCTACCCCTAAAACAGATCCGGAAATTGTAGCATTCTTAATGCATTATGGAGATCGTTACCTTGGTAAAACTACTGTGCTTTGTAAGGATACCCCTGCATTTATAGCAAACCGAGTTGGAATATTTGCTATACTAAAAGTAGTAGATTCAATGCAGAAATTGGGGTTGAATATTGATGAAATAGATAAGCTTACAGGCCCTGTAATTGGACGACCTAAGTCTGCAACTTTCCGTACATCGGATGTGGTAGGTTTGGACACCTTAGTAAAAGTGTCTAACAACTTATACGAAGGTTTACCAAATGATGAAGGAAGAGAGATGTTTAAACTTCCTGACATTATTAACACACTAATTGAGAAAAAATGGTTAGGAGATAAAACTAAACAAGGGTTTTATAAGAAAACAAAAGATGAAAAAGGGAAAACCAAAATTTTGACCCTTGATCTGAAATCATTAGAATATAAACCAAAAACTAAAGTAAAATTTGGAACACTTGAAGCCACAAAGCCGATTGAAAATGTAAAAGATCGTTTCAAGGTATTATTTGGAGGAAAGGATAAAGCTGGAGAATTCTACAGAGATTCATTTTATGGTTTGTTTCAATACGTTTCAAACCGTATTCCTGAAATTGCAGATGAATTGTATAAGGTAGATGATGCAATATGTGCTGGATTTGGTTGGGAAGTAGGACCATTCGAGACTTGGGATTTGGTTAATATGAAGAAAACTGTAGCGAAAATGGAAGAAGCTGGCTACAAACCAAATCAGTGGGTATATGATATGCTGGAAAGTGGTTCAGAGTCATTCTACAAAGTAGAAGATGGTATTAGGATGTACTACGATATTTCATCAAAGAGCTATAAAACCATTCCAGGGTTAGATGAATACATCATATTAGATAATATTAGAAAAAGTAATGTCGTGTGGTCAAATTCTGGAGCCACCATATTTGATTTAGGTGATGGTGTATTAAATATTGAGTTTCATACTAAAATGAATTCTCTAGGTGGAGAGGTGTTAGAAGGACTTAACAAAGCCATTGGGATGGCTGAAGACAATTATAGAGGTTTGGTTATTGGAAACCAAGGGGCACAGTTTTCTGCTGGAGCTAATCTAGGGATATTGTTTATGTATGCTATTGAACAAGAATATGATGAAGTAGATTTTATGATTCGTCATTTCCAAAATTCTATGATGCGTGTTCGTTATTCGTCTGTGCCAGTAGTAGTAGCTCCTCACGGATTGACACTTGGTGGTGGTTGTGAAATGACGATGCATGCTGATTTAGTACAAGCAGCAGCAGAAACTTATATAGGGTTGGTAGAAGTAGGAGTAGGCTTGATCCCAGGAGGTGGTGGAACTAAAGAGTTTGCCAAGCGAGTGTCAGACATGTATCAAACGGGAGACATTGAGTTTAATGATTTACAAAATGCCTTTATGAATATAGCTACTGCTAAAGTAGCTACTTCTGCCGAAGAGGCTAGAGATTTGCATATACTAAGACCACAAGATAGAGTGTCAGTAAGTGCTGCAAGGCAAATTGCTGATGCAAAAGCAGCTGTAATTGAATTGGCAGATGCGGGATATGTTCAAAAAGCAGAAGCTAACAATATTAAGGTACATGGAAAAGCAGGAAAAGCGATGTTCTTGGCAGGTGTAAATGGCATGAGAATGGGAAATTATATTTCAGACCATGATTTAAAGATTGCTAATAAAATAGCACACGTAATGTGTGGAGGAGACTTATCTTACCCTCAGGAAGTAACAGAACAATATCTTCTAGATTTGGAAAGAGAAGCTTTCTTATCGCTTTGTGCAGAGAAGAAAACTTTGGAAAGAATACAGAGTATATTAACAAAAGGAAAGCCATTGAGAAACTAGTTGTATTAAGCTTATAGCTTTTAGTCTTTAGCTATTAGTGTTATCATTAAACGAACTTGAAACACATGAATACTAATTATAAAACTCTAAAAATATGGCAAAAGTCAGTTGACTTAGCAGTAAAAGTTTACAAATCAACTGAGCAATTTCCTCGAGAAGAAGTTTATGGTCTTACATCTCAAGTGAGAAGGAGTGCCGTTTCTATTCCATCTAATATTGCAGAAGGCTCAGGAAGAAATTCCGACAAGGAGTTTAACAATTTTTTAGGATACTCTCAAGGATCATCATTTGAATTAGAAACGCAATTGATAATAGCTAATCGTATAGGACTGTTGAAAAATGCAACCTTTCAAGATTTACAAGAAAATATTACTGAAATCCAGAAAATGAACTACGCACTTAAAAGGAGGCTAACTAATAGTTAAGTGCTAAAAAATAAAAACTATGAACGCATATATTGTAGCAGGATATAGAACAGCAGTTGGAAAGGCTAAAAAAGGCGGTTTCCGATTCACAAGACCAGATGACATGGCATCAGATGTTATTAAACATTTGGTAGGAACTATCAAGGGGCTTGATCCCACCAGAGTAGACGATGTAATTGTAGGAAATGCTATTCAGGAAGCAGAACAAGGGATGCAAATGGGTCGTATGATCTCATTATTAGCTTTAGGAAAAGATGTACCAGGTATGGTTATCAATAGATATTGTGGTTCAGGTCTTGAGGCAATTAGTATAGCTTCATCGAGAGTACATTCAGGAATGGCTGATTGTATTATTGCGGGAGGTACAGAATCTATGTCAATGTTGCCAATGATGGGCTACAAAGTAGCATTGAATTACAAAATTGCATCGGAAACACCAGACTATTATACAAGTATGGGACTAACAGCAGAAGCAGTTTCTCATCAATATAACATCTCAAGAGAAGATCAAGATGAGTTTTCATATAACTCCCATATGAAGGCATTGACGGCAATTAAGGGAGGAAAATTTAAGGATGACATTGTTCCTATTAAGGTGGAAGAAACTTCATTGGATGAAAACATGAAAATTCAGCATAAGGAGTATGTAGTAGATACTGATGAGGGAGTTAGAGCAAGTACCACTGTTGAAGGACTAGGAAAACTTAGACCAGCGTTTGCCTTAGGGGGTTCAGTTACTGCTGGAAATTCATCTCAAACTTCTGATGGTGCGGCTTTTGTAATGGTGATGTCAGAACGAATGGTAAAAGAATTAAATCTTGAACCAATTGCAAGAATGGTAAGTTATGCAGTAGCAGGCGTAGATCCTAAAATTATGGGAATAGGACCTGTAGCAGCTATTCCAAAAGCATTAGAGTTGGCAGGGCTAAAACAAAATGATATTGATCAAATAGAACTTAATGAAGCGTTTGCAGCACAATCTTTAGCAGTTCTCCGGACTTTAGAATTGGATCAAGAAAAAGTAAATGTTAATGGTGGAGCAATAGCACTAGGTCATCCACTTGGGTGTACAGGGGCAAAATTATCTGTCCAGTTATTTAATGAAATGAGAAGAAGAAAACAAAAGTATGGTATGGTAACAGCGTGTGTTGGAGGAGGACAAGGAGTTGCAGGAATTTACGAATTGCTATCTTAAGACACTAGACATAAGGATTTAAGAGATAAGAATATATACTATTTTGAATGAGTAATATACTAGATGGATATATAATATTATGAGTAAAAACAATTTCAAAGAGTTTAAAGTTTGGCAAAAATCAAGAGCATTGGTAAAAGACGTTTATATATTGCTAAGGGCTTTTCCAGATGATGAGAAATTTGGATTGATTTCTCAAATGAAGAGAGCGGCAATTTCCATTCCTTCAAATATAGCAGAGGGTACAGGAAGAGGAACAAATAAAGACTTCAATCGGTTTCTGTACATTAGTCTAGGATCATCTTATGAATTAGAAACTCAATTTATTTTATCTCAGGATTTGGAGTTTATTAAAGATGAAAAAGCACACGAAATAATTAATAATATAAGTGAGGTTCAAAGAATGATTCATGGCTTAATACAATCGTTGGACAAAAGTCTATAATCTGAATATCTTGACTCTTACATCTTAATTTTAAAAAAATGACAAAAAAAGCAATTAAAGGAGGAGAGTTTTTAATTCGTGAGACAGAGGCACACGAAGTATTTACTCCTGAAGAATTTACAGAAGAGCAAAAAATGATTGCTCAAACCTGTCGTGATTTTTTGGACACAGAGGTTTATCCACATTTGGATGAAATAGACTCGATGAAGAATCCAGATATTATGCCTAATTTGATGGATAAGGCTGGAGAACTAGGACTTTTAGGAACTTCGGTTCCAGAAGAATTTGGTGGTTTTGGAATGGATTTCAATACAACTATGCTCGTGTCCGAAGTTATTGGTGGAGGTCATTCATTTGCTGTAGCATTAAGTGCTCATACAGGTATAGGAACACTACCAATTTTGTATTACGGTAACGAAGAACAAAAGCAAAAATACGTTCCAAAACTTGCTTCAGGAGAATATAAAGCTGCTTATTGTCTTACTGAGCCTGATTCGGGGTCTGATGCTAACTCTGGTAAAACTAAAGCTGTCCTTTCGGGTGACGGAAAACATTACTTGGTTACAGGACAAAAAATGTGGATTACCAATGGTGGGTTTGCTGATATTTTCATTGTGTTTGCCAAAATTGAAGATGATAAAAATTTAACAGCTTTTATTATTGAGAAGAGCTTTGGTGGAATTACTATGAACGAGGAAGAAAAAAAGATGGGTATTAAAGGTTCTTCTACTCGTCAGATATTTTTCAATGATTGCAAAGTGCCAGTGGAAAATATGCTTTCAGACAGGCAAAATGGATTTAAAATTGCTGTTAATATTTTGAATGTTGGTAGAATTAAATTGGGAGTTGCTGCTATAGGAGCCTCTAAAATGATCGCTAATAAATCAACTGAATATGCTAATGAAAGAAAGCAGTTTGGTACTCCAATAGCTAATTTTGGAGCTATAAAGCATAAATTAGCCAATATTGCAGTGAAAACCTTTGCTTCCGAATCAGGGCATTATCGTGCTTCACAAAACATTGACGATGCCTATAATGCTTTTGTAGCTGAAGGGATAAATCCAGGAGAAGCACGATTAAAATCTTTGTACGAATTTTCCATTGAATGTGCCATTTTAAAAGTACATGGCTCAGAGGTGTTGGATTATTGTGCTGATGAAGGGGTTCAAATCTATGGAGGGATGGGATTTTCTGCTGAAGGTCCAATGGACAGAGCATATCGTGATGCACGGATTAATAGAATTTTTGAAGGTACTAACGAGATCAATCGTATGCTTTGTATTGACATGTTGTTGAAACGTGCAATGAAAGGAGAACTTGATTTGATGGGACCTGCCATGGCAGTACAGCAAGAGTTGATGTCTATTCCAGATTTTGGAGCAGATGATGACTCCACTCTTTTTGCTAAAGAGAAGAAAGTATTAAGAAATCTTAAAAAGGCTGGCTTAATGGTTTCTGGAGCTGCAGTACAAAAATACATGGACAAACTGTCTACTGAACAAGAAGTGTTGATGAATCTTGCGGACATGTTAATAGAAGGGTACATAGCAGAATCTACTTTATTGAGAGTGGAAAAAATGGTGACAGCAAAAGGAGAAGATGCATGTGCTATCGAAATTGACATGATGAAAATATATATGAACGAAGCTACTGAAAAATGTGTGTTGGCTGCAAAAGAAGCTATTTATGCTATTAGCGAAGGAGACACGCAGCGCATGATGTTGATGGGCTTGAAACGATTTACTAAAACAGAGCCTTTTAATTTAAAAGATGCCAGAAGAAGAGTCGCTGACCATATGATAAAGGAAAATAAATATCCTTTCTAGAGGTTGTAAACATTGATACCCTGTAATAGAATGAAAAAATAGTGTATTAAAACTCCCCGAAGAGTAATTTTCGGGGAGTTTTTTTTATTTACATCAGCTTGTGTTGCGTTACCAGTATAATTGTTTAAACACGCATTATGCAATAGAGAATCCCTGCCTTGCCGGCCAGGCAGGTATTACATCCATAAAGCACTGTGAAATAGATACTTCATTTTGATTATGCGCATCACCATAGCGGTGCTATGCTTCTTTGCATAACCACCTATTTCTTTGTGCTTTATAGCTTCATTACGAATTATATTGCATAAAGTGGTTTAAAATAAAATGGCTGAGGTGTTTCATCTTTTTGGCGTTTCTGCTCCTGTTCTATTACCATCGAATACATCACCTTGTTTAGCCGATATAACAACTTCCGATTATTGCTGTACATCTTCTGTTAAAGTAACATTGAGTTTAAATGACTGGCTCAAAGTTAAATATATATCGTCTTTTGTGTAAGTTCCGTAGCCAACAAATAATATGGTGATTTTGTAAGAACCACCAACCCTCATGTTTCGAATTCTAAAAAAACCATAGTCATCCGTAGCGTTACCATACCTTGACCCAGAGGGTGTATGTAAAGCTATAACCGAAGCTCCAAGAAAGGTTTCATTTTTTTTCGTCTACTACTTTTCCATTCATGGAAGAAATAGTAACTTTTTGTGCAAAGGCGATTGTACTAAATAATGTTAGTATGGCACACCCAATTAAATTTTGTAATTTGTGTTTCATAGTATAGTTGGTTTGTTTAATAATTATAAAACATATAATTTTTCGGTATTAATTTAATCTTTTTTATTTAACTTCACAAAAATTAGACTCTTTTGTAGTAGAAGCGATATTTTTTTTTAAAACAAAAATGTAGAGACATGCTAGAAAACGTAAAATTAAATTTCAATGAAGATAACTTATTGATACTCAACGTAGCTTTAGGAATTATCATGTTTGGTGTGGCTCTTTCGTTAGAAATCGGAAACTTTAAGGCTTTATTAGAAAAACCAAAGGCACTAATTACTGGAGTTACATCTCAATTTTTATTGTTACCATTTCTCACCTTTTTACTAATTCTAATTATTGACCCATTACCAGGGTTAGCACTTGGAATGATTTTGGTTGCAGCTTGCCCAGGAGGAAATGTTTCCAATTTTTACACCTCTTTGGCAAAAGGAAATGTAGAGCTATCTGTTTTACTTACTGTAATTGCTTCAACATTGGCAGTTTTTTTTACACCTATAAATTTTAAATTCTGGGCAGGAAACCTTGAAAATACTCCAGCAATATTTGAACATCTACAAGTTGATTTTTGGAAAATGGTATCCACTATATTATTTGTTCTTGTTATTCCTTTAATTTCGGGATTAATAGTAGCAAATAAATTACCTAAGCTTACTAAAGTAATTGTTAAGCCGATAAAAATATTATCAATAATTATTTTAGCAGTTATTATTATCATGGCTTTTATGGCCAATTTGGAGATTTTTAAAGAGTATTATCAACATATTGTTTATTTAGTATTAATACATAATGCTGTAGCACTAGTGTCTGCTTATTTCTATGGTCGATTGCTAGGAAATGAAGAACGTAATTGTATTACTGTATCAATGGAAACAGGAATTCAAAATTCAGCATTAGGACTAGTTCTTATTTTTAATTTTTTTGATGGTAACGGAGCAATGGCTATTATTACGGCTTGGTGGGGAATTTGGCATTTAATTGCTGGATTTGTAGCCTCACAATTTTACGCTTATCGCACAAAATTATTATTACAAACTAGTAGCTGATACATGGTATATTCGATACTAAAAAAATACAACCTTATTATGTTGTATTTTTTCTTCAAACGTTTTGAAACAAATGGAAAAGAAAAAATACCTTTAAAAACACCCAAAATTTTTGTCACAAATCATCAAAATGCATTTTTAGATGCAATAATTTTAGGTTGTAAATCCAAAGAACCAATTCATTATTTAACTAGAGCCTCTGTTTTTAAAAAACCATTTGTAAAATGGTTACTCAGCCTGATAAACATGATGCCAATCTATCGCATTAGGGATGGTATTAATGCTGTAAAGAAAAATGATGAAGTTTTTGAACAATGTATAAACATTCTTCAAAAGAAAGGCAGTCTACTTATTTTTGCTGAGGGAAATCATGGTTTACAACGTAATCTTCGCCCATTACAAAAAGGGATTAGCAGAATAGCCTTTGAAGCTGAAAAAAGGAATAATTTTGAGTTGAACATACAAATAATACCTGTCGGGATGAATTATGATAAGCACCACGCTTTTCGTAATAATTTTTTCATGAACGTTGGAGACCCATTTCCAATGAAAGATTTTGAGGAAGAATTTAATACTAATAATGCGGAAGCTATGAATACTTTATTAAAAAGATTAGCAAAGCAACTAACGCCCTTAATATTAAATATTAAAAAAGAAAATTACGATATCACTGAAAAAATTTGGCTGGAAAATAGAGAAAAACAGAAAAGCTTAAAAGCTCAATTTGAATATGATCAACAGCTTATCAATAGCATTGAATCAGGGGAATTTAAGGGAGCGAAAAAGAAAGTTTCAAATAAGAAAAAATATTTTTGGGCTAATCCATTGTGCTGGTATGCTACTATCAATCATTTTTTTCCATTTTTAATCTTAAATAAAATATTAAAATCCATTAAAGATCGTGCCTTTTGGGCTTCTATCAAATTTGCTTTAGGATATATATTAGTACCACTTTTTTATAGCATTCAATTCTTCGTGTTTTTCTACTTTTCTAATAACTTGATATTATCATTGTTGTATCTATTCTCTCTACCGATTATTGGTTTAGCAGTGTACGACCATTACAAATCAGATGCTTTATAAAGTCAGAATGGCAGTAAATTTTATAATACTCAAAAGAGTGATAAACTTTTAGTAAATAACTATTTGATCACAACTAAATTTCACATTGATGAAAAAAAACATTACCTCATTATTAGCCATATTTTTATTTTCAATAGTTGCTGTTGCACAGCAGCTTGATTTGAGCTACTATTTACCCAAAGAAACTCATTATAATTCTGAAATTCCTAAGCCTTCAGATGTTATTGGCCATGAGGTTGGAGAGTGGCATATAAGTCATGATCGATTAGTAAATTACATGTATGCTATTGCAAATGCTTCGGATAGAATATCCATAAAACAAACGGGACAAACACATGAAGGAAGGCCTCTATTGATTCTTACAGTTACC
>Ga0224506_10001683_pt1 | contig 15639 bp, 14 predicted proteins | sample SF_Jan12_sed_USG_2_FD_169108 | JGI IMG/M metagenome (GOLD analysis project Ga0224506, IMG submission 169108) | Sediment microbial communities from San Francisco Bay, California, United States - SF_Jan12_sed_USGS_8_1 | ecosystem: Environmental > Aquatic > Marine > Sediment | place: USA... | reverse complement strand
GGAGTAGCTTGTTAAGGCGAAAACAGATCTATGCCAGCTAGACCGAGGGGATGTGTATGACCTGACCGGTTCTAAGGCTGTCGTTCTTCAGTTCGTTGCTGTCGCGCAGTGTCTTCATCGAGACACGGTAACGACGAGAGATGGAATTGAGGGTCTCGCCAGCACGGATAACATGTGCCTGCTTGGGTGCGTTGCGCATTGCCAGCAAGGAACCCGGTGGAGGATTTTTGCTAAAATAACCACGTACACCGGTCATGACTGCGGTCGCCAATTTGGTCTGATGTTTACTGGTCTTCAATTTACGTTCTTCATCGGGATTAGAGATAAACGCCGTTTCCACCAGGATCGAGGGGACGTCTGGTGACTTCAATACCACAAAACCCGCCTGCTCTACACGATGCTTATGTACCTTACCAACACCCTTTAGTTCTGCAAGCACGTTTTGACCCACATCCAGACTGGCTTCAATGGAAGCGGTTTGCGACAGATCCAGTAAGACCGACGCCAACACCTCATCCTTGTCGTCCAGGCTCACACCACCGATCAGGTCGGCCGAGTTTTCACTCTCCGCCAACCAGCGGGCGGCTTCGGAGGTAGCACCCTCAGGAGAGAGGGCAAACACAGAGGAACCGCGTGCCTTATGATTCTTGAATGCATCGGCATGGATTGAGATCAATAGATCCGCTTTGGAGTCACGCACCTTGGTCACCCGATCTCGCAGGCTGATATAGTAATCACCAGTGCGTATCATTACCGCGCGCATACCCTCTTCCTTATCCACCAGAGCCTTCAGCTTGCGCGCAACCTGTAGCACCACATCCTTTTCACGTGTGCCCCGATAACCCAGGGCACCGGGGTCTTCACCGCCGTGCCCCGCATCGATGGCGATAACGATGTCACGACCACTATTTTTGTCACGCGCGGATTTTATCTCTACAGGTGATCTGTTACTGACCGTCTTGGTCGGGGCTATAGTCTCAGAACCCTTAAGGTCCACCACCAGACGGTGACCATAACGACTATTCGGTTTAAGGATAAAGGTGCTGGGAGTAACCCTACGATGCAGATCCAGTACCACACGGTAACCGTCCTTACCTCGGGCAGCACTGCGCATGCCTTTAAGCCAACTCTGATCGAGTTGTGAAGGCTCCAGCTTAAGGCCAGAGGCCTGGGTGTTTTTAAGATCAATGACCACGCGGTCAGGGTTGGAAAGGATAAAAAGTTTATGCTCAGCTTCGGCACTAATGTCGAAGACCATGCGCAGGCTATCGGGGGCTTGCCACATTCGCACACTGTCCACACGCACCGGTTCAGCGGCCTGCAGCGAAGCGGCAAAAATCAACAAAACGAATGTGGCAAGGGTGCGCATCATCTTAAAAGCCTGGTTATACCTGTCTATTGACTATTCTGCCTTGTGCTGATCATGGCTTCAAGGATTAAATTAACATAAATTACAATATGTTACAGTGTATACCTAAAAAACTTATCAATATTTAGCGCAAGCTTGCTGGAATATCAAGGTTTTTACCTGTGAAATCCGAAAGATGGAGCAGTATCTCATGCCCGAGCGGAGTCTTTGCGCGGCAACAGAGATCGCGCCCCTCTGGCAGATACTGGATCTCGATAATCAGATCGGCCTTAGGCAGGAAGCCCTCACCCTTCTCCGGCCACTCCAACAGACACAGACTGTGTGCATGGAAGTAATCACGTATGCCCATGTATTCCAGCTCTTCGGCATCACACAGACGGTAGAGATCGAAGTGATAGATCTCTCGTTTTCCAATGGTATAGGGTTCTACCAGGGTATAGGTCGGGCTCTTTACCGTACCCTGATGTCCCATTCCCCGCAGGATTCCACGCACCAGCGTGGTCTTGCCGGCACCAAGATCACCGTGTAGGTGGATCACCCCGCCATCATCAATGGCATGGGCCAGATCAGAACCAAAGGCCAGCATCGCGGCCTCATCGGGCAGACTTATGGAAAAAGTAGACAGAGACATTGGCTATGTAAGATTGGCCAGACGGCGAATATGGGGATAAAGATCACTGGCCAGCAGACCGCGCTCACCTTCTATGGCTGCGGCATCACCGGCGGCACCATGCAGGCAGGTACCCACCTGGGCCGCCTGCAAAGGATCCATGTTCTGCGCCTTGAGTCCGGCAATGATGCCGGTAAGCAGATCGCCCATGCCTCCACTGGCCATACCGGGATTGCCATCTGCACAGATATAGATGCGTTCGTTTTCTCCGATGATCAGCGTGCCGGCCCCCTTCAGGACGATTACACCACGATATTTTTTCTGTAGTTCACGAATGGCATGAAAACGGTCTGTTTCGATATCAGCCACGGAACAGTTCAGTAAACGTGCTGCCTCTCCTGGATGTGGGGTCAATATCCAGTTGCCACGAGCCAGGGGCTTGTTGGCCAAAAGATTCAACGCATCCGCATCCAGAATCAGAGGTTGCGGGGCGGCTAGTACCTGTTGCAGCAGCTGCTGACCCCATCCACCCTGACCCAGTCCCGGGCCGATGGCGATCACCGAGGCCTTCTGCAGCAGTGGTGCCAGCTCCTCTGTGGTCTCCACCCCGTGACACATCAATTCCGGTTGTTGATTACCCAGCAGTACCGCATGACGGGCACGACTGGCTACCGAGACTCGCCCGGCACCACTACGGGCAGCTGCGGTTGCAGCCATTTGTGCAGCCCCGCTCATACCATTGTCGCCACCAATCACCAGCACATGGCCGAATTGACCTTTGTGGGCCGAGCGACGTCGGGGTTTCAGGTGGTGCTGACGATCATGATGGTATTGCATCAAATACGCGGAGGGCACCAGGGTATCGTAGACCGCCCTGGGCACATCAAGATCCTCGAAGTTTACCGCCCCGGCGTACTCCGGTCCCTGGGCGGTAAACAAACCCTGTTTCAAACCGATATAGGTGATGGTGACCGAGGCGCGCACGGCAATGCCCATGGCTCGACCCACGTCCGGATGCAGACCAGAGGGGATATCGATGGCCAGCACCGCTACCTTACTGAGATTGATCGCCTCGATAGCAGAGTGCCAGTGGTCTTTTACTTCACCGTTGATGCCGATACCCAACAGGGCATCCACCACCACGTCGAAATCAAACAGCGACTGGCCTTCGTAGTTATGCAGTTCACAACCGATCTTTTGCATCACCTGCGAGGCGTTGAGAGCATCATCCTGCAGACGGCTGCGATCACCCACCTGGAAGACCGACACCTGCAGTCCCGCCTCATGTGCCGCGCGGGCCAGTACATAACCATCACCAGCATTATTGCCCACCCCACACATCACCGCGATGTTGCGGGCCTCGGGCCAGCATTGTTTGAGTAGTTGATAGGCCGACTTACCCGCATGGGCCATTAAAGTAGCACCGGGCATGTTGTGTTGCTCGATAGCGGTGCGCTCCAGGATCTTCACCTGCGAGCCACGATATAGGTTTGTTGGCAATGCTTGCATGTGGGTTATCATAACCCTATGGATCAACAACAGAAAGCCTCGCAGCTACCTTCTGAGGAAAGCCTCAAACAGAACATCCGTCTTTGGGGCCTGGAACTGGGTTTCCAACAGGTAGGATTCAGTGACATCCAACTGGGTGAGGCCGAGTCTCGTCTGCATGACTGGCTACAACAGGGTATGCACGGTGAGATGGGGTTTATGGCCAAACATGGCAGCAAACGTAGCCACCCTGCCGAGCTGGTTGAGGCGACCTGCTCGATTATCTCCGTGCGCATGGACTATATGCCCGAGGCCATGAACGGCGCTGCGCAACTGCTGGAACAGAGCGAAAGGGCCTATATCTCTCGCTATGCACTGGGACGTGACTACCACAAGCTGATGCGTAACCGTCTGCAAAAGCTCTATGAGCGTATTGCTGCCGAATACGGTCCCTTCGGTTATCGGGTCTTTGTGGACAGCGCACCAGTGCTGGAAAAGGCCATTGCAGAAAAGGCAGGGCTAGGCTGGATCGGTAAGCACTCCAACCTTATCCAGCAACAAAGTGGCTCCTGGTTCTTTCTCGGTGAGATCTACACCAATCTGCCACTGACAGCGGAACAAAAGAGCGACAACCACTGTGGTACCTGTAGCGCCTGTATGGATGCCTGTCCTACCGATGCCATCGTCGCGCCCTATGTGGTGGATGCACGTCGCTGCATCTCCTATCTCACCATCGAATTGCATGGGGCGATCCCCGTAGAGTTTCGCAAGGCCATGGGCAATCGCATCTACGGTTGTGATGACTGCCAGCTGGTCTGTCCCTGGAACCGCTTTGCCGAGCCGAGCCAGGAGGGAGATTTTCAGGCCCGGCATCATCTCGATGATGTCAGCCTCATTGAGCTGTTTGCCTGGAGTGAAGAACAATTCCTTCAGCGCCTGCAAGGCTCCCCCATCCGCCGCATCGGCCATGAACGCTGGCTGCGGAATATTGCCGTGGCCCTGGGTAATACAGTGGATAATAATCGGAGTGATACCCAGTCCAAAGAAGAGACGCTTGCGGCATTGCAATCCCGCGCCGAGCATCCATCTGCTCTGGTACGCGAACATGTGGCCTGGGCGCTGTTACAACATGGGGTACAAATCCCGTCAACAACATAACAAAAGGCAAGACAAACATGGCCAGGATACTGGGTGTGGGCATCGCCACACTGGATATCGTCAATGAGGTAGACCACTACCCTGCCGAGGATGAGGAGATGCGGGCCACGGCACAGCATGTGCGCCGAGGTGGTAACTGCACCAACACCCTTACCGTACTGTCCCAGTTGGGTCATGGATGTGACTGGTCCGGGGTATTGGCGGCGGAACCGGACGGTGGGCGCATCGTGACCGAGCTGGAGCAATTTAGCATCGGCCATCAGCACAGCCTGCTGCAGGCTGACGGCAAGGTACCCACCTCCTACATCACCCTTAACCGGGCCAATGGTTCACGCACTATTGTCCATTACCGTAACCTTCCCGAACTGCCGTACGAGGTCTTCGAGAGCATCGACCTGACCGACTACGACTGGATCCATTTTGAAGGGCGCAATATAGGTGAGACCAAAAGGATGATGCAGCGTTGCCGTGAACACTACCCCGATATCCCCCTCTCACTGGAGGCAGAAAAACCCCGCGAATCCATAGATGAGCTGTTTTCCCACGCCGATGTTATCCTCTATTCACGCGCCTATGCACAAGCCCTGGGTTATAAACGGGCGGAGGAGTTTCTTCTAGGCATGAACGAAAAGGTTCCGACCGCAACCCTCTACTGTGCCTGGGGTGCACAGGGTGGATACGGGCTAGTGGATGACAGCCTATTCCATCAGGCAGCCTTTGCTCCCGAGGTACTCGTCGATACCCTCGGTGCCGGTGACAGCTTTAATGCAGGCATCATCCACGCACAACTGCAACAACAGTCGCCACAGGAAGTACTACACTACGCCTGCCGCCTAGCCGGTTACAAGTGTGGCCGTAGCGGACTGGACATTCAGGCTTTTGAATAAATCGAAAAGAGGAAATGTGCAATGCGAAAAATAACTTTAGCCGCCACTGTTGTGATCTCGTTAGGCAGTAGTCTGAGCCTGGCAGATAGTCCGACAGTCACTACAAAAAGCCTGTCAATGCATCTGGCCAATCAACTGGCTGTGGCAGCGTCTGATACCTGCACCAAACAGGGTTACCAGGTAGCCGTCGCGGTGGTCGATCGCAGTGGCAACCTGCTGGCCTTTGCGCGCGACCCACTATCCGGTCACCACACTATCGCCGTCAGTCAGGGCAAGGCCTACACCGCAGCCACCTTCCAGAGCCGCACCCTCACCATGCAGGACAATCAACAACTGCGGGGGGCTCCAGGGGTCTTACTTATAGGCGGTGGGGTACCGATCCGCATCGGTGGGAATTTCTATGGTGCGGTTGGGGTGTCAGGAGCACCGGCGAAGAAGGTCACTGGTGATGTAGATGAGGGCTGTGCCAACGCAGGTATCGATGCCATCCGTGAAGCGGTGGAGTTTGCAGAATAACTAGCTGAGCGCCCCCCACTGTCTGCGCAGGCGTTGCCGGTGACTCTGCAACCACTGCAGAGCGATAATGGGGGCCGCAGAATTAATGCGCCCCTGTTCAAGTAGTCGCACGGCCTCATCATAGCTTGCACTACTAACGCGGATATCCTCATGTTCCTCATCCAGACCGTGGATACCCTCCGCCTGTGAGGCATCCACGCGCCCACAATAGAGGGATATACGTTCCGAGGTGCCACCGGGGCTAACCAGATATTCGGTAATAAACTCCAGCTCGGCCACTTCGCAGCCCATCTCCTCTTTCACCTCACGCCGCGCCACATCCAGGGCATCCTCACCCTCCTTATACATTCCGGCGACAAACTCCAGCAACCAGGGTCCACCCGGGGCAGACATGGCGCCGATACGAAACTGCTCCAGCAGGACGATCTTGTCCCGCAGCGGATCGTAGGGCATAACCACCACAGCATGGCCACGCTCGAACAACTCACGTGACATCACCTCACTCCAGCCACCAGCAAACAGACGATGGCGTAGACGGTATTGCTGCATCTGAAAGAAGCCCTGATAAACACATCGGTGCTCAAGCACCTCCACATCCAGTAGGGTAAATGTCGCTGTATTATCTTGCTGACTCATTCGCAAACACCGGGCCTTTGTTTTATGGTGTATTGAAAAGGCATCATCAAACCCCATACAAGTAGATAGACACACATTGAGGTACGGACAATAACACATGGCTGATAAAGAACCTCTGGAACCCGAATTCATCTACAGCGAAACCGACTCCACCGAACTGGAGATTGCTGCCAAGCTGTTGCCCACCCGCATCTATTTGCTGCCCCTGGCGGAACGGCCCTTCTTTCCGGCTCAAGCTATGCCGCTGGTACTGGATCATGATCCCTGGCTGAATACCATCGAACTGATAGAGGAAGCCCCTCAACAGGTGGTCGGTCTGGCACTGGTTGAGACCAGCGATCTGCAAAATGCCCGCCCTAGTGACTTTCATGAGATGGGTACCCTGGTACGCATGCACCATCCAGCCAGTGCCAAGGATAAGGTCCAGTTTATCGCTGAGGGTTTCCAGCGCTTTCGTATCAAACACTGGCTCTCCACCAAACCTCCCTTCGAGGTCTTGGTTGAGTATCCGGATGATGTCACGGTTAAGGAAAAAGAGAGTGACGAGGTCAAGGCCTACGCCATGGCCATCATCAATACCCTGAAAGAACTAATCCCCTTAAACCCTTTGTACAGCGAAGAGCTGCGCTTCTTCCTCGATCGCTTCAGCCCCAACGAACCGGCCATGCTGGCGGATTTTGCCGCCAGTCTCACCACCGCCTCGCCGCTGGATCTGCAAGAAATACTGGAAACCATCAACATCCGCAAGCGCATGGAAAAGGTATTGGTGTTGATCAAGAAAGAGATGGATGTGGCCAAGCTACAGGCACAGATCCGCAATCAGGTAGAAGAGAAGATGAGCGAGCAACAGCGCAAATTCTTCCTTCGTGAACAACTCAAAGAGATACAGAAAGAGCTTGGCATCGCCAAGGATGACCGTACCGCCGATGCAGATCGTTTCCGTGAGAGATTGGAGGCCCTAACCCTGCCAGCGGCCACTCAGGAACGCGTCGATGAAGAGATGGACAAGCTGGCGATCCTGGAAACCGGTTCACCGGAATATGGTGTCACCCGTAACTACCTGGACTGGATCACCGCCCTGCCCTGGGGGAGATTTTCCGAAGATATCCTCGATCTAAAACGGGCCAGAGAGATCCTCAATAGAGATCACGATGGCCTGGAAGATGTGAAGGAACGTATCATCGAATTCCTCGCCGTGGGTTCACTCAAAGGCGAAGTGGCCGGTTCCATCGTCCTGCTGGTGGGCCCGCCAGGTGTCGGTAAGACCTCCATCGGTCAATCCATCGCCCACGCCCTGGGACGCAAGTTCTACCGCTTCTCCGTCGGTGGTATGCGCGACGAGGCCGAGATCAAAGGCCACCGCCGTACCTACATCGGAGCCATGCCAGGCAAGTTCATCCAGGCACTGAAGGATGTGAATACCGCCAATCCTGTGATCATGCTGGATGAGGTGGACAAGATCGGTGCCTCCTATCAGGGCGACCCCGCCTCGGCCCTATTGGAGGTGCTGGACCCGGAACAGAACAGCGAATTCCTCGACCACTATCTGGATGTACGTTTCGATCTCTCCAAGGTGCTCTTCGTTTGTACCGCCAACCAACTGGACACCATCCCCAGCCCTCTGTTGGACCGCATGGAGATCATCCGCCTCTCTGGCTACATCGCCGAAGAGAAGATGACCATCGCCAAAAACCATCTATGGCCGAAACAACTGAAAAAGGCCGGCCTGAAAAAGAATCAGTTAAAGTTCGGTACCAAGGCCCTGCGTCACCTGATCGAAGGCTATGCCCGCGAGGCCGGGGTGCGTAATCTGGACAAACAACTGGGACGCATCATCCGCAAGGCCGTAGTGAAGATACTCGACGGCGCAGAGACACCCATCAGTGTCGACGTGGACGTACTGGAAAACTATCTGGGCAAGCCGGTATTCACCAACGAATCTCCACTGGACGGCATCGGCGTGGTCTCCGGCCTGGCCTGGACCTCCATGGGCGGTGCCACCCTCAGTATCGAGGCCACCCTAGTACATACAAAAAATCGCGGTTTCAAGCTCACCGGAAAACTGGGCGAGGTGATGCAGGAGTCCGCCGCCATCGCCTACAGCTATGTCTCCTCCCATCTGGCGGCATACAAGGGCGACCCAGACTTCTTCGACGAAGCCTATGTGCATCTGCATGTGCCGGAAGGGGCGACACCGAAGGACGGCCCCAGTGCCGGTGTCACCATGGGTACTGCCCTGCTATCGCTGGCACGCAAGCAGCAGATCCGCAAGGGCATCGCCATGACTGGTGAACTGACGCTAACGGGTCATGTGTTTCCGGTTGGGGGCATACGTGAAAAGGTCATCGCCGCACGAAGGGTAAATTTGAAAGAGCTATTGATCCCGGCAGAGAACCAGCGCGATTTTGATGAGTTGCCGGATCATATTAAGAAAGGGTTTAAGGTGCATTTTATTTCGCACTTTGATCAGGTGCCGGGGATTGTTTTTCCTAAACGGTAGTTGTTGTATTAGGGACGGTGGTGTATTTAACCCAGAGTTCGCAGAGACGCAGAGTGCGCAGAGAAGAACGAGATATAAATGCACCCAGGATGGAGTGGGATCAAACGGGCTTTTGTTATTCTACAGTAGGCGATGAATATTTTGTGCGCTATCGCGGATTTTATTTTAATGCGCTTATTTCGCCACTCATTCGGCACATCCATATAGTCGTACCTATGTGTACCACGGCAAAAAAACGTCCGTGTTTGTATCCCCTCTGAGTGCCGATAATACTTGTATGCCCACGGGTTCGTTTTATGTCTGTATTTTCTCCGGTACTCGGCAAGCGAACTTAAAACTCAAATATATTTATTATAGTCAGTCAGTTAATCACATTTCATTATGCTAGAAAGGACATGAAACGGAACATTCGATGTCGATTGGGTACTAATTCGACTAATATAAATAGCATCATTATTCTGGCTTTACCCTACTACCTCGGGACAATAAAGAAGGATCAATAAGTGAAAGCATCTGTATACATTGCAACAACCCTTGATGGCTTTATCGCCAGAGAAAACGGCGACCTCGATTGGTTGCCGGGAAGTGACGGAACCGTCGATGCGGATCTTGAGAATGAAGATTTTGATTATAACACCTTTATGGATTCCACCGACACCTTGGTGATGGGACGAAACACTTACGAAATGATTACCTCTTTTGGTCATTGGCCTTATGAAAATAAACGGGTGATTGTTTTGAGTAGCAGCTTAACTGAGGTAGAAAACTCGGCTGAACTAAAATCCTGCCCACCTGAAGACCTATATAATGAACTGGAAAGATCTGGTGCCAAGCATGTGTATATCGATGGTGGCAAGACCATTCAGGGTTTTCTGAGAGCAGGTTTGATTGATGAGATCACCATTACCAAAATACCCGTTCTTATTGGCACAGGTATTTCTCTATTCGGCCCACTTGAAAAAGATTGTCATTTAAACCATATAGAAACCAAGTCCTACAAAAATGGATTTGTTCAGAGCAAATACAATGCATTACGGCAACATGTTCTTTAATTATCGAAACTTTTAATCGAGAATAGCTATTGTAAAGTATTCACTATTAGTACATCCACCGCTCTTAATCCCCCTTCGACGCAGTCGAGAAGCGCAGGGACCAATCGGCAGGACTGCCGATTGGGACGACTATAGTCGCCCGGTTCGGGGTGAGGCACAGATAAGTGCCGAATCAATCCGTCAGGGAAAGTCGTGGGTGGCGCTTCTTTGCTTACTTTTATCATGCCCTTTGGGTATTTATGCCAAGTACCCAGAGGACATTGAAAAAAGTAAGTCGCCTGCGGTGCGACACGAATCGGCAAGACAGCCGATTCGCACGGCGATAGCCGTCCGTTAGGGTGAAGTACATGGACGTACTTCATGACGCCGTATCAAAATAAAATCATCACGAAATGATTCAATTAAAATATATAAACAAAACTCACACCACAGGAAAGACCATGCATTACCTCCTCTACTACCACTACATCCCTGACTACCTGCAACGCAGAGATGAGTTCAGAAAAGAACACCTGACCCTAGCCTGGAAATCCCACGAACGTGGTGAATTAATCCTTGGTGGTGTCATCGATGATCCGATTGATGGTGCGGTATTATTATTTAAGGCCGACTCACCCCAGCTCATAGAGACATTTGTCGAATCAGACCCGTATGTAAAAAATGGTCTGGTAACCGACTGGCGTATACGTCCATGGAACACAGTGGTAGGCGAAGACGCTACGACCCCTATCAGGGAATAGATAATCAACTGAGTAGAAAATATGCTAGCACAATTACTGAGAAAGACAGCCCATAGTGTCCCAGCAGGTGTATTACGCTGGTTTGCAAACCTGTGGTCACCATTTTTTGGCGCAGGGATCAAGATCACCTACATCAGTCCAGATTACCGGCTTATTCGCGTGCGGATGAAACTTCGCTGGTATAACAAGAACTATGTGGGCACCCATTTCGGTGGCTCCATGTACGCGATGACCGATCCCTTTTACATGCTCATGCTGATCAATATTCTCGGCCGTGACTATATCGTTTGGGACAAAGGCGCCAATATCGAGTTTTTAAAGCCTGGACGTAGCACCTTGTCGGTTACCTTTACCCTGGATGACGCACAAATAAAGGCGATCAAACACAAAGCTGACACTGAGGAAAAATATGTGTTTGAACTACCCGTTGAGGTTTTGGATGATGCCGGTAAAGTGGTTGCAAGGGTTAGCAAGAGCCTTTACGTGCGTAGTAAGTTAACAGCGAGAAATTAGCTAACGAGGTTTTTGTGGCAAAAAGGCCAGACGCCTATATTAAACATGATGGCAGAAATACACTGCTTGCGCATCGTTACAAAACAAAGTTTTTGACGACAGAAAAATAGACCTTCGACTCTTTGTTTGTGGTGATATCTTCATAAGAATACGTTACGACCAAAATATCGCGATTGAAGGCGAAGCGAAATCCCACGCTAAGGTCTTGTCCAAGAACCGTTGAACCGAATGTATGTCCATAATGAAGAGCCAGATCGATATTGTCGACAAGGGACAGACGTGTACCTAGATCCAGATAATGTGCGTCTCCTTCACCATAATAAAATTTTGCATAGGTGTGATTTTTACTAAGCCCGTAATAAAACTCATGGGATATAGGAGCAAAGCTAATGTCCGTATAAAAATATTCTACAGCACCAAAATCAAAGACAAGTCCATCATACCAATCCAATTCTGTTTTTATCCCGCCGTACAGATCTATTTCTGCTCCGCTGGCAACATTGGAGGCAAACAGGCCCGCATAATAGCCAGAATCCTTTGCTTGGAAAATTTGATACATTGATTGAATCGCGGGAATATCATTCGTTTGCGATAAACCTCTCAAGACGTAATTATCCGTTAACGAGAAGTTGAAACTCTGCTCCGCGGAAAAGATGCTGGTCAGCGGAAGAAACATTATGGCCATAATAAACATTATTCTTTTCATAGTATTACTTCCCGCTTACAGTCCTATGAGACTCAATTGTAACCTGTTAATACATTTCCTTTAAAACATTAGCACATTTATCATTCCTATCCTCGCTTCCACAAGTCCTATTACTAGATATAAGATCAACCCTATCACATAGATGTCATAACTAAAAAATCAGACAGGTTACTGACAATAATACCGTGCATCGTCGGCTTGCCATGCACCCTACTCCTAAACCTTTTGTTCTGTTGTAGCTCTTTCATGACTTTTCAGCCATATCCCAATAAAAGACTAGATGTTTTTATAAATAATCAATAGTAGTATGTATTATACGAAAATAATCACACATTACTGCTTCGGAGTCAGGCCAATTGATGGATAGTGTCAGCCCTTATGTCCTCATACCCTTTATTGCCTTTGTCGTAAATCTTATCTTAACGGTTTACATCGTCGCTCGTCGTCGCGAGGGTGAGGTATATATAGCCTACTTCCTCTTTTCCCTATCCCTGACCTGCTGGGCCTTGATAGATTTTGGTCTATGGACACACGTATTCGATGGATACTACACACCTATATTAAAGATAGGAGCCATCTTCTGGCATGCGGCACCCTTTGCCTTTCTGAATTTTGTTTACACCTTTATCAAACGTCGTCGCGACAAGTTGTATTGGTTATTCGCTTATACTGTCGCGGCAACACTGGTACTAACCATAACAACGGATCTGGTAATCACCGGCCCTCGCTTGCTCTCGATAGCCGTTATTGATTATCCTGGCCCTCTACACAATCTGGTTTCCTCTGTATCCGGGACTCTACCCTTCCTGACGGGACTGGTATTGTTGTTCCGTGCAATGCGAAATAGTCGTGATGTAAGTCGACGTCGGCTTATGGCTATGATCATAGGCGGAACTCTATTTGGCCTATGTCTGACCCTGCTAACCATGATAATTATTCCCGATGTACTGATGAACGAGTCGATCCTACCTATGCAGGATATAGCATTCCTGATGAACTCTATCGTAATTTTTATTGCTATAAGAAGATTCAACTTTCTTGAACTTCGTGTGGCAGATATTGCGGATGATCTATTCTCCAGAATGCGAGACGGCATCATTCTTCTGGAATCCAATGGTGATATAAAACACATCAACTATGCTGCAATAAAAATGCTTGGCCTTTCTAGTGAAGAGTTGAAGAATAAGAATTTCAGTCTGGGCCAATTCTTTGACAATGTGGAGGATGATAGGGATGAATTCAGTCATCAGGAATTTCACTTCGGCGAGGGAAATGAAAAGCGTTTTTTCGATGTCAGTAAAACACTAGCCATGAAGGTTAATGGAAAGTATGCCGGCATTATTACCATTCGGGATATTACCCACCATAAACAGCATGAGCTGGAGCTTATGCTAATGAACAGGGCTCTGGAGCAAACCAGGGATAAGGCCCTGAAAGCCAATCAGATGAAAAGTCAGTTCCTTGCCAATATGAGTCATGAGTTACGTACACCACTAAATGCCGTCATTGGTTATAGTGAGTTAATCTCTGAAGATGCTGGTGGTATTGAGATGACAAACATTGTTGACGATGCCAATCGAATCAATGCTGCAGGCAAACACCTATTGAGCTTGATCAACGATATTCTTGACCTGTCCAAAATAGAAGCAGGCAAAATGCAACCCTATATAGAGAAATTCAATATAAATGTTCTGGTCGAGGATATTACCGCTTTAGTGAAACCAATGATCGATAAAAATAATAATGAACTTCTGGTGGAGGATATCTCTGAGGAATTGTATATGGACTCAGATCATACCAAGGTACGCCAAATCATCTTTAATTTCCTCAGTAATGCGGGCAAATTTACCAAACATGGACAGATCAAGTTCACGATTAGCTTACCTGATCAACACAGTATCCGTTTTTCCGTAGAAGATAACGGCATTGGTATCAAGCAGAGTAAATTGAGCCAACTGTTTGACGCTTTTACCCAGGCAGATGCTTCCACCACACGTAAATACGGTGGAACCGGCTTGGGACTGGCTATATGCAAACGCTATGCGGAGATGCTGGGAGGGGAACTTGATGTTAAAACCGAAGAGGGTGTGGGCTCGGAATTTTCGGTTTGCCTACCACTGTCTTATTATAATAAACACGAAAAATAATTCGCTTAAATACTTGTGAAAGAGATACGCTTATACTGACTAGTGGCTTAATACGTATCCGGCTATTTACCTAACCACTGTTAATAAGCATTTTTCTTCTCTTCCGCCCGGCCTTTGGTTTTATCCAGAGCTGCATTACGCTGTGTCAGCATCTCACTCCATCCCAGCGTATTCTCTTCAATGATCGATGCCAGCGCCGCCATATGATCATCTCGCTCATTCAGGCAAGGAATAAAGTCGTACTGCTCCCCACCCGCCTGAAGAAAATATCCCCGATTCTCTTCGCCGATCTCTTCCAGCGTTTCCAGACAGTCAGCACTAAAACCAGGCGTGACCACCGCCACATGCTTCACCCCCTCCGCCGCAAGTCCCTTCAGAGTTTGTTCCGTATAGGGTTGTATCCATTCAGCTTTACCGAAACGGGACTGAAAGGTAACCAGATACTCATCCTCACTCAAACCCAGTTTCTCCGCCAATAGACGACCTGTCTTGTGACAGTGGCACAGGTAGGGATCACCGTCCTGCTGAGTGACCCTGGGAATACCGTGAAAAGACATCAGTAGCTTTTCTGGCTGGCCGTTTTGTTTCATCTGCTCACGTACGCTGTTGGCCAGAGCCTCGATATATAGGGCATTGCCGTGGTATTGATTAATAAAGCGCAGTTCCGGAATCCAGCGCCAGCGACCAATGACTCGACTTACCGCCTCGAAGGTCGAGCCTGTGGTGGATGAGGCGTATTGCGGGTAGAGTGGCAACACCACTATACGGCGGGCGTTGGCAGCCTTTAGCTGCTCCAGTGCAGAGGCGATGGATGGCGAACCATAGCGCATCCCCAATACCACCTTCACCGGTACAGAAAAGGTCTCACTCAGTGACTGTTGCAGCCTCTGCTGTTGCCTCTTGCCGATCACCATAAGGGGTGAACCCTCATCGGTCCAGATCGACTGATAGGCACGCGCGGACTTGCTGGGACGAAAACGCAGGATGATGCCATGCAGGATCAATAACCAAAGCAAACGGGGGATCTCAACCACTCTGCGGTCAGAGAGGAACTCTTTAAGGTATTTACGCAAGCCTTTGCTGGTAGGGCTATCGGGGGTACCCAGATTGGTGATGAGGACACCCAGGGTCTCGGGCTGATCATGTTGAAAAATTTCTTCACCCTGGTAATTGAGCATACTTCTTCCCGCGTCTTTTTTAGTGTATTGGGAGTATACCTGCCATCAGGCTGGATGATAACCACAAACAAAAAAGGCCGCGATAAATATCGCGGCCTTTTTCAATATCGAAACAAACTGGGCTTAGGCGTTTTCTGTA
>Ga0224506_10001682_pt1 | contig 15657 bp, 7 predicted proteins | sample SF_Jan12_sed_USG_2_FD_169108 | JGI IMG/M metagenome (GOLD analysis project Ga0224506, IMG submission 169108) | Sediment microbial communities from San Francisco Bay, California, United States - SF_Jan12_sed_USGS_8_1 | ecosystem: Environmental > Aquatic > Marine > Sediment | place: USA... | reverse complement strand
GTATGCGTTGGAGAATAATTCGACTGTAAAAAACGCTAAACTAAATGAAGATATTTCGGATGCTCAGGTTAAAGAGTATACAGCCATTGGTCTTCCTCAGTTAAATGCTAATGTTGGGTATACGCATAACCTTAAAGTCCAAACAAGTTTTATTCCTGATTTTATATCTCCAGCTACCTATGGAGTTCTTTTTGATGAGGGCTTGCTTGCAAAAAAGGATTTGGGAGAACCAGCTACATTGCCCGCAGCTTTCGGAACTAAATTTAGCGGTAATGCTGGAGTGTCTATATCACAATTAGTTTTTGATGGATCCTATTTTGTAGGATTGAAAGCTTCGAAGACGGTTAAAGAACTAGCTACAAAACAATCAGTTATGACCAATATTAAAGTTGCAGAAAATGTATCAAAGGCATACTATGCGGTATTAGTTTCTCAGCAAAAATTGGAATTATTGGCAAATAATTTTAGTCGTATTGATAGCTTATTGCGTGACACAAAAATTTTAGAAAAAAATGGATTTGCTGAAAAAATTGATGTCAGTAGAATAAAGGTAGCGTTTAACAACACAAAAGTAGCGTTAACTAGCTCAATAGATATGTTAACTGTTACAATTTCATTATTGAAATATCAAATGGGAATGCCTATGATTAGTAAACTTACTCTTACAGAGAAACTTGAGTATTCTTCACTTGATGATGTTAGTGAAGTTTATAATGTTGAGTACAATAATCATATAGAGTACTCTATTATGGAGACAAACGATTTATTGAATGATTTAGATCTTAAAAACCATAAAGTGCAATACATGCCTCGTCTATATGGATTTTTAAATGCAGGTTATACAGCAGGTACAAGTTCGTTTTCTGATTTAACCAATTTTAATTCCGATACTTGGTTTGATTACCAAAATTGGGGACTTTCCTTAAACATTCCAATATTTGATGGTTTTCAAAAGAAGTATGCAATCCAGCAGAGAAAGTTGAACAAAATGCAAATTGAAAATCAATTTGAGTCAGTAAAAAATAGTATTGACTTAAATATTCAAGCTACCCAAATAACAATATCGGCAAAGATTAGTGCGCTAGAAATCCAAAAAGAAAACATGGAACTAGCAGAAGAGGTATATCGAATTACTGAAATAAAATATAAAGAGGGAGTAGGATCTAATTCCGAAGTTTTGGATGCAGATACTGCACTTAAGGAAGCACAGACTAATTATTATAATGCTTTGTATGAAGCTCTTGTAGCTAAAATCGATCTTGACAAAGCATACGGAACGTTACTAAAGGATTAAAACAACAACTAAAATATCGAATTAACAAAGCCCAATACAATGAAAGGTAAATTACTAATAATCACTATAGTTTCACTTATTGCCACTGCTTGTGGACAAGGAGAAAGCGAAATAGAAAAAAAGAAAGCGGAGTTGAAGGAGCATAAAACAGAACTACATGAACTGAAAACTAAAATTGCTGAAATTGAGGCGAAATTGGGAGAACTTGATTCTACTTATGGCAAAAAGGAAAGTAATGCAGTATTGATTACTACTGTTAAAATTAAAGATTCTTTTTTTGAGCATAAAATAGAGGTTCGTGGCGAAGTTGCTTCTCGAAAGAATATACTTATTAGCCCTGAAACATCTGGTAAAATAGAAGCCGTAAAAGTTACAGAGGGACAGCGTGTATCTGCTGGGCAAACACTTGCTGTATTAGATGGAAAGATACTTCGTAATTCTATTGCTGAAGTGCAAACTATGTTAGAATTGGCAAAAACAATGTTTGAAAAACAAAAAAGACTGTATGACCAAAACATAGGTACTGAAGTACAATACTTGCAAGTAAAAAATAATAAGGAATCACTAGAAAGAAAACTTGTAACATTGCGATCACAGCTTTCAATGACGGTAATAAAAGCACCTTTTTCAGGGGTTATTGATCAGCTAGAAGCCTTGGAAGGAGAAATGGCAAGGGCGGGATCCCCATTTATAAGGATGGTAAACCCTAAAAATGTATATATCAAGGCAGATGTGTCAGAACGATTTATTTCTAGCTTCAAATATGGGGATGATGTAGAGGTGTATTTTCCATCTCAAGATAAGCATTTGACATCATCTATTGCCGCAGTGAGTACAGTTATCAATGGTCAAAACAGAACATTTGAAATTGAGGTAAAATTACCGAAAACTAATTTTGAAATGAAACCTAATCAGGTAGTGGTATTGAATTTAAAAGATTACCAAAATAACAAGGCACATCTAGTGCCTACCAAGGTAATTCAGAAAGATAGTAAAGGAAATTTTGTTTTTGTAATTGAGGATGCAACTGCTAAAAAAGTACATGTTACTACTGGGAAAAGCTTTAATAATCAAACTGAAATATTAACTGGCTTGGAATTGAATTCTTTAGTGGCAAACGAAGGGTACAGAGAGCTGGCTGAAGGCGTTAAAGTAAGAGTAGCAACTAATACTTTTGGAGAATCTACTGCTAAAGCTACTGCCAAATAATCTCAAATTTTTGATGATAATTTCCTAAAATGATGCAAGAAAATCAAAAAACAGATAACCCTCACAAAAAAGAGGTGATAAAGGAATTTGGTTTAACCACATTGTCCATAAAAAATAAAACTACTGTTCTTGTATTAACATTCATTATAGTAGTGGCAGGTATTGGTACTTATATTGGTTTACCCAAAGAGAGTTTCCCCGAAATCCAACAGCCAATAGTTTATATAGGCACTCCTCATCCAGGTAATTCTCCAATTGATATGGAGAATTTGATTACTCGACCGTTAGAAAAAGAAATAAATACTATTACAGAAGTAGATCTTATAAAATCGACTTCAGTTCAGGACTATTCTACCATAATTGCGGAGTTTACCCCCGACACTGACGTTGAAGATGCACTTACAAAAGTGAAGGATGCTGTGGATCGTGCGAAGCAGGAATTGCCTTCCGATTTACAGACAGATCCAAATGTGTTTGAAATGAATTTTTCTGAATTCCCTGTAATGAATATTAATCTTTCGGGAGATTTTAGTTTAGATGAACTTAATGAATATGCCGAATACCTAGAAGATGAAATTGAGAAATTTTCAGAAATATCAAAAGTAGAAATTCGTGGAGTTGATGAAAAAGAGCTAAAAATAAATGTTGATCCGTATCAGATGGAGGCACGTATGGTCAATTTCGGAGATATTGAAAATGCGATAAGAGCTGAAAATATATCTATGTCGGGAGGGAATGTACTGGAAAATGATATTCGTAGGTCAATTCGTGTGGTAGGTGAATTTGAAAAGCCTGAAGATTTATTGGATGTAGTTGTGAAAAGTGAAAACGAAGCAATTGTTTATCTGAAGGATATTGCCACTATAGATTTTGGATACAAGGACAAACAAAACTATGCACGATTAAGGCGTGATCCTGTGGTGATGGTAGATATCATTAAACGAAGTGGAGAAAACTTGTTAGTTGCTACCGACAAAATAAATGAGGTGTTGGCATATGCTAAAGAAAATAAATTTCCTCCTGGCTTAAGTATTAATATTACCAATGATCAGTCAAAGCAAACTAGAGATATGGTAAGTAGTTTGGAAAACAATATTATCTCAGGTGTAATACTAGTGGTTTTAGTTTTATTGTTCTTTTTGGGAACTAGGAATGCTCTTTTTGTTGGAATAGCTATCCCTTTATCCATGTTTATGGCATTTCTTATCCTTGGGTCATTTGGGATTACCATAAACATGATGGTGTTGTTTTCACTAATAATGGCGTTAGGTATGTTGGTGGATAATGGAATTGTAGTAGTAGAAAATGTATATCGACTAATGGAAGAAGGGTTCTCCCCATTTGAAGCGACTAGAAGAGGAGTAGGAGAAGTGGCTCTGCCAATTATAGCTTCTACAGCTACAACTCTAGCAGCATTTTTACCTTTGGCATTTTGGCCTGGGATGATGGGTGAATTTATGAAATATTTACCGATTACCCTTATGGTAACTTTAGGCTCATCATTATTTGTGGCACTTGTGATTAATCCTGTATTGATCACTATTTTCATGAAGGTGGACAAGGGAGGTAAGGTTTACAAAAGAAATTTTTTTGTAGTACTTTATACGATATTGATAGTTTCAGTCATTTTAATAATTTCTGGTATCACTGGGTTTGAATTTGACTTTTCTAACATCGATGATAAGGTGTTCAGGAATATGATGATGAGTATCAATCAAACTATAATGTTCAAAATTATTGGCAATATGGGTGTTACGGCTGTATTTTTAGTCTTGCTGAATATATATGTTTTATCACCATTGTCCATAAAATTCCAAAAATCATTCTTGCCATGGCTGGAAAGTTTGTATAGCAAAACATTGGAATTCGCACTTAAAGGAAGTAGACCCTATTTATTCTTTTGGGGGACGGTACTAATGTTATTCTTCTCAATAGGTTTAATGAATATTTTTCCTCCCAATGAACGTTATTTCCCTGTAAATGAGCCTAAATATGTGAATGTATTTATTGAGTATCCTGTAGGGACAGATATTGAAACGACCAATGCATTTACAGAAGAAGTGGAAGACAAGGTATTAGCATTAATTGCTCCCTACGAAAACATAGTAGAATCAGTAACGGCTAACGTAGGGCAGGGTACAGCAGACCCAAACGACTCGGGAGCTTTTGGACAAACCGATACACCTCATAAAGGGCGTATAACAGTAAATTTTGTTGAATTTATTGATAGAGATGGTCAATCCACTACCGAAATTATGGAAGAGATGAGAGAAGGAATTAGTGAGTATCCAGGTGTTATTGTAACAGTAGATAAAAATGCGGATGGGCCTCCTGCAGGTAAACCTATTAGTATTGAAGTTTCAGGAGAGAAATATGCCACGTTAATTGATATCACCGACCAGATGAAAAATACCATAAACGCATCAGGAATAGAAGGTATTGAAAAAATAAAAACGGATATGGAAAGTGGCAAACCAGAAATGATAGTTCATATCGATCGTGAAAAAGCTAGGCGTTTTGGTTTATCAACAAATGCCATAGCACAAGAGGTGAGAACAGCATTATTTGGCAAGGAAATCTCAAAATTTAAACAAGGAGAAGATGACTATGAAATACAGTTGAGATTGGATAAAAAGTATAGGTACGATGTAGATGCATTAATCAATAAAACAATAATTTTTCGTGATCAGTCTGATGGTAAAATGCATGAAGTACCTATTTCTTCAGTAGCAACTGTTGAATTAAGTTCTACTTATGGATCTGTAAAACGAAAAGATTTGAGCCGAGTGATAACACTTAGTTCTAATGTAGTTACTGGGTATAATGCCACTTTAGTAAATGATGAGATTAAGGTATTATTGGCTGATTTTAATATGCCTGATGGGTATGAATTCAAATTCGGAGGGGAGCAAGAAAAACAAGCGAAAGAAATGGCATTTTTAAGTAAGGCATTATTGATAGCTGTATTTACTATATTTTTAATTATTGTTTCACAGTTTAATAAGATTACAGCTCCTTTTATTATTATGATGTCAGTAGTTCTAAGTACCATAGGCGTGTTTTTAGGACTGGTTATTTTTCAAATGGATTTTGTAATTATTATGACAATGATTGGAATTATATCCTTAGCTGGTATTGTAGTGAACAATGCTATTGTACTAATTGACTTTATTGAGTTAAGTCGTAAAAGAAAGCGTTTAGAGCATGGGGGAGATATATTACCTTTCAATGAAATAATAGATGCAATTACAGAAGCTGGCAAAACAAGATTGCGCCCTGTTTTACTTACAGCAATTACTACTATACTTGGTTTAATACCCTTGGCAATAGGTATAAATATTGATTTTGTTGGGTTATTTACTGAGTACAATGCAAATTTCTATTTAGGCGGAGATAATGTAATGTTCTGGGGACCAATGTCATGGACAATTATTTTTGGCTTAACATTTGCTACGTTTTTAACACTAATTGTTGTGCCAGTGATGTACTTGTTCTTCGCTAAAGTGAACAGAAAGTTAGGAATCAGTTGATATACTCTTAATTTTCTATTACTGATTGTGAAAAAATAAATGATAAAAATATGGTTACTTTTTGATGTTTTTGGGTATAGATATGTATCTTTGTTAATGTAGTATTTTTTTTAGAATTTTTATATTAATTACAAACAAAATAGCTGGCTTTAAACTATTATTAAGTAATTTATTGAGAAGCATAAGTAGTAACTTGATTTCTCATTTTTATTGAATTTTATGCATGGAAATATAATGGTGTTTGTTATTTGTTTAGTACTTATTGTATTAGATGTTTATGTGTATCAGGCAGTGAGTTTTTTCTCCAATGAGAGACCGTTGAAAATATATTTACGAGGAATTTATTGGTTGTTCACATTAATAACATTGTCAGTAATATTAATCTTCGCTTTTGGATCACCTGAAAAATATGGACCTACGGTTCGAAGTCTTATGATCGTGTATATTTTTGCTAATTATGCCTCAAAACTAGTGGCTGTACTGTTTGTATTAATAGATGATATAATCAGAATAGGAAAACGAACAAAAAACTTGTTTAAGAGAAAAGAACAAAAAACAATATCAGGAGAATCTATCTCTCGTTCAGACTTTTTAATGCGAACAGCGTTAATTGGAGCTTCAGTGCCATTGGTGACGATGGGTTATGGAGTGGTTTCTGGGGCACATGACTACAGAGTAAGGTATCAAAAAATAGTACTACCGAATTTACCTTCTTCTTTTAACGGGCTACGTATTGGACAAATAAGTGATATACATTCAGGTAGTTTTTTTAATAAAACTGCAGTAAAGGGTGGTGTTGAAATGCTGATCAATGAAAAGCCAGACATTATATTCTTTACAGGAGATTTGGTGAATAATGAAGCAGGTGAAGTAAAAGATTATATCAGTATGTTCGGGAAAATTACTGCTCCTTTAGGGATGTATTCCGTACTAGGTAATCATGACTATGGTGATTATATGGAATGGCAATCTTCAACAGCAAAACAAAAAAATTTAGAGGCAATAATTGAAGCTCATAAAATTATGGGCTGGGATATTTTGATGAACGAACATAGAATTATTAAGCAAGGAGGGGATAAACTTGCTATAATTGGAAATGAAAATTGGGGAGCAGGTCGTTTTGCAAAGTATGGAAATATTGAAATAGCACATCAAGGGACGGATGAGGCTGCCGTAAAACTATTGTTATCGCACGACCCAAGCCATTGGGATGCTCAAATTAGACCTAATTTTCCTGATATAGACGTTATGTTTGCTGGACATACTCACGGTTTTCAGTTTGGTGTTGAAGTGGGAGGGTTTCAATGGAGTCCGTCACAATATGCCTACAAACAATGGGCAGGATTATACACCGAAGAAAATCAACATTTGTATGTTAACCGTGGTTTTGGTTATTTGGGATACCCTGGCCGTATTGGTATGCCCCCAGAACTAACTATTGTGGAGTTGGTTAATGGGTAACCTATCATACAGCACTGTCAGTATGCTTTGTAGATCTATTTGATTATTTGTAATGAACCAATAATAGGGTCTTGAATACATTTGTTTCTTATTATGTAATAATATGCTCCACTTGAAAGATTCTCACCATTGAAATTATTATAGTAATGAGAGCTTTCAAATACTGGTTTACCATATCGATTTAATATAGTTATATTAGAACCAATAAGTTTTTCACCAATTACAAATTCTTCATTTAACAGGTCAGAATTTGGCGTAATTACATTCGGAATAAAATACGACTTTGATTGAAAGTCGATAAACGCTTCATTTTTATAGGTTACTAAAATTTGCCATATTGATAAAGTACATTTTTGATTATTATGAAGTGAGAGTATTATAGGAGTAGAAAAATCATTAGAAGTAATACCGCTGAATTGCTCAGTGTCTTCAAGTAAAGCAATAGTTCCATCATGAAGTTCATAATTTGCTATTAAGTTTGTAAGATCTGAATAACATGGCATCTGTATTTCAATAATATGATCAATATTATTGATGTTAGTTGTCCCAACTTGATCAGGAATGTTAAAATTAATAAAAGATGTGGCTACCGTTTTTTCATCTTGGGAATTGATTTCAAGATTTACTATAACTGTCCAATCTTGAATAAAACAATACAGATCATTTTTGATGGTGTAAATTAATGGAATGGTAAAGTCATTAGTGTTTTCTCCAGAAATTTGAGTTTCATTACCCACAGTAATTATGGATTCTTTGGAAGTGTTAAATTGAGCTATTAAACTTGAAAGATCTGTATAGCATGGTAATTCAAGAGATATAGTATGGTTGACATTATTAATTATAGTTTGATTTGTTTGACCCTGAATGTTAAATGATGTGAATTCGCTTTCAAAATCTTCTCCTACCCAACCATTTTCATGAAAAATAGTTAATATTTCATTTTCTGTTAAAGCCCTATTGTAAAACATTAAATCGTCAATTGCGCCAGTTAAGTATCTTAGACTTGTGCCTCGTTGCCCAATTGTCACATCATTGGTGTTTTCAGTAGTACAGCTTGACGAAGTACCATCGTTTATTGTGCCTTTAATGACTCCATCTTGATAAGAAGTAATCACCTCTCCCTGTTTTTTAAAAATTATATGATGCCAGAATTCTGTAGTTATCTTGCAGTTGTTGGTGATTGATGGGTTGTTTGAACAAACTTCGGAATCATATCTGGCACTATAAATTTTATTTAATCTTTCATCAGGCCATAATGAATTGCGATATCCAATAGCATAAGGATATCCAGAGGATTTTAGTGTATTCCATTTTCTTATTACATCGTTATTATTTCCTCTTAAGTCATTTTGACTTGCTGCTAATTTAACCCAGATAGAAATAGTAAAATCTTCATTATATGCAAAATTAATATTTGCATGATGTAGGATTCTAATATAATCATCTATGCCATCTAATTGATATGCGCTATTGGGATTTCCAAATCGATCTTCAACAAGACTTGCACCATAAACGATTCCATTGTTATTACCTACTACATCGTTAAAATTTCCAATTACAGGATAATGAGCAACTCTTCCATTAGATAAATTTTGAGCAGTTCCACAAAATTGAATAAACGATAATAATGTAATAATAAATATTATTAATAGCCTTTTGTTACTTTTAAACAACATAATATTATTAGAAATAATTAGTCAATATACAGTGTTAATGAGAGTGCTCTCTATTTAAATCTTCGAATTTGGATTTTCTATTGAACCTAGATTCATATGCTGATAGTGTTATATTAAGTTTGTATTTAAAGAGTTTTTTTAATTTACTTCCAAAACTCTATAATAGAGCATCTACCCCACCTTCTAATAAAAGACTTGTAAGTAGTAATAGTACTATGTAAAGTAAGATAATTAGACCAGATTTTTCACGTTGACCTATTTTATTTATTATCGTTTTCATAGGTTAGAGTATGGTTTTTATAATTATTTGTAAATATGGATATAGTGTTTCTAGGTTAGTTTAAAGCACTTCAAACCGAAAACAGCAATTACTATTTGATGGTATATCTTCATTAGAAGAAGTAGAATATTGAGTTTCCTCATCAATTATATTTGAATTAGTTTGATTGTCATCTTCATCTATGTGAGGTGTATGATTTTCTTCATTATAATTGAACCAGCTATACCTATTTCTAATCGAAAAATCAGAAACATCAAAATTTCTTTCTTCTATTATTGTATTACCACCTCCATCTGATGTCCAATTTTCCCAATATGAAATCACCATCTCTTTTTTAATAAATGATATAAGACTATTAACACTAGTCATATTAATATAACTATGACTTCTTATTGAGGAATATATATTATTGATCACTTCAAATTGGTTAATAATATTTGTGTTTCCGTTTAATGTTCCACGGTTTTCATGATTTGTACTTATTATAGATCTATGACCATAATAAGATGATGGATGAATACAACTATTAGTTAAAGCTGTAATGATGATAGATAGTATAAAGATGTACTTTTTCATGTATTATTCTATATCTACTTAATTTGATCTCAAGTACTTCTTAGTACCTAAATGAGTAATAAGTTGAAAAAGCCAGTGCCAAAGATGATATATAAGTAATTAAGAGAATTGCACATATGTGACCAATTGTTGGACATATGTGATTTCTGTCTAATAAAGGCTTAAAAAAATATCTGAACGTAGATATTTATTGAATGGGGTATTGGGAAGGGCTGATGCCAAATAATTTTGTAAAACAGCGGCTGAAATAGGCAGGATTGGTAAAACCAACACTATATCCTATTTCTGCTACATTCCCACTTTTTTGAGTTAGTAATTGAGCTGCTCGTTTTAAACGCTGAGTTCTAATAAATTCTGATGTAGTTTGACCTGTAAGCCCTTTTATCTTTCTTGAAATATGTTCTCTTGAAGAACCAAATTCTTTTGCGAATGTAAAAACTGTAAAAGATGAATTGTCCATGTTTTCTTCAACAATTTTTAATGCACGTTTTAAAAATTGTTGATCTATAGAAGACACATCTAATTCTTCTGGTTGTAAACCGAGTTCTTTTTTGAATCGTTTTTGTAATTTTATTCGTTGATTGATTAGATTTTTTACTTGAACTTTTAATTCTAGATGGCTAAAGGGCTTTGTGAGATAAGCTTCAGCTCCTGTTTCATAGCCTTCTACTTTACTTTCAGTGGCTGCTTTGGCCGTAAGTAGAATTATTGGAATATGACAAGTCAATTCATGTTGTTTAAGCTGTGTGCAAAGTTCAATCCCGCTTATTTTAGGCATCATCACATCTGAAACTATTAATTCAGGCACTAATTTTTTTGCCACTTGTATTCCTTCTTCTCCATTTTCAGCCAATATTACTTGATAGTTTTCAGATAATATTTCCTTAAGATATAATCGCATTTCTGCATTGTCTTCAACAACAAGAATAGTGGGAGTTTTAGTTTTTCTATCCATATTGCCCACCTCTGTTATTGCTACATTTTGTTCAGAAGAGTTTACAACTTCCAGATTATTGATTTGAGGGATTGGCAACTCAATTTTTTCTTTATTTGTTATAATGGGTATTACTATTGTGAAAGTACTTCCTTTTTGTTTGACACTATTTACAGAAATGCTTCCTTGATGTAATTCGACCATGTCTTTGGTTAATGATAAACCAATTCCTGTTCCTTCATATTCTTTAGAAACTGAAGGATTTTCTTGATAAAAGCGTTCAAAAATATGTGACAGATTATTTTTGGATATTCCAATACCAGTATCGCTAACAGATATAGTTAATTCATTTGACTCGTTATTTTTTTTATTGGTGTATGCTTCAAGAATTACGCTTCCACCTTTTGGTGTAAACTTTATGGCATTAGAAAGAAGGTTGTTAAGGATTATTTCCATCTTTTTAGGGTCATATTTCATGATCAACGACTCAACATTTTTTTGAACCTCAAAATGTATTCCTTTTTGTTTTACTAATATTTCAAACTGTCCTGTAATTGTTTCGATATCGAGCATTATATCTTTATATTCTAAATGTAAAGAGAGCTTACCTGATTCTAACTTGGAAATATCTAAAAGTTGATTGATTAATTGTAAGAGCCCAGAGGCATTTCGGCTGACAATCTGTAATTGCCTTTTAATGTTACTGTCATTAATTTTATTGATAATTTGTTCTAATGGACCTAGTATAAGTGTAAGCGGAGTCCGAAATTCATGTGAGATATTTGAAAAAAAATGTGACTTTAATTGTTCAAGTTCTTTGATTTTACTTGACTCTTTCTTTTCTAATTGTAGCTCAGATTTGAGAAGTTTCCGTCTAAATTCGTATATAAAAATTACATATATAATACCAATGCATAATAAGAAATAACCTAAATATGCCCACCAAGTTGCCCAAAGTGGAGGAGATATTGTGAAATTAAAAGTAGCGACTTGATCACTCCAGACACCTTGTTTGTTCTTTGCTTGTACAGTAAACGAATAATTACCATGAGCTAAGGAAGAAAATTCCACATTATTATTTGTAGTATAGTTCCAGTCATGACTCTCTTTAATTTTATACCGATATGACATTTTCCCTACCATTCGGTAGTCCAATGCTACGAAATTTACACTTATATTATTACGATCGTAAGATAAAGTGCTCTGATCTTTATTAAAGAGTTGATTGTATCCATTTACTTTTATGGATGTGATATATAGAGGCATTATATATTCTTCCTGATTAAAAAAATCCATTGCTGATAGACCCTCATCCGTTGCCACCCATACTTTGTTTTTCCCAATAAAAACATCATTAATTTTGTCAGACAATAATCCATCTCTTTTTCCATATTGGCTAATAATGAATTTATCACTATCATGTTGAAAATTAATTTTATTTAGTCCAATACTTGTAGCTACCCAAATATCCCCTTCCTTATCTTCAGAAATGCTATTACACCTATTGCTAGATAAACCTTCATTTGTAGATATGTGCAGTAGTGGTTGACCATTTTTATTCAATTGCAAAATACCATACCCATCTGTTGCAACCCAAATGGACTTATCAATAGCTGATTCAATAATATCAGATATTCTTCCTTTCAAAGCTGGGTGTATTGTTGAAATATTTTGCATATTATGATCTTTATACATCATTAACCCATTTCCTGACCCAATCCATAAAGTGTTTGTATGCTTACTCCAACAAAGGCTATTTACATATGAATTTTTTAATAGTCGAGTTTTGAAATTACTATGATTGGCTAAAGTTGAACTATTATCCAATGTTAGCAGCTCATTTTTATTGGTTAGAATCAGGTCTATATCAGCAATTAATATTGAATCATTTTTGTAATTAGTAGCGCAGTTTGTAGACCCAGGATAATATAAAATATCACCTTGCTGTTGTGCTACTAAGCCATAATTGGAAGCAATTAAATATTGACCCTGATCATCAAGTGAGACATAATTTATTTTTTGCTCATAACTTTTTTTTACTTCACGAACCTTATAATACGGATTCTCTGTCATTGAAGTTATTTTGCCTTTATTTATAAACGAAAAATAGTCACCCTGTCCTATTAAAATTGTACCTAAGTTATTTCCAGAAATAGTGTTTACAGCCTTTTCAGGTAGGCCTGTGTTCATAGTGAAATTTTCGATATTGTTTTGTGGGATAAAATACACTCCGTTTTGAAGTGTTGTATACCATACATTTCCTTGAATATCCTTCGTTCTGGAAGATACAGTTAACCCATTTAAAAAATTGACGTGATTGACAGTCCCATTAAAACTATCTTTTATCTGAAAAACCCCTTTGTAAGTTCCAGCCCAAATATCTCCTGTTGTGTTTTTGTCCAAAAAAATAACGGGGCTATTTAAGGAGTTAAAATTTATTTTTATTAGTGGAGTTAGTGCTTTATTATCCAATAAATGAAAATTGCCATTTTCAGTTATTAATAGCGTATCTTCACTTAATGTCATTGCTTTAACTTGGGTGGAATTCCCTGAGCCAATTTGAATGTCTAACTTATCAAGTGACACATTTTTTCTTTTAGTTAGGTTTACAATTGATAAACTTGTTAAGGCAATAATATCTTCAGAACCATTTTGCCAAATTTCATAAGTAATAGGATAAGTTCTTAAATTCCCTTTAAAAAAATTGCTTTTTGGGACTTTATGAAATGTGTTGTTTGCAGCTAAGTAGATTATTCCATTTCTTAATGAACTAAACCAAATGTTTCCTTGAGTGTCCTCATAAATGGAACTTATATAAGAGTTGAAGTCATGATTTTTTAACATCGGATCATTGACGGAATTATGAAATTTTTGATCTTCGAAATAACATAATCTCCCATTGTAAGTGGCAAACCATATTCTACCTTGTTGGTCTTCCATTATATCAAAAATGTCGTTATCTGCTAAACCATCTTGCATAGAAAAGTTTTCAAATATAAATCCATTGAATCTACTTACTCCAGCATCAGTTCCAAACCAAATAAATCCTTTCGAATCCTGAAACACCTTATAGACATAATTAGTAGGTAGACCATCTCTAATAGTGTATTGTATATGAGTTTGTTGCTGTCCAAAACATATAACTCTAAAAGTAAAAAGGATGATAATAATTCCGAAATTTCGAATTAACATTAAAGATTCTTATTTAAGCATATGATTTGGAGTAAGTGATATTTATCGTTATTCCAAAATTCATATGCTAGATTGTTGCTAATTAATTTTTGTTAACTTAATTATTAAATTGTTTATATCTTCTGATATTTTTAATGTAAAAGCAGGCATCCAGTAAATAACTGTAAGTGTGCTACCAGTAATGAATATCCCCCAATAGGGATTGTCAAAATGTGGCAGAGTATATTCAATAATCGCTAATGTAACTAACCCTATCAGTAATGTCAATACGATATTATAATCTAGAGGTTGAAAATTCAATTTCTTATTAAGAAAGAAAAACTTAGTAATGTTCACCAAAATCATAGCTAATGCAGAGGCAATGGCTGCACCTTCTATTCCAAATGGAGGTATAAGTAACCAATTTAATACAATCACTAATACGATTAAACTACCTATAAAATAAGTGTTGTATTTGTAAAATTTTGAACTGGCAATAATCTCCGTATTTACTCCTGTCAACATATCCGCTAATTGACCAATACCGATAAACAGAATCACATATTTTCCCTGGCTATAAACTTCAGGAATAAACTGAAAAACATAATCGATATTAACCCATACTCCTAAGAATAAATATAGGCCAATTAAAAATTGATTGAGGCAGCTTTTTTGGTAGATAGTACGAATTTCTTTGATATCATTGTTTTTCCATGCTTCTGAAACGAACGTTTGTGCTATGCGTTTTAATCCTCGCGCAGGAATATTAACAAATAGTCCGAAGAAAAATGAAATAGTATAAATGGCATTATCCTCAACGCTAAGCATATCACTAATCATTAATTTATCAACTTCAAGTATAATTATACTTCCTAATGTACCCAGTAATCCATATAAACTTAAGGTGTAAATTTCTTTTAGATACGGTTTTCCAAATTTCCAAAATTGGTTTAGCCTGAAATTATACTCGCCACTGTAAATAATATATCCTAAATGGAATAATCCAGGAGTGGAGAGAATTAAAGCGTAAACAAAGAAAAACAGGATAAAATCAAACCCATTTACATACCAAAAAATAATCAGTAGTACTGCGATTAAGATTTTTAGCAAAAAATTCTCTAAAAAGGTACCCAAAACAGTTTTGTATTGCATGCGATTAAAAGCATCCATGTTTTTAGCTAAAAGTTTACCAATAAACAGAATGATAAATCCAAAAAAGAAAGGATCAAAATAGCGTGCTGCGTTTTTTTCGGAAAGTATAACGTCTTGAAGTAGGAAATAGAGTATAGTGCCACCAACGCTTCCAATAATTGTTATAAAGAATATAAGTGAGAAAAAATAATTGTTTTGATTAGAGTCTCTGAAATGAGGAAATAGTTTGACTACAATTAATGGCACACCAAGTGCAAAAAAACCAACAAAAAGACCCGTTATAGAGTTGAGTAATGACAATAGCCCTACTTGAGTTAGATCTAATAAATTAGGCATAAGGAGTGTGCTGTTCGCAAAGCCAATAAACACACCTA
>Ga0224506_10001681_pt1 | contig 15661 bp, 9 predicted proteins | sample SF_Jan12_sed_USG_2_FD_169108 | JGI IMG/M metagenome (GOLD analysis project Ga0224506, IMG submission 169108) | Sediment microbial communities from San Francisco Bay, California, United States - SF_Jan12_sed_USGS_8_1 | ecosystem: Environmental > Aquatic > Marine > Sediment | place: USA... | reverse complement strand
CTCTGGCGATGGATGCTTTTGCCGTTTCTATTGGGGTCAGTTTGCGCCCGGAAAGGCTATCCTTCAGGCAGGCTTTCAGGATGGCCATTTTTTTCGGATTTTTTCAGTTCATGATGCCTCTTATCGGGTGGCAGGCAACGCGGAGTATCCTCCTGGAGTATATCGAACCCTTTGACCACTGGGTCGCCTTCGGCCTGCTTCTCCTTATCGGGGCGAGAATGATTTTCGAGTCCTTCCGCTCGAGGAGTGAAACTGAGGAAAAGCAAAAAGACCGGACAAAAGGCTTCGCTCTTCTCATGCTGTCCCTGGCGACGAGTATCGATGCTTTTGCTGTGGGAATGAGTCTTGCTGCTCTTCAGACGTCCATCCTCTACCCGGCTGCGGTCATCGGGGTTGTTGCTTTTGTGATGACTTATCTCGGGACGAGGATCGGGCCGCTTCTGGGCCGGTTAGCGGGCAAAAGGGCGGAATTATTTGGGGGATTAATCATCATTCTTATAGGGGCAAAGATTCTTTTAGAGCATTTGTGAACAGGGATCAGGCTTTCTCAAGCCATCTTTCCTTACCCAGCTTGGACAGGGCTTCATACAGGACAGGCACGATGATCAGCCGGAGCAAAATGGCAAAGAAGAAGCCCCCGATGTAGACCACGGCCAGCGGTCGATGGAGTTCCGCTCCAGTGGTGACAGTCAGAGCCAAGGGGAGTACGCCGACGATCATCACCATGTCGGTCATCAGGATCGGCCTGAATTTCGTTAAAGCTCCTTCAAGTACCGCCTTATGCAGGGGGAGCCCCTTACGTCTGAAGTCGTTGATCTTGGCCACGAGGATGATATCGTTCTGCACGCAGATGCCGAAGAGGGCGATCAAACCTATTGTGGAAGAGACGTTAATCGTTTGCCTGGCGATCAAAAGGGCCAGGATCCCGCCGATCAGAGTCGAGGGGATGTTGAGGATAATGAGCAGCGCCTGCCGTATGGAGCCGAAGGAAGAGAAAAGGACGACAAAAATGATCAGAATGACGACTATCATCAGCATGGTGAGATGATTCAGGGCTCTTTGCTGGCTCTCGAACTGTCCTCCAAAAGTGACAAAATATCCAGGAGGAAGTGAGACATCTTGGTCGATATGAGCTCGAGCTTCTTTGACGAAGCTGCCGATGTCCCGTTTGACTACATTGCAGAGGATGATCTTTCGCCGCATCAGGTTTTCGCGGAAAATTGTCTGGGGGCCTTCGCTCTTGCTGATTTCAGCTAACTGGGAAAGGGGAATCCTTTCTCCGTTGGGCGCATCCACGAGCAGATTTTTAATGGCCTCCTCATCATTCCTGTATTTTTCGGGAAGACGGATCAAAACAGATGTGATTCTGTCCGGCTCATAGACATCGGTCGCTTCTATTCCATTGAGAGCAGTTTCGATGATGTCTGCCACATCACTTACGGAAATGCCGTAGCGGGCTAGCTTTTCTCTGTCAAGCCTTACCACGAGTTGAGGGATGCCGGTTGTCTGCTCGATATGCAAATCAGCGACACCTTTTATCTCAGCCATGACATTCCGGATTTCTTCGATTTTATCGTTGAGGATATCCAAGTCCTGTCCGAAGAGCTTGACGGACAATTGCCCCTCGGTCCCGGTGAGCATTTCCGCCAGTTTATTGGCTATCGGCTGTTCGAAAATGTAAGCCACTCCCGGCAGTTTATCCAGTTCCTTCCTCATCGCTGCCGCGATCTCTTCGAATCCTCTCTTGCGCTTTTCCCTGGGGAGCAGTTCGATGCAGTAGTGGCTGTGGTTGACCGGATGGAGGTGTTCTGATGCTTCGGCGGTGCCGGTCGTCCTGGATACGGATATCACTTCGGGGAAAGACAGGAAAATCTTTTCGATTTTGGTGCCCATCTTGACAGACTCTTCCAGCGAGGTCTCAGGAAGCATGACTGTAGAGGCCAGGATAGCCCCTTCATCGAGAGGAGGAACGAATTCCTTGCCCAGGAAGGTGTAAGCGACTGCCGCGCTAAGGATGAGAATCACAAAAACGATTATGATCAGCTTCTTATGGTCGAGAGACCGAGCCAGGATCGTGCGGTATTTTTGGCTGAGGAATTCAGTCACCGGGTTTTTTCGTTCTTTGAGATGTCTTTCGGTCAGGAAGGCAGAGGCCAGGACCGGCTTGAGAGTCAGGTTCAGGATCAACGAGCCAAAAAGCGCAGCCGCCACAGCAAAGGCCGTGGGTCGGAACATGGCGCCTTCGATTCCGGTGAGAGTGAGCAGGGGCAGAAAGACCAGGATGATGATCAGGTTGGCGGAGAAGAGATATTTGCCCACATCCTTGGCGGCTTCTGAGGTGAGCTCCAGAGTGGGTGCCTGGCCCTTTTTTTCCTTGAGCACCCGGAATATGTTCTCGACCATGATGATTGAACCGTTGGCCACTTTTCCGATGCCGATGGCCAATCCCCCGATGGACATCACTGTCAGGTCGACCTTGAAGATGTTCATGAAGACGAGGGCGATCAGGAGGGAAAAGGGGATGGTTAAGGAGGCGATGAGTGAGCTTCGCAGGTTCCACATGAAAAAGATCATGACCAGGATGATGAGGATGGCTCCTTCCAGGATGGAGACCTCAACATGGCTTATGGATTTCAGGATGAGTTTCGACTGGTCGTAGAATGGCTTGATGTTGATGTTTTCGGGGATGTCTTTGATAATCTGGGCAAGGGCGTTTTTGATGTTGCGAATGGCAGCGAGCGTGTCTCCTCCGTATTGTTTTTCTACGGTGACATAAACGGCTTCCTCGGCGTTATGGCTGCCCGAGTCTCTCCTGAACTTTCCCCCGATCTTCACGTCAGCGATGTCTTTCACGTAGACAGGGACGTTTTCCCGGGAGGTGATGACGATGTTTTTGATGTGATCCAGGGTTTCGATCCGCCCCAATCCTTTTATCAGTGTTTCCTGGGCACCCTTGATGATGATACCTCCGGAGAAATTCCGGTTGCTGTTCTCTATGGCTTCTTTGACCTGGTTGATGTTGATGTCGTAGTGGCGGAGCATCTCGGGATTGAGATAGACCTGGAACTGTTTGATAAACCCGCCCAGGTTGATGACGAATGAGACCCCCGATACTCCCTGAAGCCTGTAACGGATCGTCCAGTCGGCGATTGATCGCAGCTCCATGGGGTTTGTCTCCTCACCGGTGACCGCGAACTCGAAAATCTCTCCCATCCTGGAAGAGACCGGTCCCAGTATGGGCCTGGATGTTCTAAGGGGAAGTCGTCCGGCAATAAGCTCGAGCTTTGAGGAAACGATCTGACGGGCCAGATAGATATCCGTACCCCAATCGAATTCAACGGTGACAACAGAATCTCCGATGGCAGATTCAGACCTGACGCGGGTGACAAGGGGAGCTCCGTTGAGCAGACTTTCCAGGGGGAAGGAGATAAGCCTCTCCACGTCTTCCGCAGCCATGCCCTCATTTTCGGTGATGATCTTGACCAGTGGTGCATTGAGGTCGGGATAGATGTCTTTGGGCATCCGGATATAAGAAATGATTCCCCATACGGAAACAAGGATGACCAGGAGTACGGTGAGCAATCTGTGTTTCAAAGCATAGTCAATGATTTTATCTATCATCGCGATTTCTCCGTATATTCTTCGGACTCAATAAAAAGCGGTATTCTGTGTGCATCGAGGCTCAATGCACACCGGCTTTCTTAAGGATCTCGTCATACAGTTTGGATTTGAGCTGGTAGTTTCCTTTGGTGACGACGTTATCCCCTTCCTGAATCCCCCTCAGTATTTCCACATATCCGCCTTCTTTGATTCCGATTTCCACGATTACCGGGAGATATTTTCCATTTTTCTTCAAAAAGACGAGCTTTTCATCCTTTTCATCCAGGATCGCCTCTTCGGGAACAACCAGAACCTCAGTTTGATGATTGAGATATATTTTTATATCGGCAAACATCCCAGGTTTGAGCTTATACTCCTTGTTTTCCACCTCGGTGCGTACGGTGATGGTTCGAGTCTCTTCTTTGAGAACGTCACTGATGAAGCAGGTTTTTCCCATGAAGGATTCCCCGGGATAGGCGGGAACGGAGACTTCCACATCCTGTCCGATCCTGACTTTGGCCACATCCTTCTCGTAGATTTCGGCGTCGATGCAGAGAAGAGTTGGGTCCAACATAGTCAATATTTCTGTACTTTGATCGATCATCGCACCCAGGATGGCATTATTTTCGATGATTTTTCCGCTGATTGGGGCATAAAGAGTGATGATGGGGTTTATCTGATGAGTCTCTGATATTGCTTCAACTTGTTCCTCGGTGAATCCCAGGACATGGAGTTTTTTGTGGGCTGCAGTCAAGCTGGCTTCGGAGACTTTTAACTCAGCTTCGGCAGTTAAATAATTCTTCTTGGCTCCGACTCCCCGGTCGAAGAGACTTTTTTCCCTTTCGAAATTCACCTTGGCCAATTCGTGATCAGCCATGGCCTTGTAGAAATCGGACTTGGCTATTCCGACCTCTTCACTCTGCAGGGTGACGAGTTCCTGCCCCTTTTTCGCCCAGTCGCCTAATTGAACATGGATTTGAGAGATCCTCGCCGGAAAGGCATAGCTGACGATGGCTTTTCTTAAGGGGTGAGCCAGGACCTTTCCCATGGCTGCCAGATGTGACCTCAGGGACTGGAATGTCGCATCTGCCGTCTGGATCTCGATCATTTCCAATTCTGCCTTGGACAGTTCGACAACATCGTTCGGTCCCCAACCTCTTCTTCCCCTGCTGCCAAACGCTTTTTGGGCAAATCCTCTTCCGACGGCTTGACGCTGCCCTCCTGCCTCTCTTCCGAGCTGCCTATCAGACTCCTGAGTGTTTGAGGATCTATCCTGTGTTCCTTCTGTATTTTCACTTCTGTGGTGTCTCCCGCAGGACATTCCCCATCCAAGCAAGAAAATAATCAAGAAAATAGGGATGAGCTTTTTTCTCATTGTTTTTCTCCTTCAAGACTCTGACTGCCAACGGATTTCTCCAGCGCAGCCAGAGCGGCATCATAGTTGAAAAGGGCATCGGCATAAGATTTTCTGGTTTCCAAGAGCGTTCTGCGGGCTTCGATCAACTCTATGCCGCCGATCTCGCCCTCCTGAAAACTAAAGAGATACATATTATAGACTTCCTCGGCTTGGGTCAGCATCTCTTCCTCGAAGAGCTGAATCTGGTTCTGGGCTGTCAATGCGTTCATGTAGGCCTCTTCCACTTCGAAGGTAATGGCGTTTTTGAGATGTTCTGTTTCATTTTTGAGCGCTTCGATGTTGGCTTGAGCTTCAGCGATTTCACCTTTTTTCGGTTGCCAGAAAAAGAGGGGAATGGGAAAAGAGAGAGTGACATCCCAGGTCTTCCCCTCGCCCTCTATCCAGTGCTGGGCTACTCCGATGTCAAAGTCAGGAAGATAGCTCAAATAGCCCTGTTTTTTCTGGAATGATTCCCTTTGGAGGGAAAGGTTTATTCTTCTGATTTCAGGGCGAAAAGCCAGAGCTCTTTGGATCAAGTACTCCAGGTCCAGGCTGATGGTCGCTTTTTTGAGTTCTCCTTTAATTTCCATGGGAGCATATTTTTTTCTCGCCAGAAGAAAATTCAACATGGCTCTTGCCAGCCGGACCTCATTCCCGGCCACCCTGACTTCATTGGCTGCCTTGGCCGCTTCGACTCGCGCTCTCAAGGCCTCGACCTTGGCTACATCTCCCGCGCTGAACTTAACCTCCGCCTTGCTCAGGAAGTCCTGGGCCAGTTCCAGGTCCTGCTCGGCATACTTCAATTTTTCCTGGGCTAACAGCAAACTGTAGAAGGCCTGTTTCACCTGGAAAACGATATCCAGCTTGAGAAGCTCGATTTCCTGCATGAGTTCATCAGATTCCTTGGTGGCGATTTTCCCTCTAAGAGACCTTTTGCCCGGGAACTCGAGGCTCCAGCTTCCTCCGAGGTAAGTTTCGGCTTGCTCTTTAAAGTCAAAAAAATTGGGCTGCAAATCCGAGTCATAATCCAGGGAGGGTTGAGGCAGGGCTTTTGCCTGTCTTACCCGGGCCAATGAAGCCTGGTATTGCTGCAGAGCGGAAAGGACGAGCGGGTTGTGTTGAACGGCGAGGCTAACGCACTGCTCGAGGGTAAGGGTGGAGCTTTCCTCTGTTTGAGCCGAAAGAAGGCCACAGACGAATACGGCAATTGCGATCAGGCTATATAATTTTCTCCTTATCATCCGACCTCCTCATATATGTAATCGATAACTGATTAGGGATTGAGAATCGATAAAAGTGAGAAAGCCTAGACGAGAGGAGGGGACCGGGATGCAGGATGAACAAAAAATATCTGATTATATTGGAATGATTCGAAAGATTTCAGTATTTCGAGGAGAGCGAGCTGCGGGAGATGAAAGAAGTTGATCTGGTTTGTGGCAAGAGTTGAATTCTGGAACTGACAGGCCGGACAATAATGATCAGACCGAACATTTTTTTCGCAGTGGAAAAAATTTATAAAAAGATTAACAAGCAGGAAGACTAAAAGAAAAGCAATATTAAATAGCTTTTTATACTTTTTGACCATTAATAGAAATATATGAAAAAAGGCATACGGAAGTCAACTCTTAAAAAGAAAACTCCAAGCCAGCAAAAAAAGATCGAGGTTTTGCCGGGCCATAAACGTAACCTGAGTCCCTGTCCACACCTTTATCCAGATCTTTCTGATAAGAATTGAGCATATTGTGGACACCGATAAAGGCGCTAATCCTGCAATCTTCACTGATGTTGACAGGCTTACGAAGTTTTGTGTTCAGTACCCAAAAAGGTTCGGTCAATTCCAATCTATCATTCTCGATGTATCCAGTATAATGGGGAACTTTCATGCTTCCTGTGTATTCCAAGGAAAGTTCCGCGTTGATGAGTCGGTCATTATCATAGCTCATCTTGGCGAAACCATAGAAGTTGGGTGTTCTGAAGAATTCTGTGGAGTTGAAATCCGGTTCTGGTTCCTCGAGTTCACTTTGCTGATAAGTCCAACCTGAAGAAAGAGAAAATCTGGGTCCTAAGACCAGACCGAACTCGAATGAAAGTCCGTAGACTCTGGAACCAGAGCTGTTTATTCTCTCTAAAATTCTGGCGTTTTCAATTCGGCTTGTCTCATGAAGGACAAAGGTGTTAGACAATTGTGTATAAAAGGCTTCAAGGCTGAGTTGAATAAGGCTTCTCTTGATCTGTTTGCCGTAGTCAAGACCGCTGCTGATGCTGTACGATTTTTCTTCTTTGAGATCTGGTGAATTGACGACCATCATCCCTTCCCCGCCGACTTGAGTGATGTGCAAGTCTTCATCAAAAACCTGAGGTGCTCTAAATCCGGTTGAAAATGAAGTTCTGAAGCTCAGCTCTCTTGTGATTTTGGCAAGGATGCTGAATCGAGGAGTGAAGATAATATTGTCTATGGCCGAGTGTTTATTCAGTCTCATTCCTGTTAAAAATGTAAAAGCCTTGCTGATCTTAAAGTCACCCTGGATGAAATATCCGCTCTCATGATAGACATCTTCAATTGTTCTGCTGTATCCAGTCGCTTCATCTTTGATTTTATCTCTTTTATACTGAACTCCAAGAGAAATGATGTGACTTGCCAGTTGGTAGTTGAACTGGCCGTTGAAGAACATCAGGGGATTTATTGTGTTTCCGTAGGCGTTAGGATCCTTATGGCTTCCGTAATATGTGTTTCTTTTCGCATCTACCAGAGAAAAGGAAAGGTTGTAATGCGCTTTTTCCGAGAGATAGTGATTCCATTCAGATGAGAATCCTATCTGATCTGTTTTGATCCATTCGGCTGTATTGGCTTCGTGAGGAGGCAGGTCAAAGAGATCACCCCCTCTTCGTTCTTCAAAAATTCTGAAAAAACCCAATTTGAGGTTGCCGTCGAGCTTAGAAAAATAGTTGTAAAAATTGAGACCAAAAGACGTATTGGATATAGTTCCCAGTTCGGAAAAGCTGTCTTCGTTTAAATCCACTGGTTCTCTTTTTTGATAGTTGGCAAACAAATAGGCCTTTGTGTTCAGGTCTTTGGAGACGAGGCTGGAATGAAAACCCAAACCGGTGAACGGCTTTCCAGATGTAGCTTCTTGATGGAGTTTCAAGGTGGTTCTGTTTTCTTGAGGTTCTCTGGTCAAAACATTTATCACTCCGGCTACGGCATTACCGCCATAAAGAACGGAACCTCCTCCCTTGACGATTTCTATACTGTGGAGCATTTCAGAAGGAATTTGTTCCAAGCCATAGACACCTGTCATTGCACTGACTACAGGGGAGCTGTCTATAAGAATCTGGGTATATTTTCCTTCCATTCCGTTGATCCGGACTTGAGTAAAATTGCAGTTTTGACAATTATTCTCCACTCTAACCCCGGTTGTCTGGCAGAGGGTCTCCGCCAAATTTGTGGCTTCTTTTTTTTCAATTTCTTCTCTGGTTATGACTTGAGTCTTCACAGGAGTCTCATCGTAGAGCTTGGGAGTGCGGGTGGCTGTTACCACTATCTCTTTTGTTATTTTTTTTATCAAGACAACCTGATAGCTGAGCTTATTGTTTTCGAGCACAAAAGGATCAGAGCAATAGTCCATGTAGCCTTGAGCATAGACTTCCACATGGTATGTTCCCGGAGGGACTTGTCTTATTTCAAATTTTCCCAATTCGTCTGTTTCAGCAGATTTATTTAATTCAGGAATCATGACAAAAGCTTTATGTACTGGGTTTTGGTCCCAATCTTTAACAAATCCTCTGATAAAGAGCTGGCTGACTTGCCCGTGACGCTGCTGATAGTGATTTTGATGGTTTTGCTGGGCGTTGATGGATTGAGTAAGAATGAGAATTATGAAGAATATGTTAAAAAGCAGAGGCTTTATTTTCATTTTTTCCTCTCCTTAAGTCTTTCTTATCAGCAATCAATTCATGATTGACTGTGCAGATTGCAGAAAGAAATAGACTTATTCTGGATTTTTAATGGGGAATTAAATTTGAGGAGGGGAACGAGAGGTGGGATTTATGAAAAATATTTTTTGGTAACTAAAAGAATAAAAAGTTTTCAGGATGTCCAGAAGATAAAGCTGAGGCAGTTGAAAAAAGTTGATTTGGCTTGTGGCCAGCGTTGAATGCAGGAAATTACAGGCAGGACAGTCATCTTTGCTCAGGACAGTTTTTTCAGTATGGAAGAAGTTGATGAAGAGGGTGGCAAACAGAAAAATGAGAAGGAAAAGCAGATTGAAATGCTTTGTCTTTTTTGAGCTCATGTTGAAGATGCTATATAAGTAATACATTAATTACTAATATACTAATATAGTCGTTAAAAGACAACATGTCAACTTGCCTGGAATGATGGAAATTATCTCTATTGTCGTGACAGTGAATTATGGAGGTGCAATCTGTTAAAAGGCCGGTTCCCCTCCTTCCTTGCCAAGACCCTCACACCCTCCTTCGTGGGCTTCGGATGGAGAGGAGCCGGCGCCGCACTTCTCAAAGGGTCGATGTTTCCCTCATCACGAAAATAGAGAGGCTTACGGAATGATTGTCCTTGTTTTTATAAGGAGAGATTCAACCCTAAGCAGGCAGCACGTCCAGGCGTGCCGTAGCCTTTGATCATTTCGTATTTTTCGTTGAGGAGGTTGTCAATCCGGCAGAAAACCTGAATATTCTGAATCAATTCATAGGACGCAACAGCATTCAGCAGCGTGAATCCAGGGAGTGTGACCCGGGTCGCGGGCCAGGTGGAAAAATCCTGGTCGTCCCTTTTTCCGGTTTGGATGAAGGAGAGGTTGATATTTCCTTTTTCCAGGAAATTATAGTGAAGCGACGCCACGAGCTTATACGTTGGCCTTCGGAAAAGATAGGTGTCTGTATCCAGATCTTTTGCTTCGGTCCTGGTGTACGAGGCGGTAAATGAAAAATTTTCGCCCAGACAGGACTGGACAAAAAATTCCATGCCCTTGGATTCGGCTTTTCCCACGTTGGTGTATCCTCGAACGAGGTCAAACTGGATGAGGTCTTGGTAGTCATTCTTGAAATATGTTGCTCCGAACAAGATTTTTCCATCTAGCAAGTACTGCTCGATTCCGATATCCCAGCCTGTTGACTTTTCAGGATTCAGGTTTTCATTCCCGACCGGTCCCAAAAAGCTCTCTGGGGCGTAAAGCTGATAAATGGAGGGGGATTTGAATCCAGTCCCTATGGTTGCCTTGAATTTTGTCTGTGTTCGCTTAACGAAGTAGGCAGGTGCAATACGGAATGTTGTCGAGGTGCCGAACTGAGTGTGGGTGTCGATTCGAATGCCAGCGGTAGCGAAGAATCTTGAAGCCAGGCGGGTTTGATCCTGAAAGTAGAGTCCGGTTATGCGGGCCAGTCGAAGGGGAAACAGGCTCGAATAAGGTCCCCAAATTCCTTCCGAGTGATATTCAGATTCTCCCTGCTCCTGCTGATGGTCTATTCCAAAGGTCAAGGTGTTGGTCTCGTGAATAAAAAAGTTGTTCTGCCAGGTTAATTTGACCAGGCTGCTTTTAAAAAAGCCCTCCTCTGAATCGAAAGGATGGGCCTCGTCAACTGAATTTTCGTGTCTGCGGTCATAATCCACGAAAGAGAAGCTGAATTTTTGTTCCCAGCGGTTCTTTAACAAAAGTGCGCGGATCTGACCTTTTAGAAAGAGGGATTGATTCTTTTGGGTGGAATTCGGATCGTCCCCGTAAGCTCCGCCAAAATTGTCCAGCTCAGTGCGGGTTTCGATTCTTTTCAGGATAATGTCCAGTTCAAGGCTGTCACTGATGAGGTAACCGAATCTTCCGGATAACGTCAGGTTTTGATAGCCGTCTTTTTCTTTGTTTCCCTCGTAGCTGGCGCTGGCTGCGGAGAATCCGTCACTCCGGAAATAAGATGCTCCGAGAGAATAATGAGTTTTCTTGCCGCCTCCGCTCACTCCGGCATTGCTGGCGAATGTGTCGTAAGTCCCTCCAGAGCTCGAAAAAGAAAACCTGGGTTCGCCCTGACCTTTTCTGGTGATGATGTTGACCACTCCGCTCAAAGCGTCGGAGCCGTAGAGAGTGCTCTGTGGACCTCTGAGAACCTCGATACGTTCGACGTTTTCCAGGGTCACATGAGCCAGGTCACAGGAACGCGCGGGAGAGATGGGGTCGTTAAGCTCGACTCCGTCCATCAGGACCAAAGTATGTTCCGAGTTTCCTCCCCGGATGAGTGTTGAAGCCGCGCCGCCTGCTGGTCCGTTCTGGATAACGGTTAATCCCATTATCTCTTCCAGGGCCTGGAGTAGAGTCGTTTTTCTCGTCCGTTCCAGTTCCTCCCTAGAGATCACTGTCACTGAGCTGGCCACTTCTCGGGTTGGGGTTTCGATCCGAGTCGCAGTAACGGTTATCTCATGGTGAAGAGGTGGAACCTGTTTTTCTTTTTCGCTGTTTTCCTGTGAAAATAGATTTGAGAAAAGAAGAGCCACAGCGAGAATAACGCAAGAGGCTTTATCGATCATTGGCTTTCCTCCTATATATTTTTTGCCCCCGCGTCATGATGAGTCAGATTTCACTCTGGACGTTTGCTTGAGCTCTATCTTCAAGGGGAGGTAACAAAAAAAACTAACCCTACCTTCCTCCCGAAGATGGGTTTCAATCGTTTAAAGGAGGTTTCCTGACTCTCGGATTGACCTCATTCCATGCCTTCCCATCCTCAGTTGGAGGACAGTGGCGTGATCTGGAATTCGTACCCGATTACAGTAGCGGGGGCTGCGTCCGCTTTTCACGGACTTCCCTTTCCTTTAAACGAGACACTCAATTGTCAAAGATGCTGAGCCTTACTTCTTCATTAAAAGACATGTCTTCCCAGATGTCAAGGTTTTTCGCCATTGTAGCGAGTATCTCTATTTCCGTGACAGTTAATTATGAAGGCATGATCTGTTTTACAGCGCCGGTTCCCTTCCATCCTTGCCAAGACCCTCCCACCCACCACCATGGGCTTCGGATGGAGAAGAACCGTCGCCACACTTCCCCATAAGGTCAGATCTTTCCCTCACCCCGGAAATAGAGATACTTTCTCTATTATGAGAGCATAAAGTCTATGAGAGAAGAGTTGTCAAGGTTGTGTCTGGGTGCCTCTGCAAGCTTTAGCGGATATGAAAGCGTTTGGCAGCAAAGCGTGAATGTTCTTTTGGAGGTCCAATTGGAGTATTTTAAAAGGAGGGGACAGGCTGTCATCTTCGAGGGTTTGAAAATGACAGCCTGCTGAAGGGGATAAATCAGTAGATAAGGGGATATATTCGAAACTCCCAGTAAAAAGGAGGGTTAAAAAGGAGGGTTCTGATGTTGCCTTGTGCTTCTTTTTTCCGGCTCATCTTTGTGCTCCATATATACATACGCAAAAAGCCATAGAAAAGTTGCAAAATTTTTTTCGGTCAGGAGGTTGTCAGATGAGTTGTCACAGGCGAAGAAGGGCGATGTTCAAAATCTTTTGATTTTTTGTTCCCCCCAATAACCAAATTACCTAAATATTATATCATAATTTATCTTTTGATTTCAACATTTTTTTTCTAATTTTTAAAAATCAATTGTTTTGTTCCTGTTTTACCGTTTTTTTGCCCTAAATTGCGCTTTAATAACTGTTTTTTACACGGAATGTACAGAAAACGGGTTTTTTTCAGCTGTTTTGACTATTCAGATGATATCTTTTAGAATGACTTCGACAGGGAGAAAGACAATGATAGAGGGATTTTTCCCGCTGCAAAAAGGAGTAAGGCAATGGAAATGGACAAAAAAACATTCAGGAAGTTTGGCTATAAATTCGTTGATTGGGTGACTGACTACTTTAGTGAGCTGGAGGCCTATCCCGTCTGTTCGCGGGTTAAGCCGGGAGACATCCGGGACAAGCTTCCCCCTGAACCACCGATTCATGGGGAGTCAATGGATAAAATCTTCCTGGACTTCAAGGAAGTCATCCTCCCCGGGATCACGCACTGGCAGCATCCCTCCTGGTTTGCCTATTTCCCGGCATCCAACAGCCCCCCGTCCATCCTGGCGGAACTGCTAACAGCCGGCATGGGAGCCCAGTGCATGATCTGGCAGACTTCGCCGGCCGCTGCCGAACTTGAAGAGCATGTGCTGGAGTGGCTGCGTCAGATGCTCGGGCTTCCGGAAGGTATGGCGGGAGTCATCCAGGATACGGCCTCGACCGCCACTCTGGTTGCCCTCCTCACAGCCAGGGAGAGGGCGACGGATTTTGAGTCGAACCAGAAGGGAATAAAGAGACCTCTGGTGGTCTATGCTTCTGAAGAGACACATTCCAGCATCGAAAAGGGGGTGAAGATCGCTGGCTACGGCAAGGAGAACCTCCGCTATATCGCGACCGATGATTCTTTGGCCATGATCCCCTCCGAGCTTGAAGAGGCAGTGGAAAAAGACAAGGAGAGAGGTTTGCAGCCTGCCTGCGTTGTCGCGACTCTCGGGACCACATCCTCCACAGCCGTCGATCCTCTTGGGCCCATCGGAGAGATATGCCAGCGCCACGGCCTCTGGCTCCATGTCGATGCTGCTTATGCCGGGACAGCGGCTATTCTTCCAGAGAAGAAGTGGATTCTTGAAGGAGTGGAAAACTCGGATTCTTTTGTCTTTAATCCTCATAAATGGATGCTGACGAATTTCGACTGCTCGGCTTATTATGTCAAGGATCCGGGAGCTTTGATACGCACCTTCGAGATTCATCCGGAGTACCTGAAAACAGGATTGGACGAGCAGGTGAAGAATTTCCGGGACTGGGGAATTCAGCTGGGGAGAAGGTTCAGGGCGCTGAAATTGTGGTTCGTTATCCGCTCCTACGGAGTGGAAGGGCTTCAGAGGATAGTGAGAGAGCATATCCGCCTGGCCCAGATGTTCAAGGGCTGGGTTGGAGAACACAACAATTTCGAGTTAATGGCGCCGGTGGAGTTCAGCCTGGTTTGCTTCAGGTTGAATGATGGGCGAGATGAGGATGCTCTTGATGGTTTAAACAGGAAGTTCCTGGAGAGCCTGAACCAGACCGGCAAAGTCTTCTTGACTCATACCGCTTTGAAGGGAAAGTTTACCATTCGCCTGGCTATTGCCTCGAGGCTCACTCAGGAGCGCCATGTGCGTGAAGCCTGGGAGTTGATAAAGGAAAAAGCAGAGGAACTTTTAAAGTAATCGCTTCTGTTGAGGATTCCTTTATTTCTGAGGTTCAGTGCTCCAGCGGAGGACATCTTCAGGGTCGATAAAACGTACGTAGTACCCCCAGCCTCCTCCACCTTGAAGAACCTTGACCAGCAGTGTGTTCCATCCCTTCTTCAGGGTGACTGGGATTTTATCCTGGTCAGGATAAGCTCCTCGATAGGCTGGGTTGGTGTGGATGAGCTCTCCGTTCAGCCAGATACGGACACCATCGTCACTGCCTATGAGCAGGTGTGTCTGGCGCTCTTCTGATGAGAAGACGTAAGCCAGGCCATAGGCGATGGCCTGTTCGTTCGGGGTGAAGATTCCTGCCAGGTTGACAAATCCCGATTCTTCCGTTTGTATCTTTTTCCACTCAAGGGTTAACTCATTTTTCCCCTTGTATTTCTTTTTCAGGTTTATTTCCTTCTCAGGAGGGTAGGGAGTCTGGAGATAGGTCATATCTGGAGCGTTGAAGGGGCCGATCAAGTTCCAATCCGTTATAAAATGCTGCCTGGAGGGAGAGAGGGCCATGCCCACAAAGGCCATGTCCATTCCTTCCGATGGAGTGGCTTTATCCAAGACCTGGAAAACGACCTCGTTGGCACCGGATTGAAGGAGAACATTCTTCATGGTCATTTTGGCGATTTCCTTTTCGGGCGAATAACCCTCGAAGGTTCCCGATTCATAGGGAGCGCTGTGTTCTCCGCTCTTGATTTCAGAGACCTTGAATTTTCCCATAGAAGGGCCCCGGAGAAAGTAGAGCTCAAGGTTGTACTGCTCCCCGAATTCGACAGAGAAAGAGAGTGCAGCCTGGGTTCCTTTTGTCGCTTTTTCCGTGGACAGAGCAGGATACCTGTTTCCTGTTTGATCGTAGAAGGAGGTGAGATAGTGCGAGAGATTTTCAGCCTTGAAAACCATGCCCGAATGTTTCTCCTCGAACATCTTGATCTTCTCTCCGTTGAGCTCCTCCCATACGGGGAGGGCGAAGCCGCGTGGAGATTCCAGGGCAAAGGGGATTCTTTCTCTCATCGGAGGAAGAGGAGGAAAGGGTTTATGGGGTTCGCTCTGGTACCAGTAAGCCACCGAAGAAAAATAGTCGGAGCGGTCGTTGGCGTGGCCGTGTTCGATAGTGACCCGAATGGATGTCCTGAAAGTGATGGGGTCCGGGATATGAAAGCGGTAGACCGTAGCTTTTGAGCCGGTCCTAAAATCCGGCTCCTGGAGAGGACAGCCGTAGAATGGATTCTCGTCCTCTCTCATTCCCCAGGCATCGGAGAAATAGTCTTCCGAGCCAGTGCCGTAAAGAGAGGGGAGCTTTTCCCCGTCAATGAAGATCATGTCATCTCCCTCTCCCCACCATCCCATGGCCCGCTGCAGGATGCTGAGGTTGCAGCCCACGTAGTGGCCGCGGCCGACAGCATCGAGAAAGAGATAGTTTTCTCCGGGTCTGCAGGGC
>Ga0224506_10001680_pt1 | contig 15666 bp, 10 predicted proteins | sample SF_Jan12_sed_USG_2_FD_169108 | JGI IMG/M metagenome (GOLD analysis project Ga0224506, IMG submission 169108) | Sediment microbial communities from San Francisco Bay, California, United States - SF_Jan12_sed_USGS_8_1 | ecosystem: Environmental > Aquatic > Marine > Sediment | place: USA... | reverse complement strand
CTTTTTCAGCGCCAAAATCAAAGGTCTTGATCCGTGCTACGATTCTGCTTTCAAGCTTTGTGTCATTTAATTCGGAGGAAATAATTCTAACATTTGTCACTTTTCCGCCGGGTGATATTGTTATTTCCAGGACAATCTTGCCTTTTAAGCCAGGATTCTTGCGGCGGGCACGGTTGTAACTTGAATAAAGTCCGCTTTTATTTCTGTCAAAAACAATTGCGATATCTTCCCTGGTCCTTACATTTCCTTTACGAACACGGTCTTTTTTCGTTGCAGACTCTTCGCTCGGACCCAGGGTCTGTTTTACTTTTGCCAGCTGATAATCCGATAACTGTGTCGAACTAATTTCGCTTGTATATTGATCGGAACTAATACCACCACTGCCTTTTTCTGCATTTTCAAACAACTGCTCCCTGTTATATGTCGCCGCATCCTGCGATGCCGATGATGACCTGGACAGTTTGGCCCCGAGCATTGAGCTCACTTCCGAGGTGTCCATCAAACTAGAGAGCTCTTCCCTTAAAGCCAGTACACCGCTTTTTTCAGCCACGTCTCGCGCCTGTTTCTGTTTTTCTGTCACAGGTTCTTTAAGTTTTGGCTTTTCCTTGATTACCTTCTTTTCAGGTTGGCTGGGTTCCGGCCTGGGCTTTTCTTCCTTCACCTTCTCCTTTTCTATAATAAATTGTGCTATGCGCTCAGGGACAACTGCCTGCACTCGACGCTCACTTTCCGGGACATCAATGATGGATAAAACAAAGCCCACCGTCAGCATTAAAATTAATGTCGTCCAGGTGATTTGCTTGAATCGATGATCGAGCCTGCTCTCTGGAGTCCACCTTAAAGCCAGATCGCTATAATTAGCAGGCGCGCCGACAAAGGCTGTCATTTAAACCTTGTCCCTGCTTTTTTGCACTGCCGAAAAGGCTATATGCGTGTAATTTGCCTGCCTGCAAGTCGATAAGATCTTTCTTAGTAACTCATAAGTCAGGCTTTCATCTCCCATAATAGTAATTGAACGCCCCTGTTTTTTTGTATTTGAAGTTGTCTTCACGCGACTTTTACTTGACTGGAACATCAATTCTTTCTTCAAGTTATCGATTAGAACCCCCTCTGTAGCCAGCACATCTTCAATTAAGGCAACACTACGCCCCTGCACAAGAATATCTTTTCTAGTAACTGTAATGACCAGTGTCTCTTTGGGTACTTTTGTCGCTACTGACGTCGGTAATTTTATATCTTTATTGCTCGGTATCTGCTGAACATTCGAGGAACTAACCAATAAGAAGAATACCAGGATGGTAAATATGTCCATAAGCGCCACAAGATTCAAAGCGGGCTGCTTGTGCCTTTTATGGTGCTTCTCCATTCGCTTCGCGCGACGTGACATCTTCATGACTTAATTTCCCTTCCCTTCACTTTCCTGTTTTAGTTCCTGGACACTATAAAATCCGGGTGCGTCGCCGATAGAAATATTCGGGAATAATTCAATGGTCTCTACAGCATCAATCTGGACAATATCCGCACTGCGCACATGATCCATTACCTGAATGAGTGTTTTATATTCAACGTTTTTCTCGAGCAGTAATTTAATATTTTGCTCTTCTGGGAAGCGGCGCTTAATCTCAACCATTACTGCTGTAAACGCCTTCCAGTTGAAATCCTCCTTGTTACGTTTAATCTGTTTTATTAATCCCAGTCGGGCATCCTGAATATCAAAAGCGCCATCCCGCACCACCATTTCCAGCTGTAGCTTTACTTGCTGATCCTGTTTAGCCTTTACATCCAGTGCTGGCAAATTTAGCTCCAGTATTGTCAGGCGCGAAAATACCGCTGTAATAAGAAGAAATGGTACAAGTATCACCATCAAATTCATAAAAGCGGTGATATTTAAATCTACCGTTTTCTCCATTAGCCTTCTTCGAAACTTCCTCATAATACTGAACTTAATCTTTTGTCATCAGGTTCAGACACTTAACCGCTGCCATCTCCAGGTTATCCACAAGGCGAGCGGTCTTGGTCGCCAGGTAAGAATGTATAAGAATAAGGGGAATGGCCGCCATAAGACCAAAGGCCGTGGTATTCATTGCGACAGAAATACTGGCGGATAATAAATCGGCTTTTTCGGCTGGATCTGCCGCGGCAACGGCCGTAAAAGCCTGTATCAGGCCAATAATCGTACCAAGCAAGCCGAGCAAGGTAGCGATATTCGCAAATGTAGCCAGGTAGTGCGTTCTCTGCTCGAGAGCGGGCATAACCTCCATCATGCCTTCCTCCATCGCAGACTCTATGTCGTCCCTGTTGCCGTTCGCGCCCTGCCTCGCAAAACCATAGTTGAGCACCAACGCCAGCGGGGAGCTCAATGTACCGGTGACCGATTTTGCGTTCGCATAGTCACTGGCCTTTAGATGTGAAACAAGCTGGGCCCATAGTTTTTTGGTTCCTCTTTCAGTCTTTGATATGTACAAAAAACGCTCCACGGCAATAGCAACGCCGAGAGCAAGCACAATCAGGATCGGGTACATAAATGGCCCGCCAGTCTGGAAGAATTTAACAATTTCCATAAAATAGCTCCTTTTAACTTACTTAGGTGTGAGTGTTTTTATCGTTGCTTAGTGTATTTTTGCGGCGATTTTAACAGCGCCACTGGCGATATCATATAACTGTGTCGCTTAAATCGGCCTAATGACCCCATCTATCCTTTCATGCCTTATAATTCACTGCCCTGAAACCTTTAATCCAGGGCTCTCTTGAATATAGATAACAGGGGGCCCCAAAATTAGAATGATTCCAAATTTCGACCTGATGGGGAGACAAAAATCGTCATTGATACTTGTCGATCTATCCTAAGGTTTAACTTTTACAATAAATAGAGCTTTTATCTGACAGGATGCATTTTTTTACCCCTTTAATCATCATTGCCAGCCTGCTACTCATTGGCTGTGCTTCTGGCATGAAGCAACCGCCTGCGGACGAAAACAGCTCCAGATCAGCTGAAACACATTATTCCATAGATGAAAAACTAAAAAACCGCAGAGAGATAAAGGCCGCCTTCCAGGATTATCTGAGATACTCAGATAAAGAAGATAAAAACAGGCTGCCCACTTTGAGCCGTCTTGCCGAAATGGAGTTTGAAATAGGCAGTCTCCTGCTTGATAAAAATGACAATGCCGATAGCACTTCGAATAAGAGCATTAATGATCTCTACAATTCACAATTAGATAAAGCCATTAGCCTATTCAAAATGATGTTGCGTGAATATCCCAGGGCATTAAATAATGACGACGTGTTATACCAGATATCCAGATTACAATATCTAAAAAACAATCATGCGCAATCCATTAAGACGCTACATGAGCTAGTTAACAAATACCCATTATCTACGCATCGCAATGAAGCACTGTTTAGACTTGGCGAGGATTACTACACCAGGAAAAACTATCGGCAGGCTGAAGTCACTTATACAAAAATAATTAGCGCCAACAATGAAGACGAGTTTTTTGAAAAATCGTTATTCAAAAGAGGCTGGGCTAGATTTAAAACTCAACAGTATGACAGAGCCATTGATGATTTTATGGACGCCACCTCTTACCATAATTTTAGCGATGCCAATAAACAAACCAGTTCTGAAAGCGAACTGTTTAAGGAGTACTTCAGATCTATAGGAATAAGCTTTTCATACATCGGGGATATAACCACTATAAGCAGCTATTTTAAACGTCACCCTGACTTCAGACATGTATCACACACTTATTCAGTTATTAGCGACATATATCACAAACAACAACGTTATATCGATGCCTCTAATATCATCAAACACTTCATCTCAAATTACCCCGAATCTAATGATGCGCCACACGCCCATCTAAAAATGATATCTATTTTGCAAGAGGGTGGTTTTACAAACAGAATTAATAGTGAAATCGAAAATTTTTACCAGGCATATCGTCCAGACAGCAAATACTGGAATAGAAGCGGTGCAAATATCAAACATACAAAATCAATACAGGCGTCGCTCAGGCACTATATATTGCTAATATCGTCACATTTTCACAGCAAATATCAATCCAGCAAGAACGAACGTGATTTTTTATCCGCACAGCTCTGGTACTCAAGATTTCTGACCCATTACAATGCACACGCACATAGAGGAAACGTTTACTATTTATACGCTGAACTATTAGCCGGTCATAAAAATTATGCTGAAGCAGTTAGATATTATGAGCTGGCAGCTTATGATAAAGACCTCCTTCTAAACAAAGACGCAGCTTATGCGACTATCGTATTAACAAACCGCCTATATAATAGCAGCACTTCCGATGCCAAAAATACCTGGCTTGATAAACATATACGCTATTCTTTTTTGTTTTATCAAATGTATCCCGATCATGAGCACGCAGATAAAACCGTCATTCACGCGGCAGAACTCGCTTATTCCTCAAAAAAATATGACAAGGCAATTGAACTTGCAGAATTAATCAGTGATAACACAAACAGCCAGATTACTTATGATGCCGGCATAATAAAAGCACCCGCTTATTTCAACCTGGAAAAATATAGTGATGCCGAGGCAATCTATACAGAGATTATCAATCACAAACTTTTTAACCCAAAAAATGCCAAAAAAACTCTGGATAGACTGGCCTTGTGCATTTATCGACAAGCTGAAGCGGAAAGTAAAAATGGCAACATTGATTTAGCGGCACACCATTTTCTGCGAATTTATGATACTGCGGCCCAGTCAGATATAGCTTCAACGGCTATGTATGATGCCATAGCATTATTTATGTCTAACCACATGTGGCTGGACGCCATTTCCACAATTAATAAATTTCAAGCAATATACCCGGACCATGACAAAAACAATGATGTCACTAAAAAGCTATCCGTCGCCTATCTTAACTCCAACCAGGACATTAAAGCCGCACATGAATTCGAGAAAATTTCTGGTTTCGAACAAGAACGAAATCTAAAAATGGCCGCATTGTGGCAGGCCGCAGAAATATACGAAAATAAAAATCACACGCCTGAAGCAATACGATCATTCAGCAAATATGTTGCTTCATACACAAGGCCTTATCCTCAATATATCGAGGCCATGCATAAACTGTCTAAACTTCACTTATCAATGGGCAGTGAAGATTTGTCAAATAGATGGCTGCAGCAAATAGCTGATACTGACAAAAAAACACCTGGCACACAAAAAACCGACAGGACAAAAACACTAGCATCACAGGCAAGTCTTACATTAGCCAGAAACATAAACAGTAATTTTATGGCAATTCGTCTTGTTGACCCGCTTAAAATTAATCTTGTCAAAAAGAAAAAAGCCATGCAGAAAGCAATCAAACTTTATGGGCAGTCTTCCGCCTATGGCTTTGAAGATATAACAACAGAAGCCACATACGCTATCGCCGAAATATACAATCAATTCAGTAAATCACTGCTTGAATCAGAACGTCCCAGGGGACTAAACGAGGGCGAGCTCGAACAGTATGAAATCCTGCTCGAAGACCAGGCCTTCCCATTTGAGGAAAAATCTATTGAATTTTTTGAAGCCAACCTCTCGCATACTAAAGATGGTGTTAGTAACAAGTGGACACAGCTGAGCCATTCACGCTTAAAGGAAATCTTTCCTGTTAGATACCTGCGTGATGAGAAATTCGAGGCATACGTAAATGTCATACACTAAACATATTATTTTTATTTTTGCTCTTCTGTCAGGATGCGCTCAATATCCGCAACAGCGTCCACCTGACTACAAGCCCGATATCTCTGGCGCAGATGTCGTTAACTTTAGCAAAGCTATTGACGCACTCGGCAACAATGATATAGATCATGCCGAGGCAATGCTTAAGGATCTCATTAGTGACAACCCGGAAATATCCGGGCCCTGGGTGAATCTTGGCCTTATTTATTTTAGTAAAAATCAATTCTCAGAATCTGAATTGGCCATAAATAACGCCCTCAGACTTAATCCACATAATCCCTATGCCCTGAACCTATCAGGCATGCTCGCAAGAAGGAATAGCGACATAAAGCGGGCTCACGCTCTATACCTTGAGGCGATAAAATACAAAGATGACTACGCCATGGCCCATTACAACCTGGCGCTACTTTATGACATCTTCTTTCAGGACATCAGCGCCGCTGCCATACATTATCGTAAATATCTTGATTTGATTGGCGGCAAGGATAAGCAAACTGTGGACTGGCTAGAACAATTAAAAAACTCTATGAGAAAGTCTTAGAATCCTGGTGTGGCATGAAATTACATAAATATATAATCGCCTGTTTGCTGCCGTGTTTTTTTTCGCCGGCTGTCTTTTCTAAAGACAGCGTGAAGCTTGACACCACGATAATCAAGGGGAATAAAGAATCACCGGCCATCTTATATATAGTTCCCTGGAAGGAAATAAGGATAACTAACGACGAATATCAGGGCCTCATCATTGATGACCTGCAAAGCGAAATTATTTCCCCCGTTTTTCCAGCAAGCGAGCTTTTAGTTAAGTAGGACAATTATGACGCACAAAATAATCAAATTTTTGCATCATATTACCGTTGTTATTCCGCTGCTTTTTGTAGTGTCGCCCGCATACGCAGATAACGCCTCGGTAAGCCAGCTTATTTCTTTCGAGAATGAATTCGAATCATTGTTCTCCGAGCTATCTTCATCTTTTGATTCCGGATCTACATGGAAAGGTCAAACGAAATACATTAGCTGTTTACATTCCATTAAAACTAAACAGTGGAGCGCGTGTATTAAATATCTTGACCAGATAAAAAACACAGACCCAGGTTATAGCTCTGATCTGAGTCACATTTTGTATGGAATTTCATATCATAATAATGATGAAACACAACAGGCTTTTGACCATTACAGACAAATTCCTTCCAGTTCCAGTTATTACATTCATGCTCAATTATATATCGCTCTACTCCATGTGCGTTATAGCAGGCCCCAGAAAGCTAACAGGCTCATTACCAGGCTTTTACTCACAAACTCAGACAGAATCGCGCCTGAAATGAAAAACAAGTTGCACCTTATTCAGGGTTATCTTTATTTTCTTAGCAAGGATTTTTTGTCCTCACGTAATGCTTTACAAAAAGTCAGCGTAAATAGTCAGTACATCAATGATGCGACCGCGTCTTTGGCGCTTACTCACATATATCAGGGCGACTATGAATCCGCTAAAAAGTACCTTTCATATCTCTCTGTTAAATCTGTAAAAGATACGCCCGCAGATACTGCGTATGTTCTACTTGCATTTGCACACAGCCAGGAGAACGCTTTTTCAGAATCTACAATGGCCTCTTACAGGAATGCCATTAAATACTATAAAAAGAGGATAGCTGAAATAGATTCCCTCATGGCCGGTGAAATAGGTCTGCCTATTATCAATAGCCCGTCATCTAGCCGTCTCTTCATCATAGAAAACAACATGTTAGACCTGTCACAAACCCTGCCCGAAAGCTTTCTGAGCAATTATGCCTCACTGGCTAGAGTCACTCTAAAAACACCAGCGAGCGGAAAACGCGACAACCTGTACAAAGAAACCGCCAGATTACATAAACATTACGAACGCGCCATTGTTACAGAAGCAAGACAACAGCTTCTTACAAGAAAAAACATGCTGTCTCGTTATTTGAATCAATGCATGTATACATTGGCAAGGCTGCTTTACCAGAACAAGCTGCAATAATATCGAGGCACTCGCCCGGTCATCTCGTGATAATTTTTATGCTAAATATCGCTCAATAAGCTGTTCTTTGGCCTTTTAACTGCTACTCTTCAAGCATAATAATTCTATAAGGCTTTTAAATAATGGCGAGAATATTAGTCGTTGATGACTCTTCCACACTACTGGCGGCAACCACAAAGATACTGGTAACAGCCGGCCACGAAGTCATCCCGGCTGTCAATGGTGAAGAGGGCATTGCAAAAGCCGCCAGCGAAAAACCGGACCTCGTCCTTATGGATGTAGTCATGCCGGGAATGAACGGCTTTCAGGCAACCCGGCATATAACGAAAAATGAAGATACCAAGCATATCCCTGTCATTATGCTCACTACCAAGGACCAGGAAACTGACAAGGTTTGGGCGAAGCGTCAGGGCGCTAGCGATTATGTCACCAAGCCACCGGACAAAGATATATTGCTGCAAAAAATCAATGCGTTACTGCCCTGAGCTAATGGCCCTGGCTATTGGGCTGGTGTACCGACCTGATTTACTCGCCTGACCCAGCGACAACCTGAGCCAATATACAATCCTGCTACAACTCGTAATACTCAGCGTGTCTAATTATCGGTTGCGTTATCGCGGTGCACCCAATCAGCACCAAGTGTGCCCTGCAGCCTCTCGTGATAACTCTGGCTGGTTACCCAATCAATCATCTGATTAGCGTTTTCAATGCGCTCCTGTAGATCGGCCCATTTTTCCGTATCCTCTTCCGAGGTTTCGTCCATTTTTTGTTCCAGGTATTTACGACTCATCTGCCACAGCGTGGCGTCGCGCGCCTGCTTTATCTGTAAACGCTCCTGGTACCACGAGCTCTCCATCAGATAGTCACGCGTAAACATGGCTCTAATCGATGGGTCATCAATCGTTTTACCCTGATAGTCTCCATTTGCCATAATATGCAACAACGCCTGCAAGGGGGGGCAGGCGTCATGAATAGAACCGTCATCAAAATAAGCCTTTGCCACTCGATTATGCGCCTCAGTAATATTATTAATACCATCTACATAGGCATCCATGTCCTGTGTTTCGGGTTTTAACATAGCCTCATCAAATACGATGGTCGGGCTATCAAACACCTTGCCAAAATAGGCGTGCACAAAATGCTCGGTGATACGATAACCCAGCCGACTGGCACTAACTTTTTTTCCATTATATTCAAAATCTTCCAGCTTCTCTAAATACCCGTTCTCTATCAGGAATGCCGGGTCACGATGCGAGACAGGCAAGCGACACCAGATTTCTGGAATCAGCATACTGATATCATGGTCCACCCTGCGCCGGGCACCGATATAACCCGCTGCCGTTGAATAACCATCGTAGCCACACAGAATAAATGAAACCAGGGCATCATTTAAATCTGTCGTGGTAGATAATGCATTGAAGGGGCCTTTTGTTAATGCGCCCTCGGAACCGGCACCAGTTGTAGACGGTGATTTTCCAGTGAGGCTGCAGATGTTATCCATAAACAGCTCAGGCAGCTGCTGATAATGAATAGGGTTATAGACAGCCAGTGGGCGGATCCCGGCCTCCTTGTCCTGTGGATTGTTACGTCGCCCCTGCAGCACGGAATTAACCGGAAAATAAACAGGATCCTTCAGCGAAATCCCTCTTGCCAGCCGCGTTCCGGCTACTGCCAGGTATAACGGCCTTGAATCAGCAAGGTCAGGCCTTTGCTGAAGATAACGCATGTTAGGGCTGGGCTTACCATTAACCATTCTAGGATGCGCTGAAGAAACAAAATACTCGCCATCGTTCTTTGTTGCCGCTTCGCGAATAAGATTTTGCATAGGCTCGGAGAAGTCCTGAAACTTAATCGCATCCTCAACCAGTTCGCGCGCATCTTCGCTGGTTAACGGCTCAAAATTGGAAATAAAATTATTGCCGCCCGCAAGATCGGCCTCGGCCTGTTTATCCAGCCCGCGATGAATCGCATCATCGGGCCTCTGGAACAGCCTGCTCTCACAGTTCGTCACTAATTTAACACTGGGATGGTTGTAATCCTTATTCAAAAACCCTTCAACGTAACCGACAGGCACTACCGTGGAAGCGGTAATATCATCTTCCGTTTGCACCTTGGTCGCAGCAACAAAATCCTGCCTCAGCTTGTATACACGCCACGTGCCGTCACTATGCGTACCGACCCTAAGATAACCGGTTATCAGCTTACGGCCATCATATTTCAGTTCCTGGCCGGGATGACCATTTACCTCATCAACCGAAAAGTGTTCACGCCAGTTATTGCCCCACTCTGGTTTATAAAAACGCTTGATTAAATAAACTATCGCCAGGACATGCTGTGGAATAGTCTCGAGCCACCTGTTGTATTCATCAGTGTAATCCGCTGCGGACGGCGTCAGTAACTTTATAACCGAGCCCAGACTGCGCTCACTACTCAACAGGCTACGCGTGTCTTTTTCCGACTTATCGCTAAAGCGTTTCGTGTAATCGTGATTAAATATTACTTCAACCTGTTTGAAGTCATTTTCAAAGTCACGCACAAATACAGGACCAGAAAGCATTGTGTCCTGAATAGATTTCGAAATTTCCGATTTTCCGCCACCGGATACCGTGCTCGGCTTATGACAAAAAGTCCCCTCTGCAGCAGTCCCGATCAAACGCCAGCTTGGTGCCTGCGGATGCTTTTGCATATGCACCTTGAATCCGCTGGGATAAATATACGTATGCTTTGCTAATAACTTGATCCTTTGCGGCTCACCATCTTTTTTCCAGCAAACACTTTGTTGATGAAGATCAAATTGAGCACTTTCAGGAATATAAATTATATCGCTGTAATTTACATCAACGGCATAACCTTCATCCATGATTTCAACACCGCCCTGCAGTTGCTCGCAGACCCTGCTGAAGGTGAAGTCCTTCATTGCGCCTTCTATTACTGGTATATAGGTATCGCCCAGATTAAAACGAGAAAAGGCGATTGCCCCGCCAGCATGCTCTTCTTCAGCCCCACCAAAAAGATTGGCTGAATAACTGATTTGCGATTTGATTTCTTTTTTACTGTAACCAAAATAATTGTCGGCAATAACAGTAACAATAACGCCTTCCATATCTCGACAAACCACCTTAAAGGCCTGTCCATCATTATAGAGCTCTTCATCTGTTTTCCAGCACATGCCATCTTTACGCTGGCGCTCTGTCGCATCATCATAATGCGGCAGCCCTAATGCCTTTTTGCTTAACTTAACCAGGTGTGGTGCGAGAATGACGCAGCCACTGTGGCCCGTCCAGTGATCAATATCCAGCGCCGCATCATTTTCAACCAGGAATGGATCGCCGCCATTACCAAAGATTGACTCAACAAAATCAAGATTCGCCACCAGGCCGCCTGGTGCAAAAAACCTTGTCTCCAGGCTTTTCTCCGGAAGACAGTTTTCAACCTCAGGACGCACGATGGGTCTGAGCAACAATGAGACCCAGAGATCTATGGGTTTAGGCAGTTCACTGGCTATCGGCAAGCCCAGGTATTCAGTTGGGGGGTCCAGCGCCACCTGTAACAGATTGGCATAAACATCGACAGGCACCGCTTTTTTATCAGCCGGTATCGGCAAACCGCCTTCAACAATATGAAACACGCCCGAAGTCGTGCGCCGGTCACTTCTGGGATTGTGCAGAACACCCTGCAGGACACGATAAGACTCAATCAGATCAGACTGATATTTGTTTCCCATCAGCGGCAAAGACAGCTCTTTGGCCAGACCAGGTTCATTCAGGGTGAATGTCTGACCAGGCAACCTGATCGTGACATCGACATTATTACGCTTGAAATAGTGATTAAGGAAATCCTGTATACGCTGGTCAGCGGGGCAACGATACTCCGCCAACAGTCGACGCTGTTCTGAATATTTTTTTAACAGGCTATCCGCCACTGCGAGATAACTGTGGTCACTGCTTAGCTGGCACTTGTGCCCGAGCGAAGCCAGTTGCATGCAAATATTCTGCAGCACGACCTGACGCCTGTCGACAGCTCTTCTTTCAGGATGTGAGTACATCGCCTTCTGGTTGATTATTGTCGCCAAAAACTACTCCCCGTTTATTTGATCGCATTTGTGCGCCCCATTCTAGTTTGCAACGTCAAAGATATCCATTGAAAATATGGGTTTTACGTATAATAGTTTAAGAATATTGCTTAATTATCAATAAGTTATACTAATAAACATTATTTCACGCTATTTTGGTGCGATATACACACTCGATCCGGTCATTAAAACATAACTACCAGGATCATTTATAAGGCCACAATATCTTTATCTATAAGGTCATTAGGACTATATTTGTAAGGGAACAGCAAATCCTCAAGCCCTAAAACAAAAGACGAGCCCAATAATGCGTATAGTGATTCATCTTCAATCGCTACTTCTGCTACCAGCTCTGTTTATAACCTGCTCTATCGCTATCGCTGACAGCAGCAACTCGAAAAATGATTCAACCATCATTCTGGGCGTACACCCCTATCTGCCGGCGCATGAAATAAAACAACGCTTCACCCCGCTTGCTGACTATCTAGGCACACAACTGCACAAAAAAATTGAATTAAAGATTTCACAAAACTATGAAACCCATATCGAGCATGTCGCAAATAATACCGTCGATATCGCCTTTATGGGCCCCTCGAGTTATGTCACCCTCACCACAACTCACGGCAACTATCCCTTGCTGGCGCGACTGGAAGTAAAGGGCAAACCGCATTTATTTGGCGTCATCTTCGCACGCGATAACTCTGGACTTACTGATATTAAACAGCTTACTGGTAAGCGCTTTGCTTTTGGCTCACCACATTCCACCATGAGCTATATTGTACCGCGCCATATGTTAAACCATGACGGGATAAGCCTCGACAACCTTGCCGAATACAAGTTCCTGGGAAATCATCGAAATGTTGTATTAGGCGTATTGCTCGGTGAATTTGATGCAGGCGCAGCCAAAGAAGACGTGTTTCTCAATTTCAAAGACCAGGGTCTGGTTTCAATTGCCAGGTCCCCTGCCATTTCAGAGCACCTGTTTGTTGCCGGGAAAGGTATGCCTGATAGAGACTTAACCTTAATACGCGACCTGATGCTTGGGCTTTCAAAAACAAAAGAGGGTCTGCAAATTCTTCAAAGCATCAAATCTGACATTACCGGCCTGGTCCCTGTCAAACACAGCGACTATGATAGTTTGGCCAACTTTATGACTAAAGAGGGCGCCCCGCACTAATGGATCGAAACCCCTTTATTAAACAGGGCCGTTTTATCACCGTACTAATCGCTCTGCTATTATTTTTTGGTACTGCCGCCACATTGACACTTTTAAATCAGCAACACGCCGAGTCCGTAAGCCGTCATCAACAGGAAGAACAGGACGGTCTTGCTTTTTTGTCCAAGATCATAGAACGCGCCTACCTTGATCAAAACTATACACTTGTTGAAAAGACGCTACAGCAGTGGTTAATGGATTATGCTGACATAACAGCCATACGGGCCGTTGCAGCCAACGGCTTCGAACTTGCTTACTACAAGAAAGATATTCAACCCGCCAACCCTCAGAAAATTAGCCAGGACATCCTTGGCGCCAACAATCAGCGCCTGCTTACCATTACCATTGATCACAGCTCTGACGAACTTGATGCAACATTCGCGTCTACCCGGATCAAGTTTATTTTTGGTGTCATAACTTTTGCCGGATTACTCGGCCTCGCCTTTTGGTACGCAAACAGATATATGATTATCGCCCCTATGGAACAGGAGATATCACGCCGCTTGCAGGCAGAGTCAGAACTAAAAGAGCTCAATGAAAAACTCGATGAACGCGTCGCCAAAAGAACTCTCGAAATAAACAAAAAAAATAGCGAGCTTCAGCTATTGCTCAATGAACGCGAAATGACCCAGGATCAAATGCGAAAACTGTCAAGTGCCGTTGATCAAACCATGGATATCGTATTAATTACTGATGAGAACGGCTTAATCGAATATGTTAATCCGGCCTTCGAAAGGATTACTGGCTATAGCTCTGATGAGTCCATAGGAAAAAACCCGTCTATTGTTAAATCAGGTTTGCATGATGATGATTTTTATGCGCGATTCTGGCAAACAATTAGAAAAGGTGAGGCTTTCAATGATGTCTTTATAAACCGGCGAAAAGACAACACGGTCTATTACGAGCAAAGGACCGTCACGCCAATTAAAAACAGGCAGGGGGTCATAACAAATTACCTTGCCACAGGCAAAGACATTACTGATCACGTTAAAGACCAGGAACGACTGCAGTTTATGGCAACTCACGATGCACTCACGAGCTTACCTAACCGCTCGACGTTAAAAGATCGTCTTGATCACGCCATAGATCAGGCAGAGCGCAACAACACCAAGGTAGCCGTTATGTTTCTTGACCTGGATCGCTTCAAACATATCAATGATAGCCTTGGTCATCCAATAGGCGACAGGCTGCTTCAACTCTGCTCAGATAGATTAGGCACCTGCATACGCAAGGGTGACACATTAGCCAGGTTGGGCGGGGACGAGTTCACCATCGTCATGGAATCCATTACTGACATTGACAGCATTAGCGTGGTTGCACAGAAAATTATTTCTCACCTGTCAGAGCCCTATGTCATAGACGGCTACGAAATAATAACGCCGACAAGTATCGGCATAACCCTCTGTCCCGATGACACGGATAACACGGATACCTTACTGAAAAACGCCGATATCGCCATGTATCGGGCCAAGGCCCAGGGTGGTGGCTGCTACGAATATTATACAGAGGACATGACCGTACGTGCGGTAAGGCGGCTTGAAATGCAAAATCAGCTGCTTCATGCCCTGGAGAATAATGAATTTGTTGTTTATTACCAGCCACGTATCAAACTTGATACCGGGCATGTACAGGGCATGGAGGCATTACTGCGGTGGGACAATCCAAAATTCGGCAGAGTAATGCCCGATGAATTTATCCCGATTCTTGAAGAAAGCGACCTGATTATCGATGTTGGCAACTGGGTGCTTGAACAGGCCTGTAAATTCAACGTATCCCTGAAATCACACAACCTGGCGCCTTTAAGAGTATCGATCAACCTCTCGGCACGCCAGTTCAGAGGCAAATCAACACTCGACTGCATTGCCAGACTAAACGAGCAATGCTGCCGCATGTCTACCTGCCTGGAAATTGAAATTACGGAAACACTGTTGATGGAAAACATTGATTCGGCTGCCCACATACTTCATCAGCTGTCCTCATTAGGCGTTTTTATTTCAGTCGATGATTTTGGTACTGGCTATTCCTCAATGAATTATTTAAAGAGCTTTCCTATTGACGCCCTTAAAATTGACCGTTCTTTTATTAATGACCTTCCCCACGACAGTAACGATGCAGCAATAACAATGGCCATAATTGCTTTGGCACACAGCCTCGATCTCAGCGTTATAGCAGAGGGCATAGAAACACAGGCGCAACTTGATTTTTTGCAGAAAAACCACTGCGACGAAATCCAGGGATTTTTTATTAGCCATCCTCTTACAGAAGAAGAGTTTACAGCATGGTTATCAGGGTATCAGGATAATATGATCGGCAAATCATCGGTGCGCTAACAGCATAGCGCGTAAGTGCAGACACACACTTTTTCGCATGCGGGCTAATTGTCCCTGGCGCATATTGCCGGAAGATAATCCTGGCTGACTCCGCCATGATCGCATTTCCAGACGATATAACCCCTGTCATTAACAGACGGGGAAAACCTGACTTTTTTACCAGGCACATCTGAAATAACAAGTTCGATAACTCCATTATCTATCTCAATACTAATTTTTCCCTTCGCGCGTTCCGGCATAGGTGTCTTGATTTCACTGGCAGACATGGGCCACGACCTATGCTCCCTGGCATAACGCTCTACCTTTATCCTGGTTGCCGAGATAACTTCACTAATAATCTCGGCT
>Ga0224506_10001679_pt1 | contig 15679 bp, 9 predicted proteins | sample SF_Jan12_sed_USG_2_FD_169108 | JGI IMG/M metagenome (GOLD analysis project Ga0224506, IMG submission 169108) | Sediment microbial communities from San Francisco Bay, California, United States - SF_Jan12_sed_USGS_8_1 | ecosystem: Environmental > Aquatic > Marine > Sediment | place: USA... | reverse complement strand
GGGAGGTGATTAATGGTTGCGATGGCGTTGGGGTGTCGGAGAGCGGCAATCCCATCACGGTTTCCAGACAGGCTTGGAGTTGGCCTCTCCGGATGGGTTTGGTGAGATAGCCAGAAAATCCACATTGCTGCGCGGCATTGGCATCGCCTCGTCGTCCTAAGGAGGTGAGAAGTATCAGGCGCGTGTCCTTAAGGGTGTCATCAGATTTGATGAGCGTGGCCAAGGTGAATCCATCCATCTCGGGCATTTCCATATCCAAGATCGCTAAGTGGAAAGGGGTACCTGTTTTGGCGTGTTGTTGAAGGAGGGCCAGACAATTTCGTGGTTCTTCGACTAAGGTGCCTTCCATCTTCCAGTAATGAAAGTATTGTTCCAATAATTGCCGATTGGTGGGGTGATCATCAACGGCACACACCCGGAGTTTTTCTAAGGCGACAGGTGTTTGAGGGAGTGAGGAAGCCCAAACCGGTTGCTTAAGAAAATGCGCGGTAAACCAAAAGGTACTCCCACCTTCCGATCGATTTTCAACCCCAATTTCCCCGTTCATTTGTTGGACTAATTGTTTGCAAATGGCCAGGCCTAATCCCGTTCCGCCATATCGCCTGGTTGTTGAGCTATCGGCCTGAGAAAATGGTTGAAAGAGTTTCGGCAGGATGTCCAGAGGAATGCCTTCTCCCGTATCATGGATATCCACTTTGATCAGGACATCTTCTGGTGTTTCCTGTACGGATGAAATTTTTACGACGATTTCACCTGTTGAGGTAAATTTGATGGCATTTCCAGTGAGATTCATGAAGATCTGACGCAAACGTCCCGGGTCTCCTTGTAGTGCTGTCGGAACATTGGCATTGACCAAGCCCACCAATTCGAGCCCCTTTTTCCCCGCTGCTTCGCCCAACAACTCCAAAGACTCTTCCAAGGTGGTTCGAAGGTCAAATGGGATTTGTTCAAATTCTAACTTTCCGGCTTCAATTTTGGAGAAGTCCAGAATGTCGTTAATGATCTTCAACAGGGTCTCTCCTGAAGACCTGACGGTTTCCGCAAATTGCCGTTGCTGACTGGACAGGTCCGTTTCCAGGAGGAGCCCGGTCATCCCAATCACCCCATTCATGGGCGTTCGGATTTCGTGGCTCATAGTTGCGAGGAATTGGCTTTTGGCAATGGCCGCCGTTTCGGCGCGTTCCTTGGCTTCTCGCAGTTCCTGTTCCTGTTGTTTGCGATCACTAATATCTCGAACAATGCCAGTGAACGTACGCCTTATGCCCACTTTGGTTTCACTCACGGCGAGTTCCATTGGAAAGGTTGTCCCGTCTTTTCGTTGACCGAGCAATTCCCGACTTCGTCCAAAAATAGTCGACCCATGTCCATCAAGATAGCGTTGAAGATATCCATCATGTTCTTCCTGGTAGGGAGAAGGCATCAGGATCGAGACATTTCGGCCAATGGCCTCTTCAGCCGAAAAGCCGAAGACATGCTCTGCCGCACTATTATAGGATTGAATAATTCCCGTCTCATTAATCGTGATAATGGCATCGGCCGCCGTTTCGACGATACTTCGAATTCGCGCATCACTTTCTTCACGGGCGAGTTCTCCCCGTTTGCGTTCAAGGACACGGCCAAGTTGCGTGCCGATAATTTCCATGACTTCTAGCATCCGAGGGTTGGGGGTCTCGACCGAGCGGGAGAAAAATTCCAAGACGCCCATCACCGTACGGCCCACCAGAATGGGAAAGGCGAATCCACCCCGTATCCCAAGTTCGCCGGCCATCTTGGCGCGGGGGAAGTTCAGGTCTTGGGTAATGTCGGGAATCCACGCGGCTCGTCCGTGAGCCAACACTCGCCCAGGAAGTCCTACGCCAATGGAAAATTTGGTTTTTTCGGTCAACGTCCGAAACGTATGGAACTCCCCAGGGTTGTCCAGATGCCAAAGGGCTGATGGTGTGAGTATGGACGCTTGCTCGTCTTCGCGAAAATACACATGGGCCACAGGCCATTTGGTAAACGTACAGATGAGATCCAGACTACTTTGGAATGCCTCATCGAGCGATTGGGCTTCGTTGGCTGAGATAGCCACCTGTTGCATCAGTGTGATCAGATCGGTTTCTTGCCGCAGGGCCGATTCCGTTTGTTGTTGTTCTGTGAGGTCTCGCACGAAGGCGTAAAACGCATAGGAGGTCCCCTGAAAAATAGGAATAATAGTCAACTCAATGGGGAATTCTCGGCCGTCACGATGCAAGGCTGTTAGCTTGAGGCGTTGATTGACGATGGTCCCTGTTCTGGTGGTGGCAAAGCGTTTGAGGCCGTCGATATGCGCCTGTCGGTATTGGGGAGGAATAATGGCCGTGGTGAGTGACTGTCCGAGGATGTGCTCCTTTGACCACCCGAAGATGGCTGTCGCCTGGGGATTCCACGTTGTGACGAGCCCGTTGGCGTCGATCCCAATAATACCATCGAGTGCATGATCGATGATCAGGCGTATTTCATCCCGGTTTTCTTTCAGGGCTATGATGGCATCTTCACGTTGTTGGACTTCGGTGTTGACCCGATCCAATACCCGGTTATATTCGGTGGCGATTTGGCCGACTTCTGTATGGGGTTCCACTTCCACGGCCTTCGTGAAATCGCCCAAGGCTCGGTGCGTTTCCATCTGACCGACGAGATCGAGAAGGGCCGTGCTTGCACCATGTTCGGTCATATTCAATCCGAGGCGTTCCTCTTCCGCTGTCACTCTCAGGGGAATGAGCCGGTTCAGCGCCTTCAAGATGATCAGGCTGACTCCAAAGGACCAGGCAAAACAGGTCACGACTCCCAGCAATTGGACCCCAAATTGCGTCAGCCGGTCATACCCGGTTCCCCAGGTGTCCGGGTTTCCAACTAACGCGAGGGCCAACGTACCCCAGATTCCGGCACAGGCATGAGCAGGAAAGGCTCCGATGACATCGTCTACTTCATAGCGTTCAAGCCATGTGGTGGTGAGAACACAGATGACGCCACCGATTCCTCCGACGAACAGGGCCTCTGTGGGCTTCAGGAAGGGGGCTGAGGCCGTAATGGTTACCAGGCCAGCCAGGATGCCATTAATGACCGACATGACCTCTGGCCGGCATTGCCTCCACCAGGACAATCCCAGTGCAGCCAACCCTCCTCCGGCGCTCGCCAGCATGGTATTGACCAAGACCAGGGGAATATTATGGGAATATTGGACGACACTGCCGCCATTAAATCCCATCCACCCGACCCATAATAAAAAAAGGCCCAATGCCGAGAGTGGCAGATTGTGCCCCTGAATGGGAACGGCCGTTTCCCCGAACCGTCCGATGCGCGGTCCAATAACGATAATGGCGGCCAGGGCCACCCATCCAGCCGTGGAATGCACGACGGTGGCTCCGGCAAAATCCAGAAACCCGAGATGATTGAGCCATCCTGTATGCAGGCCCTGTGCGTTTCCTCCCCACATCCAATGGCCGATAATCGGATAGATGACTGCACTAATGAGGATGGACACGAGGAGATAACCGCTAAAGCGCATGCGTTCGGCCACAGCGCCGGAGATGATTGTGGTGGCGGTTCCACAAAATGTCAGTTGAAACAAAAAGAAGGTCCACATGGAGATATGGGAACCCCCATCGAACAGAAACTGGCTCGTTCCGAAAAGCCCAAAGGCTGAGGCCCCGAACATGAGCCCATATCCAAAGGCCCAAAACATGATGGAGGCCAGGCAGATATCCACCACATTTTTAATGGCCACATTGATGCTATTTTTGGCACGGACCAGACCCGTTTCCAGACACGTAAATCCGGCTTGCATCAGTAAGACTAACGCCGTGCAGGTTAGCATCCACGTTAGTGGTTGAAATGAAACGTCAGTAGGCATACAGAATTCTTAGGAATGAATCTTTTTACATGGAACAAACCCTATCGTTCATCTAGAACGTGGGTGATGAAGAGACTAGCCCTATCGCCATCTTGTCGGTTCTAGAAAAATGTTTCTTAATTATGAACACTTTTCTAAGTTTGTGAGGAGTGAGGAGTGAGGAGTGAGGAGTGACTTCTTACTTTGCACAGTGGGCAGGGAGCCACTTGGCGAAGATCTCGGCAAGGCCATCTGGTCGAATAGGTTTGGCCAGGTAATCATCCATGCCGGCCTGTAAGCATTTTTCACGATCTTCAGGCATGGCATTAGCCGTCATGGCTACAATGGGCACGTGGGGAAGGCCGTGAGGCGTGAGGGGTGAGGCGTCAGGGGACGTTGCCTCTTTCGTTGTAGCTTTTCCGGCTTCGGCTTCACGGATTTTTTTCGTGGCGTCATAGCCATCCATGACCGGCATCTGGCAGTCCATAAAGACCAGGCCGTAGGGAATGGAGGCACAGGCTTCGACGGCTTCCTGCCCGTTCGCGACGACGTCGACTTTATATCCAAGACGTTCGATCATCATCATCGCTAATTGTTGATTCACGTGATGGTCATCGACCACCAGAATTCGAGGGGTTCCAACTTTTAGGGCTTCCTGGGCGGAAAACCGTGTGACGACTGGAGTCTCAGGGTAATGAAGTGTTCCGGGTTTGAGTCCCATAACGGTCTCCAGGGTGTGTTTGAGAATGCTCTGTCGAACCGGTTTGGTGAGATAGCCTGAAAAGCCTGCCTCTTTTGCTTCCTTGGCATCTCCCCGCTGCCCAAGTGAAGATAACAGTATCAATCGAAGATCGGCGAATTGAGAATTGGCTTTGATTGTTCGAGCGAACGTCATCCCATTCATGATGGGCATGTGCATATCCACAATGGCGATCTGAAACGGGGTTCCCTGTTCTTGGGTCTCTTGAATGAGATGAAGCGCCTGGAGGGGAGTTGCTGCTGCGGTGACCTGCATGCCCCAGTCTTTGGCATATTCTTCCAACAGCTGACGATTGACCGGATGATCATCGATACAACAGAGTCGGACTCCTTTTAACACCCTATTCTGGAGAATCGGGGTTTGACGAGATTGTTTAATGAATTGTGCGGTAAACCAAAACGTGCTGCCCTCTCCAACCTGACTGTCAATATGTATGGTGCCACCCATGCACTCAACCAACTTTTTGCAAATGGCTAAGCCCAGTCCGGTGCCTCCATATTGTCTTGTGGTTGAGCTGTCGGCTTGTTGGAAGGGTTGGAAAAGCTGCTGTTGGATGAGTGGGTCGATGCCCATCCCGGTATCCTTGACGTCCACTCGAATGGTGACGGTTCCCACTGTTTCGTGAACCAACGAAATCGAAATGGTTACGGCACCCTTTTTCGTAAATTTAATGGCATTGCTGATGAGGTTCAACAGGACCTGACGAAAGCGGCCCGGGTCACCTTGTAGGGCTGTCGGGACCTGCGTCTCCACGCGGCCGATCAGTTCCAAGTTGGCCCTTCCAGCTTTCTCGGCAAGGAGATCCAGCGTATCTTCCATGGCGGCACGAAGATCGAAATCAATGGTTTCAAAATCCAACTTTCCGGCCTCGATTTTTGAGAAGTCCAAAATGTCATTGATGATGGTCAATAACGCTTCACCAGAACTACGGACGGTTTCGGCGAACTGGTGTTGTTGTGAAGAAAGGTTCGTATCCAATAACAGCCCAGTCATCCCGATAATGCCATTCATGGGCGTGCGAATCTCATGGCTCATGGTCGCCAAAAACTCACTTTTGGCTTTGGCCGCATGTTCGGCGGCTTCCTTGGCCTTCACCATCGTGTCTTCGACCTGTTTTCGTTGAGTAATATCTCTGACCAGTCCGTAAAAAAAGTATGCATCGCCCTGGACGATAGGAATAATGGAGATCTCCACGGGAAATTCATGCCCGTCCTGGTGGAGTGCGGTCAATTCGAGCCGTTTATTCGTGATCGTTCCGGATTTGGTGCGCGCAAAACGCTTGAGCCCTTCCCGGTGTGCTTCTTGATAGTGAGGAGGAATGATCAGGTCGACAAGATATTTGCCAATCACCTGTTCGATTGACCAGCCAAATATCTCCGTGGCTTGCGGATTCCACGTCAGAATTTTTCCTTCTGCATTGATGCTGATGATGCCATCCAAGGCATGGTCAATCAGATTTTGTGTCTGTTGTTCCATGTCCTTAAGGCGAAGTTCGCTTGTCTCCCGGAGATTGTTGTAGAGGTCCTGCATTTCTTTGGAGGAGAGGGCGAGGGATCGTTCCAGTAATTCTCGTCCCTGATCGGCCTCGGTATAGGCGGTGCTGATGCGTTCCAACAGGTTACTCCACACTTCTGGCGAAGGTGCCATCGTGGGGTCAGTCACCCCCAAGCGTTTGAGTTGCCGTGTGAGTAGAGGATGCATGGATCGTTAGCGTTCAGAAATTGTGGTCAGGGTCATGGTTTGGTTATGAAGTTCACATCGCCCATTGGCATGGGGGGATAACTCACCATAAGAATAAAACCCAATTTGTTGGGTTCCCTGGGGAAATACGTCTAAGGTTGCTTCGATTTCCTCTTCAGCCCGTTCGCCTAACGCCAAGCGTCGTCCCACACAGGTGATGGCGATCACTAAGGCATTCTTCAAGTCCTCGGATTTGGTCAGGATGGCTGCCTCAGAGGCACCAGTGATCAGCCGATCAAAATTTCCTCGCATCAATTGCACCAAGGAATGTTGGGGAATATTTCCGGCAAAGGTCATCGATTGTTTAGTTTCATCCACTGCCAGAATGGTTCGAATCAGATAGTTCTCACCCGGTCCGTCTTGTTTCAAGGCTAAGGGGAAGAGTAGGGCTGTCGCAGGAAGGCCGCTGGCTCGTTCCCCAAGATAGTCCTTGTAGAGTTCCAGGGCTGGCTTGCCGTCTAACTCATACAGGACGTTGCTGTCTGATCGTGTGACCCGTCGTTCCGGACCCAAATAATCCCATCCTCCCTTGGACCCATGACCCAGATGAAGACGGTCACCATAGAGTCCAACGGCTGTCACCATCCCTCCGACTGGGGTTGAATCCTTGATCACCCATGTCTGTTTGAACCGATCTCCGTCTCCGGCCAACCCTCCTGTGATGACCACTGATTCCGGCAAAACGGCATTGAGCCCACGAATGAGTTCGCTCCCATTGACTTGAAGACCATCGGAGAGCACCAAGATTCCTCGGAGATCGGGACGTAACAAATTATTGGCTATGTGTTGTCCAACAGAAAACGATTGGGAAGGATCGGTAATGGGTACAGTTGTCGAGTGGACGGTGGTCCAGTCGAATTGGAGAATCCCTCCCACTAAGCTGTGGTCTTTTATCTCACTGCCAAAGACTTCTCCAGAGGTCGAACAGCCAATGACTGGAATGCCTGAAAAGGTTTGGCAGACTTCCTGAATGCGGTCTGGGGATTCTAGAAAACTTGAAGCGCCAAATAAGATAACCAGGGACTTGTGAGGGTCCTGGACAAAATCTGGGCGAGTGATCGATGGACTGGAAGGTTCAAGGCAAAATGTCTGGACGTTCATGCATGCTCCTTATGGCGTTGGATGAGGTTTGCACTATGGCTCTTCCCAAAAAGTGGCTCTTTTCCGACAGACAAACCCGTAGGAGAGTTTGTAGTGTTTTTTCGGTTTCTCGTGAAGAAATCTGAAAGGAGATCTCGACTGAAGGGAAATATTTGAGAGGCGTACCTGTCTTCAGGTAGGGCGAAGGATGCCGTTGGCGAGTTTTTTCAACAGCCCCACTAGGGAATTGAGGAGGATAGGGGCTGAGGTTGTTCAGTCGGACTCTGCTGGGTGAGCCGTGCGAACAGTTTTTTTCGGGTTGAGAAGAAGGCGGGCTGGTCTTCTGACAGTTTCAGAAATTTCCCATAATATTGATTAGCCAATCGTTCATTGCCCAAATGTTCATAGGCATAGCCCATATTCAGATGAATGTGGGGGAGATCGGCTTCTAGTGTTTCAGCCTGCCGCAATTCGTGGATGGCGAGTTGATAGTCCCCACGTTGTTGAGCCACAAGGGCGCGCTGGATCCACAATTGCGGAACTTTATCATTTCTCGCTAACCCACTCAGGAAAAATTGATCGGCTTGTTCCATGTCGCCCTTCCCCAAGAGCGCGGTACCCATCCAAAACCAGGGTTGCCATTGCACGGGCGGGTCATGAAACAGGGGAGACAATAATGCCACCGCGCCTTCGTACTCTCCTGATCGAATCAATCCTTGGGCATGTCGTAATCGATTCGCTTGCGTGGGTTGTGTGGGAGTGGCTGCGGGAAGCCCGGTATGAGTCGATTGCCGTCGGGCTTCCAAGGCGGCCAGGGTGACTGGTGTAGGGGCAGAGTCTTGGCCAGGTCTCGTACTTTTGACGAAGTCTTCCGTCTTAATGATTTCTTCATCTAGCGACAGGGCGACCATATCGAGAGATTTTTCATCACCTGTGTGGTCCGCGACGCTCATCTCTGTGTCTGGAAATTCAGGTGATACTGTTTCGAGCGGAGCTGTACTCATGGTTGGCGTGGGTTCTTCGGAGACGTCGAGTGGGGGAACCAACAACTTCTCTGTGGCGATGGCCGGTTGGTTTACTGCATGAGAAAGGGTGGATTGTTCGGTTGCAGTGACTAGCTTCTCCGGTTGCGTTGGGTAAAAGTCGTCTGTTTCCACATTAGTTTGTGAAGGAATTGTGCCTTCATTCGGAGGTGAGGCTGGAAGGATGCCCTTGCCCGTGTTCAAGCCTTCCGGTGTCTGTTGCTGCTTGGCTTTTGTTGGAGCTATAGAATTCGGTGAAATGTGAGCGTCCGGGATCGCAGTGGCACGGGTTCCTGGATATTGATGTACCAAAACCGGATTTTCCAGGAGATCCGGGCCATTGGTGAGCATGAGAGGGTCATTGACGCGAGCCTGTGTGTTGGTTGCCAGCCCAAAGTCTAAATGTCCACCGATCCAAAATGCGGCAACTGCAAGACCACCTAAGGTAACGGTCATCCCTACCATCACAATCAAAAATCCGAATGGGGAATCTTTTCGATGCCGGCCAGACCCTTCACCCTTATTAAAGACCGGCCGTGAACTCATGTCAGGCTTGACCGTGGGAGAGGGCTCTTCAGATTGCGTCTGGAGGCGCTTCAATGTGTCGGCAATGATGCTCATCGTTTTAGCTTAGTAAAAAGTAAGGAGTGAATAGTGAGCAGTAAAGGAACATTATTTCTTTTATTTTTCACCTTACTCCTCACTATTTACTTTAAAAATTCTTGCGCGGCTTTCCAGATGAGGAAATGACCGATGACTGGGTTTTTGTTGGCAAAGGCTCCGAGTAAGGCGCGGTCGCAGAGTTGATTAATCCGTCGGGGCACTCCTCCAGAGAGCCAATAGATGAGCCAAGGCACTCCGGCTTGGAATCGAACGCGATCTCCCTGTTGGACCTTTTGGATGCGATGGTCAATATAATCACGAGTTTCTCGGTATCCAAAGGGCTGCAGGCGATAGCGCACGCTAATGCGTTGTCGCAGGGGGCGAAAGCATCGAGCGGCGAGCTTCTGTTCGAGTTCTGGCTGTCCGACCAACAATAAGCACATGAGTTTGTCTTTTTCAGTATCCAGGTTCGACAACAAGCGGAGACCTTCCAGAACCTTCCCGCTTAAACGGTGGGCTTCATCGACTAACACCACCACTCGTTCCCCGTTTTCAGCTAAACGGAGTAAGAGTTTGGGGAGTTCTCGTTGCAAAGCTCCCAAGGACTGATCGTCCGGTAGGGTTCCTGTGAGGTCTTCATAAATAGAAGCGAGTAAGTCCCCATATGACTGATCTGGATTGAGTAAATAGGCAAAGCGAACGCCGTCTGGCGGATGTCGAAGTAGATGTCGGCACAAGAGTGTTTTTCCCAATCCCACTTCGCCGGTCAGCATGGTAAAGCCGCCGCTGGCTATCCCAAAGTGGAGATGGTTCAAGGCTTCCATATGATGACTACCCGGGAAAAAGAAATCGGTATCCGGAGTCAGCCGAAAAGGTGGTTCCGTCAGCCCTAAGTCCTGGTAGCAGAGGTGTAAATCAAGTGTGGTCATGAGGCGGATTTCATAATTTTCGGAGAAATAAAGATGACTAATTCGCTTTTGGTTTTCACGGTATAGGTGCCAGTAAAGAGTCTACCAAGTAAGGGGATGTCCCCTAAAATTGGAACCTTGCGTTCGGTCTCCGACGATTCTTCTTGGATTAGTCCACCGATAATGATCATTTCCCCGTCTTTCAGCCGGACGAGTCCGGAAGATTGTTTGACATCTAAGATTGGGGCTGTAGCGGTCTCCTGGGGTGAAGTGGTGATTTCACGTAGGCGAGAAATTATGGGGGTGACGTCCAACATGATCCAGCCGTCTTCGGAGATTTGCGGAGTCACGGACAAAACTAACCCTACCGTGACGGAGCGGGCTTGTTCAGTGACAATGTTCGGGCTTCCGGCCGTCCCTTGTGAAATCGTTGAAGTAAAGAAGGGTTGATCTGTAGCCACCTTGATGAGGGCCGGTTGATTATTCATGGTGACGACGCGAGGCTGCGAAATGACCCGAAGGTCTCCTTGTTCCTGAAGGGCTTTTATTACGCCATCAAAACTACTGTCCTGGAAGCCAATGGTCGCCGTCGCGGCTTTGGCAACAAACCCTCCGATCGGAGAGGCAAGAGGAGGGGCGATAATGGAGGCCGAAGAACCAATGAGTCCGATTGAATCACCCAAAAAATCGACTCGAGTCCAATCGATTCCCAGGCTGTAATTGTCATTCAAATTTACTTCATAGATTCGCGCCTCGATCTGGACTTGTCGGTGTAAGGCCTTATGGACCGATTTTAGAAAATCCTCAATTTCATCCACACGTTTGTACCAATCAGTCACTTGAATTGTTCCCGAAAGGCGATTAATCACCAAACGGCCATCCTTGGACATGAGTGTTTGAATTTGTTTTTCCAATTCCTCCCAAAACTTAATTTCATCTTGTTGGTTGACCGTGATTTGGCCCGTTTCCTGTGATCCACTCCCGCCACTTGACCCCGAATTCATTTGTGCATTGTTTTGCCCGGTGCCCCCTCGAATCAGTCTGATGTAATCAACATTGATGCTCCCGGTTTTAAATTTTCGGACGTGAATGAGGTTGGCATGGTGCTCCCAATAATACCCATGAGCTTCCAGTAGCGCGGACATGGCTTGTTCGAGGGGGAGATCATGAAAGTCCACGGTGACGGATCCCGAAATATCTGGTCCGGACACAATATTGAGTTGGTTGCTTCGAGCGAAAAGCGCCAGTGCATCAATCAGAGGGAGTTCGTGTGCACGAAATGAATAGAGCGGGCCTAATACCGGAACCGCCGGGGGAGCGGCGACTTGGGTCTCGCTGCTCAATAACATGCGATCTTCCAGGGAAAATGCGGCATCAGGGTGCTTGATCGCTGTTGGGATGGCCCGTGTACTGGAAGAGGCCTCCCATCCTGGAATCGTCGAAAATGGTGCAGTCGGCACTTCTTTTTCTGGGGCCGGTGTCGTACAGCTCAAGAGGGTGAGCAGGCCAACAACGGGTAACGCCATGATCATGAATGAATGGCCATGGTTGTGTTTGGGTTGTGCTGGCGTCTGTTTCATAGGATTACATTCGTGATGAGGACGTTGTGTTGGTTGAAAAGGTTAAGAATTCTTTCTTCCCATGACGTGCAAGCCAGACGCCTTTAAGTTGAATGGAGACGACGTGATACCCCTCAATCATTTCCCCCTCATAGACCACTTGACGATTGATCACTGCGCTTCGGTGTTGTGTCTCTATGGCGATGGCTTTCAAGGTCAGGCTGTTTGCCGATGATTCGATTGGCAGAGGAATTTGAGTGGCAGCATTCGCCAATTGATCGGAAAATGGTTGTGACCATTTGGCGACAGACATGGGTGCGAACGGATCTCGTGCGGGATGATGAATCCATTGGGTGGCTGCTTCCTCATGTGTCGTCAGTGAGGGAGTCAAGATGGTTGAGGGAGTGACCTCTTCATCAGATTCGGAGAACATCGAAGCCGGCAGCGTCGAATCCATCGTCGACTCCATGATGTTGTGATATACCGCCATTCCCGCCAAGAGGCACAGGCCGAGCATGACAATGGGGCTTTTTAAAGCTTGACGGAATCGTGTGTTTTCATCCATGTCGTTAACCCAACGGTGAAATGTGTCGCTTTCTTCCCGTCACCGCTGACGGTGATTTCTTGAATGTCGATACGCGGGCCTGATTGTTCCAAAACTTGCAAGAACTGTAAAAAATCGCGATATCCGCTGCCGTTCTCAGATGAGCTGAGATGAAATTCCAGCGAAATGATGGTGATCCCTTGAATCGGGGAGGAGGTTGGTTGTGGTTCTAAGATCTGATAGTGCATCTGAAGTGCGATCCGTTTCCCCTGTTCCTGAAGTGTCTGAGCCCATTGAGCGAGATGTGTAAAATCTTGAATCAATTGCTGGTCGGCCTTTATCAGATTGGTCTGTAGGGCTTCTGGTTTGGCCTCCTGATATCGAAGCCCAATCTGTGAAATTTCTTGTTTCAAATCCGTGATGGTTTGAATAGAGCTTTGACGGTTATACACTTCAATAAACTTGTCCAGACTGATCCAACTAATCACGCTCAGGCACCCCACAAGCATGATGGTCATGATGAGCCATTTCTTTTCAGAAAATGCGGCACTCAGTTGTGACCACCAGGAATTCATGAGATAGTTCCTTTTAAGGTCCACTGATAATTGGGCTGTGTATTCTCTCTCCCCGCCTGCGAATTCGTTTGGCTCAGGAGTTGATCCCGCCAACCTTCTTGCACTCGTACGCGGTAAGGACCTTGCGCTAATTCTCGAGCCAATTTCTCTATCAGGAGCAAGGTCGAAGAAAGAGTGGTTGAAGTTCTTCCAGCTAATTCCAGGTCCCACATGTTATTCGTGCGTTTGACCACAGTTTGGTAAAGAATCATCTGAGGGGGAATCACATTTCCCAAATAACTCAACAACGGACCTTCAAGGGACGGAACGTTCTTTTCGGTAATGGTGTGAACCCGTTGTTGCTGTGCTTGGATGGTGACGAGTCGACTGGTCCATTGTTGTTGGTGTTCTCGGAGAACTCGCGCCTGAGTGGCTGCGGTTCGGAATTGTTCTTGATGTTTGGCAAAGTACCCTTCGAGGATTCCTGTGGTTCCGACACCCACAATAAGGAATCCGATGATCGCGGCTGCCAAGGTTTTGGAGAGTAACTTCTTTAGCGGTGCTTGCCGAACCTCCAATGGCGTAAAGTTATTGCTCAGATTGCTGGGCAGTGTGGCCGCCACCCAAAGCCAGTATTGCCAGTCAGGCTTGAACGGACAGGGCAAAATGGGTGTGGAAACGTGGGGTTGCACTTCTTCTAAGGTCAATCGCTCTTCCTCACCTAAAAACCAAATGTGGGGGATGTGCACATTGGCCTGTTGCGTAATAAACATGATTGTGCGATTGACTTCGTTCCCAATTCTTTCTCCTAAAGGAACCCAATCTTGTGTGGGGGCTAGTTGCCGAGTCAGGATGAGGCGTCCATCCTCTCCCCCGGCGATGAAGCTGACCTTGCCTTCGAACAGGCTGATTAGGATGGTGGCTTCTCCAGGTTCAATGGGCAAGGCGCTCAATTGACTCTCTGCAAGGGCTGAGAGCGGAACAAGTTGTTGAAGTTGTAAGTCTAAATTTTCACAAACTTGCACAATGTCATCGATGAAACGTTCGGGGAAAATCTCCAGATGAATTGTTTGCTTGCCTTTGCCTTGGAGACCCAGAGAATAGCGCCATGAGGCTTCTCCTTCGGAGGATTTTGCCTGTTGGGCTTTGCGTTCAAGAATGGGAATCAGGTCGGTGAGTGGCATGACCGGGAGTTGAAGGGTCAGGGACATGCATCGCCTGTCTTCAACTAATACTGAAATGCGAGTACCGGGGAATTGGGTATGGTGAATGGCATCGGAAATGGCATGTTGCAAAACCTCGAACGTCACAATGACTCCGGGCCTTTCCCAACTCCGGTCGATCGTATCGTTAACAATGGACATGGCTCGGAATCGACCATTCACCAGACTGATACTTAAAATCGTGGCCCCTTTCCGTGAGATCGACTTTCGACAACGATCAGAAACGTCCATGGCTGTTTGCCAGAAAGTTTTTGTCAGGGAGAAATGTGTGAACGGAAACGTCATCGTGCGCGTATTTCCTAGGGGGCGTAACACCCGCTGCTAATCACTCGCCATTGAGAGCCGGTCGTGCAATCGGGATCGAATTGATAGCCAGCATCTGTCGTTAAGGTAAATTGCGTTTCTGCCGTTCCAAAGGTATCGGCTTCATCAAGTGCCACCGTGGTTCCCGCAATATGATAGGTTGCTCGTGAAGCCAGGGTGCCTCCACCTGAATTCGTGGGGGTCCCGTCCACCGCGTAACTTCCTCCTACGCCATCTGCCGACAGGCTGAGCAGGTGAAGTAAATGTCCAAACTGCCCACGGTGAATCTTCAGATCGGGCGTTCCCGTTTCGTCCGTGTTCCACCACGTTTCGAATTCGGCATCTGTGGTGATCGTGGGATTGGCGTTTTGGTTGAGATTCGTGATGAGTAAAAACCGGGAATCGGCAAGAGTCGTCGGCGTGATCCCTGTGGCGTTCGTATAGCCACTGATATTTGGTTGAATAAAGAAATACCGCAGAAATCCGTTGGCGTTGTTGGTGAGTTGTCCTAAGGACACGGCAACATAGTCTGGACTGAGGGCAGTCAAATTGGCTGGTAAGGCGCGGGTTTGTCGGATATACAATTCGATGCCTTGTGCGATATTCGCCAATTGTTGATCCTCCGCATCCCGCCGTGCGCTCCTCAGTTGATTGATAACATTGGGCGTAATGAAGCTGGCCAGAATGGCTAATATGGCTAACACGCCAATGAGTTCTACCAGCGTGAATCCGGTAGAAGACGTGAGACGTGAGACGTGAGGCGTGAGGAGAACAACTTCTAGGTGTGCCGTTCTTTGTTCTCTCGTTTTAATGCCTCGATTTTTGATTCTTTCTAACATGTGCCCAAATTCCCTATGGTGCTCGGCTCGAACGCATACACGTTTCTTCTCCCAGCAGATTTTGCCGGGTACACCCCTCCTTCATCTGTCGGAGTTTGGGGAGCCAATCTTAATTGGAAGGGGAAGCGCAAAGGTGTGAGCGTAAGGGGGTAAAGCGAATAAGTGGAATGGGCGAAGCGTATAAAAAAGGTGAAGTAAGTTGTGAAACGTCTATTTTTGGGGCAAGCGAATCCGGCCCCTTACTCCTGACCTCTCACCGGTACTAGTTCCAGGCGATTTCGATGTTGTCCACAAGCAAGAAACGACTCACGTTCCCTGAGCGAACAAATTGAATCTGAGTGTTTGCGGCAATAAAGGCCGTCAAGTCAAAGCTTTGCGGGACTTGGCTGGCGTCGCTCCCGTTCATGGTATAGGTCTGAAGGTTGGTCCACGACGCTCCGCCATCTCCCGAGGCTTGGACTTTAATATTTCCTCCGTTGCTTCCGGCAGTCCGGAGGTAACTAAAGGTGAGGGTGGCTGTCGCGGCTCCGGTGAGATTGGCTTCCCGGCTGACGGATGTTGCCAGGCCGCCTCCGCCTCCGCCCAATTGGAAACAGTTGCCTGCTGCACATTGTGGATTCGCCACCACCTGCATTTTCCCACTTGTTGGGCCATCAGCTTCCCCCGATTCTTGCCAGTCGTTCACCCAGTT
>Ga0224506_10001677_pt1 | contig 15683 bp, 15 predicted proteins | sample SF_Jan12_sed_USG_2_FD_169108 | JGI IMG/M metagenome (GOLD analysis project Ga0224506, IMG submission 169108) | Sediment microbial communities from San Francisco Bay, California, United States - SF_Jan12_sed_USGS_8_1 | ecosystem: Environmental > Aquatic > Marine > Sediment | place: USA... | reverse complement strand
ATCAATCTTCCTTTTCTACTAAGATTAACAATACTGTCCGAACAGGTTTATATAAATCCGCTAGACAAGCAACTGAAAAATATATTGAGGCTAAAGAAATCTATTCTAAATACCTTGGTGGAGTACCTGAAAATTATGCATGGATTCCAAATGCAGATTATGGTTGGAATATTTTTTTAAATTCCTTATTACTAAAGGAAGAGAAACCAAATATAGTTACTTCTGTATTTGAGCATCATTCAATGCTTGCACCATTAATTCATTTGAAGAAATTGGGAAAAATAAATTTAACTTTAACTGGCATTGAAGATGAATTCAATCTTACAGAGCATCTCAGACAGATGCAAAATAAGTCAACCTTTGTATTTGGTCATGTTAGTCCTTTATTAGGATTATATAGAGACATTGCCGGAATATCAGAGGTGGCAAGAGAAAAATCGGGAGTAATAGCTATTGACTATAGTAGAAGTATTATCCAATCAAATATAAATCTGAATAATCATGATATTGACATAGGAATTATGGATGGAAGTATCGATTTACTAGGCCCTCAGGGATCAGGTTTACTATTTGTTAGTGAAGATTATTTAACAAATATGTATAATCCATTTCCTGGTTCAGGTGGAGTTAGATTTGTAACAGAAAGTGATTATGGTCAGATGAGGAACATAGAGAGATTTGAAACAGGGACACCAAATATTGCCGGAATGATAGGATTGGCTAGATCACTTAAATACATAGCAAAACTTGGAAATGATGCCATTGCCTTACATCGAATTGAATTGATGAAATATTTTCTTGATAGATTACAAGAAATTGAAAGACATACACTTGTTGATCCTTTACTAGATTATAGAATGGGTAATCCGAATAGATCATCGATTGCTTGTTTTAATATTGTTGGGATAGGTTCTCATGATGTTAGTATGTTATTAGATGAAATAGCTAATGTACAAGTAAGATCAGGAATGATATGCACCCATGCAGGTATGCTCTCACTTGACTTAGAGGGTACGGTTCAAGTTTCTACTCATATCTATAATACAATTGAGGATATTGACAAATTAATTGAAGGATTATCCCAAATCCAAAATATGTTTTAACAAGAAAATCGCTTGTTATTTCAAATGCTGTATGGTTAAATCATTACCAGTTTTAACTTGCTGGATGTTCTTTTTTGTAATTAAAGATACGAGATAATATTTCATAAAATTAGTTCTTATGAAATGTGTATTGTTATTTTAAATGATATTAGATCAATATTTCTGATCGAATGATATTTTATAATGTCTTCATTACTTCCTCAACAGCAGATTGGATGATTATAAATGATTCATCAATTTGCTCTTTCGTTATAACTAATGGTGGTGCAAATCGTATGGTAGTATCATGAGTTTGTTTTGCAAGTAAACCTTTCTCTTTCATAGCCATTACATATTTCTTTGCCAATCCACCTTTTTCATTAAATTCAATTGCTAAAAGTAATCCAATACCTCTGACTTCTTTGATAATTTCTTGGGGAAGTGTCATTAATTTTTCCTTGAAATATTTACCTAATTCATTTGATTTATTAGCGAGACCTTCATTGACTAATACATCAATAGCAGCTTTACCAATGGCACATGCGAGGGGGTTTCCACCAAATGTACTACCATGAGTACCACTAGTTAATACACTCATAATTTCTTTAGAACCAAGAGTTGCAGAAATAGGCATAATACCTCCACCAAGGGCTTTACCCACCAATAGCAAGTCGGGTTTAATATCAAAGTGTTGATAACAGAAATCTCTGCCAGTTCTTGCAAATCCAGTTTGGACTTCATCGGCAATGAATAAAACATTGTTTTCTTTACATTCTTTGTATGCGGCCTCAATGAATCCCTCGGGAGGAACAATAACACCTGCTTCTCCTTGAACTAATTCTATTAAAAATCCAACAGTATTAGGTGTAATTGCATTTTTCAAGGCCTCTAAATCACCATATGGGATTTGAACAAATCCAGCAGGATAGGGTCCAAAATTGGAATATGTATCAGGATCTGATGAAAATCCAACAATAGTGGTTGTTCTTCCATGAAAATTATCATGACATACAATTATTTCTGCTTTATTCACTTCTACTTTCTTTTGTTCATAACCCCACTTTCGTGCGACTTTAATACCGGTTTCAACTGCTTCTGCACCTGTATTCATGGGACAAGCCATCTCCATACCAGTGTATTCACAAAGTCTCTCAATGAAAGAGCCTAATTGATCATTAAAGAATGCTCGAGAGGTTAGTGTTAAAGTATTGATTTGATTAATTGCTGCTTCTTTGATAGTCGGATGACCATGCCCCTGATTTACCGCGGAATAAGCGGATAGACAGTCAATATATTTTTTACCATCAACGTCCCAAACATATATACCCTCACCTTTAGAAAGTACAGCAGGTATCGGTGTGTAATTAGGAGAAACTACTTCTTTTTCTTTATTAATATACTCCAATGATTTTGATTCCATTGAGGGGATTTCCATATTTGTAAATTATATTCTTCAAATAATAAATTATTTCTACATTCAAATTATTTTTAATAAATTTAAAAATTTATTTCTTTCCATCAGTTTATTTAGTCAGCTACTAATTTGAAGAGGGAAATAGAGAGAGAATATATAAATTGTATACCGATAAAATTATTGTACTCTTATTTTTGAGTAAAAATAAATTGAATTTATTGATATCGAAATACCTTGACATTTTCTTCAACGATTAATCCTTGTTTTATTACCAAGTCAAGTTCACTTTTAAATAACTCGATTTTATTGGGTAAATCAATAATTTCTATCAATACTGGCAGGTCTGATGATAATCGTAGAATTGATGTAGTGTGGATAACACTATTATTCCCATATCCAGATACTCCTCGAAATATGGTGCACCCAGCTATCTTTAGTTCTTTTGCTCTTTCAATAATGTATTTGTACAATTTTTTCCCATCATATTCATCTGATTCACCAATATAGACTTTTAATAAAATTGCATTATCTTCTTGTTTCATAAAATCAACTCTTTATCATCTTTTTTTAATAATTTATAATTTTGATGTTTCATTTTTTTAGCTAGTCACCTAAATCATCTAAATTATTTATCCCCCAATAGAATATGATAATACTCGTCCCAAATAAATAGCAAAGAGGCATAAAAATAGATTTAATAAAATATTGATGAAAAAATAAACAATATTATCGTCCCATAGCTGGAATGTCTCATAACTGAAGGTAGACATTGTTGTGAAGGAACCTAAAACACCAATTGTTAGAAAAATTCGCGTCTCATCTGAAAATACTCCCTTATTTTCGAAGCTAAACATGATGAAACCTAGGAAAAAACTTCCAATTACGTTTACTCCAAGGGTTCCTAAAGGAAAGCTCGTTGAACTTTTTTGAATCCAACCACTAATAACATAACGTAAAATAGCACCTACAAATCCACCTAATCCGACAAGTAAAATTTTTATCATTGGATATTTCACAAATTAATTTCTTATATATTCAGATTTCTACCTAACATAGGGCAATTGATATAAAATTTTTGTAATTTGATAATAATTTAAGTTGAATTCAAGCTAAATACAAATATTGTTGAACCTCATATCGAGTTTAGGAAAATTTGTAAAAAATTGGAAATTAATTTTTAATTATGAAATGAAGTATACTTTTTCTCCACTTTCATCTTTAAGTCCTAAATAACCTTCTTCCTGCAACACAGCTAAATAGCTCTTTACATTTTCTAATGTATCATCTATTTCTTCAGCTATTTGATTTGCAGTTGCACTTTCTAAACTTACTATTGCAAGTGCAGTATTTTGAACATCTTTTGGTAATTTAAAAATTACAGCAGTTGTTAACTTTTTAGTTGGATCTAGTGTTCCAGCTATATCTATAGTAGATTCTCTACCTACTACCTCACGAATAAATGGATGAAAATCTAAAAATATTCCAGTATTTCCATTCCAATCTTCAATTTCATCAACATATTGTTGCATGAATCTCCAACCTAGATTGTTAATTAGTTTTGCTGGCGAGCTATCACCATCAGTTACCATAACAATTTGAAAATCACCGAATTTCTTCAAATGATATGTCATACCTCTTAATTGAAATTTTTCTGCTGCACCTTTTGTAGATGTAATATCTTCGGAAAACATCTGTACAGAAGCTAATAAAGCGCTAAGATTTATGTCATTAGGCAAATTTGCATGTGATTGAAAATATTCACTAACTAATGGACGTCCATCATTTGTTATTATGTATACAGCATAAACAATCAATAATATCACCTAGACAGAATTATCAGTACTATCAGCTTGAGCAATTGCTGGGAATAGAAGATTTACAATATTATTCAGACTTTGAGTGAATGGATGATCTGGCTGATCCAAGGTAAATATGGTTCTTTTATCAGATGTACCTTTTAATAGCTTAACCGCATTGTCAAATTCAACTTTTTGAAATTCAGTATCTGTTGCAATCCATCCTAAGAATTCAATTGCACCAACTCCAGTTTCTTCAGCAAGTTTCTTAGCAATTAATCCCTCTAATTCTCCTCTCATATCTTGATTTTCGATTCTTTCAGGAGGGATCATATTAGCAACCATAGTTGTACGATTATAAAGAGAATCAAGTAAACCAGAGATCATATAAGCAGTACCTACTATATCTGCATTAGACAATTTTATGATAAATAGGATAACATCAGTTAAAATAAATGAATTAATAGTTGTCAACCCAATACCAGGGGTTGTATCAAGAATTAAGTAATCTATATTATAAGGGTCCTTCTTTATTGCACCTTTTAATTTCATCAACTTCTTTAGCATGTTTGTCGCTGCGGTATTGTCCAATCTCAACATTTTCTCAATAGAATCTGCAGTGGGATCTGCTAATGCAAGATACATTTTACCAGAGACACCTAGTTGATCGGATACGTCTACCATAATATCTGCTTCAGTTGCATTATCCTCAAAAAAATCATTTAAATATTTATGATTAACTGCTTTAAAAAAAGTATAAAGATTTGGCCCTGAATAATCTGAATCCATCAAGCATACATTATATCCAGCTTTAGATAACAAAACAGCTAAATTAACTGAAATTGTTGATTTCCCGACACCACCTTTGTGCGAATGAATTGCAATAGATTTCATGGATAATCATTCTGTATCTTGAATATATTAAAATCATTCCTATCATGAATTGATTTATACCATGTTTAGTTAAATATATTGTTAATCGTTCGATATTCTTGTTGATAACAAAAGCTTGTTTAAAGTATGAAAATATTACCATTGCAGAGGTTAGTTTCATTTTATCAACTATTAATTGTATTACGAATCTTTAGATAATAGATAAATATAAATTGTAATATAATGAACCTAAATAATCAGATTTCATTCAACTACTTTTCAATATATCCCAATTATGTGGATAATTTAAATTGGTAAGCACTTTGGGATCAGAAACTTCAATTAGCTTTACTTTATTATCATTTAGAGATCGAATAATATAATCTAACCTTGATGCCTGATTTTTCACATCATAATTCTGGAAAGTTTGTCTTAAAGATCCATCTATGATTATAGGATGACCACGTCTGCCCTCAAAAGTTGGGATCACTACTAGCGAATGCAAATCCTTTTCCTTTTCTAATTTTACAAGTAATTCTTTATTTGGTAAATAACAATCGACAGGTAGCATCCATACAGGTGATGATGAATTAAATTCTTGACTCATCATTGATAAAGTAGAAAATTGACCATTTCTCCAATCTTCATTAATTAGTGTATGTACTATTAAATCTTGATAATAGCCCTGATGATTCGGTTTAGGTAACCATGAAATTGCATTATAATATTCTTCTGAATCTGCACCAAGTCCGATGAAGACAGAAGAACCATCTAATTCAGCATATTTATCAATTAAATGAACTATCCATAATTTTGAATTTATCTCTATAAGTCCTTTGCTTTTACCGACTCTACTTCCTTTTCCACCAGCCAATATCCAGAGAGGAAATCGTTTTTCTAGGATATTATTTTGTTTGGCATTCATATTTAGTTTTCCTGAGTATGACTTAGCTATTTTTTATTTGAATAATCTCTGCAGCCACACTAATAGCAATTTCTTCAGGCGTTTTATTCGGAATTTTAATTCCTATCGGAGCATTTACGTTACTAAAATCAACACCTAGAGCTTGTTTTGCAATTTGAATTTTCTTTTTACTACCCATGAATCCGATATAAGCTAATTTCTTATTTATGCAATATTTTAACGCCTCAATATCATTATCAATAGAATTTGATGTGATAATTACAAAAGTTCTTTTTCCTTCAATAATTTCAGAGTGTAAATCTTCGTATTTACCAATCTTTAAGTCACCAAATTTACGTTCCATTTGAAATGATTTTGCCTCTTCTCTAGGATCAAATATAGTTACTTTAAAATCGAGAAAGGAAAGAACGGATGAAATAGCAGAACCAACATGACCCGCACCAAAAATATATGCTTTATGAGGATTTCCGATAATTTCATGGTATAATATTTCTACATTAAGAGCATTAGATACCTCATTTATTCCACCTTCAGTAGTATACCCACTTACGAATAATTTATCCTTGGTTATAATTAAATTAGAGATAGTATTTGTTTGAAAGCAGTTGAGAATGTTAGTAACTTCTGATTGATCTGCAGGGGAAAAATATATTAGGATAATTTCTTGATTACCCGAGCATTGAAGCCCAGATGCATTTTCATCGTTTTTTCGATGAACCAATATTTCTCTGTAAATACCTTGTCTTCCTAGGTTTGGTATGATATTAGAGATTACTTTAGCCTCCATGATTCCGCCACCGATTGTTCCAAATACCCTACCTGAGTGATCTATAAGCATTTTAAATCCTTTTTTACCAGGAGAGCTACCATTACTATTAGAAACAATAACCAAACATAGATCAAATTTGGATATTAATTTATGTATTTTATCCCACAATTCGATTTCTCTTGTTATATCATTTCACTTCCTAATTCCTTATTCCTGATTTATTTGTTAAATTTACTCATAGTAATATTTGTAATTTCAATGAATTTTTATTTGTACATATCAAAGTGATCTTACTAGCATGCAAAATTTCGATTATATCAGGGTCAAATCCAAAGATGAGTTATCAGAATTATTAGATAAACAGAACAAGGAGATTAAACTCCTGAGTGGTGGTACCGATTTAATACCTCAGTTAAGAGAGGGCAAGAAGGATATTGAAATAATAGTTGATGTCAAAAATATAAATGAGATGAATGAATTGTCATTTGATAATACTCTTGGTTTATACATTGGTGCTGCAGTATCCTGCCTTAATATTTGTCAAGATGTCAAAGTAAAAACAATGTATCCAGGTTTGATTGATGCAATCTCATTAATTGGTGGAGTACAAATTCAAGGCCGAGCAAGTGTAGGTGGAAATTTATGTAATTCATCTCCTGCAGCAGATTCTATTCCAGCATTAATCGTTCATAAATCAATATGCATAATTGAAAGTAAAGATGGAATTCGAGAAGTCCCTGTAGAGCAATTCTGTACAGGACCTGGGAAAAATGTCCTGAATAAGAATGAATTTTTAGCTGGTATTAGAGTACCTAAAGTAGATCCTGAGTTTGGTGCTGCTTATCTTAGATTCATACCTAGAAATGAGATGGATATCGCTGTTGTAGGTGTTGGTGCATCTGTAGAAATTAAAGAAGGTCACATTACAACTGCAAGGCTAGCTTTAGGTGCAGTTGACGCAACTCCTAGATACTTTGATGATGTATTTGAACCACTACTTGGAATGGCTATTAATGACGAAAATTTGGATAGAATTCTTGATGATATTGGCCAATCCATTTCTACAAGAATAAATCCAATAACAGATATGAGGGGTAGTGCGGAACAAAGAAAACACCTCTCAAAAGTATTAACTAAACGTACATTATTGAAAGCAATTGAAAGAGCGTCAAATCAACAAGAGGTTAATTAAATGAATATGAAAAAGTTTATTCAAACATCAATAAACAATGAGCGTGTAGAGTTCATTTGTGAACCCAGAGATAGTTTACTTAGTATTTTAAGAGAAAATCTAAGATTAACAGGAACAAAAGAAGGATGTAATAATGGAAATTGTGGTGCATGTAATGTGATTATTGATGGTGTACTGGTTAATTCGTGTTTAGTATTAGCAGTGGAAGTTGAAGGTAAGAAAATTGAAACTATAGAGGGATTAGCTGGTAAAGATGATTTGCATCCCATCCAAAATGCATTTTTAGAGGAGGCTGCTCTACAATGTGGTATATGCACACCTGGTTTTATTATCGCAACAAAGAACCTGTTGGATATTAATCCGAATCCAACTGAACAAGAAATTAGGAAATCATTGGCCGGAAATCTTTGTAGATGTACGGGTTATGATAAAATAGTACGTGCAGTTATTGATGTTGCTAAAATTTCAAATAATAAAGGAGATGAGTAAGTATGCAGGAGAGTAATTTAGTTAGAGAAAAGAAAAAATTTCAGGTAATCGGTACTCGTCCGAAAAGACCGGATGGTACAGATAAAGTAACTGGAAGGGCTTTATATGGAGGTGATATAAACCTTCCTTCAATGATATATGGTGAAATTTTACGAAGTCCCCATGCTCATGCAAAAATAATCTCTATTGATTATCAAGAGGCACTTGCAATAGAAGGTGTAAAAGCAGTCATTACTGCGGAAGATTTCCCAAGTTTGGAAGATGTAACAAAAAAGGTCGGAGAAGGAGCTGTAAATATACGCTATAGGAGTAATAATATTTTAGCGAAGGAAAAAGTACTCTATCAAGGTCATCCAATAGCAGCAGTTGCAGCTAAAGATAAAAACATAGCAAGACTTGCAATAGAGAAGATTATAGTTAAGTATGAAATCTTATCCCCAGTGCTTGACGTAAGAGAGGCAATGAAAGAAGATGCACCAATTCTTCTTGAAGAGTTAAGAACAGTAAGTATGGGAGAGAAAATTGACAAGCCAACCAATATTGCCAAACATATACAATTAAAGAGAGGAAATATTGAAGACAGCTTTGCAGAATCAGATATTATAATTGAAAGAGAGTTTTATACTTCTATGGTACATCAGGGATATATCGAACCACAATCAGTAACTGCCCTCTACAATAATGATGGTGATATTTCCGTTTGGACGAGTACTCAAGGTGCATTTATCGCTCAACAGCAGATTTCAGATGTATTAAATATTCCATTATCCAAGATAAATGTCATACCAATGGAAATTGGTGGAGGATTTGGTGGTAAGGTCTCGGTTTACCTAGATCCAGTAGCTATATTATTATCAAAAAAGAGTGGATCACTTCCAGTGAAAATCACCATGTCGAGAAAAGACGTACTCATGGCAACAGGTCCTACATCAGGCTCATATATCAAAGTAAAACTTGGTGCTAAAAATAATGGTATTTTCACTGCAGTCCATGCCTATTTAGCTTATGAAGCAGGAGCATATCCAGGATCGCCAGTCGGAGGTGGAGCTGTTAGTTTATTCGCTCCATATAAGTTGGATCATTTATTAATAGATGCATATGATGTGGTTGTCAATAAACCGAAAAGCGAACCATATAGAGCACCAGGTACAACAAATGCAATTTTTGCATCTGAATCTATTATTGATGAAATCGCGGTTAAGTTGAAAATAGATCCCATTGAATTAAGATTAATAAATGCAGTGAAAGAAGGTGATAGGCGTATAGACGGTCCTACATATGGACGCATTGGTTTGATAGAAATATTAGAAGAAATAAAAGCACATCCTCATTACCATTCAAAATTAAGAGGAAAATATCAAGGAAGAGGCATTGCTACTGGTTTTTGGTTTAATTATGCTGGAAAGTCAAGTGTATATGCAAGTATTAACGGAGATGGAACCGTTAATTTAATTGAGGGTTCTACAGACATAGGAGGTTCTCGAGCATCCATGGCCATGCAACTCGCAGAAACTATGGAATTACCATATGAATCAATTATTCCTAAGGTTGTTGATACTAATTCAATAGGATATACAGAAGGTACCTACGGAAGTAGAACTACATATAGCACAGGATGGGCAACTCATAATTTGGGAAATGAACTCATTCGTTTAATGAAAGAAAAGGCTGCTGCTCATTTCGAAACCGAGATAGGAAATATAGTTTATAGTAAAGGTAATTTTACATCTTCAGATAAGGAAATTTCATTTATTGATCTAGCCAAATTAATGAAAGGGAATCCAGTTACAGCAAGTTCATCAATCCATCCAAAAAGGGCAAGTCCAGGATTTGGTACACATATTGTTGATGTAGAAGTTGATCCTGAAACGTATAAAGTTACAATTCTAAGATACACTGCGTTTCAAGATGTAGGTACTGCAATTCATCCCAGCTATGTTGAAGGACAAATTCAAGGTGGTGTCGTTCAAGGAATAGGATGGGCATTAAATGAAGAATACATATATGATGATACTGGCAATTTAGTTAATCATACATTGTTAGACTATAGAATGCCAACATCTTATGATTTACCTATGATAGATACCGTATTAATTGAAGTTCCAGATCCGGACCATCCTTTTGGAGTCAAAGGAGTCGGAGAGGTACCAATTGTACCACCTGCCGCTGCAATCGCGAATGCAATTAATGATGCTATAGGGCATCGTTTGAATAGACTCCCAATGTCACCAAAGAATATATTTGAATCAATCAATCAGGTAAAATAAATGACTGTTATATTTATCCCATCGCTAATGCAGGACCTCACTGATGGTATAGATAAAATTGAATTAAAAGTTAAAACGATACGAGAAATGATACAAATACTAGAGCTGAAATTTCCAGGATTTAGTCAAAGGATATTTGAAGGAAACAGTATTAGAGATGACATTTCAATAATTGTTGATGGAATCCAAAATTCTGAAGGAATGGGAAAAATTATACTTAATGCAGTAGAAATTCATTTTATTCCATTAATTTCTGGTGGTTAATTTTTTCTCCAATTATCTTAAATAATTTATAATTTTAATTTATTAAAATTTCTGAAATTTAGATGTTTGTTATAATAATATTGTTCAATTATTTTTTGAGGAAATGAAATTCAAATATATAACTTATTGAACCATTGAATATGAAGTTTCAATTCATTAAATCCTTTAGCATTTTATTATTGTTATTGGGAATGATTATTTCACCTACTACAACTGGAGCAGTTAAAAATTATGGAAGTCCATATAGTGATTATAATATGGTTAATGCATTCCCTAATTTAGATTTACTGTATCCAGTGACATTTAGTTATGCAGATTCATCAAGTGATTATTATTATGTTCAGGAATTTTTGGGTAACATTAAAGTTTTCCAAAAGGATAATCCAAGCCAATCATCTTTATTTTTGGATCTTACTGAAAAAGTTGCGATTATTGGAGAGGGAGGAAATCTAGGACTTGCATTCCATCCAAATTTCAAACAAAATGGTTATTTCTATGTATTTTATACTACTCTCGATCAAGATAGACCAACAGATATCCATTGTAATCCGTGTTTTGAAACAGTTATCTCTCGATTTCAAATTGAAAATAATAATCCATTAAAAGGAAATATAAGTAGTGAACTAATACTCTTGAATTATGATCAATGGTCGGATTATCATGTTGGAGGTAATTTAGTATTTGGACCTGATGGTTTTCTTTACATCAATGTTGGCGATTCTTCGACTTCAGGACAAAACTTAGATGATTTCAGAGGTAAAATTCTCAGAATTGATGTTGACAGCCAGCAAAATGGTAAAAACTACGCAATTCCAAGTACAAATCCATTTTTTAATAATTCACAAGGGTACAAGGAGGAAATTTATGCATATGGTTTCAGAAATCCATGGAGAGGTGGTTTTGATCCCGTTAAAGGAGACTATTGGGTTGGAGATGTTGGTGCAACCAGATATGAAGAAATTAATATTGTGAAGAGCGGTCAAAACTATGGATGGAATATTACAGAAGGTGAATATTGTAATGAATATTTAGATTGTAATACTACTGGAATAACTATGCCTATCTACTCATATCCACATGAAGAATCAGATTCAATTGATGTACCCATAGGAGGAGCAGTTATAGGAGGATTTGTATATAGAGGTAGTGAGTTTCCGGAATTATATGGTCAATATATTTTTGCAGATTATGGAGGGGGAATATTTGCATTAACTTTTGATGAAAACGATTTCACTGTAATTAGTGTAAAAAAGCTCTTTCATATTGAAGGTATATTATCTAGTTTTAGCTTAGATGAAAATAATGAAATTTATGTGGTCGTAATATATGGTGCAGTAATACTAAAACTTAAAAAAATTATCAAAGCAGATACATTGTCCAACTTGTTGATTTCATTTTCGATTTTTATTGTTTTTATGTTGCACGTCATTTATATAACTAGGAAACCTAACAAGTAAGAAAATTAATTTTTTATCTGATTGATTATAGAATGGATTTTACCTTTAATCGAAATATAATTACAATAATTAAATAAGTATCAAACTGATTTATAGATATATGGTAGTTTACATACGAGTCTATGATGATTTTTCATATGAAATCGTCCAAAGTAATAAAAGAAAACTACATATTTACATCAACCCAGGTAAAAAAGGAAAATTATCAGGAATTGCCAGAGAAAATGATATAGAAATAAATACAGATAATCTTACACATATCTTATCCTTGGAAACTTCAATCAAGAATGAAGAGATGATCAAGCGAACATTAAAACTTGCAGAATTATCAAACAAGCCTATAATTACAAACCAAGAATCAGCAGGTTTTTTCAGAGAAAATGGGCTTTCAGTAAAACAGTTACGAATAATTAGCCATAATGAAGAAATAATTTCTGGATTATCAATAGTGCCTGTATATCAGAATATTATTAATGAGACTGAAAAGGAATTAAAAGAAAAACAGGAAAATAAAAATAATATCCTTGAAGGAGTAAACAAAACGATTAAATATATGTTTACCCCTGGAAAATGGAAAACAACCAAATTTATTAAAAAAAATATACTACCAAAGGAACCAACAATAAGCATTGATACTTCCAAGCCTCTTGCAATAGTATTGAATTTTGGAAAAGGAATTAAGTTACTCTGTCCACTGGATGAACGAGGACTAGAATATATTAACGATATTATTAATGAAACAAAACCGTGGTTAGTTATTATTCCAAATCATGATGTAAGTTTTACCAAAAGTATTATTGCTAAGACAAAATTGATCTTGATAACAAACAATAAATCCGTAGATGATGAAGTTTTAATAATTCCCAAGTCTTATAACTCAACAATTGAACATGATACATTATATGGTGGTTTATATCAGTGGTTAGAAATACCAAATTCTTAGACGATACTGATCAACAAGCATTTGAAAATTGGAAGTTAGGAATAATACAGATATATAAAACTCAATCATGGTTTACTTATATATGTAAATCTTGATCAAGTATATTGAAAAAATTTGAGTATACATTATTTGTTACACTAATTCTCCATCATATTTATATTTTGTTGGGAGATACGCAGTCACTTCATCAACGCAAATTACCTTCCTTGAGAATTTGGTCACTAATGCTTCTGATTATTTTACTCTATTTAACAATAAAATCTATAATTCCATTAAGACAACAAAATGGGACAACATCTTTCAAAATTATTCATTCTGCTTTATTATTCTCACTAGCTAGTTCTATTGGTGCCACATTTGGATTAAATACAGAATACATCTCCTTTAAATTGTTATTACTAATAACTAATTTATTATTCATCTTGTATATATTTAGAGTAAAAAATATTACCTTACAAGTATATGGGACATTATTTGTATTTGGATATATCTTGTTATTAGGGAGATTATTTTTTATGGATAAAAATATACTTCAATTTATAGGACCAATATTTGAATTATTTATTCTATTAACTATACTCACCTACATCTATCATAAGAAATTGCAATTGATTGATATATTAATTGTACTAACTAGTAGTATATCAGGTCTATTTTTAGCGAAATTTATTCTGACTTTGGATGTTCCTCCTTTAATAATTAAAACAGTTTTTGAACAAACCTTAGGTGTTTCTCAATTTACGGTGACTGAATTGATAAATAATAATTTCTTCTTTATCCTTCATTTTATGGAAATATTTGCAATTATTGCTCTGATCTTATTAACAAAACCTAACATCAATATACTTTCTTTAATATTCTCAGCAGGAGATTTAACATATGGACCGACTACATTTCTGAGAATAATTGCTTTGATTTATATTAATTACAATTTGTCTTCAGGTAATTCAGAAGAAATAGAAATTAAGACTGGAGAGCATTGACCAAGATTATTACTTAGAAATGAGTGTATTAAATAAAATTAGCCAAATTCAATTATCATTATTTAATGAATTAATGTTTGATCTCAGCCTATCAATTTCAGTCTTTTCAGTTTTAAATGTTAAATATTTTATACAAAAGAATTATACAATAATTTGTCACATACTGAGCACGTAGTTTAGTTTGGAAGAACGTTTGCCTGCGGAATTTGAATATTGTACAATTCAAGTGCTTAAAGCAAAAGGTCGAGGGTTCAAATCCCTTCGTGCTCGTAGTCTATTTCAATGATAACAGGATTTACTCAGTATATCCAAATATTTGCAAATTTCTACTTTTAGTATTAGTAATTACTGCCACACCTTCTTTCAAACAACGTTGTTTTAGAATTTTATCAAAAGTTAATACAATTCCATTCACTTGTTTTGCGGTATTCAATAATGCAATATCCGTTCCATTATATTGATTCGGATCATTAAATGATTCAAAATTACTGATATATTGAATTCCGAATTTTGCTAATAATTTATTTTTATTATGAGCGGTTAAATCATCTATAATTTCACTTTCAACACAGGGATGAACAACAACCTTGTATTTTTTGTTTAATAACAGATCAAGTTTATTTATAATATTAATTTTATATTCCTGAGCATGATATATTACATTTGTATCTATCAATATTATTAACGGAGTCAATTCTAACATCTCGAATTAATCTTTGAATGATATTTCGACTTGATTATGTTCATGAATTTCTCCCCATCCTATAAGACGCCATCGCTTACCAAATCTACGGGATAATGCGATTTTTATTTTATCATTTAATGCAATAATTGGTTTGATTTGAAAAGTTGCTTGATTTTTAGAAAAATTAATAACTGAACCGACTGCTGTTGCCGTTCCCGATGTTAAGAGTATAGGTTCTCCTTTTTTAAGAGGTTTAACAGACTCTTGTATTTCGCTTCCAACCACATTATCAAATAGTGTTATTAATAGGGTAATTTCATCTATCACTGGAGGTTCATGCCCAATAGCAGAAACAATATTTCCAGCTAAATTATCAGATCTTGCCATTGATGGATCAAGTGTTGTTTGTATTGCTAATAAACCACCAGGATAGGCTTCCTTTACAGTCCCCATTGCACCAATTTGAATGCTCTTTATTTGCGTACGTATTGGAATATATTCAACAGATTTATCCTTTTTTCGTTTTAAACCTGGTAGAATAGAA
>Ga0224506_10001676_pt1 | contig 15684 bp, 13 predicted proteins | sample SF_Jan12_sed_USG_2_FD_169108 | JGI IMG/M metagenome (GOLD analysis project Ga0224506, IMG submission 169108) | Sediment microbial communities from San Francisco Bay, California, United States - SF_Jan12_sed_USGS_8_1 | ecosystem: Environmental > Aquatic > Marine > Sediment | place: USA... | reverse complement strand
AGATAAAACGGCGTCGATAGAATCGCGATCATTGTCATCGATATAAAGGAGAGGCGACGCATACCATAACGCATCACCAGCCTGGCGTTTACCAGGGCAGCAAAACCAATCGAAGCGGCTAACACACCAAAATAAACGGCGAATAAATCACCTAGTTGGTATTGATACTGGAAAATCTGTTGCGCCGTGCTTAAATAGCCCAGGAATGCACCAAACAAAAAGCCCATAGTCAAAGTGTACCCCGCAGTAACGGGTATCGATACAATAATCCAGCTTTCGATCATTATCTGGCGCAGGGAAAAACTAGTTCGGTTTTCCGCTATCAGTGTTTCAGGCTGACGTGCAGCAAACCAGATAACTATCGATAAGCCCATAACCAGAAACAGTCCGAATATCGAACGCCAGTCGCTGAACTTCAATATCAACTGTCCAATCGCTGGCGCAAATACCGGCACCAGTATAAAAATAGTCATAACGAAGGACATTACACGCGCCATTTGCCTGCCTTCATAGCGGTCACGCACCAGTGCCACAGAGACGATTCGAGGCCCGGCCGCGCCCAGCCCCTGTAAAAAACGACCAAGCATCATATCGCCTTCCGAATTGGCGAAATACGATAACAGGCAACCGACTATAAAAATTAGTATCCCTGCGATAATCGCCGGCTTGCGACCAGTAGTATCCGACAGCGGGCCAAATATCATCTGTCCGACGGCCATTCCGACAAACAGCATCGATATAATGAAGTGGCTGTCGTTCGCATTTTCGAATTTGAGATCCAGCGCGATGTCAGTCAGGGCCGGTAACATCGCATCGATGGCTAAAGCTACCAGGGAAATAATAAACGCGATGAGAATAACGAATTCGGCGAATTCGGGCTGTTTCTGACTACTCTTAAATCTCAAGGCTGGTCTGCCAATATAAAATGCATGGCCTGGGCACTAGCTGGGCAAAGGCATAAATATTGTTGCGTGGTTTTTACCTCCCCAGGCAAGTCGTCGCGTGAAATACTCTGGTAACCGAGTCCTTCGAAATACCCCTGTGCGGATTCGGTGAGCAGAAAGAGTTCCTGTAATCGGTTCATCCTGGCTTTTTCATGTAAATATTCGACCACTAACCCGGCAAGGCCTCTCCCTTTAAACCCTCCTCGAACAACAACCGAACGCAACAATCCTTCCCTGCCCAAAATTTCGAGGCCACCACAAGCGATTAACTGACTCTTCTCAAAAACTCCACCAAAATTATCAATATGCCTGGCACAATCCTCAAAAGGTAAGCCATTAGCTTTCAACAAGGATTGAACCTGGGCTAAATACTGAACATTCAGGTCAACAACAGCCCATGTCATTAGTTTTAATCTGCATCCAGCGTTTCGACGCGAATGCGATGGATTTCACCGTGTACCGAATCCAGCCCGCCGATACCGGCAAGCGCCTCATTCATTTGTTTTTCGCAGATTTTTTGCGTCAGCATAATAATCGTCGCCTGGGTTGCTCCGGCTTCGGGTTCTTTCTGCAGTATCGCCTCGATTGAAATCTCCCTTTCACCCATAATACGCGTGATATCTGCCATCACACCGGGTTTGTCATCGACTTGCATTCGAATGTAATAGGCGGTTGTTACCTCTTCGATCCCGACAATCGGCAGCTCGACGATCTGGTCGGGCTGGAACGCCAGATGCGGAACTCGATTCTGTGGATCGGTGGTAATCGAGCGCGCAACATCGATAATATCGGCGATCACCGCTGAGGCAGTCGGGTCCGCACCCGCACCCGCACCATAATAGAGCGACGGGCCAAGCTTATCGCCTTTCACCAGTACTGCATTCATCACGCCATCGACATTCGCTATCAGGCGCTTTTCCGGAATCAAAGTCGGATGCACACGCATTTCAACGCCCTTTTCGCTTCGTCTGGCAATACCTAAATGCTTTATTCGATAGCCTAGTTGATTGGCATAGACAACGTCCTCGGTTGAGACAGCGGAGATGCCCTCGGTATATACCGCATCAAATTGCAACGGAATGCCAAACGCCAACGACGCCAGAATACAGAGTTTATGCGCCGCATCGATGCCCTCGACATCGAAAGTGGGATCGGCCTCGGCATAGCCGAGCGCCTGGGCTTCGCGTAAAACATCATCAAAATCACGGCCTTTGTCGCGCATTTCGGTAAGAATGAAATTACCCGTACCGTTGATAATGCCCGCCAGCCATTCGATTAAATTAGCACTTAAGCCTTCACGAATAGACTTAATAATGGGGATCCCCCCGGCGACCGCTGCTTCAAATACCACATTCACACCCCGGGCCTGGGCGGCGGCAAATATTTCGTTACCATGCAGTGCAATCAACGCCTTATTAGCGGTGACCACGTGTTTGCCATTTTCGATAGCACGTAATACCAAATCACGCGCAGGCTCGTAGCCTCCGATTAACTCGATAACCACGTCTACCTCAGGGTTATCAACCACCTCGAATGGATCTGAAGTCAGCGCAATATTCTCGCAACCCGCTGGCATACCCTGTTCGATATTACGCCTTGATGCTTGTACGATCTCAATATCACGGCCAGCGCGTCGGGCGATCTCTACGGCATTATTTTTCAGGCCAAGCGCAGTGCTGGCACCAACCGTGCCAACGCCAATTAAACCAAGTTTCACCGGTTTCAAACTATGTCTCCAGAATCAAAAATAGTGGGGAATTTCGAACGCGCAACCATAAGTAATGTACACCCGACTGTCAATCACCGTAACCCTTCCTACGGCCCATTTGAACACTCGGGATTTTTACATTATGCTGCGCTGCATGCCGCTAACCGAAGATATAATCACCAGCCGTTACCAGATTACTGGATACGACGACAACGCCATCATTATCAACGAGACTCACTATCATGATAGTCTGGTGTTTTCTGCTGGATCATTGCATACACCCTGGGCAGTCAGCTCGGTAGAAGATTTGCATCGCGACAATCTTCAGGTGATTTTTGATTTAAAGCCCGAAGTCGTATTGCTCGGTACCGGTAAACAACAGCGATTCCCCGACCCAAAAATACTAGCCCTTTTCGGCCAAAAAGGGTTAGGGCTGGAAGTGATGGATAACGGCGCACTGTGCCGAACTTTTAATATCCTGATTGCCGAGGGACGATCGGTGGTTGCCGGGGTTATACTAGGACATTAGGTTGATTTTACGAGTCCTCCCCTGGATAAACCTAAGCAACGGCCACCTAGACTTGTAATACCTCCAACCTTAACATAGAGCTTTCTGATCAATGCAATTTGACGTTTACGATCGATTTTGTAATGACGGTCTTTTATTTTTTTAGCTCAAGTAAGTGCCAATCAGGTCTAACCCTTACCACGCCACGGAATGGTCTTCTGGATAATCTTCCTCATCCCGATATCAAATAAAAGACCCAGCATTCCCATGACAAATATCGTGATCCAGATCACTTCGTATTGCGAATATTTTCTGGCCACATTTTCTACAAATCCAATACCTGTTGTTCCGGCTAAAAACTCTGCCGCGACCAGGGTTCCCCAGCAAACACCGATCGCAACTCTGATTCCTGTCAATATTTCAGGTAGTGAGTTTGGCGCGATTACTTCTCTTAATATCTGCCATTTCGAAGCACCCAATGAATGAGCCGCATGTATTTTCGATAACTGTGTTCCTGATGCCCCCGCTCTGGCCGATATAACCATGATTGCAAAAGAAACCATAAACAGCAGGAATATTTTGCCTGAGTTATCTATTCCGAATATTGTTATAATCAAAGGTGCCCAGGCCAGGGGTGGAACTGGCCGGTATAGTTCTACGATTGGGTCAAAATAACCGGCTGCGAATCTTGATAGCCCCATGAATAACCCCAAAGGAACACCACATATAATACCTAGTCCTAAGCCTAGTATGACTCTTAAAAAGGAATCCCAGATATGGCCTGACGGAATGGGGATAGAGAAAGCGCTAAAATTTCCGGTTGCGATATCTAAAACAGTACTTTTTAAATTAGGTTCTACTTTCCCGTCTGAACTGTGAACCGGATATTTCCCGGGAATGATGTCCGCTATCCAGTCAGGCGTTATAAACCCGACTACCTGGTTTATTCCCATCATTTCATACCAGATGAGCGGGACATTTTTATACCCCTCACTGGGTTTTAACAGGTTTATAAAAATCTTAAATGTATCGGAGGGCTTGGGTAACCATCTACCCGGCCCCTGTTCGCTGCAGACATCGCCGCTGGCTACTATGGTTCCGCCCGGGAATAGTAAGGCATCAATTACGCTTAAACCGCCCTGTTCCTCTCTTTGAACTTCGTCAAAATCTACTATTGATTGTTGAACGGAATCCAGTGCGTCAGGTGGGAAGATATTCGCTCTCGCTATTCTGCCTGCAATCTTACTAACCTGCCTGATATAGTCCTGCTCTAATTCCTGATCGTCATTTAGACTGTTTTTGAAATCCTTGATTGCGCTCTTAATTTTTTCAAATTGCGCCATAAATACTGGATTGTCATTTTTAATTTCAAAAAATTCTTCGCTAATTAATTTTATTTCCCTGGCTGCTGCATCAAATTTTAAACCCGTTTTTGAGGCTGGAAGAGGTGGGATTTCCATCCCTGTTTCTCCCCATGAAGTTTGCTTGCTTAGCAGTTCAAGTCGTTCTTTTTCCTCTTCTACGCTTTTTATCCCTGGATAGCTTGCCTGGGCAAAGTCTTCCTTTAACCGGGTAATTTTATTAGCAATAAGGATTACTTTGTTTTTAACTTCCGGATCTAGATGTTTTTCATTTGTTAAAGTACCGATCATTAATTCGGCTTCATTGAGCAAGCCAGTTAATTTAGCTTTATCCGAGCTTTGTATACCTGAGTTTTGAATTATTTTTTTGTAATCACTGATGATTGCTATTTCGCGATCGATGACCGATGTACTTTTAAGTTGCCTTTCGTCTATCGGGAAAATATATTTTATACCAACCAATGACTCTTCAACTTTAGCCACCTGGCATAATTCATTGGCAGAATCCGGGTAAAAAGACTTTGCGACGTCCCAGGAAAAAAATAGCCACAATAATAGTATGGTGCTGGATCCAGCAATTATCCAGTGAACACCACCTTTGGCTTTTTCGGGGTCTCCAAATACTGCATCTATTTTTTCAGTTTTTACTATTCGGGATTCGTAATAAAACGAGCCTACAATAGCCAGAATTAGTAAAACAGTGATAATTCCGGTAAGCATTTTAGTTTTCTTTACCCATGATTTCTTCTTCCATATCCCAGATCATCGTCAGGATTTCTTCTCTGGTGGATACAAATTCCTTATTATTTTTAATTGCCCTTAAATCCTCTGTTAATCCCATCGATGCAAAAGGGAGCTGATATTCTTTATGTATACGGCCGGGCCTTGGCGCCATAACAAATAACCGTTCACCCAGCAATAAAGCCTCCTCGACCGAGTGAGTAATAAGAATGATGGTCTTCCCGGTTTCTTTCCATATTTTTAAAACCAGTGACTGCATTTTCTCTCTAGTGAGTGCGTCCAGTGCCCCCAATGGTTCATCCATTAAAATCAGGTCGGGGTTATTGATCAGGCATCTTGCCAGAGCCACTCGTTGTTGCATACCACCAGACAGTTGATAAGTCGGTGTATTACCAAAGCCTTTTAGTCCAACAATATCCAGCCATTCCTCAACTTTTTGTGCTGTTTCAACCGGGTCTTCCTTTTTCATGCGCAAACCAAAGTTTACATTTTCAGCAACGGTTAACCATTCAAACAAAGCCCCCTGTTGAAATACCATTCCTCTCTCAACGCCAGGACCATTAATTTCCTTCCCCCCTAAACTGATTTTTCCTGAAGTAGGTCTTAAAAAGCCGGCAGTAATATTTAATAGTGTGGTTTTGCCGCATCCGGAAGGACCTAAAACTGATAATAGCTCGCCTTGCTTGAGCGTAAAGTTGACATCTTTTAGCGCATGCACTGTTTCCCCTTTGATCGATGGGAAAACCATATTCAGATCCTGAGAAACTAAATCACTCATAATTTAATTATTTTCCGCCTGGGAAAACAGGCACCAAAACTAAACTGGTGCCTGTTTGATTCCTTTATATCAGTTTCTTTACATGCTATCTAAGAAAGAAGTGTCGACTACTTTTGAATAGTCTTCAAGCGCAGGGTTTTCAGCAGAAGCAAACATTTTCCCCATGTAATCCAGCAGCTTCATGATTTTTCCTTCTTTATTGAAATACTGGGATTTCTGTTCGCTGACGGTCGGGAAACCAAAGCCTGCCATCTGGTTTTTAGTTTTCTCCAATGACATACCAGCATCCCTGGCAATTGCATCCATATCAGATTTACCGGCTGCAAACCTGGAATTGTATTCCTGATTAACTTCGATGAAAGTTCTCACCATTTCCGGATTTTCTTTGGCAAACTTGTCGGTAACAGACGTAATATCGATGCCTGTGATACCGGCGTCATAAGCCTCTTTTACCGTCATTATTAACTGACCGCCTTCCAGGGCTTTATCAATTGAGTTCTTACCAAACAAACAGGCCATAGAAACGTTACCGTCGATTAGAGCAACCGCTCCATCTGCTGGTTCCATATCGACAACCTGGATTTTTGATGCATCGACACCCAGTACTTTCATCATTTCCTGGTAAACATAATCAGCCATTGTTCCTAGTGGAACAGCAGCTTTCATACCCTCCAGATCCTGTGCATTCGCCTTTGAAATACTTTTGTCAACAACACAGGTTGTACCGCCCATGCCGTAGGTAACCGCTATTTCTACCATTTTGATCGGCGCTTTAGCGTTAACAGCATTGACGAATGGTGCCATACCCTGTGAGTAAGAGATATCGATGTCACCTGAAAGCATCGCTTCAGTCATTTCAACACCTGTGGCGAAGTTGGTCCACCTGACAGGAACACCAAAAGCTTTGTCGAAAACGTTCTTGATTTTTGCTTCCTGATTTGGCGTTGCCCATTCTAAAAAGAATGCTATTCTAACTTCGTCGGCTGCAGCATTCGCTGCTGATATGCCCAGATTAACTGCAACAATACTGCCTATAATAAAACTTGCTATTTTTTTCATGCGATCTCCTCGAGTTTTTAAAGTTTAGCGACACTGCCAGTTTTATAATTATTGACTTACTTCCAAACAACAGGTCGTGAAGCAAACATTTTGAGCCTCGACAAAATCCGGAAATAGAGCCAAAGACATTATATCAATAGATCCAAAACTGCCGGATATCCCTATTTATCCCCTTTCAAACTCCCTCTTATCAACCACCTTCGAAAGCGGACATTACGCGGAGGTCATCGCCATCTTTCACTATTGGGCTATCCCAGTCCTGCGGGACGATGACTCCATTATCGATCATCAATACCAGACCCTCAGCTTCATCAAAACCCGCCTCGAGTATCACTGCCCGAGGTGTAGCCGGGGTATCGATATTAAGTAGTATTTTTTTCTGGTTCTGGAATAGTGCCGGGCTATCATCACCAAACCCAAAAACTGAAATTTTTATCGGCAATTTAATCGACCTCAGAGATTAAGCCGTCGAACCGTTTCCGCCAGTGGCACTCCCTTGTCGTCCCAACCGCGGAGCGCATAATATTCACCTAGCATAGTTGATAAATCAGCGACCTCACCGGTTCCGGCGCCACCTCTGGCAGGTTCCGTAACGGTACGCTCGGGTAGACTGTCGTCTGCCATACTGAATCCAGCAGCAAGATTAAACTGCCTCTCCAAATTCCAGATACGTTCGCCGGTTTCGCGTAATCGATCCACCGTCCAGTCACCATCGCAGGCTGCATCAATCATTGAGGAAAGGTGTTCCGGCGCAATGATCGCGTTAGCAAACATGCAAATGCCAGCACTGTCTACCGCTCCGATTAAATCCTGTGTCGTTTTCACGAGTTCGGCCTTACCCTCGGTTGTCACATTGCTGAAGTCCTCCATAAAAGGCCTCGCGCGCATATGACAGGCACCGCGATTTGAAGTTGCGTAGGCTAATGCCATGCCTTTCATGGCACGCGGGTCGTAACCCGGGAATTCCTGACCCTTGACCACCATGGCCAGTTCCGGGCGACCGTATTTTTCACAAAGACGAGTCGAACCTAATCCGATGTCAGCACCGATTCCTTCACCAGTCGCAGTCAGCTCCACTGCACGTACCAACGCATCGGCATTCCCGAAACGCAACTCTAGTCCATCGGTGTGATCGAGGGTGAGTACGTTCTCTTCGAACAAATCCATCGCAGCAGCAATTGTGACACCAAGTGAAATGGGATCCATACCGTGCTCATTGCAGAGGAAATTCGCGTAATTCACAGCATCCAGGTCATCGACACCACACATCGGACCAAATGCAAAAGCGGTTTCGTATTCGAGCCCGCCGGAAGGCAGTTTATAACGCGAACGATCACCACCCTGAGGATCATTGCCATTCACCAGCGATGATTGCGGATCGATGGTAGCTACCCGGCCACAACCTATCGTACAGGCAAAACAGGCCTTATTACCTTGCAGACTAGGCTTATTGTCACTGCGGCGTGGTACTCTGACAGCATCGGCGTTGATCGCCTCAACGCCTTCAAACTGAACATCACGACAATTTCGCGTTGGCAGCGAACCAAACTGATTGGTAACGTCCATCATGTTATGCGTGCCACGAGCGGCGTATCGCTTTTTCAATGGATGATCCCGCATAAAAGCGTTGGTATCAGCAACCGCGCTGAGAAATGCCTCTGGATCGTTGAGTTCGACTCCCTGTGTTCCTCGTATCGCGATAGCCTTGAGGTTTTTAGACCCCATCACCGCACCGACGCCGGAGCGACCAAAGGCACGATCGATGTCGTTGACGATGCAGGCGTATTTAACCCCAATCTCACCCGCCCGACCGATACTGGCAATTTTAGTTTGAGGATCACCGAGTTTGGCGCGTAATCCGGGCTCGGTTTCCCATACCGAACGCCCCCAGAACTCATCGGCCGCATGTAGTTCGGCAACCTCGTCTCTAATGGATAAATAGACCGGCGATGATGCCCTGCCCTCGATGATTAATATATCGTAGCCAGCCATTTTTAATTCTGCGCCGAACAATCCCCCGCTATTCGATGCGGCAATTGCACCCGTCAACGGACTTTTGGTCACTGCGGATGAGCGACCACCAGTCGGTGCTGGCGTTCCGGTTAAGGGACCGGTGGCAAAAATGAGTTTATTTTCCGGCGATAACGGATCGATGCCGGGATCTATCTCGTCGACCAAATAGCGTGTTGCTAATCCGCGCTGCCCTAGATAAGCCTGTGCCCATTCCCGGTTGAGCGGCTCGCTACTACAGCGTTTGTTATTTAAATCAATACGTAAAACTTTATTCTGCCAGGCCATAATCCACCCTCAAATTTGAAAAAGAATCCTACCATAAAATATCGATTACATTTTTAGTTGCCCCGAAAATATGTCCGATAAAATTTCTTCCCGGCAATTTGTCTTGACTTTAATTCCCCAGATCTCTATAAAATTCGCCCCTTGTGCCAGTCATCACGTGGTGAATAGTGTTTACTGATATCCTGAACATCGTAGCTCCTGTCTTTCTGGTCGTCATGGCTGGCTACCTGGCTGTGCGCCTGAAAGTGTTTACCGATATTCAGATCGATCACCTCATGCGATTTGCGATTCAGATCGCGATTCCCTGTCTGTTATTCAAGGCTACTTCGACCATCGACCTGGCCTCGGCTTTCGACTGGCGAATACTCTCAAGTTATTACCTCGCCGCTATTTGCAGCTTCATCCTGGCCTACTGGTTACTACGAAAAATTTTCTCGAGGCGCCCTGGCGAAGCAGTTGCCGCAGCGTTTGCAGCCCTGTTTTCGAATCTCGTGTTACTCGGCCTGCCGATATCAGAGCTGGCCTGGGGATTCGAAAATATGGAACCTGGTTTCGCGCTGGTATCAGTCAACGCGCCGATCTGTTATCTGCTTGGTATTACGGCGATGGAGTATTTACGAGCCGATGGACGCGGTGCAACCGAGACCGTTAAGGTGATCGGCAAGGCGATTTTTAAAAACAGTTTGATGATCGGTATCGGACTTGGTTTTCTAGTCAACTTTAGCGGCCTCGAAACACCTGCTGCGCTTGCTTCGGCCATCGACTTGCTTGTCCGCGCCTCATTACCGGTCGCACTATTTGCACTCGGTGGGGTATTAACTCGATACGCGTTATCGAAGTCAATCGGAGAAGCCGGCATGATTTCCCTGCTATCACTGGGTTTGCAACCCGCGGCGACCTGGTGGTTAGCTCTGCAATTTAATCTCGACGATAGTGTCACTCGCTCCATTGTATTGATGGCGGCGATGGCACCCGGTCTGAATGCCTACCTGTTTGCCAGCATGTATCAGCGTAGCCTGGATACCGCATCGAGTACGGTATTGCTATCGACTGTTTTGTCGGTTTTCAGCGTCAGTGCCTGGCTCATTGTTTTACGTAGTTTTATCTAGAACCGGATCTGGGCAATGATCTCCGACTCGCCCAGCATCATGCGCAAGGCTCTGAAGGACTCACTTAGTCTGCCCGCCTTCATCCTGTTTTTCACGATGATGGGCTTTGGCTCCTTTGCTCGTAGTACCGGTTTCGATGTCGAAATGGCAATCACTGCATCGCTGTTCATCTGGGGTTTACCGGGCCAGCTGGTCATGGCCGAGCTAACCGCAACCGGGCAGCCGGTATTCGCCATTATATTCGCCTGCTCTTTGGCCAACGCACGTTTCCTGCCCATGGTGGTTTCATTTTTGCCCACCATATCCAGGCCAGATGCAAAACTTGGCCAACTGGTGCTTGATGCCCAACTGCTTTCGATAAACTCCTGGGCCATGTGCCTGCGAGAATTTCCAGGTATCGCACCAGAACAACGACGGCGTTACTTTGTAATATTCGCTTCGGTGATTTTGCTGGCAGCAGTGATCGGCACCGCCATCGGACATTCCGCGTCAGTGTTGTTACCTCAACCCCTGGTTCTCGGCCTGATTTTTACCAGTCCTTTATTCTTCACCCTGGTTTTATCGGCTGTTCCCGCGTTATCACATCGACTAGCCCTGCTATCAGGCTGCCTGATCGTACCTTTGGCGAACGAGTGGTTTCCATCTATTGATCTGCTGCTAACCGGGTTAACGGGCGGCACTATTGCGTTTCTGATCGGCAAGTCGAGACGTAAAACTCGATGAATACTCAGACTCTATGGATCATCGTTATCGGCAGTATTCTGGCGACTTTCGTCTGGCGTTTTCTCGGCGCGGTGGTGGTCAGGAAAATTCCCGCACAGGGCGATTTATTCGAATGGGTAACCTGTGTCTCCTACGCAATGGTAGCAGGCCTGGTTTTCCGTATGATTATCCTGCCTCAGAGCGACCTGGCTACTCTCTCCATCGGGATTCGGGTTTCAGCAGTAGTGATTGCATTCGCGGCCTATTTTCTTTTCAAACGGAATCTGCTCGCCGGTGTAGTTGCGGGGGGTGTTAGTTTATCGTTAATGGCGAGTTCATCTGTCGGGATTATATCTTTTTAATTCGTTAAATAATGTACCAGCCGTTATTACCGCCAGCGTTTACTCTACCCGCCAATACGCTTGCGCGCCTGGTTGGGCTGTTGACCTGGATAAGCAGTTAAAGCATGATTGATGGCTTTTGAGGAAGGTTAAGCATGGCTCGAGATCCCCGTTACGATATTTTATTCGAACCTGTCAAAATTGGCCCAGTAGTAGCACCAAATCGATTTTATCAAGTTCCTCATTGCAACGGCATGGGGCGTATGTTTCCGGATAGCATGATTAGCATGCGCGGTATGAAGGCCGAAGGCGGCTGGGGAATTGTCACCACCGAGCAATGTGACTTCCATCCAACGGGTGATGTCCAACCTTTTACTGAGACCAGCATGTGGGATGACGGCGATGTGCCATATCTGGCAGCGATGGTGGAAGCCGTACACGAGCACGGCTCTCTTGCCGGGATCGAGCTGGTACATAATGGTCAGGACAGTGGCTGTCTGTATTCACGCGAGGTCCCGATAGGCCCCGAGCATCGTCCAGTTACCTGGCATAATCACCCGATTCAGGCACGAGCTATGGGTCTGAGCGATATCCGTGATTATCGTCGCTGGCACCGGAAGGCTGCGCTGCGGGCACGCCAGGCCGGATTCGATATGGTTGTGGTGTACGCCGGTCATAACGGTACTGTTCCCAGCCATTTCCTCTCTCGACAAAATAACCAGCGCAGTGACGAATATGGCGGATCTCTTGAAAATCGCCTGCGTCTGTTCCGAGAACTGATCGAAGAAACGAAGGATGCCGTCGGCGATACCATGGCGGTAGTGGTTCGTTTTGCCGTCGATGAAATGATGGGTGAGGACGGATTGGAATGGGCACATGAGGGTAAAGAAGCTATCGAGATGCTCGCCGAACTGCCTGACATGTGGGATGTCAACGTCAGTGATTGGGAAAATGATTCAATGACGTCCCGATTTGCACAGGAAGGCTATCAGGAGGAATATATTTCGTTCGTTAAATCAATCACTAGCAAACCGGTTTCCGCGGTTGGACGCTACACTTCTCCCGATACAATGGTTTCCGCCATTCGCCGCGGTTTGGTTGATTTAATCGGGGCGGCGCGTCCATCCATAGCCGACCCGTTCCTGCCCAACAAAATCAAGCACGGCCGGTCAGAAGATATCCGTGAATGCATCGGTTGTAATATCTGCGCAGCCTGGAACATCCTTTCAGCTCCGAGCAGGTGTACACAAAACCCCACCATGGGAGAGGAATGGCGGAAGGGCTGGCATCCTGAAAAGATTGCACCGAAGGAATCAGACTCACATATTCTAATCGTCGGAGCCGGCCCAGCGGGTCTCGAAGCCGCCCTGGGGTTAGGCCGGCGCGGATACCAGGTAACACTGGCTGAGGCTAGAAATGAACCGGGTGGGCGGGTAACACGCGAGAGTCGCCTGCCGGGATTGAACGAATGGGCGCGCGTACGCGATTATCGACTCGGTCAAATCCAGCGCATGGCCAACGTCGAAATGTATCTGGAAAGTGAAATGAACGCCGAGCAAATTCTAGAATTTGGTGCCGACGAGGTTGCATTGGCTACTGGTGCGCTGTGGCGCAATGACGGGGTTGGCAGAACCATCAGGTTTCCGGTAGCCGGCTGCAAAGCCTTAACACCAGACGACATCATGGATGGCAAACGCCCTGCAACTTCAGGCAGTGCCGTAACGGTATATGATGACGACCATTATTACATGGCCAGCGTAGTGGCCGAGTTGCTTGCCAGTGAGGGTTACAGGGTCACGCTCGCAACACAGGGCATGTGTGTCGCAAGTTGGACCGAATACACACTGGAGCAGCGACATATCGAAAAACGACTGCTAAATTCAGGTATTGAAATCCTGGCACGCCATCAACTAAGCATGGTGGGAGATGGCTGGCTGGAGCTAACTAATAACCTGGATGGAAAGGTGAACAGGTATGAAGGCAGTGTGGTCCCGGTGACAGCACGTCTACCACGAGATGAGTTATTTGAAGCGCTTAAAGGGAAAATTCCGGTGCGGCGCATCGGTGATTGCTTTGGACCATCGATTATTGCAGCGGCTGTCTATGAAGGGCACCGTTACGCACGTGAATTCGATACAGAAATTGATCCCGATATAGTGCCTTTTAATAGAACCCGATATCGGCTTCAGCATAACTAAAGAGGAAAACATCTATGGGTGACATGCTAGAACTAGAATATGACGAAGATATGATCTCTCTGCTGGAGGCGGTGTGGGGAGAGGGTTTTTTATCGCCCGGCGGTACTGAAGAAGTCGATCGGGTGGTCGGCAACAAAGACCTGAGCCAGGCCAGTATCCTCGACATCGGCTGCGGCATTGGCGGTGCAGCGATTCATTTAGCACGCACCAGACAACCCGGACGCGTCACAGGCATCGATATTGAAGAGAATCTGGTTCATAAGGCGCAGGAGCTAGCGAACAAAAAAAACGTATCGGCAATTTGTCATTTTCAACGGGTAGATCCCGGGCCCCTGCCCTTCCAGCCCTGTAGCTTTGATGTCGTCTTTAGCAAGGACTCTATCATTCATATTGCTGACAAGTTCAGTCTGGCTAAAAATATCTACGAGGTTTTGCGCAACGACGGATGGTTTATAGGTAGCGATTGGCTGTCCGGCTACGAGGGTGAGCCTTCGCCCCAGATGCAGGCATATATCGATGCGGAAGGGCTTGATTTCGGCCTGGCCTCAGCCAGCACCTATCAAGAAGCCTTTAACGCTGCGGGGTTTGTTGATGTAGAGATTGATGAACGCAACGCCTGGTACCGTAACCAGGCGCGGGCCGAGCGTGACAATTTAGCTGGTCCGCTATATGAAAGGCTTGTCGCACAGGTTGGCGAGGATTTCCTTAATCGAGAAATAGATGTATGGGACAAAATGATCATCGTCCTCGACAGCGGAGAACTCCGGCCAACCCACCTGCGCGCGCGAAAGCCAGCTTGATTTAAAATCAGTCAGTAAGGTAAGAAAACTAGCCGATTAAAATTCGTTTAGTCGGTTTAACCGCTGGTTATTGCTGGACGCGGATTCTTTTTCAAAAACGCGCCATAAACACTGCCACCAAGGGTTAGTACACCCGCGATCAATAATCCCAATGCTATCGGTCGATCAAAAAACCCACTCCATTCAAAATGCAGCATTTGCATCGCCTGGGCGAAGGTTTGCTCACCGATCTTACCGAGAATCAAACCAAGCACAATGCCCGCCACCGAATAGCCTGAGCGTCGCAGGAAGAAACCAATGACACCGGCGAGAAACATAACGATGACGTCGATTGTTAAGCCGCGCACCGCATAAGCACCGACCGTCGCCAGCAACAGAATCATCGGGGCAAGAAATTGAAAAGGAATTCTTAACAAGTTAATGATGGTCTTGGTTTCCAGGAAGCCAACAAACAGAATAGAAATATTGGCAAAGAACATCGCCGCAAAAACCACCCATACCAGATCTGCGCTGTTGAGAAAAACCAGCGGGCCGGGTTCCATATCATGCATCTGAAACACGCCGACCATCATTGCGGTGAGTGCGCCTCCAGGTAATCCAAGTGCCAGCAGCGGTATCATTGCCGCGCCAGTCGCTGCATTGTTGGCGGTCTCGGAAGAAATAACACCTTCGAGTTTGCCCTTACCGAATTCTTCAGGCGTCTTCGACCAACGCACGGCTTCGTTGTAGCCCATAAATGCCGCAAGTGTCGCGCCGATGCCGGGTAAAATACCGCAAAAGAAACCGATGACAATGGAACGGATGACTGCAAATTTATGCGCGATCAGTTCACTCAGGCTTGGGAAATCGACACTGATTTTGGGTGCCACGTAAGCACCTTTTACTTTCTTTTCAGCCTGCACAAAGATTTCTGATACGGCAAAAAAACCGAGGATTGTTGGAATAAAATGTATTCCCGCCAACAGATAGGGCATTTCGAAATCATAGCGTTCGATGCCACCAACCGGGTCGAGCCCGACTACGGCGACCATCAGTCCGATCAATATCGAGAGCCAGCCCTTCCAGAAAGTTTTGGCGCCAACCGAAGCGGCCACGGCAAGACCGAAGAATACCAACGCAAATATTTCCGGAGGGCCG
>Ga0224506_10001675_pt1 | contig 15685 bp, 15 predicted proteins | sample SF_Jan12_sed_USG_2_FD_169108 | JGI IMG/M metagenome (GOLD analysis project Ga0224506, IMG submission 169108) | Sediment microbial communities from San Francisco Bay, California, United States - SF_Jan12_sed_USGS_8_1 | ecosystem: Environmental > Aquatic > Marine > Sediment | place: USA... | reverse complement strand
TCATTTTATCTTTTCAATAAATGCTGTTATAATCGGTAATTTCTCAATTGAGTTAATATTTTATTTCAATTATCATGATTTTAATAAAAATCAGTGGATAAATTCTCATTTACATGTGTATTTCCATTTGATGATCTCAAATCAATGTTTGGAGAATCGTTCTATCGAATTTTCCACTATTGTTTCAGGAGTTTACCAATTTTATGGTATATTACGTGAACACAATGACATATTCGAGCTACATCCTATTGAAAGATATCTACATTCTTATCAGGACTTTTTCATTTTTGAAAATTATTTTACAATTTATCCACAAGTGATTTTATGTATTTGGTTTATCATGGTTTTGCATCTTCAGAAATTAAATAAAATAGAATATAACCTCAATAAAATGATTTCTGTATCTGATAAAAATTACTCATGAATTAATTTGAACTTGCAAAAAATCATAAAATATAACAATTGATTTTACAAATAGTCTCATTTTTTCTGTATTTTTTTACCTATTTATAACGGAATAATAAGAAATTCAATAAGTAAAAGAATTAATCAACACTTAGTATGAGTAATTTTGTTATTCCCAAACCAACGAATGAACCGATTAAGGGATACCTACCCGGCTCTCCAGAAGTTGTAGAACTAATGAGTGTGTTGGAGGAAATGAAATCAAAAACCATTGACATTCCTCTAATTATTGGTGGAAAAAGAATATTCACCGATGTTAAAGGTACATGTAGAATACCTCACGATCATCAACACGTGCTTGGGACATATTCCATTGCTAGTACCGTTCATTTGGAGCAAGCAATACATGCAGCACGTGAGGCAAAAAAACAATGGGAAGAATTGTCATGGAATGATAGAGCTGCAATTTTTCTAAAGGCTGCAGATTTACTTGCTGGTCCATTTAGAGCCAAGATTAATGCAGCTACAATGTTGGGACAATCAAAAAATATTTTTCAAGCGGAAATTGATGCAGCATGTGAATTAATCGATTTTTTTAGATTTAATGCTTATTACATGCAACAGATATATCAGATGCAGCCAGAATCGAGTAGAGGTATTTGGAATAGATTGGAGTATAGACCACTTGAAGGATTTGTATTGGCAATAACTCCATTCAACTTTACAAGTATTGCAGGTAATCTTCCATCATCTCCTGCATTAATGGGAAATACTGTGCTGTGGAAACCAGCATCTTCATCTGTATATTCTGCATATTACTTGATGGAATTATTTGAAGCTGCAGGAGTGCCTGATGGTGTCATTAATTTTATTCCAGGAAAGGGATCTGATGTGGGTAAATTTCTACTACCTCATCCAGATCTAGCAGGTATTCATTTTACTGGATCTACAGATGTATTTCGTCATATGTGGAAAGTAGTTGGAGAGAATATTAGTTCGTATAGATCATATCCGAGAATAGTGGGAGAGACTGGAGGAAAGGATTTTATCTTTGTTCATAATTCTGCTAATATACGAGAGGTTGCGACTGCAATGATACGAGGATCATTCGAATATGCGGGTCAGAAATGTTCTGCTTCATCACGTGCATACATTCCTAAATCCATGTGGCCTGTTCTAAAATCAGAATTGGAAAAAGATTTAGCTACAGTAAAGATGGGTGATCCATTAAAACCTGAAACATTAGTAAATGCAGTTATAGACCAGGCTGCATTTGTATCCATTGCACAATATATTTCATACACAGAAGAATCACCTGATGCAGAAATCATTTGGGGAGGAAAGGTTGATGATAGTATTGGTTACTTCATTGAACCGACGATTATTGTAGCCAAAAAACCTGATTACAAGACCATGGAAGAGGAAATCTTTGGACCAGTCTTAACTGTGTATATCTATGAAGATACAAAATATGAGGAAACTTTGGAAATCTGTGATCAAACCTCTCCCTATGCATTAACAGGTTCTATTTTTTCCAAAGATCGATATGCGATAGATATTGCCTCTAAAAAATTACGACATTCTGCAGGTAATTTCTATATCAATGATAAACCAACTGGTGCTGTGGTTAATCAACAACCTTTTGGTGGTGCCCGTGCATCTGGTACAAATGATAAAGCAGGTAGTTACTTAAATTTAATTCGTTGGAGTAGTCCTCGATCGATAAAGGAAAATTTCGTTCCTCCAACACATTATTCCTATCCCTATATGGATCAATAGATTATCCAAAATTAATGATCTGAATAAGGATTGTTTCCAGATTGAAGTTTTAACTCATCAGGATTTTCTTCTTCTAGTACTCTACATTCTTCTAATGTATCAACAGCTCTACGCAGATGTGGTATTACTATAGACCCTCCGACAACAAGTGCGATATTGAATGCTTCCCAAAATTGTTCATCACTAACACCCTCTATAACACCCTGAACAATATGATATGATATACAGTCGTCACAACGTAAAACCATTGATGCTACAAGTCCCATTAATTCTTTCATGGGTACTGGTATAGCTCCCTCTGCATATGCTTTGGTATCCAATGTAAAGAACCGTTTTATACCTAGGTGACCTGAATCATATATTTTCTGATTCATTCTTTGTCTAAACTCTCTAAATTCTTTTAGTGATTTTTTATCAGTCACAATATTATATTCTTTTAACAGCTTAAATGGATAGTGATTGGGTGAGTGTGATCCTATCAGGGTACGACAATAAATTATACTACTTATAGGCTGCTGCATCTTTCTCACAGTAACTACACCAAAGAGAATTATTCAGACTATTACCACAACTTGGACAAAATTTAATCACTTGGTTTGTATTTTGTGGAGTACGTGGATCTGGTCTAGTTGGTTCGAATGGAGTAATAGGTGGTTGATTTGATTGATTTTCTGGAATGAAGTAGTATTTATAATATTGTTTTTGCATTCGATTTATGGATATTTTATATTTTTTTGTTAGATAACTTATTTCACGATGTACCCTAGATGCAGGTATACGCCAATAAAATGCAATAATTTCTGTATCTATTGTAAAATTATTTGTTCTTGCACAATTTATCAATTGATTTACTCTCTCAAGCTCTCTTTGTTCTTTTCTTGATCTATTGTTTATATTTATCATGATATACCTCCATATTAGTAAAATATATATCCATAATCAAAATAAGAATTATTTATTAAATTAAATAATATAACAATAAATCCAATGAATGCAATTATATTAACATTTTTCACTTTATCTGGATATATGTCTTTGAAATAAAACCAAAAATAAAGTGCTATTGGTGGAATAAAAAAAGAAAGTATGATTGCAGATCTATTAAAAATAATATTTGGGTAGTAATTTGGTTGGATTGTTACATTATTACCGCAATTTTGGCAAAATGTTGATCCTTTGAGATTTTTACTTTGGCAACCCATACAAGAGAGACTAAGTACTTCATATATTAGATAGAATCCAAATAATGCGATGGCACCAAAAATTAAAAATACAAGAGAATCAGAATATAATACCACATGGTTTCATATTAAATATTATTTATAAACTAACCTTATGGGTGGTGGAATTTAACTATGTTTTTCATTTTTAATCTTATCAGAATCTATAGGATATATACTGATTACACCTAACCACGAGGCTATAACATCGAGCCATTCATCTATTAGTTTATATTTCGAAATAAAATTTTTGAAGAATTGAGCTATATTTATTGTGTCATTTATAAGATAATCAACTGGAGCTTGATACACAATATAAATAAATATTTCATATAAAATAGAGAATATCGTTGCAACTATTATAATATTATCTCTGGGTTGGATTTTAAAATATATCATAGAAAATACAAGACCTACGCCATAGTGTAGAATTTTATCGTACACCACCATAGAAAAAAATGTAATTCCCAAACTAGAAGCCAAAGCTGATAGTAATACTATTATTAGTATAATTGTTGCTTCCTTCATGGTTTATAATATTGGAAAATAAATTAAATGATATTTACTTTTCTAGAGTATTCTATATTTGCGATTAAATCAGTGCTTTCCTTTGGATGAATAATTAAATTGACCAACTCGAACGGAAGGAGTCATGAATGTCATTCCAAATAAATCTGCTACTTGTCTGATATCACTTCCCGGTTCGGCAACAGATAGAATTGAGGTAATATTATCAGTCCATCGCATGTTCTTTAGTGAACCAATAATTTCACCATTTTTTATTCTGAATAATCCATCGCGGGTAAGGCCTGTACATAGTCCCTCTGGTGGATTGACAAAATTATTGTAAAACAAATTGGAAACTAATATACCATCATCAATTGAGGAAACTAGCTCTTCTCTTGATTTATTTCCTGCTTTTAGGTGTTGCGTGACAAACATTGCTGACTCTCCCATAAATCCAAATAAATGTCTACCATTTGATTCCACACCTAATTTTTTTGCATTCCTACGGTTATATGCATAATCCTTGAGTACACCATTTTCGATAAATGATACATTATTACTGGCAACACCCTCTGAGTCATACCTTCTGCTGGAATTTTGTTCAGGATTTTCAACATCATCTATTAATGTAATTCTTTCATCAAAGATTTGTTCTCCTAGCTTATCTTTGAGAAAACTTTGATGGGTGATAAGTCCTTCACTACTAGCACCAAATGCAATAAACCTCATTAATTCAGCCACTGCTTCAGGACTAAGGATAGTTTCATATTTTCCAGGTTCAAGTTCTCCCTGATTTAATCCCTGTATTGCAGTATTTGTAACGGATTCAGTTCTTTCTTCAATATTGAGTGCCTTAATAGTTGCACCTGCAATTCTGGTAGTTGATCTGGATTCTCCACTATCTGTTGCACAAACATTGATAACTCCTGTAATTCCTGATGATTCTTCATCAACTTCAAGACCAAATGAATTGATTAAACAGGATTTAGTTGATTGGTAATGTAGATTCCCAGCCACTGCTGTGATTCTACTATCCATTGATGTTGCTTTGTCTATTACTATTTTGATCTCATCTGCCAGAATATCTGGTTCTAATTCATGATATTTAGCCGTTTTCGGTCTGTAATTATATTTCTCTTGAACAAATCCTGGAAATTCGGTATCATCCTCTGAAACACGAGTTAGAAGTAATGCATCTGCGACACTTTTCTCAATTAGGTCGGGTGAGTATGATCCATTGTAGGTACCAACTTTTCCACCGATTTGTGTTCGTAGTTCAAATGACTTTGATGTAGTTGAGATGTTTTGTGTGATATGTTTTTCACCATAACGAGTTCCTACACGATAATGCTCTGTGTAACGAACTTGTATATGTTCTGCACCTTGTTTTTTTGCTTCATTCATAATGATATATGCGTGTTGTTTTATATCTTCCATCTTAATCACCCGTTTATTCCTACATTAACTCCTTCAAATCTACCCCAAGGTCCTCCATGCGATACATATCCTATCTGCATAACTGGAGATCCCTTACCACAGTATGGTAATCCGTATATCTCACTTGTTCTGGTCAATCCACTTACATTACCCCAAAATTCAGGTGTAATCTGTTGATATGTTACGTTTTTCAATGGTTTAGTTATCTCTCCATTTTCTATTTTATAACCAATCTGAGTAGCAAATTGGAAATTTAGTCTTTTATCATCAATTGAATGTGACTTCCAATTTAATCCGTATATTCCATCTTTAGTATCTGAGATCATGTCATCGACATTGGTATATCCCTCTGGATCTGCCTCTAAGTACATATTATTGATTCTTATAATCGGAACATTACTATAACTATCGGATTTGGAATTTCCACTTGATCTTTCCAAACCTAAGAGAGATGCGTATTCTCTGTCACTCTCATATCCCACAAAAATACCCTCTCGAATGATGGGGACTGGTCTAGCCTTAACTCCTTCATCATCATATTTGAAATGACCTAGTACATCTGGCATGGATGGATCTTGGGTGATATTCACCTGCTCATTTCCATATTGTAAATTATTTAATTTTTCTGGGGTAAGCCAGCTAGTTCCTGCAAAATCTGCCTCATATCCGAATACTCTATCCAATTCTGAAGGATGAGAACAAGATTCATGGATAGTTAATCCTAATTGGAACGGTTCTAATATTAGTGTTGATTTACCTGATGGGCAGGATTCAGCTTCTGTTACTAAAATATCGATTTCTTTACCCACTTGTTCTGCTTTGGCAATAAAATCATATTCCTCTATGAATTCCCATCCTCTGCGTCTGAAATTGCTTAGATTTCTAGTCTGAGTGTCTCCTGCATATGATGCAACTCCCAAAATACTTCCTCCTGTAAATAGTAATCTTTGTTCTATCTTACTGCCTTCTGAACTGTAAAAATTGACCTTCTGTTCATTTGCACGGTAGTTAATCACAGACATCTTCACATGTTTACTATTTTCTTTCATAGTGTTGTTTGCATCTTTTAATAAATCTAATTTATCTTTTAAATCAATTTCAAAAGGATCTTTATCAATTCTAACCGAATACTTATCCTCATACACTGGTTCTGGTACTAATTCCAATTGTGTTTTTCTTGCTACTTTAGCAGATGAGTTTGCTACTTTCCAAGCGAGTTCTGCAGTTTTGATAATTGCATCTTTTGATAAATCGTTTGTTGCTGCAAATCCCCATGAATAATTCGCCCTAACGCGAATACCAACTCCCTGTGATTGTGATTTATTTAATCCACGAGGCATTCCATTTCGATAAGTCAGATTTTCCTCTCTCTCGTTAACAAATCTGATTTGAACTAATTCATATCCCGGTCTGTCTCCAAGGAGATTGAAAATCTTTTCTGCAAGATCTTCCATAATTTAACTATCTAATTGATGTTTTTATAGATACGTGTTTAGGTAAATCAGAATCAATAAAGAAAAATTGAATATTTTTAATAACTGAAACTCAAGTACTTTTTTCACCATTTTTAGAATAAAACCTTCATTCATTTAATATTTATAAATTGTACAAATAAAATTATGAAAAATATTTTGATCTGTATTTTTGCGTTTAACTGGCTTCACTTTTAATTATCGGTCTATATTATTTATAATGTGAAATGAGTAATTATAATTATGAAACTTACTTTCTTTGAAAAAATAAATACAAACTATGTAGTAAAGCCAACAAAATTGGAGTATAGTCCATTATGGCACGAAATAAGAGATCTGAATTTTGACTCGGTTTTACAAATTGTATCAAAAGAAACCAAGGAACTGGTGTATGATCTATTAACATCAACCCTTCCTTTTGATCGGATTAATGCAGCAAAACTATTGACAAATCAGAGTGTATATGTAAAAGATGTATTAAGAAGGGTTGCCCTGTTGGATGAAAATAGTTCTGTTAGAGCGGTGGTTAATGATATCCTTGAAACTAACTCATAACGTTGTACAAATTAACAATCCTAATTATTTATTGAAATATTGTTCCTAATTTGTTTTATTTATTCTATTATACATCCGATTAGGGGATAAATTTTATTGATTTTAATCCTGTAGCTAAGAATATGACTAAATTGTTTAAAGTTAAATTATTTCATATAATCGCTTCAATTCATTATGTCTAGGTTATTATATCATCTAAAGATTAATGATTTGCGGTTTGCGTTGCACGGCGATCAGAGATGAGATGAAACCGGTGTGTCAGAAACCGCATTTATTTTATTGTTAAATCAAAATTAATTTGTATTTACTAGAAAGTGTAAATAAAATGTGAAAAACTCATAAGATTTTTTATGTAATTTGTTGTTGATAGATTCGATCAAAGTTGAATGATGAACAAGCGGAATTAGATAGAATTATCTTACACCTGCTGGGAAAGGATGATGAAATTGGTAAAAGAACAAAACCAGTAGTCATCTATAATAATGATGAAATAGTGAAATTAGACTTGAGTGGATTGAAATTATCTATCTTACCAGATGGATTTTTTAATAATTTCTATGAGCTTAGAGAATTGGATTTATCTGATAATGAATTCAAAATTATACCTGATGGGATATTTGATAATTTACCTAATTTAAAACGTCTAATTTTATCTAATACAATAGATCCATCTGAATTTGTACAAGAAGATAAAGTAGTACTACCCCCTCTTTTATTTACTAAACTTATTAATCTAAAAGAATTAGATATTAGTAATAATCAGTTAGATGGATTGAATGATGATGTATTTGCAAAAGTAAATAATTTGGAAAAATTAAAATTAAGTTATAACTTTCTCCAAAATTTACCTTCCTCCATTGGTGCACTACATAATTTAAGCTATCTTGATTTGGATTCTAATTTTCTTCCAGTAGAACAAAGTGGTGAGTATAAATCTCATACAGAAGTACAATCTTTTATTTATCCATACAAGGAAGTTTGGTTAAAGGAGAAATCAAAAAATACTACAACAACTAAGGATACTGATGATGCATCTATTGAACAAGAACTTCAAAAAGCATTCAGTATGTTAGAAGATTTATTTTAAATGTAGTTCCTCAAGAACATATAAAGTTTAATCTCTTTTCAATTATATCTGATTTTAACGTAAATAAGAATTCAAATTGCAAGGTCTGATGGAATATCACTGTCATTTAATAATTGAATAACTCCAACTAAGATCCATCAATTGTTATCTTGCTAATTTATTTAATTATTTATTAACAATTCCAATGATAATTAATTAATTTATGCTCTTTTACTTACCAATCTTTAAACAAATAAGAGAAATCAATAAATAATTATTAACAAAATCGAGCATAGCAATACTGATAATCTGTTTTTGAAAGTAAATTACCTAGATAATTCATTAAATATTGTTTAAAATTACAATCAATTGAAGTATGCTAGGAATATTCAAATGGATTAGTAAAATAGGTGAAATAATGAGTGATGATGAAATAGTCAAATCAGAAGTAAAAATATATCATCCTTCTGAAGATATTATCAAATTAGCGAATGTAAAAGAATACGAGGAAACATACAAACGATCAATTACAGATCCTGAAGGTTTCTGGGGTGAACAAGCAGAAACGTTATCTTGGTATAAAAAATGGGATAAAGTACTTGATGATTCAAAGAAACCTTTTTTCAAATGGTTTGTCGGTGGAAAAACCAATATTGTTCACAATGCAATTGACCGACATTTAACTACTGCAACTAGAAATAAATTAGCATTTATATGGGAAGGTGAACCTGGTGACACTCGAACATTCTCCTACCATGCATTGAATAGAGAAGTCAGTAAAATGGCTAATATTGTTAAGTCTATGGGAATTAGAAAAGGTGATATTGTTACAATTTACATGCCTCAAATACCAGAGCTAATATTTGCCATGCTTGCCTGTGCAAAAATCGGTGCAGCACATAGTGTAGTTTACGCTGGATTCAGTAGTAAAGCTCTCAAAGATAGAATTGAAGACGCAAAATCCAAATTACTCATCACTGCCGATGGAGGCTGGAGACGTGGTAAAATTGTAGACCTCAAGAATATTGTAAACGATGCTCTTGAAGATTCACCAACCATTGAGAAATCCATTGTGGTCAAGAGAACCTGTCAAGATGTAGATATGGTGACTGAAAGAGATTTTTGGTATCATGAGTTAGAAAAAGAGCCATTTGCAAGTAAACCATGTCAAACAGAAGTTATGGACGCTGAAGATATGTTGTTTATCTTATATACATCCGGTACTACTGGTAGACCCAAAGGAGTGCTTCATACTCATGGTGGTTATAGTTTATACACTTCAACAGTACATCGTATGGTTTTTGACATCAAAGATGAAGATCGTTGGTGGTGTCTAGCCGATCCTGGGTGGATAACTGGTCATAGCTTTATTGTGTATGCACCTCTTATCAATGGAACAACTACCATGTTATATGAAGGAGCCCCAACCTATCCCAATCCTGATCGTATTTGGGAAATGGTTGATAAATATGGAGTCAATGTTTTCTATACATCTCCAACTGCTGTTCGAGGATTTATGCGATTTGGCGATAGTTGGGTCAAACAACATGATCTTTCCACATTGAGATTGCTTGGTTCTGTTGGTGAACCTATCAATCCTGCTGCATGGGAATGGTATTACAATGTAGTTGGTGGTGCTCGTTGTCCTATTATGGATACATGGTGGCAAACAGAGACTGGTGGATTTATGATATCTCCTTATCCAATTACACCGTTGAAACCAGGTTCCGCAACTCGACCATTATTTGGTATTGCTGCTGATGTAATACGTGAGGATGGAACTTCCACTGATCCTGATGAAGAAGGAATATTAGTCATAAAAGCACCGTGGCCAGGTATGGCTCGAACAATTATGGGTGATGATGCAAGATATAAAGATGTATATTGGAGTGATTATGAAAAACAAGGATGGTACAAAGCAGGAGACTCAGCAAGAAAAGATGCAGATGGTTATATTTGGGTTATTGCAAGATTGGATGATGTACTCAAAGTTTCTGGTTATCGATTGGGTACTGCAGAAGTAGAATCCGCATTAGTAAGTCACGAAAAAGTAGCAGAATCTGCAGTTATTGGGTTACCCCATGAATTAAGGGGAAATGCCATACATGCTTTCTGTATCCTCGCGGAAGGAAATACAGCTTCATCTGATTTAGAAAAAGAGATAAAAGAGCATGTTAGGGATGAATTGGGTCCAATTGCAGTTCCTGAAAAAATTAATTTTGTTAATACATTACCCAAGACTCGAAGTGGTAAAATCATGCGAAGAGTTTTGAAAGCAAAAGCATTAGGTCAAGATCCTGGTGATCTTAGTACCATTGAAGATTAATAATGTCTATTTAATACTTATGAGATCTTATATTATTGCAGTATTGATAAAAAAAATTTATTTTTCAATTTCATGATGTTTATCTATCTGTTTTATGGTATAATTATCAACTTCTCCATCTAATACATCAATTTCTTGGGTATATTCAATTTGTCCAATAATTTGTACATTATGTCCGATTTTTACATTGTTAGCCTTAATCGATCCGTTGATGACACAATTAGCCACTTCTACATTATCACCGATTAAATCTCCTTGTATTTCTAATATTTTTGTTTCTTTATTGCGATTGAAAATACTAATACCCTTAACAACATTAACTAAATATTTACCAATACTTGAGGGATTCGTTAATTTCTCTCTATCATCAAATTCTCTATTTAGTCGTTTTAAACGTTCCGTGTTTGAAAATCCAATTGAAATTTGATTTGCATTGATTTCTCCTACACTTCCACCACCAAAACTAATGAATTCTTTTGCTATTATTTTTTCAGTAATCTCAAGGTTGGATTTTGAAATGATTAGGGATGTTGATTTGATAGTATTAGCTTTAAGGTGGCCTGATATTCGAAATTCATTATCTGTATAAATATTTCCTTCTACCATCGCTTTTCCTTTAATATTTAAGATACCAGATGATATTAAGTGTTTTTCAAAGCTAATTTTTCCACTTACCGTTGAATTACCAATAAAAATACATTGATGATTAAAACTAACTTTACCCGCGATAACAGTATTTCCATTTACAAATACAAATCCATTAAAAAACCCCTTACCAGTTACATTCAATTGTGAAGCTAGTAAATGATCTTTTACATTTAGTTTACCAGTGATATTGATGTTTTTATAATTACCACCAGTACTTATTCCTGCACCAATTATGAATAATCTATCTCTTTCAGGGAGTAGTTCAAGTATTGGTCTGGCTTTTTCTAATAGATATTCACCTAACGTCATTTCAAGAGGATTATCAAACCAATTTTCTGGAACTAGTGCGGTAGTATCTTCGTCCACACATTATATACTCTGTTCAACTATAATATTTTTGTTTTTTTCTTTGTTTTAAAATGGTATAAAACTGTTTGAATTTAAATTTGTATTATTTCTTCTTTGCTGCATCGTCTCTTTTCATCTTCACCATTGTATCTTCTGGATCCATACTATACGCCTTATCCAAGGCATCGAATGCATCTGAGAATTTGCCTAATTTATGCAGTGCGTATCCGTAGCTTTTCCATGATTCTACATGATTTTCATCTGTATCTACTGCTTGTTTTAATATATTTGCTGCATTTTCAAAATCTGAACTGTTAAAAGATTCCATTCCTTTTTGATATAACTCTTCCACCGACATGGTACAAGATAATTGCATATTTACTAATAATATTTTTGATATGATAGTGGCTAATGTAGTTTAAAGATTTTATTAATTGAATTAACTACATCACTGATTTTATTAATTTTGTATAATTTGCCATTTGGCACTTCAAAAACTAATCGCTTACCTAACCATTCGTTACCTCTGGGAAAGAGCAATAAATCAAGTATAGGGAGTTTACTTGCCTCTGGTATTGGGTTTTTACCTGTCGTAGGATCTGCATCGGTTAATAGGATTAGTTTTGAATGATGATAATGTGGAAATACCAATTCAGATCCTTTTTTAATAGCATTTGCTAGGTTGGTATATCCTCTCGGTGTTAGCCGCAATATTCTGGTGATTAGGTGATGTGGTGATATTTCATCGGAGTATTTTTTGATAAAAAAGGGTTCATTTGCAAATCCCATAATAGTTAGGTCTTTTGAAGGAATTAATCTTGATAGTATGGATACACATAATCCTGCAATCATAATTTTTTCACCGTTCATAGAAAAACTGGTATCAATTAATAATATTACTGGATTTGATGTAGTTATTTTTCTATATGTCCAGGGAACTATACCTTGATCAAGATTATCAAGATAATTATCAACAGTAGAATCTACATCGAGGTCAAAGAATTCACCATCTTTATGGGGTTGAGATTTATAAATCGGTAGTTTCCTCGAATCACCGTAAGATCCTTGAGTGAATTTAAGTAACAATTCTGTGGCAATTTCTCTTGTTTTGTCTCTGAATTCTGGTGAATTATCCCAAATTGATTTTCCAATTAGTTCAATATTATTCAGTAAATTGGTTCCTAGGTTATCTAGTTTTTCTTCATCCTCATCTGTCCAATCTTCATCTTCTTCCTCTTCATCACTTTCTTCACCATCGGTCAAATTATCATCATCATTATCATCAATTCTTTCTATATGTGCTAGTTCTTTGAGCAATTCTGTAATGAGGTCTAACTCTTCTTTTTTTTTAATTCTAGGTTAAGATCATCAAAAAATCCTTCTTCTAGATTTCGCAGTACTAATTCGACTATATCTAGAATTATATCTTCTTCTGATAAATTGGGATTATCCAACCAAATTTTACCTGTAAATGCAACCAGCGCTGCATCAATGAGTACATTTGTTGAATAACCCTTTCGAATTGAAGCTAATGTTGGACAGATATTTGCAAAGTCAATTGCACCTCTAACAGAAGATCCTTGTCTTAATCGATCATCTGAACGAGTTGCACGTGCAATACGTACGCCAATTTCAATTAGAGATTTAGGAGTATCTTTGTTGTTATTTTCAATGATTTTGATTTCTTCTTCCATACTTTGATAGTTCATCTTTAATCTACATAGTCGATCAAATAATGCACGTGAGATACGAGTCACACCAGTATCATCAAATGGATTCATTGCTGCGATCACCCGAAAGTTTTCCTTTGCCATGACTTTACCATATCTAGGTATGATGATCTCTCCCTCTTCCATGGCTCGTATAAGTGCGTTTGTAGAATCTGGAGATGCACGATTTAATTCATCGATATAGAAAATACCACCCTCGTCCATAGCACGGAATAATGGTCCTGGCTCAAAGTATTCCGGTTTAAATCCTTCTTCCATAACTAGATTTGGATTGAAGGTACCAATTAATTTAGATGGTGTTAGATCTGCTGATCCTTCTAATTGAAATAATGGAATGTTTAATTTTTCGGATACAAATCTTAGCATGGTGCTTTTTGTGGTTCCAGGTGGACCTTCTAGTAATAGATGTTCTCCTGACATTAAAACAGCAATGAGAATTTCAAGTTCTCGTTTTCTACCAATAATTGTAGTTTCCTTTTCACCTATCAGGTTACTGAACTCATCCTCACCAATCACTACTATTTATTATGGATTGATTCCATATTAATCTTTACACCAAAGCAATAACTGGTGATCTCATATGTAACCTCATTTTTTCATCATCACAATATATTAGAAAATTTGTTTATACATACATAACTGATCTTCATCTCTATTTTCGGGTTGTTCTACAAATCCAAGATGCTGATAAAACCCAATGGCATTGAGATTTTTATGATGGACAAAAAGTACGTACTCTTTAAATCCTTGATTTTTTATCCAGTTTTGTGCCTCATTCAATAGGCTACCTCCGATGCCTCTTTTTTTATAATCTGGGTGTAAGTAAATTCGACTGATTTGTGCTTTCGATGGATCAATGGTTTTTTCATCCCAGTAATTATAAATTCCCGGCTGTACAAATCCCACAATATTACCCTCTAAAATAGCAATAAATAAAATGGTGTATTGTGGATAATCTAGTATCTGTCTGATCGCATCCGGGTTGTATGCTTGGTGATTCCTCCTTGAAATCTCTTCCTCACTAATAATTCCCTTATAGGTGTGGGATCTAGATAGATATGCAACTTTGGATATTTCTTCAGCTTCTGAATTAGTAAACTCTCTAATTATTATATTCATGATTATATTAAACGAAAAAGAATTATAAATATTTATTTTGGATTAGGCTGTTAATTTAAACTTTGTAACAAGTTTAGTTCCACTATCTGTAATTGGAGAAATCATCTGGTACTCTCCCTCGATTGATTTTACTATTTCTTCGATTGAAGGTCCATTGTTACCATGGTTTGCACCGTGTGCAGAATTACTTCCCATCATTTTCATCATCTTGGAGGGGATAGTAACTCCCATATCTTGCACTACCAACTGGTACTTGTCTTCTTCTACAATTAAGCCAATTTGTATCGGATTTTTTGATTGAAAATGTTTATGATAACCATGTATTTTCTGAAGCATGAGATCAATGATTCTTTGATAATCCTTGACATTACCATCGACCATTGCATTATTTGAAATATTCATTGATTCAATAGAACTACCAGTATACATTTCTTTTGCAAACTCGATTCGGTCTTTAATTAGTGTAGACAGATTAATTCTTCCATTTAATTCATAGGTGGTGCTAGTTCCTTCAGTCGTGATTTCTGCAAGTTGAAGTGGGGTTAAACCTTGATGAGCATAGTACATATTGTATAATTCAAAATATTTTCCCTTCATCTGATATAATTGGTCGTGATTTCCTTCTTCAATTAATTTACCATGATCGAATACAATTATTTTATCTACATCTCGAATTGTACTTAATCGATGGGCTATGATAATAGTAGTTCTTCCTTTGAATAATAGTTTCTGTGCATTTTGAACTAGTGATTCAGAATATGCATCCAATCGTGAAGTTGCCTCATCGAGAATAAGTATTTTAGGATCACTTAGCATCGTGCGTGCTATTGTTATCATTTGTCTTTGACCCGCAGAAAGTGACTTTCCACTTTCCTGAAGTACGGTTTGATAGCTTTGGGGTAATGCTTCGATGAATAGATCTGCACCGATTAATTGACACAGATCAAAAATATCGGTGTCTGTTGCATTTGGTTTGCCATATCTGATATTTTCAAGTACAGTATCTGCAAATAGATATGGTTCTTGGGAGACAATGCTAACAGTTTGATAAAGTGATTCCAAGGTAATATCAA